>Ga0190274_10000068_pt1 | contig 80872 bp, 65 predicted proteins | sample Popmic531T_FD_133002 | JGI IMG/M metagenome (GOLD analysis project Ga0190274, IMG submission 133002) | Populus adjacent soil microbial communities from riparian zone of Yellowstone River, Montana, USA - 531 T | ecosystem: Environmental > Terrestrial > Soil > Riparian zone | place: USA: Montana...
ACTAGCGCAGCGGTTGTTGCGTATCGCAGACTGCGTTTCGGCCAGCGCAACGCTCCCCTGGACAGAACATGAAGGCGGTCCTCGTGCCCAGTCTCGCCACCCCGACCATCGCCGCGGGTGACTACGTCCTCATCCTCTCGTGTCCGGACCGGCCCGGCATCGTGCACGCCGTCTCCGGCTTCCTGGTCGCGCACGGCGGCAACATCGTCGAGAGCCAGCAGTTCGGCGACCGGCTGACCAGCCGCTTCTTCATGCGCATCGACTTCGAGATCCCGGGACCGAGCGACGCGGAGGCGATGCGAGCGGCGTTCGCACCGGTGGCCGAGGAGTTCGAGATGCGCTTCGAGCTCTGGGACGCGACCGCGCCGTACCGCACCCTGATCATGGTCTCCAAGCACCTGCACTGCCTCAACGACCTGCTCTTCCGGGCCAGCACCGGCTCGCTGCAGATCGAGATCCCGGCGGTCGTCTCGAACCACCCGGACGCGGGAGCCCTGGCGGCGATGTACGGCATCCCCTACCACCACGTGCCGGTCACGCCCGACACCAAGCCAGAAGCCGAGGCCGAGCTGATGCGGCTGGTCGACTCGTACGACGTGGACCTGGTCGTGCTGGCGCGCTACATGCAGGTGCTCTCCGACGACCTCTGCCGCAAGCTCTCGGGGCGGGCGATCAACATCCACCACTCGTTCCTGCCGAGCTTCAAGGGCGCCAAGCCCTACCACCAGGCCTACGACCGCGGCGTGAAGATCGTGGGCGCGACCGCGCACTACGTCACCGGCGACCTCGACGAGGGGCCGATCATCGAGCAGGACGTCATGCGCGTCGACCACGGCTACGACCAGGACCAGCTGGTCTCCGCCGGCCGCGACGTCGAGGCGCAGGTGCTCTCCCGCGCCGTACGGTGGCACTCGCAGTCGCGGGTGCTGCTCAACGGCGCGCGGACCGTCGTCTTCCGATAACGCCGCGGCGGAACCGGCCGTGCCCGATGCTCGTCCGATGAGCATGCGTCTCGTGGTGGCTGCCCTCGTCCCGCTCCTGCTGCTCGCCGGCTGCGGCGAGACCGTCAGCGCGTCCGACATCGCCGCCGACCCCGCGGGCACGCCGTACGACGGGCCGATGGACGTGAAGCCCGACTACGACGACGACGCGACGCCGCTCGAGGCGTCCGGCTCCGCCGGCCTGGCGCTGGAGTGCACCGGCGAACCTCGACGCGGTGGTGGCGGCGACTACGCCGACAGCGGGCTGGAGTCGGTGCAGAAGTCACCCCAGGAGGCGCTCGACAACTGGATCGACGAGGAGTCGTCCCAGGTGCCCGACGACGGCTACCGGGTCGAGCGGGTCGACGGCGGCCGCGTGCTGCTCTCGTACGACGTCGGCGACCAGACCAAGGTGGCCGCGATCGTCCGCAGCGGCATCACCGACTACAACGACGACACGGGCTGGGGGGTCGAGTCGTGGTCGTCCTGCGACCCGGCCGAGTTCGGCGCCGACGTGGCAGAGGACCTCGGGTTCGAGCTCTGGACCGACGCCGACGGCGACCCGGTGCCGACCACCGACGTGACCTCCTTCGCCGGCGCCGAGCACTGCGACTGGCAGCACCTGACCTGGCTCCGGCTCGGGGTCGAGAGCGACGTCGACCGCGACTTCGACGAGTACCTCGGCGGCGACGACGGTGAGCTCGCCGACTACCTCAGCACCGCACCCGACTCGTCGGCCACTCTCCCGGCGGACGCCACCGACACCGGCTGGCGGCACGACGGCCGCGAGCTCTGGCTCGGCGACGACCCCCGCGCGGCGTACCTGGTCAGCGTCGACGACGAGTCGGACGTCGAGCTCTGGCCGGCGACCACCCAGCAGCTCGGCTGCGCCTAGAAGCCGAGTCGGCGCCAGTTTGCGGTCGAGTCGGCGCCAGTTTGCACGTACGCGCGCAAACTGGCGCCGACTCGGCGTTGTTGGTCAGTCGCCGAGCTCCGCTCGCCGGCGTACGACGTACTCCTCGAGCTCCTCGCGGATCGCGTCGTCGAGCGCCGGCTGCTCGTACTCCTCGAGCTTCTTCTTCCAGATCTCGGCGGCGCGGACGGCGGTGTCCTTCGCGCCGTTGCGCATCCAGCGCTCGTAGTTCTCCGACGAGTTGAGGAACGGGCGGTAGAAGCAGGTGCGGAAGCGCTCCATGGTGTGCATCGCGCCGAGGAAGTGGCCGCCGTGGCCGACCTCCTGGTGGGCGTCGAAGGCGAGCGACGCCTCGTCGATCTCCAGCGGCGTGAACTCGTGCTGGAGCATCTCGACGAGCTGTGCGTCGATGACGAACTTCTCGAAGCCTGCGACCAGGCCGCCCTCGAGCCAACCCGCGGAGTGCATCACGAAGTTCGCACCGGCCAGGAAGGTCGGCATCATCGTCATCAGCGCCTCGTAGCCGGCCTGCGCGTCCGGCACCTGCGACGACGTCAGCCCGCCACCGGTGCGGAACGGCAGGTTGAAGTGCCGCGCGATCTGGCCGGTGCAAAGCAGCCCGATGCCCGACTCCGGCGTACCGAACGTCGGTGAGCCGGACTGCATGTCGATGTTCGACAGGAACGACCCGAAGACCACCGGGCAGCCCGGCCGGATCAGCTGGGACAGCGCGATGCCGGACAGCGCCTCGGCCATCTGCTGCACGAGCGCCGCCGGCACGGTCACCGGCGACATCGCGCCCATCAGGATGAACGGGGTCAGTACGACGGGCTGGTTGGCCGAGGAGTACTCGAACTGCGCCTCGAGCATCCGGTCGTCCCAGCGCAGCGGCGAGTTGCAGTTGATCAGCGAGATCAGCGCCGGCGACTCCTCGATCGCCTCCCGCGAGCCGAAGAGGATCTCGGTCATCGCGATGGTGTCGCGGGCGTTGACACCCGACACCACGTTGCCCATGTAGACCTTGTCGGTCAGCGTCTGCAGCGCGTAGGTCATGTCGAGGTGGCGGCTGTCGAGCGGGGTGTCGTTGGGCTCGTTCACCACGCCACCGGCCGAGTCGAGCGCCGCGAAGCTCTGGGCGAGCCGGGAGAAGTTGCGGAAGTCGTCCATCGTGCCGTCGCGGCGTACGTCGCCCTCGCGCACGAACGGCGGGCCGTAGACCGCGCTGAACACCATCGCGTCACCGCCGATGTGGACGCTGTGCTCCGGGTTGCGGGCCTGGAGGTCGAACTCGCGGGGCGCCTTGGCGACCTGCTCGAGCACGAAGTCGGGGTCCAGGAAGACCGTGTTCTCCTCAACCCGCTGCCCGGCGGCGCGGAACAGGTCGCGCGCCCGCGCGTCCAGGAACTCGACCCCGATCTCGCTGACCAGGCGGCGCCATCCGGCGTCCAGCGTGGCCATCGCGTCCTCGGACAACACCTCGTAGCGCGGCATCCGGTTGCGGAACATCGACCCTCCAACCTAACCTCATGATGTGGGACCACAGTTCCACATCATGGAACCCGGCACCAGAGGAGCACCGTGACCGAGGCGAACACCGGCAGCGGCACCCAGGCGGTGGACCGCGCCGCCCAGCTGGTGTCGACCGTCGTGCACGCCGACGCGCCGCTCACCTTCGCCGACCTCCAGGAGGCCAGCGGCCTCGCGAAGTCCACGACCTCGCGGATGCTGACGGCCCTGGAGCGCACCGGCCTGGTCGAGCGCGACGACTCCGGTTCGTACGTCGCCGGCAGCCTCTTCTGGCTGTACGCCGCCCGCCACGACCCGTGGGAGGAACTGGTCCGGCTGGCCCGACCCGCCATGGAGCGGCTCGGCGAGGACACCTCCGAGACCGTGCATCTCAGCGTCACCCGCGGCGAGAAGGTCGTGCAGGTCGCGCAGGTCGACTCCCGCTACCTGCTCGGCACCCGGGACTGGACCGAGATCGAGGTCCCGCCGCACACCTCGGCGCTCGGCAAGGTGTTCTACGCCTGGGGCGCGCTTCCGGTGCCGGACGAGACGCTCGACGCGCTGACCGAGGACACCCTGACCACGCCCGAGTCGCTGCGCCGGGACGGCATCGCGACCCGCAAGCGCGGCTGGGCGGTCACCCATGACGAGCTCGAGGTCGGCCTGACCGGCATCGCCGTACCCGTCCAGGGTCCGCGCGGCGACGTGGTCGCGGCCCTCGGCATCTCGGGACCCACCGCACGGCTCGAGGACCGGCTCGACGAGCTCGGTCGCAACCTGTCGTCCCACGCAGCCGACCTCTCCGGTCTGCTGCGCGGCCGAACCCCAGTCCCAGTCAGCAAGGAGGGCGTCGCATGACACCGGAAGAGATCCTGCAGGGCCTGTACGACGAGACCCTCGTCGGCAACGCCCCCCGCGTCCTCGAGCTGACCGAGGAGGGCCTGTCCATCGATATGGAGCCGCAGACGCTGCTCTTCGATGCGCTCATCCCCTCCCTGGAGGAGGTCGGCGCGCGCTTCGAGCGCGGCGACTTCTTCGTGCCGGAGATGCTGATCGCGGGCCGCGCGATGGCCGGCGCGATGGAGCGGCTGCGTCCACTGCTCGCCGAGACCGGCGTGCAGACCGTCGGCAAGTTCCTGATGGGCACGGTCAAGGGCGACGTCCACGACATCGGCAAGAACCTCGTCAACATCATGCTCGAGGGTGCCGGCTTCGAGGTGATCGACCTCGGCGTCCAGGTGGCGCCCGAGAAGTTCGTGTCCGCCATCGAGGAGCATCAGCCCGACATCGTCGGCTTCTCGGCGTTCCTCACCACGACGATGCCGATGTTCAAGGCCAACATGAACGCCCTCGAGAAGGCCGGCCTCCGCGACTCCGTCGTCGTCATGGTCGGCGGCGCCCCGGTCACCCAGGAGTACGCCGACGCCGTCGGTGCCGACGGGTACGCCGCCGACGCCTCCGCCACGGTCAAGAAGGCCAAGGCGCTGTTGCAGGAGCGGCGCGCCAAGGTCCCCGCCTAATGGCCGCCGAGCAGCTTGAGACCGTCCTGCGCGGCACCGGCGGCGATGTCGTCATCGGCCACGGCCGCCGCTTCTGCCTGATCGGCGAGCGGATAAACCCGACCGGCCGCCGGATCTTCCAGGAGCAGCTCCGCGCCGGCGACCTGTCCGCGATCGAGCGCGACGTGAAGGCCCAGGTCGAGGGCGGCGCCGACGTACTCGACGTCAACATGGGCGTCCCGCTCACCGACGAGGCCGACCTACTCGCCCGGGCGATCCAGCTGGTGCAGAGCCTCACCGACAAGCCGATCTGCATCGACTCCTCGGTCATCGAGGCGCTCGAGGCCGGGCTGTCGGTCTACCAGGGCCGCGCGCTGGTCAACTCCGTCACCGCGGAGGACGACCGGCTCGCCGCGATCCTCCCGCTGGTCAAGAAGTACGACGCCGCGATCATCGCGCTGCCCAACGACCACGACGAGATCCCGATGGAGGCCGACAAGCGGCTCGACCTGACGGCGAAGATCATCCGGGTCGCGACGCAGGAGTACGGCATCGCCCAGGCCGACATCGTGATCGACCCACTGGCGATGCCGATCGGCGCCGACACCTCCACCTCCCGGGTCACGTGGGAGACGATGCAGCGGATCCGCGACGAGTTCGGCGTCAACATGACCTGCGGTGCGTCCAACACGTCGTTCGGCATGCCCGACCGGCACACCCTCGGCGCCGCCTGGCTGCCGATGGCGATGACCGCCGGCCTCACCAGCGCGATCATGGACACCCGGACACCCCAGATCGTCGAGGCGGTCAAGGCGGCCGACGTGTTCATGGACCACGACGAGTGGGGCATGGCGTGGATCGCCGCGCACCGAGCCAAGGCGGCAGCGACGGCATGACGGAGGCCCACGACGGGACCGGCCGCGTCGAGCTGTCCTTCACGGTCCTCGACGCCGATCCCGAGCGCACGACACAGCGCGCGGTACGCGTGCCTCCCGGCGTCACCGTCTTCGACTCCGCGTCCTGGAACGGCATCGCGATCGACTCCACCTGTGGTGGTCACGGCACCTGTCACAAGTGCAAGGTCCGCGTCGAGGGCAGCACGCCCATCACGCGGCACGACCTGAAGACGTTCAGCCGCGAGCAGCTCGACGACGGCTGGCGGCTGGCCTGCCTGGTCAACGCGACCCGCGACCTGGCGGTCGACGTACCCCCGCTCACCACCCGCCCCAAGGCCGCGACCGTCGGCGTCGGACGCCAGGTGATCCTGCGGCCCGCGATCCAGAAGCGGTACGTCGAGCTCGACGAGCCGTCGCTCGCCGACCAGCGCACCGACCTCGACCGGCTGCTGGAGGCGATCGACGACCTCGAGCCGGTGGCCGACCTGCACGTGCTGCGCCGGCTGCCGACGGTGCTGCGGGCCGCCGACTTCAAGGTCACGGCGGTGATCGTCGACGAGGCGCTCATCGACGTGGAGCCGGGCGACACCACGAAGTCGCAGTACGCCATCGCCTTCGACCTCGGCACCACGACGGTCGTCGCCACCCTGCTCGACGTCGCGACCGGCACACCGGTCGCGGTGGCCTCGATGCTCAACAAGCAGCAGCCGTTCGGCGGCGACGTGATCACCCGGATCAGCGCCACGATGATGGATCCAGAGGCGCTCGGCCGATTGCAGCGTGCAGCAGCCGAAACCCTGTCCACGCTGGCGATCCAGGTCTGCACCGAGGGCGGCGTCGACCCCGCGCTCGTCTACGAGGTCGCGGTCGCCGGCAACGCCACGATGACCGCGCTCGTGCTCGGCATCGATCCCGAGCCGCTCGGCGTCGCTCCGTTCATCATGTCGTCACCGCAGCCTCCCGACATGCTCGCGTCCGAGCTCGGGCTGGCCCTGCACCCGCGCGCGCGGGCCACGCTCTTCCCGGCACTCGGGGCGTACGTCGGCGGCGACATCGTCGCCGGCATGCTCGCGTCCGGGATGGACCGCGACAAGCGCACCCGGCTCTTCATCGACGTCGGCACCAACTGCGAGATCGTGCTCAGCGACGGCGACCGGATTCTCTCGACGGCGGCCCCGGCCGGCCCGGCGTTCGAGGGCGGTGCGATCCGCTGCGGCATGCGCGCGGCCGACGGGGCGATCGAGGTGGTGAAGCTCGGCGCCGGCGAGGAAGGGAGCGTCGAGCTCGGCGTGATCGGCGACGTCGAGCCGCGCGGCCTCTGTGGTTCCGGGCTCGTCGACGCGGTCGCGGAGCTGGTCAAGGTCGGTCTGCTCGACGCCTCGGGACGCTTCGTCGCCGACGACGTGGCCAAGGAGGTCGCGCCGGCGCTGGCTGACCGGCTGACGTCACTGACCTCCGACCGGGGCGAGGAGCGGATCTTCGTGCTGCACCGGCCGACCCCCGACGCCGAGCCCGAGGACTGCGTGGTGCTCACGCAGCGCGACGTACGCGAGTTGCAGTTCGCCAAGGCCGCCATCTCGACCGGCTGGACGCTGTTGCTCGAGGAGCTCGGCCTGGAGCACCGCGACGTGCAGCAGGTGCTGCTGGCCGGCTCGTTCGGCAGCTACCTGTCCGCGGCGTCCGCCGTCCGCATCGGCCTGGTGCCGCAGCTGCCGGTGCTGCGCATCGTCGCCGCCGGCAACGTCGCCGGCGAGGGAGCGAAGATGGCCCTGCTGTCGGTGCGCGAGCGAGCCGGCGCCCGGGCGCTGCTGGAGGAGGTGACGTATGTCGAGCTCTCCGACCGCCCCGAGTTCAACGACCGCTTCGTCGACCAGCTCGGCTTCTAGGGTTTCGAGGCTCGCAAGCTCGCACCTCAACCACCGCGTCGCGCTCATCGCGTGCGGCGCGATCGCCCAGCCCTGCAAGGAGATTGTCGACCGCCACGGCTGGCCGGTCGACGTGCACCCGCTCCCGCCGCTGCTGCACAACCAGCCCCAGCTGATCGCGGACTCGGTACGCCGGCTGGCGACCGACCTCGCCCCGTCGTACGCCTCCGTCGCCGTCGGGTACGCCGACTGCGGCACCTACGGCGCCCTCGACTCCGTCTGCGACGACCTCGGCCTGGCCCGGCTGCCCGGACTGCACTGCTACGACGTCTTCGCCGGTGCGACGCGGATCGAGCAGTTCTTTGCCGACCAGCCGGGGACCTACCTGCTGACCGACTTCCTGGTGCGGTCGTTCGCCCGCACCGTCATCCAGGAGCTCGGCCTGGACCGCTACCCCGACCTGCGCGAGACCTACTTCGGCCACTACACGCGGATCGTCTGGCTCGCTCAGGCTCCGGATGACGAGCTGCACGCACTCGCCGCCGCTGCGGCCGACCGGATCGGGCTGCCGCTCACCGTGGTCGAGACCGGCGACGATCGGCTCGAGGCCGCCCTTGCCGAGTTGGTTGTCGACAACCAACTCAGGATCTGAGCCGCTCCAGCAGCCCCTGCCGCCAGGCCTCGGTCTCGGCGATCTGGTTGAACGTGAAGACGTGCAGCCCGTCGACCAGCGCGGTCGGCTCGGCGAGCGTCGGCGCGCACTGCTCGAGGAAGCGCTCGCCGGTGAAGCCGCCCGGGGCAGCCAGCCGGGCGAAGGTGCCCTTGTGCTTCGCCAGGAAGCGCGTCGACTCCCCGACGCCGATCTTGGTCGCCATCGACAGCAGCTTGGTCCGGTCGACCGGACCGGGGATCCCGAGCAGCAGCGGCATGGTGACCCCGCGTCCGCGCAACCGGTGCACCCAGTCGCGGATCACCGCCGGGTCGAAGGTCAGGTTGCTGACGATGTGGGTCGCGTAGTGCCGCTTGTCCCACATCGACTGCACCGTCAGGTCGTCGTGGATGGTCGGGTGCGACTCGGGGTAGCCGGTGATCCCGACCTGCTCGAACGGCCGGCCCAGCTCGGCGAGGTCCAGCAGCAACGAGAGCGCGTCGGCGTAGTCGCCCGCCGGATCGGCGTCGCCGCCTGGCACGAACACCCGGGTGATGCCCTTGCCGGTCAGCCGCCCGCAGATCTCCTCCAGCTCGGTGCGACTCGACACCATCCGCGCGGCGAGGTGGGGCACGACGGTGTAGCCGTGGCCGGCCAGCCGCTCGGTCAGGTCGAGGGTCGCCGCCAGCCCCTTGCTCGGCGACGCGGTCACCGTCAGCGTGACGTCCCGCGGGACGTGGGTGAGCACCTTGTCCTCGGTCGAGGCGGTCGGCAGCACCTCGTAGCGCACGCTCTCGAGGAGCCGCAGGAGCGTCGGCGTCACGGATGCCTTGTTGCGCATGGTGCAACTCATTTCGGGATGCGCACCGGATGGTTGATTCTAGCCCTCGGGCCGCCGGATCGTCACCCACGAGAGCAGGCCGCCGAGCGCCAGCAGGACGGCACAGATCACCGTGGCCGAGCGGTACGCCGCGTCGAAGGCCACCGGGTCGGCGTACTGCTCCCCGGTCAGGCCGACCACGACCGGGAGGGCCGCGACGGCGAGCAGCGAACCAGCGCGGGCGACGGCGTTGTTGACGCCGCTGGCGATGCCGGCGTGGTCGTCCGCGACGGCCGCGAGCACGGTGGCCGTCAGCGGCGCCACCATGAGCGCGAGGCCGAGGCCGAAGATGGTCAGTCCGGGCAGCACGTCGGTCCAGTAGTTCACGTCGGGGCCGACGTCCAGCAGCAGGAGGGAGCCGCCCGCCATCACGATCGGACCGACCGTCATCGGGATCCGCGGTCCGATCCGGGTGCCCAGCTCGCCGCCCTTCGACGCGAACAGGAGCATGCACACGGTGATCGGCAGGGTCGCCACGCCGGCCTGGAGCGCGTCGTACCCGCTCACGGTCTGCAGCTGCAGCACCAGGAAGAACAGCACGGCGCCGAGGGCGGCGTACACCAGCAGCGTCATCGCGTTGGCGGCGGCGAACGTCCGGTCCGCGAAGATCCCGAGCGGGAGCATCGGGTGCTCGCTGCGGCGCTCGTCGACGACGTACCCGACGGCGGCCAGGACCGAGACGCCGAGCGCCCACGGGGCGGCGGCGCCGCCCCACTCGATCAGCGCGTAGGTGATCCCACCGAGGAAGACCGTCGCGAGCAGTGCCCCGGTGAAGTCGAGCCGTCGCGGCGCGTGCGGGTCGAGGGTCTCGGGCACCGCCTTCATCGCAATGGCCACGGTGAGTACGGCGATCGGCAGGTTGATCAGGAAGATCCAGCGCCAGTTGGCGTACTCGACCAGGAACCCGCCGAGGAACGGCCCGATCGCGGACGCGATGCCGCCGAGCCCGACCCACGACCCGATCGCCTTCGCGCGGTCGCCGCGGACGAACGCACCCTGGATCATCGCCAGGCTGCCTGGCGTGAGCAGCGCGGCGCCGGCGCCCTGGAGGATGCGGGCCGCGATCAAGATGCTCGGGTTGGGGGCCAGCCCGCACAGCAGCGACGCGATCGCGAACCACACCGTGCCGATCACGAAGATCCGCCGGCGGCCGTAGCGGTCGCCCAGCGAGCCGCCGAGCAGGATCAGGCTGGCCAGGGACAGCAGGTAGCCGTTGGTGATCCACTGCAGCTGCGCCAGCGAGGCGTCCAGGTCCTCGCCGATGGTGTGCAGGGCGACGTTGACGACGGTCCCGTCGAGCATCGTCATGCCCGATCCGAGCACGGCGGCGGCCACCACCGCGCGGCCGGTCGCCGTCCCGAGTCGTACGCCGTCCGCACCTGCTGGCAATCCGGCGGCGTCCGTCACAACGAAGAATCTATCGGGGTCATCCCCGATGAAGGCCGTCCTTACTGCCCCCTAGGATTCTGCAATGGCGCTGGTTTCACTCAACGAGGCACGGCTGTCGGACCACGTCGACCGGCTCGGACACGAGCACCCGCCGATCGACCTGGCGACCGTGGACTACGCCGTACGGCGGCCGGATCTCTTCAACGCGCGCTACGGACATGTCCTCGACTACATGGCCCGGGTCGAGCTCGAGGTCGACCGCAACGTCCTCGAGCTGACCACGTTGCTGCCGGACCCGCCGGAGATCGACCGTCGCTTCTACGCCGAGGTCTGGCAGCCGCAGGAGATCCGGCACGGCCAGATCCTCGACGAGCTCCAGGTGCAGCTCGGCCGATCGGGCGCCGAGCCCGACCTGACGTCGATCGGCACGAAGATGCGGATCCTCGGCGCGCTGGCGCACCTCGACGCCTTCCAGGACGTCTGCCGGATGCTCTACTACCTGACCGGCATGGCGACCGAGCGCTCCGCGGTGCTTGCCTACAACCTGCTCCACGACGGCGTCGTGGAGATGGGCGAGACCGCCGTCGCGCAGACGGTGATCGCGCCGATCCGCCGCCAGGAGCCCGGCCACTACGCCTTCTACCAGCTGTCCGCCCGCGGCCTCTGGTCCCAGCTCGCCGCCTGGCAGAGGTGGATGGTGCGCCGGATGCGCAGCTTCTCCTTCGCCCCGGTCGGCGCCAACGACGCCACCCAGAAGGCCGACTTCGGTGACATGCTGGCGACCCTGCGCATCGACCGGGACGTCGCCAGCTTCGCCGGCCAGATCTCCCGCGTCGAGCGCGAGCTGCTCTGGGCGCACAAGCGCGGCCTCAAGGTCCCGCCGTACGTCGCCGCTGCCTTCCGCGAGGCCGTTGAGCTGGCGGCGGTGCGCCGCGCTGCATGAATCCCCGGTCGACCGGGGATCCCGTCGCTTGTCGGGGGTTGCAACGGCCGTCAAGCGCAAGCAAAGGCTGTCCAGTCAGGCGCGGAGCGCCCGGCCGGCGAGCCAGGCGATGCCGTCGGCGGTCTCGGCGGGCGGGGCGGTCGGCTGCATGACATGGCTGAGCACTACCCGTACGACGACGTCGATGGCGACGTCGAAGTGCGGGGCGTCCAGCCCGAGGTCGTACGGCGTGACGCGCTCGGTCACGACCTGCTTCGCCGCCGCCAGCAGCGAGTGCGAGTGCGTCGTGAGCAGCGGGAGCAGCTCGGTGTCGGCGCCGTGCGTCGCGGAGACCATGGCGTGCAGCAGCTTGTTGTCCTGGGCGAGCTCGAGGACGCCGTACGTCGCGGCGCGGATCGCGTCCACCAGCTCGTCCGGGTGCTCGTCGAAGGCGGCAGACACGACGTCGAGGAAGCGGGCGAGCTCGCGCAGGATGACCGCCTCGGCGAGACCCTCCTTGGAGCCGACCTCGTTGTAGACCGTCTGACGACTCACGCCGACCCGCTCAGCCAGCGCGCCCATGGTGACCCCGGACCAGCCGGACTCGGTCGTCATCGCGACGGCCGCTTCGACGATGCGGTCACGAGTGGTCACGGCAGTCAGGCTACGGCCTCGGTCAGCGGCACGAAGTCGACCTTCTCGCGGACGCCGCAGTCGGGGCAGCACCAGGAGTCGGGCACGTCCGCCCACGCCGTACCTGCCGCAAATCCCTCGTGCTCGTCGCCCTGCTCGACCCGGTAGGTGTAGCCGCAGCCGGGGCAGCGGGCCGCGAGCACCTCGTCCACCCCGGTGGTTGAGGTGCGAGCGGAGCGAGCCTCGAAACCACCAGCCACTGGGGCCACCGGTACGGGGTACTTCGCCAGGATCTTCTCCCGCTTGCGCGGCGACAGGTTGGCCTTCGACAGGTCGCCGTCGAAGTGCGCGTGCACCCGCGGGTCCATCACCCGGCGCCAGACGGCGGGCACGATCGCGAGCACGATCATCCCGGCGTACCCGGTCGGGAGCACCGGCGACTCCTCGAAGTCGCGCAGCGACTGGTAGCGCCGGGTCGGGTTGGCGTGATGGTCGCTGTGCCGCTGCAGGTGGTACAGCAGCACGTTGGTGGCGATGTTGTTGGAGTTCCACGAGTGCGTGGGGTCCACCCGCTCGTAGCGCTGCCGCTCGCCGACGCCGACCTTCTGGCGCAGCATCCCGTAGTGCTCCATGTAGTTGACGACCTCGAGCAGCGAGAAGCCCACGACCGCCTGGATCACCAGGTACGGCAGGATCCCGATGCCCAGCCAGGCGATCAGCGCGCCCCACAGCACGAGCGACATCAACCACGCGTTGAGTACGTCGTTGCCGAGCCGGAACGGGTGCTGCTGCTTGCGGGCGTAGCGCCGCTTCTCGATCCGCCAGGCCGACTTCAGCGAGCCGAGGACCGTGCGCGGCCAGAACTGGTAGAAGCTCTCGCCCACCCGCGACGACGCCGGGTCCTCCGGCGTCGCGACCCGCACGTGGTGGCCGCGGTTGTGCTCGATGTAGAAGTGGCCGTAGAAGCTCTGCGCCAGCGCGATCTTGGAGAGCCAGCGCTCGTTCTCCTCGCGTTTGTGGCCGAGCTCGTGGGCGGTGTTGATGCCGATCCCGCCGATGCAGCCGATCGAGACGGCAAGGCCGACCTTGTCGACGACCGCCAGGTCCGCGCCGCCGGCGATCAGCCACATCGAGCCCACGAACCCGACGTACTGGATCGGCAGGAAGAGGTAGGTGATCCACCGGTAGTAGCGGTCCTGCTCCAGCGCCTCGATCACGTCATCGGGCGGGTTGGAGCGGTCGAGGCCGGCGACCAGGTCGATGGCGGGGACGACCACCAGGATCACGATCGGGCCGATCCAGAACCAGAAGCCCCAGCCGGTCAGCGCCCACAGCCCGTAGCCGATGAAGGCCAGCGACGGTACGACGAGCCCGATCAGCCAGAGGTAGCGCTTCTTGTCCTTCCAGCCCGCGGTGGAGCCGGGCGAGACGGTGCTGTTGGCGATGGCAGACATCCGAGGAGCCTCCTGTCGGCGGTTGACAAGACCATAGAGAATGTCAACCACCTTGACAAGAGGTCAGTGTTTGTAAAGTCAGGCCCGGGCGTGCCAACGTCCGCCGTCGCGGGTGATCCGGATCGGGTGGTCGAAGCAGGCGGAGACCAGCTCCGTGGTGAGTACGTCGTCGACCGGGCCGGCCGCGACCAGCCGGCCGCCACGGAGCAGCGCCGCGTGCGTCGTCGACGGCGGCAGCTCCTCGAAGTGGTGGGTCACCATCACCGTCGTGAGCCCGGGGATCGAGGCCGGGAGCTCGTCGAGGGTACGGATCATCTGCTCGCGCGCGGCCACGTCGAGTCCGGTGCTCGGCTTGTCGAGCAAGAGCAGCGGCGGCTCGGTGATCAGCGCCCGGGCGATCAGGGTCCGGCCGCGCTCCCCCTGCGACATCGTGTGCCAGTGCGGGGACGTCGGCACGTCGACGCCCATCGTCTTCATCATCAGGTGCGCTCGGTCGAGCTCCTCGAGCGTGGGCTCCCAGCGCGGCACCCGCTCGATCGAGCCGGTGATCCCGGTCAGCACGATGTCCGCGACGGTGAGGTCGGACCGCAGCGGGTGGCGGGGATTGACGAAGCCGATCGAGCGCCGCAGCTCGCGCAGGTCGATCTCGCCGAGCCGGCTGCCCAGGACGCGAACCCAGCCCCGGCTGGGGAAGGTCACCGCGCCGCAGAGGTTGAGCAGCGTGCTCTTGCCGGCGCCGTTGGGACCGATCAGCGCCCACTGCTCGCCGTACCCGACCTCGAGGTCGATGCCGGCGAGCAGCGGGCGGCCGTCGCGGATGAAGGTGACGTCGTGCAGCTCCAGGGCTGGGGTGCTCACGACGCCACGTTAGTCAGGCGTTCTCGCGGCGGAAGGTCGCCGTACCCCACCAGGTGCCGAGGGCGGCCAGTACGACGGCCCAGACCGAGCCCCAGAGCACGGCCGAGGAGGCGAGATCGCCGGCGAACCCGTCGCGGACCGCGTCCACGATCCACTTGAACGGCATGAAGTCGCTGAGGTTCTGCAGCCACTCCGGGCCGAGCGTCATCGGCAGCAGGATCCCGCTGAGCAACAGGACCGGCATCATCACGATGTTGATGACCGGCGCCATCACGTCCTCGCTCTTGGTCGTCAGGGCGAGCGCGTTGGACGCCGCGGCGCACGCGCCTCCGATGAGCAGCGTGAGCGCGATGCCGTAGACGATGCCGAGCGCGTCGCCGCGCATCCCCATCAGGTAGCCGAGGCCGACCAGGATCAGCGACTGGACGAAGAGCTGGACCACGTCGCGCATCAGCCGGCCGACCAGCAGCGCCGACCGGTTCGCCGGAGTCACCCGCTCGGCCTCGATCACGCCCTCGCGCCACTCGCCGATCAGGCCGAAGCCCGCGAAGAAGGCGCCGAACATGCCGAGCTGCACCAGCAGCCCCGGCACCAGGAACGTGTACGCGTTGTCCGTGCCGGTGTCGAACGACGAGACCAGCGGCTTGAGCAGCGGGCCGAAGAGCACCAGGTAGAGCACCGGTTGCATGATCCCGATCAGCACCCAGGCCGGGTTGCGCAGGTTCATCCGGAGCTGGCGCCGGAAGACGATGTTGCTCTCTCGCACGAAGCTCATCAGGCAGCCCCCTCCGTCTGGTCCTCGGTCTCGCCGGCCTCGGCGTCGCGCAGCGACCGGCCGGTCAGGGTCAGGAACACGTCGTCCAGCGTCGGGCGGAGCACCTCGATCGAGTCGAGCTCCACGCCCGCGGACTCCAGATCGCGGAGCAGCCCGGGTACGACGCGGCCCGCACGTTGCACCCGGCCCCGCACGCGCAGTCCGTCGACCTCGACGCCGTCGGCGATCGACCCGAGCCGCTCGGCCGCCCGGGTGACCTGGTCCGCGGCCACCTCGAGGACGACCAGGTCGCCGGAGACCTGCGCCTTGAGGTTGTCCGCGGTGTCGGAGGCGACGATCCGGCCCTGGTCGATGATCAGGATGCGGTCGGCGAGCGCGTCGGCCTCGTCGAGGTAGTGCGTCGTCAGGAAGACGGTCGCGCCGAGCCGCGAGCGCAGCCCCTCGATGTGGTCCCAGAGGTTGGCCCGCGCCTGCGGGTCGAGGCCGGTCGTCGGCTCGTCGAGGAAGACCAGCGTGGGGTCGTGGATCAGCCCCATCACCACGTCGAGCCGGCGCTTCTGCCCGCCCGACATGTTCTTCGGCATCCGCTTCCAGAGACCGTCCAGCTGGAGCTGCTCGAAGAGCTCCTGCCCGCGGCGTACGGCGTCGGCGCGCGACATCCCGTAGAGCATCCCGTGGTCGACGACCTCGTCCCCGGCGTACGCGCCCGAGAAGGTCGCGCCGACCTGCGACACGTAGCCGATGCTGCGGCGCACCTGCACCGAGTCCTTGACCACGTCGTAGCCGGCGACGGTCGCGGTCCCGGCGGTCGGCCGGAGCAGGGTCGTCAGCATCCGCAACGTCGTCGTCTTGCCGGCGCCGTTGGGGCCGAGGAAGCCGACGACCTCGCCCTCCGCGACGTCGAGGTCGACCCCGTCGACCGCGTGGACCTCCTTGGCCTTCTTGCCGCGTCCCGTGTGGAACGTCTGCACGAGTCCCCGTGCGGTGATCATGTTTTCTCCCGGATGGTGTTCAACTTTGAACAGAGTGTTCAATATTGACTAGCCGACGTCAAGCCGACCCCAGGAGGACTCGTCCACGGGCCACGACTCATCGGCCGCGCGGACCGGTCCCACAGCGCCAGGTAGAGCGAGACCGCCGGGCCGACGAGCTCCCAGTCCGCGGCCGGGACCTCCGGCCGTGGGCCGTCCCCGCGCTGGGCGACCGCGGGGTGCGGACCGACGCGGAGCAGCCACCAGTCGGGTACGTCGTCGGGGGCGACCACCAGGACGGCGTCCTCGTCGCTCCGCAGCCGTGATGTCGGGCGGGTCGCGAACCCGGTCAGCATCTCGTCGATGCCGTCGACCGCGAGGTCGGTGGCGATCCAGGTCTCGGCCGCCTCCGGCGGCCGCCCGAAGACCGCGGCCAGCGCGTCGACCGCACGCAGGGTCGTCTGGTGGCACGCCCGGCGAGCCCAGAACTCCTGCGGCGCCCGGGTGATCGCCTCCACCAGCTCGATCGCACCGTCTCGCAGCCACTCCATCGGGTCGCCCGACATCGGCTCGGCGACGGCCTCGCTCTCCCCGCGCAGCATCGCCGCCGTCGACCGGTGTGCCGAGCCGAGGTGCGCGACCAGGTCACGCACCGTCCACCCCGGGCAGGTCGGCACCGGCGCGGCCAGGCCGGCGCGGTCGGCGTACCGCACGAACGCAACCATCGCGCTGCGGAGACCCTCGAGGTGCCGGGTCAGGGGGAGCTGGGTGGACACCCGTCGAGCGTGACACCTCGCGCGGCGTGCGGCATCTCGATTAACCCACTCTCGACAGCAGAGGGTGGTAGGAGTGGGGACGTGACCGAGTCCCCGACCGTCCGCCTCGCCGTGCTCATCGACGCCGACAACGTCTCCTCCTCCCACTCCTCGGCGCTGCTCGCCGAGCTCGCGCGGTACGGCGTACCCACCGTCAAGCGTGCGTACGGCGACTGGACGACCCAGCAGCTGACCGGCTGGAAGGGGGAGCTGGCGCGGCACGCGATCCAGCCGATCCAGCAGTTCGCCAACACCGTCGGCAAGAACTCGACGGACTCGGCGCTGATCATCGACGCGATGGACCTGCTCTACTCCGCGAACCTGGAAGCGTTCGCCCTGGTCTCCAGCGACAGCGACTTCACCCGGCTCGCGACCCGGCTACGCGAGTCGGGCAAGACCGTCTACGGCCTCGGCCAGCGCAAGACCCCGGCGTCGCTCCAGGCGGCGTGCGACAAGTTCATCTTCCTCGAGGTCCTCCGCGACCAGGACGACGCCGACGACGAGGTGCCAGGCCAGGACGCGGAGTCCGAGGGCGACTCGCTGCCGGACCTGCGCACGATCCTGGAGGCCGCCGTACGCAGCACCTCGCAGGAGGACGGCTGGTCACCGCTCGGTGCGGTCGGCACCTACCTGGGCAAGGCGCACGCCTCGTTCGACCCGCGCCACTACGGCTTCTCGCGCCTCAGCGTGCTGGTCGGCAAGCAGGACTACCTCGACCTCGACCATCCCGATGGCGGCCAGCCTCGGGTCCGGGTCACGCCGAAGCGTGCGGCCCGCAAGCGCACGCCCTCCAAGGAGACGAGTACGGCGAAGAAGACCGCGGCCAAGAACGGCTGAGTCAGCGGTCCAGCAACGACCGGTAGCGCTCGCGGTCGGCGTTCATCTGCCAGCCCGGGTCGTCGACGGGCGGCGTCCAGCCGTTGTCGCCCGGCGCGAACGCGAGCTCACCGCTCTTGACCTCCTCGATCGTCTCGCGCAGCCAGGCGAGCTCGGCGACCGCGAGGTCGAGCCAGAGCAGCATCGAGCGGGTCGCGTGGGGAGGGGCCACGCCCGGCTTGGCGTCGCCGAACTCGGCGACGGTGCGCTCGAGCTCCACGCGCCGCTTGGTCAGGCTGCGGCGTACCTGCTCGCGGTCCAGCAGCGGCAGCATCGAGAACGCGACCGTGAATCCGCTGCGCTCAAAGGGGTTCACCGTCTCGAGCGCCTCGATCATCAGGCGTCGCAGCTCGGCGCGCCCGTCGGTCGTGAGCTCGTAGACCGCGACCTCCCGGCCACCGTCGACGAGGTCGTGGCGGCTCAGGTGTCCCTGGCCGGTCAGGCTGGTCAGCCCGTGGTAGATCGAGCCTGGGTTGGTGTGCGCCCACCGGTCGACCTGCCACGACAGCAGCTCGCGCCGGATCTGGTAGCCGTTGACCGGCTCGAACAGCGCGACCGCACCCAGCAACAGCATGCGGGTCTCCTGGCCGGCCATGCCGTGAGTGTAGAGACCGGCCGCCCGTCGTAGGTTGGTCCCATGGCCAGCGCGCAACCCTTCGGGATCGACTTCGGCGGCACCGGCATCAAGGGCGCGCCCGTGGACCTCGAGACCGGTGACTTCGCCGCCGAGCGGGAGCGGTTCCGTACGCCGGAGAAGTCCACCCCCGAGACCATCGCGGAGATCTTCGTCGACCTGCTCGGCAAGTTCCCCGACTGCACGGGCGCCGTCGGCGTGACCGTGCCCGGCGTCGTACGCCACGGCGTGGTGCACTCCGCCGCCAACATCGACAAGAGCTGGATCGGCACCGACGCCGACAGGCTCTTCACCGAGGCGACCGGCCGCGAGGTCCACGTCGTCAACGACGCGGACGCCGCCGGCCTCGCCGAGGTGCGGTACGGCGCCGCGAAGGGCCGCTCCGGTCTAGTCATCGTCACCACGCTCGGCACCGGCATCGGCTCGGCCCTCGTCAGCGACGGCGTACTGGTGCCCAACTCCGAGCTCGGCCACCTCGAGATCGACGGCCACGACGCCGAGTCGCGCGCGGCCAACAGCGCCCGCACCCGTGAGGACCTGTCCTGGGAGCACTGGGCGAAGCGGCTGACGAAGTACTACCGCACCCTCGAGATGCTCTTCTCCCCCGACCTCTTCGTGGTCGGCGGCGGGGTGAGCAAGGAGTCCGACCGCTTCCTGCCGCTGCTCGACATCGACACCGAGATCATCCCGGCGCAGCTGCGCAACAAGGCCGGCGTCGTCGGCGCTGCGCTCTACGCCTCCGAGGGTGGCGGCTGAGCTTCGAGCTCCTCGAAGGCGGCGATCACGCCGCTCAGGTAGCGCTCGACGACCAGCCGCTCGGCCTCGGTGAACGACCCGTCGAGCCGGTCGAGGGCGACGAACATCGGCAGCAGGTGGGTGAGCACCTCCTCGCGGCCGGACGCGGTGACCTCGACCTGGGTACGCCGGCGGTCCTGCTCGTGCGGGCGGCGCTCGACGTGCCCGCGCTGCTCGAGCCGGTCGACCAGGCCGGTCGAGGCCGCGGTCGACACGTCGAGGATCCGGGCCAGGTCGCCCGGACCGAGCGGCTCGGCACCCATCAGGTGCTCCATGGCGACCAAGTCGCTCTCGGAGAGCCCGGCCCGGCGCGCGATCACGTGCCGCAGGCGGGCGCCGCGGTGGATCGTCTCGCGGAGCGCGACCAGGCTGCCGGTCTGCTCCCACCCGTCCGCGAACTCGCTGGCCGGTCCCGCCATTTTCTCTCACCTGCTTGATTGCTAAGTTAACTAGTGATCTTACCGCCAACTGCTGGAGGTCCCGTGTCCGCCGCGTCGATCATCGCCGGTCGCCGTACCGCCTGGGCGTTCGCCCTGGTCCCGATTCTCTTCGCGCTCGCCGTCATCGGCGGAGTCGGCGAGGCCGAGCACGAGGCCGACTCGCGCGACCTGCTGCCCGACCACGCCGACAGCACTGCCGCGGCCTGGCTGGTCGACGAGCTGCCGGCCGAGACCACCGAGGCCGCGATCGTGCTCTGGACAGCCGACTCGGGGCAGTTGGACCTGACCACCCTGAAGGCACAGACCGACGGCGACCTGGTCCGGTCCGAGGACGGCACCGCGGCCTTCACCGTGATCCCGGTCGAGGCGGGCAACGCCGACAACGTCGGCGTACGGGTGGAGGATCTCCGCAAGCAGCTCCGCGCGGACGCCCCGGACGGCGTCACGGTCGAGGTCACCGGACCGGCCGGCATCCACGCCGACCTCGGCAAGGTCTTCGACGGCGCGGACCTGCGGCTGCTGCTCGCCACGATGCTGATCGTCGCCATCTTGCTGGTGGTGACCTACCGCAGCCCGGTGCTCTGGGTCATCCCGCTCGTCGTCGTCGGGCTCGCGGACCGCGTCGCCGTCGTGGCCGCGACGCACACGCTCGACGCGGCCGGACTGCCCTGGGACGGTACGACGACGGGCATCCTCTCGGTGCTGGTCTTCGGAGCCGGCACCGACTACGCCCTGCTGCTGATCTCGCGCTACCGCGACGAGCTGCGCACGACCGCCTCCCGGCACGCGGCGATGGCGCACGCGCTGCGTCGTACGGCGGAGGCGGTGCTCGGCAGCGCGGTCACGGTCTTCCTCGCGGTGCTGACGCTGCTGCTCTCACTCACGCCCGCGACCCGCGGCCTCGGCCTGGCCTGCGCGGTCGGCGTCGTGGTCGCCGCGACCTTCGCCCTCGTCGTACTGCCCGCGGCGCTGGTGCTCTTCGGCCGCTGGGTCTTCTGGCCGATGGTGCCGCGCCACGGCGACCGGGCCGCCGTCGACGCCGACACGATCTTCCACCGGGTCGGCCGCCTGGTCTCGCGCCGGCCGGCGGGCGTGGTGGCCGGCACGCTGGTGCTGCTGGCCGTCCTCGCCAGCGGGCTCTTCGGCATGCGGCTGGGGCTCGACGAGGCAGACCAGCTGCTCGACCGACCCGAGGCGGTCACCGCGGCCGAGCGTCTGGCCGAGTCCTTCCCGGCGGGCACGGTGGAGCCGACCCAGGTGGTGACCCGCGCCGACGGCCAGCAGGTCCTCGACCGGGTCGAGGCCACCTCGGGCGTGGGCTCGTCCCGGATCACCGGCTCCGGCGAAGGGGTCACCCAGATCGAGGCCGTCCTCTCCGCCGAGCCCGGGTCCGCCGAGGCCCGCGCGACTGTCGAGCGGCTCCGGTCTGCTCTTGACGACGTCCCCGAGACGCATGTCGGGGGCAACGAGGCGGAGGCGATCGACGCGCGGTCGGCCGCCGAGCGCGACCTGCTGCTGATCGTCCCGCTGATCCTCGCGATGGTGCTGCTCGGCCTCGCCGTACTCCTGCGCTCGCTGCTCGGCCCGGTGCTCCTGGTGCTCTCCGTGGTCGCGACGTACGTCGCCGCGCTCGGCGCCTCCTGGTGGATCTTCACCGCGGTGTTCGGCTTCGAGGCGGTGGAGGTGAAGATCCCGCTCTTCGCGTTCCTCTTCCTGGTCGCGCTCGGCGTCGACTACAACATCTTCCTGGTGACGCGGGCTCGGGAGGAGGCGCGGGAGCACGGCTCCCGCGAGGGCATGCTGCGCGCGCTGACCGTCACGGGCGGTGTCATCACCAGCGCCGGCATCCTGCTCGCGGCCGTCTTCGCCGTACTCGGCGTGCTGCCGCTCGTCGCGCTCGCCCAGCTCGGCACGATCATCTGCGTCGGCGTACTCCTCGACACCTTGGTCGTGCGCACCATGCTGGTGCCGGCGGTCGCCGTACTCCTGGGGGATCGGTTCTGGTGGCCGCGGCGGGTGTGATGCCGTGGGGGCATCCGCGCGGTTTCACCGGTTCACCGGTGAACCTGTCACTTCTCAGGCATTGCATTGCCCAGGAAGTGACAGTCCTGCCTGAGAAGTACCGTCTCGTCGGTTCTCCACAGGGGCAGATTGACCGGCGTCTTCCACAGGGAGCCTGGGCAGGTCACCATCATGATGATCCCGCCACAGCGACCGGCCGACGACCCACGCAACGCGCCGGTCTACCTGCGCAAGACCCTCCTGGCGAACGGCCATTGCGACCGGTCGATCAGACAGCTCGTCGCCGACGGCGTCCTCGTCAAGCTGCGTCCGGGCGCCTACTCCGATCGGAAGAACCACGACGGGCTGGACGCCTCCGGCCGCCACGGGTTGAGGGCACGTGCCGTCTACCAACAGGCCCGGACCGCCGTGGTTCTGTCCCACACCTCAGCGGTTCCCGAGTACGACGCACCGACGTGGGGCTTGGACCTCTCCGACATTCACGTCACCCGGCCGGACGAGAAGGCGGGACGACACGAGGCCGGCGTACACCAACACAGCGGCAAGCTCCACGCCAGCGATGTCGTCGAACGCCATGGGATGAAGGTGATGACGCCGACTCGTCTCGCGATCGAGGTCACGACCGTCGCCTCCGCCGAGGCAGGTCTCGTCGTGGTCAACCACTTCCTGCACACCGGGATGACGACCAAGGAGGAGCTGCTCGACCGCTACGCCGTCATGGAGCACTGGCCCAACACCCTGCGCACCGGCCTGGTGCTGCATCGCGCCGATGCTCGCATCGAGACGGTCGGCGAGAGCCGTGCGTGGCACCTGATGCTCACGGCGGGGCTGCCTGCGCCCATCCCGCAGTACGAGATCAAGGACGAGTCCGGGCGCGTGATCCATCGGGTCGACTTCGCGTGGCCCGAGCTCGGAGTGTTCCTGGAGTTCGACGGGAAGGTGAAGTACGAGAAGTACCTGAAGCCCGGTCAGCGGGCCTCCGACGTCGTGATCGCGGAGAAGAAGCGCGAACAGCTCATCTGCAGGTTGACCGGGTGGCGATGCATCCGGTTGGACTGGTCCGACCTCAGCAAGCCCGCGCTCACCGCGTCGCTCATCCGCACCGAACTCTTCCGCGGCTAACCGTCACACCCGCCCCACTTCTCAGCCAGGGCTATCACTTCTCAGGCGTTGCATCGGCCGAGAAGTGACGGTTTCACCGGTGCACCGGTGAAACCGCCGGACACCGAGGCCCGCGGAATGTCAGCTCCCCTTGACCGCCGCGGCGACCGCCTTCGGGACATCGGGGTGGAAGACGGACGGGATGATGAAGTTCGGGTTGAGCTCGTCGTCCTTCACCACGTGCGCGATCGCGTCGGCCGCGCGGAGCAGCATGTCGATCGTGACCTGGGACGCGCGCGCGTCGAGGAGGCCCCGGAAGACGCCGGGGAAGGCGAGCACGTTGTTGATCTGGTTCGGGTAGTCGGACCGGCCGCTCGCCACGACCGCGGCGTACTTGTCCGCCTCGGCCGGGTCGACCTCGGGGTCGGGGTTCGCGAGGGCGAACACCACCGCGTCCGGGGCCATCTCCTGGATCCACTCCGGCTTCAGTACGCCGGGGGCGCTGACGCCGATGAAGACGTCGGCGCCGGCGAGCACGGCGTGCAGGTCGCCGGCGACCCGGCGCGGGTTGGTCACGGCGGCGAGCTGTTGGTGCACCGGCGAGAGCGAGGTGTCGTCGGCCGAGAGCGCGCCCGCGCGGTCGACGACGACGACGTCGGTGACGCCCGCGGCGATCAGCAGGGTGACGATCGCGGTCCCCGCGGCCCCACCGCCCGACACCACGACCCGAACGACGGGCAACTCCTTCTTCACCACCCGCAGCGCGTTGAGCAGCGCGGCGAGCACGACGATCGCCGTGCCGTGCTGGTCGTCGTGGAAGACGGGGATGTCGAGGCTCTCGCGCAGCCGGGCCTCGATCTCGAAGCAGCGCGGCGCGGCGATGTCCTCGAGGTTGATGCCACCGAATCCGGGCGCGATCAGCTCGACCGCACGGACGATCTCGTCGGTGTCCTGGGTGTCCAGGCAGATCGGCCAGGCGTCGATGTTGGCGAACCTCTTGAAGAGCGCCGCCTTGCCCTCCATCACCGGCATCGCCGCGCCCGGCCCGATGTTCCCGAGGCCCAGGACGGCTGATCCGTCGGTGACGACCGCGACGGTGTTGCCCTTGGTGGTCAGCCGCCAGACGTCCTCGGGGTGCTCGGCGATCGCCATGCTGACCCGCCCGACGCCCGGCGTGTAGGCCATCGACAGGTCGTCGCGGTTGCGGAGCGGGACCTTGGACTGCACCTCGATCTTGCCGCCGAGGTGCAGCAGGAAGGTCCGGTCGCTGGTCTTGTAGACCTTCACCCCGTCGACCGCGTCGACGGCCGCCTCCACGAGCTTGGCGTGGTCGGCGTCGCTGGCCGAGCACGTCACGTCGACCACGAGGCGCTCGTGGCTGGACTCGGCGACGTCGATCGCGGTGACGATGCCGCCGGCCTGGGAGATCGCCGTCGCGACCGCCCCGACGATGCCGTGGTCGGGCGCGGTGTGCAGACGCATGGTGATCGAGTACGACGAGGTGGTGGCGGCCATGCCTCGACCCTCCCCCCGCCCAACGGTTACCGGCAAGTCAGGGCCGCGATACCTGCCATCGACGTGTCGGGGCGAGTGTGACGACCACCACAATTTTGCACTCTTTAATGGATAGTGCAAGAATGCACTCCGTGAGTGAAAGTGCAATGAGCCTGCGTGAGCAGAAGCGCTGGGACACCAGCCTCCGCATCACGCGCTGCGCACAGGAGCTGACCGACGCCCAGGGCATCGACGGCTTCACCATGGACGAGCTCGCCGACCGCGCCGAGGTCTCGCGGCGCACTCTCTTCAACTACTTCCCGAGCAAGACCGACGCGGTCCTCGGCGAGGCACCGGAGATCCCGGAGGCCGACCTGGCGACGTTCGTGGCCGGTGGTCCGCACGGTGACCTGGTCGACGACGTCGCCGAGCTCGCCCGGATCGCGCTGGCCGCCAAGCGGACCGACCGCGAGTCACTCGAGCTCGGCCGCAAGGTGCTCAACGCCAACCCACGGCTGCTGGCCTGCGCCCACGAGCGGTTCGAGTCGGTCGCGGAGGAGTTCGCCGCGCTCGTGCTCGAACGTGAGGGCGTCGACTACCCCGCCGGCCGGGCCCGGCTGCTGCTGCACATGCTGCTCGCCCTGTTCGACACGGCGCTGGTCGAGCTGATCGAGGACACCACCGGCCGCACGTTGGTCGAGGTGTTCGAGGACCAGCTCGTCGCCGCCCGCGAGCTCTTCGCCTGACCCAGACCCGCACCACCCGTCCACCACAGACTCAGGAGCCCACCCATGGCCACCCTGCTTCACCGCCTCGGCAAGACCGCCTACCGGCGCTGGCCGTACTTCATCGCCGGCTGGCTGGTGCTGCTCATCGCAGTCATCACCGTGGCCGCCGGCTTCTCCAAGCCCATGAGCGACGCCTTCACCATCCCGGGCATCCCGTCCGAGAAGGCGGCCGACCTGCAGTCCGAGCTCTTCCCCGGCTCCGCCGACGCACTCGACCAGGCGTCGGTCACCGTCGTCGTGGCGGCCCCCAAGGGCCACACGCTCGACGAGCCGACGTACTCGAAGGCCGTCGACTCCCTCGTCACCGAGCTCGGTGACCTGCCGCAGATGGCGGAGGACGCCCCGCTCGCCAACCCGGTCGAGGCCGCCGACACGCAGACCCAGCAGATCCTCGACGCCGCCGAGCAGAGCGGCACGCCTCCCTCCGAGGCCAAGGCCAACGCGCAGGCGCTCTCCCCGCTGTCCCAGGACGGCCGGGTCGGCACCATCGACTTCACCTTCGATGTCGACACGGTCGCCGACGTCGAGCCCGCCACCATCGACGCCCTGACCGACGCCATGGACCTGGCCCGCGACGCCGGGCTCTCCGTCGAGGCCAACGGCTCCGGCTCGCAGACCCAGGAGATGGGTGGCGGCTCCTCCGAGCTCATCGGCATCGCGATCGCGCTGATCGTCCTGCTGCTCACCTTCGGTTCGTTCGTCGCCGCCGGCCTGCCGATCCTCACCGCCGTCTTCGGCATCGTCCTCGGCCTGACCGGCATCACCGCGATGACGGCGTTCATGGACGTCAGCTCCAGTACGACGATCCTCGCGACGATGATCGGCCTCGCCGTCGGCATCGACTACACGCTGTTCATCCTGGCGCGCTACCGCACGGAGCTGCACCACACCGACAACCGCGAGGAAGCCGTCGGCATCGCCGTCGGTACGGCGGGCTCGGCGGTCGTCTTCGCCGGCCTCACCGTCCTGATCGCGCTCTCCGCGCTCTCGGTCGTGGGCATCCCGTTCCTGACCGCCATGGGCCTCGCGGCTGCCGCGACGGTGCTGATAGCCGTCCTGGTCGCGCTGACCCTGCTGCCGGCGATCCTCGGCATGCTCAAGTCCAAGGCCTTCGGCGGCTCCTTCCGCCGCTACCAGCCGAAGCGGGACGAGGACGGTCGCGTCCTCAACAACGGCGTCCGCTGGGCGCGCTTCGTCGGCAAGCGGCCGGTCGCCCTGGCGCTGCTGGTCGTCGTTGGCCTCGGTGCCCTGGCGATCCCGCTCAAGGACCTGCACCTGGCGTTCCCGACCGACAGCACCGCGTCGACGGACACCACGCAGCGCAAGGCGTCCGACCTGATCGCCGGCTCGTTCGGCGAGGGCCGCCTCGGCCCGCTGCTCGCCGTCGTCGACGGTCGCGACATCGCGGACGACGACGCCCGTGCCGACGCGTTCCAGGACGTCGCCGACTGGGCGGCCGGCCAGGACGACGTCGTCAACGCGCAGGTCGTCGCCACCAACGCGGCGTACGACAAGGACGGCAACGTCACGACGCCGGCCACCGGTGCGCTCGTGCAGATCACGCCGGGCTCCGGCCCGGACGACACCGCCACCCAGGACCTGCTCACGGCCCTGCGCGAAGGCCAGTCCGGCGTCCAGACGGCGACCGGCACCGACATCGGGATCACGGGTCAGACCGCGATCGAGACCGACGTGTCCGAGCGGCTCAGCGACGCCCTGCCGATCTACCTGGCGATCGTGATCGGGCTGGCGTTCCTCCTGCTGATGATCGTCTTCCGCTCGATCCTGGTCCCGCTGACCGCGACCATCGGGTTCCTCTTCAGCGTGCTCGCCACCCTCGGTGCGACCGTGCTGATCTTCCAGGAGGGCACCTTCGGGCTGATGCAGGGACAGCCGATCGTGAGCTTCATGCCGATCTTCCTGATCGGCGTGGTCTTCGGGCTCGCGATGGACTACCAGGTCTTCCTGGTCTCCCGGATGCGCGAGGCGCACGTGCACGGCATGAGCACGCGGGAGGCCGTCGTCGACGGGTTCCGCAACAGCGCCCGGGTCGTCACCGCCGCCGCGGCGATCATGACCGCCGTCTTCGCGGCCTTCATGCTCCAGGACGACGCGATCGCCAAGTCGATGGGCTTCGCCCTCGCGGCGGCCGTGGTCTTCGACGCCTTCATCGTGCGGATGATCCTGATCCCGGCCACGCTCTACCTCCTCGGCGAGAAGGCCTGGTGGCTGCCGAAGTGGCTCGACCGGATCCTGCCGAACGTCGACGTCGAGGGCGAGAAGCTCCAGCGTGCGCACCTGATGGGCCGCCCGCTGGAGGAGGACCTGGCCGAGCTCGACGACGAGCAGTCGCTCCGGGTCTGAACCCCCCGCAAACAGCCAGGACGGGCTGGTCTGGTCGCTGACCAGACCAGCCCGTCCGAAATTGGTTGAAGCCCGCAAATAGCACGCTGGACGCGGCACAATGATGAGGCTGGGCCGTGTTCGGGCAAGGGGGGCACCAGCACGTACCACCGATCGGGCGGTGCTGAGCAGGGGGGCAATCCCGATGCGGGGTTCTCTGGGGCGCGCGCGCCTCCGTCCATTTCTCACCCACTCCGTGGTGCTGAGCCTCATCGGAAGCCTGCTCGCGCTCGGTGCGGCAGTGGCCGTCCCGGCGCCCGCGTCGGCCACGCCGGTGTCGACACCGGACGTCCAGCTCAGCGGCGGCCCGGCCGCGTCCGTTCTCTACGGCCGCACCATCCCGGTCGCCCTCACCGCGTCGCTCCCCGCCGGCGCCCCCAAGGGCTACAACCTGGCCTACCGGTTCGTGCTGCCCGACGGCACGTCGTACGTCGGGAGCTCGGCCGGCGACGTCGCTGGTGAGCCCACGGTCCTGGCGAACAAGCCGACCGCCGGGAAGACCACCCTGATCTGGCCCAACACCTACGACCTGGTCGCCAACGCGAGCCACACGCTCGCCTTCGAGATCGCGTACCGCGACACCGGTGACGCCGCCCCGCGCTACGACGTGGGTGACCCGGTCGCGTTCGACATGGGCGCCTACCTCTCCACCGACCCGCGCGACGAGGCCGACTTCAACGGCGCCGGCCAGCCGGTCGGACCGACGCCCGGCTCGTACACCGGCTGGGCCGAGAAGAGCGCCACGACCCAGCTCACGGCGATCGAGATCGAGAAGTCCGAGCCGCACCCCGAGGGCGAGATCCCGCGCGGCGTGCACGACCACCAGACCGTCTACACCCTCACGGTCACCAACAACGACGTGAACCCGACGACCGGCGTCACGGTCGACGACTACCTGCCCGCCGGCCTGGAGTTCCTCGGCTGCGCCGGCACCGCCGACCACAGCGCCGGCGAGGAGTACGCCGGCTCCGGGCCGATCGTGGTCACCGAGCCCACGACCGACTGCATCGACCCGGTCCTCGTCGAGACCGTGAACACCGACCCGGACGGCTCCGGCCCGCTGGCGGCCGGCGTCTACACCCACGTCCGCTGGACCCACCCGGGCGCGTTCACGCCCGGCCAGGTGAAGAGGATCAAGTACGCCGCGGCGATCCCGATCCGCGAGAACACCATGACCTGGCCCGGCGCCACCCCGGCCACCACGGGCGCGCAGACCGCGAACCTCGACAACAACTCCGGCCCCGAGACGTACGACGAGCAGCCGCTGCTCAACGGCGCGATCGCCGCCGGCAGCTACCAGTCACCGCTCACCGGCGCGAAGTCCGTCAGCGACGAGGGCACCCTGCTCCGGACCGCCGAGGACATCGCGATCCAGAAGAGCAACGACAACAACGGTCTCGAGCAGGGCGACCTGACGAAGTGGACCGTGGACCTCCAGGTCTCGGAGTACCGCTACGTCGACCACGTCGTCATCCGCGACACCGTCCCCAACGGCCTGTGCCCGCTGGGCACCACCAACCTCACCACCGGCAACAGCGCCGCCGACGCCGAGTGCGACCCGACCCCGGGCAAGCTCCCGAACCACGCCTACAAGTCGGTCGACGAGCAGTCGGGCGGCACCTTCGCGGTGGTCTGGGACGAGCTGACCTGGCCCGCGCTGGCGCACCTGGAGCCGAGCGAGACCCGGCAGCTGACCTTCTGGACCCGGACCCGCGCGAACTACCAGTCCGGCTTCGAGGACAGCGCCCCCGTCCTCTCCCGGGACGCGGTCACCAACAACATCGCCACCGAGGGCGTCGACTGGGTCCGCTGCGCCCCGGCCGACCCGTCGTGCACCGGCGGCGGCACCAAGATCTGGCACACCGAGACCGACGGCGAGCTCGACGTCGACGTCTCGCATTCGGGCAAGGCCGCCGAAGGCCCGGCGATCCTCAAGCAGGTCGCCGCGACGTACCCCGCAGACGGCAACTGCAACGACCTGCCGTCCGCCGCCTACGGCAAGACCGTGCCGGCGTACGGTCCCGGCGACCTCGTCTGCTGGAAGCTGCGACTGACCTTCCCGACCCACCTCGACACGTTCAGCCAGGACGTCTTCGACGTGCTGCCGAAGACGCTGAGCTACGTGCCCGGCTCGTGGCACGAGACCGTCAACAACACCCTCGACATCGGTGCCTTCGACGACACCGCCGACGGCACCACGGGCCGGCTGAGCTGGGAGATCGGCGGCGGCGGCACCGACGTCGACGCCGGTGGCGAGATCTTCGAGGTCACCCTGAAGACGACCGTCGGCTCGCCGTTCGGGCACCACTCGGGCGACGTCGAGGGCAACCTCCAGAAGTTCTCGTACCAGAACACGGCGGGCAAGGCCTTCACGCTGCGCGACAAGGTCGACTTCAAGCTGAAGCTCCCCGAGCTCGGCGTCACGAAGACCGCCGACGACCACGAGGTCGAGGCCGGCCAGGCCGTCCACTACACCGTGGGCGTGAAGAACACCGGCACGGCGCCCGCCGAGGACGCCCGGGTCTGGGACGAGCTGCCCGCCGGCATCACCTGCGCGGACATCAGCGTCATCAGCGACGGCGGCTCCTGCACCTCCGGCCGGATCACCTGGACCGGGATCGACGTCGCCGCGGCGGCGACCCACAACCTGACCTACACGCTCACCGTGCCGTCGGACGTCAGCCCGGGCGTGACCTACACCAACCACGTCGGCGTCATGGAGTGGGCCTACGTCAGCAACGACGGCTCCCACTACCAGCTGATCCCGGCCAACACGACGGTCACGGACCCGACGCTGCCGCCCGCGAACATGCCGGCCGCCGAGGCGAGCGAGTCCATCCACACCCGCAACGCCGGCGTCACCAAGTCGCAGACGACCTCGGTGAACGAGGGCGGCAACGACCTCTCCTCGCAGGCCACCGTCGGCGAGATCGTCACCTACACGGTCACGACGACGATCCCGCAGAACACCACCGTGTACGACGCGACGGTCACCGACCCGCTCGGCGACCGCCAGACGCTGGTGCCCGGCAGCCTGTGCGTCAACCTCTGCACTCTGGACGGCGCGCCGTTCACCCCGACGGAGTCGCCCGCCAACACCGTGCTGGCCACCCTGCCCGCGACGTACGCCGCCCCGAGCGACGAGGACGGCGTCCTCGTGATCACGTTCCGGGTCAAGGTCCTCGACGTCGCCGACAACTACCGCGGACAGCCGCTGGGCAACATCGCCACCCTGACGTACACCGACCAGGACGGCCACGGCCACACCGGGACCGGATCGACGAGCACCACGATCGTCGAGCCGCAGCTCACGCTCGGCAAGACGCACAGCCCGGGCGGCAAGGTCACGGGCGGTCAGGTCCTCGACTTCACCGTGACGGCCGGTAACGCCAGCACGGGCAACGTCTCGACCGCCCACGACGTGGTCGTCACCGACGTCGTCCCCGCCGGCACCGAGCCGGTCGACGGCAGCGGCGACCCGATCGTGGACGGCGGCACCGTGTGGTCGCCGAACGGCGGCACCTGGGACGCGGCGACCCGCACCATCACCTGGACCACCGCGACCACGCCCGGGCTTGCCGCGATCGCCCCCGGCACGAACGTGCCGCTGCGCTACCGGGTCAAGCTCGAGATCTCCCCCGTCGCCGGCACGTCGTACCGGAACGTCGCCGACGCCGAGGCGTCCAGCATGCCGGGCGCGGTGTCCGGCGAGCGCACCTCCACGTCGAGCACCAACCCGGGCTACTACAAGGCGCACGCCGACGACACCCTGACCGTGGCGCTGCCGACGATCTCCAAGACCGTCACGCCCGACCCGGTCACCGTCGGCACCGAGGTCACCTGGCACCTCGCCGTCACCGTGCCGGCGAACGTGAAGGTCTTCGACGGCACCGTCGTCGACGCCGTCCCGTCCGGGTACGACGTGGACTCGTACGGCGCCGCGACGTGCACGAGCGGCTGCCCGGGCAGCGACCCGGCGATCGTGAAGCTGCCGCTCGCCGGTGGCGCGTCGAACAGCACCGTCACGGCCTGGTACCTCGGCGACCTCGCCGCGACCGCGCTGCCGCGGGTCTACGACCTGGTGGTGAAGGGCCACGTCCGCGACACCTACCGCGGCACCGCCACGAAGGTGAAGAACGCCGACACGCTGTCCAACGCGGCGACGGTCCGGACCAACCAGCACGACACGGTCACCACCGACCCGACGACGGTCCCGGCGAGCCACGACGACACCGTCACGTCCAACACCGTGGACAACCACGTCAAGGAGCCCAAGCTCACCATCGACAAGTCGGTCAGCGTCGGCGACGGTGCGAACGTCAAGCCCGGGCAGGCCCTGACCTACACGGTCAAGGTCACCAACACGGGCACCTGGCCGGCGTACGACGTCGTCGTGACCGACCAGCCGGACAGCGAGCTCGTCGACGTGGTGCCGGTCTCCGGCGCGGGCTTCGTCACCGACGGCTGGACGGCTGGCGACCCGGACCTCCGCTGGACCGTGCCGGGTCCGATCGCCGCCGGCACCTCGGTGACGTTCACCTACACGGCCAACGTCGCGCCGGCGGGCGTCGTCCCACCGAGCTCGACGGTGCACAACACGGCAGCGGTCGACGTCTACTACGCGTACCCGGCCTCGGTCCGGGACCCGAACCTGGACGTCATCTACTACCGCGACTACCACGGCCCCAGCGACTCGGTGACCATCAACGTCGTGCCGTACGCCGACCTCGAGATCACCAAGGTGGCCGACAAGGCGTCGTACAAGGGCGCCGAGGTCATCACCTGGACGCTGACCGTGACCAACCACGGGCTCTCGCCCGCGGCCAACGTGGTCGTGACCGACTCGATCCCGGCGAAGGCGACCTACCAGTCGGCGACGCCCGGCTCCTGCTCGTTCGCGAGCCCGACGGTCACCTGCAACCTCGGGACCATTCCGTCGGGCGCCACCCAGGTCATCACGGTGAAGGGGGTCGCCAAGGGGCTGCCCTCGGCCAACCAGACGACCGACCCGCACTCCCACGACCTGACGGTCTCGAAGGTGGAGCAGTACGTCTCCCTCCAGGCCGGGCAGGCGACGACCGCCGACCTGTCCTGCGCGGGCAACGGGTACCTGAGTGACGGCTCGGCCGAGATCATGCACGTCGACCAGGGCACCGGCTCACCGGCCGACGTCCTCGTCGGCCGGGCCAGCACGCTGACCCCGAACAGCTACCGGTTCACGCTGGCCAACAACACGACGGGTCAGGCGCAGGTCAAGCTCTTCGGCACCTGCCTGCCGCACGACACCGAGGTCACCGAGGGTCACACCCACGGCCTCGACGTCGGCGCGGCGACGACGCTGGACACCGGCGTCATGACGGTCGGCCGGCACAGCTTCACCATCCCGGTGGGCGCCGACCACCAGGCCATCGCCCCCGGCATCGAGCTCCAGTCGGGCAACGCCCGCCTGGTCGGCTCGGAGCCGGTCGCCGGCGGCTGGAAGCTCACGGTCGAGGCGCTGACCCCGGCCCGCGCGACGCTCAGCCTGCGCGAGCTCGGCACCAAGACGCTGGCGTCGGCCCCGTCGAGCCACCAGCACGGGCTGACCTTCCAGCACGTGGTGCGCACGGTGTCGGTGCCCGACGGCGAGAGCGTCCAGCGGGTCACCTGCCCGGACGGCTCCAAGGGCATCGTCGCGACGTACGACCTGCCCGCGGGCGTGGTGCTGCTGGGTCACGAGCCGCAGCCGATCAACCGGGACTTCCGGCTCCTCAACACGACCGGCCACTCCGTGGACGTGATGCTGGACCTCGAGTGCCTCGCGATCCGGACCGGTCCGGTGCTGGACGAGACGTTCACGCTGACCAACACGGCCACGGTGACGTCGACGACGTACGACCCGGACCTGTCGAACAACTCCGCCAGCGTGACCTCCGCCCTCACGGTCAGCGCCGGGACCACCACGCTGATCGCTCCGGCCGCGCCGTTGGCCTCGACGCTGTCGCTGGGCGGCAAGGGCAAGAAGGCCACGGTGACGATCGCCTGCGCGGCGACGGTGGACTCCTGCCAGGGCACCCTGCGGCTGACGGCCAAGGTGAAGCGGCCCGGCCACCAGGCGAAGCGGGTCGTCATCGGGACCCGGACCTACCGCATCGCATCGGGCGCCCGGGTCAAGGTCGGGATCAAGGTCAAGCACCGGTTCCACCGGGCGATCCGCAAGGGCCGGGTGCACGGGTACCGGTTCAGGTAGGCGAGGCGGGTTTCCCCGGCTGCCCGGGGAAACCCGCGCTGGCGGGATAGTCCCGACGTTGCCGCCACCCCGGGGCTCGCGCCCGAGGAGGGAGCTCAGCTCCGGAGCGTCTTCTCCAGGTCGCCGACGATCTTCTCGGGCTTGGTGGTGGGCGCGTAGCGCGCGATCACCCGGCCGTCCCGCCCCACGAGGAACTTGGTGAAGTTCCACTTCACCCGGTTGCCGAGCAGGCCGCCCTTCTCGGACCGCAGCCACTTGAAGAGCGGGTGGGCGTCGGCGCCGTTGACGTCGACCTTGGAGAACAGCGGGAAGGTCACGCCGAAGTTGCGCTCGCAGAACCCCTGGATCTCCGCGTCGTCGCCGGGCTCCTGGTGGCCGAACTGGTCGCAGGGGAAGCCGAGCACCGTGAAGCCGAGCCCGGCGAAGTCGTCCTGCAGCTTCTGCAGGCCCTGGTACTGCGGGGTGAACCCGCACTGCGAGGCGGTGTTGACGATCAGCACCACCTCGCCGTCGTACGCGCCGAGGTCGACCTCGACGCCGTCGATCCCGGTGGCCTTGAAGTCGGAGAGGTTCGTCATGGGCACAGCCTCGCCCGAGCGGTCCGTCACCGGACGAGGCATCCGGCATGTGGGCCGGACCACGTTTCGCTCGCCCACGTTTCGGAGGGACCTGCTCCGGACACCGTGACCAACATGTCGGTCGAGTCTGAGGTCATGGTCGGTCTGATGACGTTCGTCCTGCTGGCACCGACCCTGATGGTCGCCGTACTGGTCTCCGGCCTGTCCCGGCGCGAGGCCGCACGGACAGCGGCCGGAACAGCGGCCGGAACAGCGGCTGAGTCAGACGAGGCGGGCCCGGACCTGGGCCGGCTGCTGGTATCCGACGGCGTTCTGGTGCCCGTCGAGGTAGACGAGCACCGAGCGGTCGGTGAGCTGGAGGACGACCTGCCCCGGCTCGACGGCCGTCACCTCGCCGCGGATCAGGTAGGTCTCGCCCTCGATCCGGTCCAGCGCGCTCCCCGGCGCGCAGCGCTCCACGTCCTCCACGGCGATCGCCCGCAGCTGCGGGCGGCGTCGGCCGCCAAGACGCCATAGCAGCAGCGCGCTGACGACCAGCAGCACGTCGGCGAGCAACGTCATCACGAGCAGAGAGCGGCTCGTGACCTGACCGTCGACCCGGTACGCCGAGGGGTCGTCCTCGAGGACTCGTACGCCGACCTCTCCGGTCCCGACGGCGTGGTCGTACGTCGTCTCGTCGACGTCGGCCTGCCAGGAGCGCTGGTCCGGGTCGACCGACTCGGGGAACCGGAAGCTCAGCAGGTGCTGGCCCCCGACCGTCCGGTGCTCGAGCACGGTCGCGTGCACGTCGATGCCGTTGCGCTCGACCCGCTGGTCCGTCCAGGTGCTGTGCAGCAACGGCAGGTTGATGAGCACGGCCGCCAGCACGAGGACGAGCAGATACCTGGTCCGCCGCTTCACAAGACAACCGCTCCCATGGAGCCAGTATCCCGGCTACTGGATGGTCGCGGTCAGCCGCATCAGGTTGTCGAGGTACGTGTCCTTGCGACTGCGCCCCAGCCAGTTCTCGAGGGTCAGCTCGGTCGAGAGCTCGCGGTAGTGGTCCTGGACCTCGGACAGCCTCGCCACCACCTCCGCGCCGGTCATCATCATCACGACCTCGTAGTTGAGGGCGAACGACCGCATGTCCATGTTGCTGGACCCGACGACCGCGACCGTGTCGTCGACGGAGAAGTGCTTCGCGTGCAGCACGAACGGCTCGGGGTAGAGCCAGATCCGCACGCCCGCCCGGAGCAGCGCCTCGTAGTAGGAGCGCTGGGCGTGGGCCACCATGAACTGGTCGGCGGTCGCCCCGACGAAGAGCTCGACCTCGACCCCGCGCTGGGCGGCCGTCGTCACGGCGTACAGCAGGGAGTCGTCGGGCACGAAGTACGGGCTGGTCAGGGAGAGCCGCCGCTCCGCCGAGTAGAGCATCGCGTTGAAGAGCCGCAGGTTGTTCTCGGTGGCGAACCCCGGCCCGCTCGGCACGACCTGCACGCCGACCCCGGTGAGCGCGCCCGGTCGCTCGGACGGAGCGGGCGGCACCTCGGCGGCGAGGTGCTGGAGGTTCTCGCCGGTCTCCGTGAACCAGTCGGTCGCGAACACGACGTTGAGCTCCTGGACCACCGGCCCCTCGACCCTGGCCATCAGCTCGACCCAGGCCCGACCGAGCTTCTGGTTCTTGGGCTTGTCGTAGTGCGGCTCGATCAGGTTCTGCGACCCGCTGAACGCGACCCGGCCGTCGATCACCAGGATCTTGCGGTGGTTGCGCAGGTCGGGCCGGCGTACCTCACCCTTCAGCGGCCGGATCGGGAGCATCGCCGCCCACTCGATCGACGTCGGCTCCAGCTTCGCCAGCATCTCCTTGTAGACGGGAATGCCCTTGGAGCCGATGTGGTCGAAGAGGAACCGGACCTTGACGCCGCGCTCGGTCGCGCGCACCAGCTCCTCGAAGAACGGCGCCGTCATCTCGTCCCATGCCGAGATGTAGAACTGCACGTGCACGTAGTGCTCGGCGGTCGCCACCTCGCGCGCCATCGCCTCGATGCCGCCCTGGTAGTCCTCGATCAGCTCGACGGTGTTGCCGAAGCTCAGCGGCAGTACGCCGAGCCGGCGGTTCAGCCGGGCGAAGCTCTGGACGAGCGGAGGCAGCTCCAACCGGCGCTCGTGGTCCTCGATGTCCTCGAGGTGGGCGGCCGCCAGGATCTCGGCGTTCACCTCCGCCTGCTGGGCGCGCCGCTTCTTGCCGACCGACGTGCGTCCGAACATCAGGAAGAGCACGAAGCCCAGGAACGGGATCGCCAGGATCAGCAGCAGCCAGGCCATCGCGGTCTGCGGCCGGCGACCACCCGGCAGCACGACCAGCGCACAGAGGACGATAGCGATGTTCGCCACCACGAGGGCAGCGCTGATCAGAGCAGGGATCGACGACACCCAGTCCGACATCGAGGCAGACCGCTCAGCCGAGCAGTTTCTGCTTGGCCGCCGCGAACTCGTCGTCGCTCAGGATGCCCTGCTGGTGCAGCTGGGCCAGCTCCTGGATCTTCGCGACCAAGTCGTCGCCTCCGGCGGCCGGTGCCGCCGCGGCAGGCGGCGGGGCGGCGTACTGCTGCTGGGGCGGCGGGGCGTACTGCTGCTCCTGGTACGCCGCGGCGTCTGCCTGCTGCTGGGCCCGCGACTGCTGACGGCGGCTGACGGCGTTCGCGGTCGCGGTCGCCGTACCCGCGATCACCGCGGTGCGGGCCATCGTGCCGACGAGTCCGGGACGTCCCATCCGACGCATCATGGTCAGACCCCCTGCGCTGCGAACGCCGCGTCGACGTCCTCGGGTGTGATCCGGCCGAAGAGCGCGATCTCCGCGCCCAGGGCCTCCAGCTCGTTGACCGCCTCGCGCGCCCAGACCTCCTCGAAGACCAGGGCCAGCCCCTGCTGGTCGTCGCCGAGCGAGTCGGTGAGGACCTCGAGGTCGGCGCCGCTGAGCAGGTCGTTCTCGTCGATGTCGAGCCCGGCGAGCGCCGCGGGCAACCCGTCCTCGAGATCGAGCAGCCCGAGCTCGCCGTTCTCGTCACGGAGGGCGACGACGCAGTCGATCAGCCGGATGGTGCCGGCCTGGACGGGCTTGCGCACCACGGAGACCATGTCGGCGAGCCCCACGTCGTTCGGGAACGCCACGAACAAGACCTCGACCGGTCCTCGCTTCATCGACCTCTCCTCCTCCTGTGGGACCACGAATGTGCCTCGTGGGTGCCCCGTGGCTTGAAGACTAGGGAGGCCGCGTCGGCGTAGCGTCACCCGAGACGGGTGAGCCGTCCACCGCCGTCTGCTCACGACGATGGACCCGAAGGGGATGCCTCCCCGCCCGAGGACGGAGTACGACGTGTCGATCACCAGCGTTCCGCCGCGACCGGCGCTGCCCCGCGGGGTGCTCGTCCTGATCGGGCTTGCTGCCGCGGTCGTCGTCGTCGGCGGGCTCAAGGCGTCGTCCGACATCTTTGCGCCGGCGTTCCTCGCCCTCGTCCTCACCGTGCTCGCCCACCCGCTGCGCGGGTGGCTGGACCGGTGGATGCCGTCCTGGGCGGCCTCGCTGGTCTGCACCGTCGCGATCTATCTCCTCATCGTCGGGCTGGCCCTCGCCGTGGTGGTCTCGGTGGCGCGGTTCGCGACGCTGCTGCCGCAGTACGCCGACGAGTTCCAGCAGCGGGTCGACGACCTCACCGGCTGGCTGGACAGCTTCGGCGTCAGCACCAAGGAGATCGACGACGTCGAGTCGTCCTTCGACATCGGCCAGCTCAGCGGCTTCATCGGCGACCTGCTGAGCGAGCTGATGGGGCTGGTCTCCAACCTCTTCTTCATCCTCGCGCTGGTGCTCTTCATGACGATGGACGGCGGGACCTTCCCGCGCCAGCTCGAGCGCGCCCGCGCCGTCCGCCCGCTGGTCGTGGACGCGATCTCGGAGTTCGCCAGCGGCACCCGCCGCTACCTCGCCGTGTCTACGGTCTTCGGCCTGATCGTCGCGGTCCTCGACACCATCGCGCTCGAGATCATCGGCGTACCCGCGCCCGTGCTGTGGGGCCTGCTGGCCTTCATCACCAACTACATCCCCAACGTCGGCTTCGTCATCGGCCTGATCCCGCCGGCGATCCTCGCGCTGCTGGAGGGTGGCCCCGCGATGATGATCTGGGTCATCGTCGTCTACTGCGTGCTCAACGTGGTCATCCAGACGGTCATCCAGCCGAAGGTCGTCGGCGACGCGGTGGGCCTCTCCACGACCCTGTCGTTCGTCTCGCTGATCTTCTGGGCGTGGGTGGTCGGCCCGCTCGGTGCGCTGCTGGCGATCCCGCTGACGCTGTTCGCCAAGGCGCTCCTGGTCGACGTCGACCCGAGCCTGCGCTGGCTGCGACCCCTGATCTCCAACAAGGACGACGACGAGGCGCCCACACCTCCGGAGCCCGCCGCCACGTGAGGCTGCCCGACCGGAGAACGTGGGCGCGGCGCCTGGTCGAGCTTCGGCCGCGGCGCGCGGACCTTCGCGCCGACTTCTTCGCCGGGCTGCCCGGCGCCATCAGCAGCGTGCCCGACGGCATGGCCTCGAGCGTCCTCGCCGGGGTCGGCCCGTCCCACGGCCTCTACGCGTCGTTCGCCGCCCCGATCGCCGGCGGGCTGACGTCCAGCACCAAGCTGATGGTGATCACCACGACGAGCGCGGCCGCCCTGGCCGCCGGCTCCACGCTGGCCGACGTCGACGCCGCCGACCGGTCCGGCGCGATGCTGTGGCTGACCCTGATGGCCGGTGGCTTCATGATCGCGGCGGCGATGGTCAACCTCGGCCGCTACATCCGCTTCGTGTCCTACTCGGTGATGCTCGGCTTCCTCACCGGGGTCGCCGTCAACATGGTCTTCGGCCAGCTCCCCGACCTCCTCGGCGCCGACACCGACGGCGGGGTCGCCGTACAGAAGGCGTGGTACGTCGTCACGCACCCGTCGGGCATCGACGTACCGACCAGCCTGTGCGGGGTCGCCGCCCTGGTGTTCATGGTGGTGCTGGCCCACACCCGGATCGACACGTTCAGCTCGCTGGTCGCGCTGCTGGTGCCGACGGTGACGGTCTGGCTGACCGGCGTGGCCGGGGTCGCGCTGGTCAAGGACAGCGGCTCCCTCCCGCACGGCATCCCCGCACCCGGCGTACCCGACCCCGGCACGTTCAGCCTCTCGCTGGTCATCGGCGCGGCGTCGGTCGCCGCCATCGTCCTGGTGCAGGGCGCGGGAGTGGCCGAGGCGATGCCCAACCCCGACGGGCGCCGGTCCTCGACCCGCGGCGACTTCACCGCACAGGGCGTCGGCAACCTCGCCTCCGGGCTGTTCGGCGGCCAGGTCGTCGGCGGCTCGGTCGGGCAGTCCGCGCTCAACGTCACCGCCGGCGCCCGGTCCCGGTGGGCCGCGATCTTCTCCGGCGTGTGGATGCTGGCGATCCTGCTGATCTTCTCCGACCTCGTCGGGGAGGTCGCGATGGCAACGCTCGCCGCCGTGCTGATCTACGCCGGCTGGGGCACCATCAAGCCCCGCGAGATCTGGTCGGTGGCCAACGCGGGCCCGATCCCGGCGATCGCGATGACCGCCACGTTCCTGGCCGTGCTGCTTCTCCCGGTCGCCACCGCGGTCGGGATCGGCGTGGTGGCCTCCCTGCTCATGCAGCTCAACCAGGAGTCCCTCGACCTGCGCCTGGTGCGGCTCCGCATCGACGCCGAGGACCGGCTGGTCGAGGACGTCGTACCGACCGAGCTCAAGCCGTACGACGTCGTGGTGATCGACGTCTACGGGTCGCTGTTCTTCGCCGGCACCCGCACCCTGCAGCGTCACCTCCCACCGCCCCTCGTCACCGATCGCGAGGAGGGCGGCGGACCCGTCGTCATCCTCCGGCTCCGCGGCCGGACGACGCTGGGGGCGACCTTCCTCAAGGTCGTGGGCGACTACGCCCACCAGCTGGCCGAGGCCGGCGGCGAGCTCTACCTCTCCGGCGTCGACCACCGGCTGGTGCGACGGTGGGACGAGGACGGCTTGAGCCAGACCCTCGGCAACGTCCGGATCTTCGAGGCGATGCCGGTGATCGGCGAGTCCACACGGGTCGCGATCACGCTGGGTCGCACGCACCGGGTCTCGGCCGAGAGCGGCCGCTCAGTCCGGGATGGTGACGACCTCGACCACCCCGATGCCCAGTGAGTTCAAGAGGTTCAGCACCCCCTGCAGCTCCTCCTGGTCGGTCATCTCACCGGTGAGCGTGGTCGTGGCGGGCTGGGTGCGCGCGACGAGGTGCGGGAACGCCCCGCTGAGCTCGTCGCTCAGCTCGGCGTCGACACGGATCAGCATCCTGGTCATCGTCGCCCGTCACCTCTGCCTCGCACCAGCAACCCCCTGCCTCCGAAGGTAGGTCGTCGCCGGTGCTGCTCGCCTCACCGGAAACGGGCGATGCCAGCACAGGCCCCACCCGGTTGGGTGATCCGGGTGACCAACCGAGCCACGGGATCGGGTGCGCCCTCCTGGCGCCGCGTCGTCGCGCCGTCGTTCCGCGGGTTCCGCCCGGCCTGGCTGCGCGGCGACCTGATCGCCGGACTCACCGTCTGGGCGGTCCTCATCCCCGAGTCGCTGGCGTACGCCGGGATCGCCGGCGTACCCGCCGTCGTCGGGCTGTACGCCACGGTGCCGGCCCTCCTCCTGTACGCCGTACTCGGCAGCTCGCGGCACCTGATCGTCGCGCCGATGTCCGCGACCGCGGCGTTGTCGGCCGGCGTGGTCGGAGACTTCCACGCCGATCCGGAGCAGTACCTGGCCCTGACCACGGCGCTCGCGATCTGCGTCGGTCTCGTCGCGGTCGTCGCCGGCCTCTTCCGCCTGGGGTTCGTGGCGTCCTTCATCTCCGAGCCGGTGCTCAAGGGCTTCATCATCGGCCTGGCCCTGACGATCATCGTCGGCCAGGTGCCGGCGCTGCTCGGCGTCGACAAGGGTGAGGGCAACTTCTTCGAGAAGGCCTGGGCGGTGCTCGGCAACGTGCCCGACCTCGACCCGCTGACGACGGTCGTCGGTGTCGGCAGCCTGGTGCTGCTGCTCGTGCTCCGCCGCTGGCTCGCCGCCGTGCCGGGCTCGCTCATCGTCGCCCTCGGCGGCGTGCTGCTGGTGTCGGTCTTCGGCCTCGACGACCACGGTCTCGCGATCGTCGGAGACATCGACTCCGGGCTGCCGTCGTTCGGCCTGCCCGACGTGAGCCTCGACGACTTCCTCGACCTCCTCGCCGTGTCCGTCGGGGTGATGCTGGTCGGCCTCGCCGAAGGGCTCGGAGCCGCCAAGACGTACGCCGCCCGGGCGGGCTACGACGTGGACGCCAACCGGGAGCTGCTCGGACTCGGTGGCGCGAACCTGGGGTCCGGGCTGTCCGGGGGCATGGTCGTCAACGGCAGCCTGTCCAAGACCGCCGTCAACGGGGGCGCCGGCGCCCACTCGCAGGTGTCCGGCCTGACAGCGGCGGCACTCACGGTCGTGACGCTGCTCTTCCTGACCGGTCTGTTCGAGAAGCTCCCGGAGGCCTCGCTCGCCGCCATCGTCATCGCAGCCGTGATCGAGCTCGTCGACTTCGCCGCGCTGCGCCGTCTCTGGCGGGCCGGCGCCGGGCCGCTGGTGGCGTTGGCCGGCTACACCCGGCGGGCGGACTTCCTCGCGGCGGTCGGCGCCCTCGCCGGCGTGCTGGTCTTCGACACCCTGCCCGGGCTGGTGATCGGCATCGGGATCTCGCTGGTCCTGCTGATCGCCCGCACCTCGCGGCCCAACATCGCGCAGCTGGTGCCGGTCGACGAGTCGGCGGCCCGGGTCTGGGTCGACCGGCGCCGGCACCCGGAGCGCACCCCCCTGCCGGGCGTCCTCGTGGTGCGCGTCGAGGGGCCGCTGATGTTCACCGACGCCGACTTCGTCCGGGACCGCGTGCTGGAGCTGGTCACCGACCAGTCGGCGGCCGGCGCACCGGTCCGCGCCGTGGTCCTGGACTGCGAGACCGTGCCGGGGATCGACGTCACGGCGGCGGCGATGCTCAACCAGCTGCACCACGAGCTCGCCGGGGCCGGCGTACGCCTCGCCGTCGCCCGGGGCATCGGTCAGGTCCGCGACGTGCTCTCCGCCTCCGGCCAGAGCGACGAGCCGTCGATCTTCTCGACCGTCGACGCCGCCGTCGCCGGCCTCACGGAACCCTCTTGAGTTCACGCAGAACGGGTGAGGCCGAGCGCGGGATCAGCAACCACGGTGGTGACATGGCGGCGTTGACGGTGTGGCGGTTCGACGCCGTCGACGGTGCCGACGCGGCCGTGCGGCTCCTCGAGCGCCTGGTCCGCGACGAAGGGCTCGTCATCGACGACGCGGCGGTCGTCGAGTGGGAGGCCGGACGCCGCAAGCCGCACACCCACCCGCTGACCGGGGCGGTCACGACCGGCGTCCTGGGCGGCGGTTTCTGGGGTCTGCTCTTCGGCCTGATCTTCTTCGTGCCGCTCCTGGGCGCGGCGATCGGGGCGGCGACGGGCGCCCTCGCCGGCTCGCTCGCCGACGTCGGCATCGACGACCACTTCATCAACCGGGTCCGCGACGAGGTCACACCCGGTACGTCGGCGCTCTTCCTGCTCAGCGCGGACACGGCCGTCGACCGAATCCGCGAGGCGCTCGCCGACAGGCCGCGGGCCGACGTGATCAGCACCGGCCTCGACCCGGACCAGGACGCCGCGCTCCGCGCGGTCTTCGGAGAGTGAGTTGGGCATTTCGGTCGCTGGTTTCCACGGTTGAGGCGTTGAGCGGGTTGAATGGCGTCTGAACAAGCGTCAAGACTCGGGGAGATCGCTGGCACGGGCCCAGGCCCGGCCTCGACGGGGAGGGCGGGAGATGGCTTCCGGGCACGGCACGTCGCGAGTCGGTGACGCGCGCTCGCGCGCGTTGGCCGCGTCCGTCACGCCCCGCCCGCCGGACCTCTTCGTGCCGCGGGCCCGCCTCGACGAGTTCCTCGACGCGGTGCCGTCGACACCGGTGAACCTGATGGTCGCCCCGGCCGGCTCCGGCAAGACCGCCGCTGCCGCGTCGTGGTCGGCCCGCGTCAACCGGCTTCGCCGGGGTCCCACCGTCGCCTGGACCCGCGGGGACCAGGCGCTGGCGATCGGCGCCCAGGTCGAGGCGATGCGCTGTCCCGAGCAGCCCGACGGTCCCACCGTGGTGGTCATCGACGACGTCCATCTGATCTCGGAGGAGTCCCGGGAGCTGCTCGCGACGATCCTCACCGCCGACCCCGACTCGGTCCGCCTGCTGCTCATCGGACGCCACGAGCCCGCCCTGGTGCCGATCTCCGCCGCCCTCACGGGGTCGGTCCGCGCGTTGCGGGTCGACGACCTCCGCTTCGACGCGGCCGAGGCCGCCGACGTCGTACGCGCGCACCATCCGACCGCCACCGCCGACGACGTCGCCGCCGTCCTCGAGCAGGCGGACGGCTGGGCGGCCGCACTCGTCCTGGGCTCGCGGGCACTCGCCGGGTCGGCCGACAGCGCCGACGCGCGTGCCTCCCTCGTCGCCACCCGGCAGCCGGTCCTCGACTACCTGCTGCACGAGGTCTTCGAGACGCTGCCCCCCGACCTCGCGTGCGTGCTGCTGACGACCTGCCAGCAGCCGCAGGTGACCGCAGCGGAGGCCGTGCTGCTGTCCGGCCTGCCGAACGCACCCGCGCTGCTCGACCAGGCCGCCGCTGCCGGGCTGCTGGTGACCGGCTACCGCGACGAGTCCCGACCCGGACCGGGCGGGTGGCGCTACCACCCGCTGCTCCTCGATCTGCTCCGCCGACGGACCGCCCCGACCGGCCCCGACTGGACCGTCGTGGTCTCGGCGCACCACCGGGCCACGGAGGCGTACGTCGACCGGCGCGACGCCGAGCAGGCGATCCGGCACGCCGGCCTGACCGGCGACCTCGACCTGCAGGTGCGGGTGCTGCGGGAGTTCGGCTCCGACCTGATCAGCCGACGCCGGTCCGACGTGCTGGGCACGGTTCTCGCCGCGATCCCGCTCGACATCCGGTCCCGCCACCCCGACCTGCTGGTGCTGCAGGCGCTGCTGCTCCGGTCCCAGGGCCGCATCGACGCCGCGAAGACGATCACCGACCGGGTGCTCGCGCTCGACGCGCGCAGTCTCCGGGACCCGGTCTCTCGCGACACCGAGGCTCAGCTGGCCCTGCTCGAGGTCTGGCAGGCACGCTACGGCTGGCGGGAGGCGGGTCCGGCGCTGGACCGCGCCGGCCGGGTCCTCGGCTGCCACCACGACGCCGTGGTCAGCGCCCACGACCTCACCGGGCTGTCGCCGGTGTCGGCGTCCTGGCTCACTCTCGAGCTGGCCTACTTCCAGACCTGGCTGGGCGAGTTCGAGCTGGCCGCCATCCACGTCCAGGACGTCGCGATGTACGCGCAGCAGGTCGACCTGCCCCGGCTGGTCCGATCGACCCTCGCCGGCCGGGCCGTGCTCGAGATGGTCGACGGCGCCTACCAGAGCGCGCTGGCCACCGCCGACGCCGGCCTGCTCGTCGACCCCGACGCCCGCTCCGACGCCGCGAGCGCGCGGATTCACCTGGCCCGCGGGTGGGCGCTGCTGCAGGAGCTCCGCCTCGACGAGGCCGAGGAGACGCTCGCGCGCTTCCACGAGACGCCGAGCGGGGTCATGGACCCGCTGCTGCTCACGTTCGGCCGCCTCCTGCGCGCCTGCGTGCTGACCGCGGTCGGCGAGGCCGCCGAGGCCCGTCGGGTCATGGACACGCGTGGCGACGTCCCCGAGCGGCTGCCGCCGTACCTCGCGCGCCTCGACCGCCTGGTCCGGCTGCTGGTGGCGGTCGCGATGGGCGACCTCGCGACCGTCGACGCCCTGGTGCCCGCGATGCGCGCGGTCGACGCCGACATCGAGGCGCGGCTCGCCGAAGCATTGAGCATCGGCCTCGGCGGCGACGAGCCCCGGGCCGTGCGGCTGCTCACCGAGCTGCTGCCGGCCACGTTCGACGCCCCGGTCACGGTCGGCCTCAGCTCGGCGGTCGCCCGCGCCGCGATGCTCCAGCGCATCGGTACGCCGGGCTCGGTCCAGGCCGCGCGCGAGCTCGTCCCCGACCTGCTGAGCCGCGCCGCGCCGCAGCGGCTGATCTGGATGCTGGCCTTCGGCGCCCTGATCAGCCCCGGCTTCGGCGACCTGGTCGCCGGCAACGCCTCCGGCCCCGAGCCGCACCCGTTCGCCGCTCCGGCGGCCGCGGCGCTCGCCGGACTGCGCCGGGCGTACCCCGACGTGGGCCGGCACCGCGATCCCGCGTCCGGTCCCGACGATCCTCGGGCGCCCCTGACCGCCCGGGAGCTCGAGGTGCTCGAGCAGCTCGCGCTCGGCGGCGGCAACGCCGACCTGGCCCGCGCCCTCTTCGTCAGCGAGAACACCGTCAAGACACACCTGGCATCGATCTACCGCAAGCTCGAGGTCGACCGGCGCGTGGACGCTCTCCGGGTCGCCCGGGCGCAGGGCCTGCTCTGACGTCCTGCTCTGACGCTGCGAGCCTGACCTGACAGCCTTTGCCCGCGCTTGTCGGCCGTTGCAACCCCCGACAAGCGACGGGATCCCCGGTCGACCGGGGATTCATGCAGCCGACGGGGTTGGCCCGTTCCGGGTGACCCCACCGACCGCGCACCCTCGTACCGTCGTCGTATCGCGGCTTCGGGACCGGTGACGATCTCACCCTGCCCTCACCCAACATGGGTGAGGCAAGGTACTCGGCCGCGCAATACTGTCCTCAGTCCAACGGCAGACCACCCCGAGTGGTCGCTGTCACGCGCCGAGACGAGACAGTCGGATGACTAAGCCAATGTCGAAGCGGGAGCACCGGGGCTCAACAGCGCGCATCGGTCACCTCCCCACTCTTCCGCGCGCCTACGTGGCCCGTCAGCGGTTGTGGAGCCGGCTCGAGGACGCGACCGAGACCGCCGTGACGCTGCTGGTCGGCCCGGGCGGGTCCGGCAAGACCCTCGGCGTCGCCGGCTGGTTGCGCCGCTCCGGTCGCGCCGCCGACACCACCTGGATCTCCGCCGACGCGACCTGGGACGCCGAGCGCCTGCTCACCCAGCTGGCCCGGCGTACCGACGGCCGCCCGGTGCTGGTGGTCGTCGACGACGCGCACCAGCTGCCGCTCGCGACGATCCAGGCCCTCGACGCCCTGCTCGACACCGCACCCGAGTCGTTCCGGGTGCTGCTGGCCTCGCGCTGGGACCTCCCGTTCACGCGGCTGGCCCCCGAGCTGCTCGGTGACCTGACCATGCTGCGCGGCGACCTGCTGCGGCTCGACGAGGCTGAGTCCGGGGTGCTGGTGGCCGCGCACGCCCGCACCGACTCCGCCGAGGTGGCCCAGGCGATCGCCCAGCGCACGCAGGGTTGGTGCGCGGCCGTCGTCCTGACCGCCCGCGCCGTCGGGGCCGCACCGGACCCGCTCGAGGTGGCCCGGCGGTACGCCGAGGTCGGTCCCTCCGTCGCCGACCGGGTCGCAAGCGAGGTGTTCGCGACCCTGCGTCCGCGCGAGCGCCACCTGCTCCTCTGCGTCGCCAGCGAGCCGGTGGTGACCCCCGCCCTCGCCGCCCACCTCTCCCACGACACCGGAGCCGGCGCGATCCTGGCCGACCTCGAGGCGACCGGGCTGCTCGTCACCCGCGTCGCCTCGCACGAGCTCGAGGGGGACGCCGAGACCGGCGGTCGCTACACGATCCACCCGTTGCTCACCGAAGTCGTCCGCCGGCGGATCTCGTCCGGTGGGGTCGACGTCATGCGCGCCGCGGCGACCGTGCAGCGCGCGGTCCGCCTCGACGCCGGCCGCGGCGCCACCGAGGACGCACTGCACCGGCTCGAGGCCATCGGGGAGTACGCCGTCGCCGCCGCCCTGCTCGCCGACGAGGGCGCGAGCCTGCTGCTGCGCGGCCACGGGGCGCCGGTGCGCGAGTTCGCCGTCGCGCACCCGTCGGCCATCGAGGTCAACCCCAGCTCGTGGTTCGCCGTCGCGCTCGAGCGCTGGTTCACCGGCGACGTGACGGCGGCGGCGCAGTGGCTCGAGCGGATCCTGCACGAGCCGCAGCCGGACACCGAGCTCACCGTGGTGCAGCAGGCGTGCGCCCGGGTGATGCGGGCCCGGCTCGGTCTCGAGCCGCTCGGCCGCGCGGTGGCCCACGCCCAACGGGTCGTCGCCGATCCCGAGCTGACCGCGGCGGCGTCGTCCGTCGTACCGATCCTGCTCTGCGAGCTGGCCGTCACCCAGAACTGGACCGGCGACCTCGCGACGGCCGAGGAAAACTTCGCCGCCGCCATCCGACTCAGCCGGACCCACGACCTCCCCCTGCTCACCGTCGTCTGCCTCTCGCACCTGGCGTTCACCGAGTACATGCGCGGACGCGAGAGCGCCACCTGCGAGGTGGCCGAGGAGGCGCTCGCCCTGGTCGCGGAGCGCTGCCTCGAGACGCCGTACTCGGTCACCAGGGCACGACTCGCCCGCCAGCTCTCCCAGCTCAGCGGACTGCCGCTGCGCCGTGCTGAGCAGGCTTTCGAGGACGACACCGTCCCCGGTCACGCCGCCGACCTGACGACGCGCTTCTGGATGCGGACCCGGCGCTCGCGCCTCCACCTCGCGCTCGGTTCGGTGTCCGCCGCCGAGCTCGCCCTGGAGGTGCCCCTCGAGACGCCGCCATTGCCCCCGCACCTGGCCGTGGTGCTGCTCCTCGAGCGCGCGTTCCTGGCCAGCCTCTCCGACGACGGTGCGCTGCTCGGCCAGCTCCAGGAGCAGCTGGCGGAGCTCGGCGCCGTCGCCGAGTCGGCGCTGGTCGCCGGCCTGCGGGCCGACCTCGCGGGCGACCGCCGCACCGCGGTCCGCCACCTCGGCGAGGCGGCTCGCGGCCCGGCGACGCCGCAGCCCGCCGTCCGGGGTCTGGCGCTCGTCGCCCAGGCGCAGCTGGTCGACGCGCTCGGCGACCCGGACCGGGCGATGACCCTGGTCCACGGCGCGCTGCTCGAGACCAAGGTCCGCAAGAACGCCGTACCGTTCCTGGGCTGGAGCCGTCACGGCACCCCGGTCTCGGAGCTGGTCCAGCGCCTGGCCGACACGAACCCCGACCCGTGGCTCGACGAGATCGACGCCGACATCGCCGGCCTGTCCGGCATTGCCACCTACTTCGGTCCCTCGACGCCGCGCCCCCGTGAGCGCGAGGACCGGGCGCCGGGCGCGATCCGGCCGACCCTGAGCCCGCGCGAGCGCGACGTGCTCTTCGAGCTCGCCCGCGGGTCGACGTACGCCGACATCGCGGCCAACCTCTTCGTCTCGGAGAACACCGTCAAGACGCACGTCTCCAGCCTCTACGCCAAGCTCGCGGTCAACCGCCGCAGCGCGGCACTCGCGGCGGCCCGCTCGATGCAGCTGCTGTAGCGACGTACCGGAGAACACCCGAATCGGGTGACGGCAGCACCACCCGGCTCGCGGGATGGTGGGGACCATGAGCGACGCCACCGACACCACGACCACCCGGTCTCGCCACTCCGCAGCGAGCCCGGCCAGCTTCATCGACCACTGGGGACTGGTGCTGGCGTACGGCGTCATCACCCTCGGGCTGGGCATCGCCCTGACCGTCTGGCCGGACGCCTCGGTCACCGTCTTCACCGTCCTGCTCGCGATCCAGCTGATCATCGCCGGCATCTTCCGGATCGGTGCGGCGCTGTCGGTGAGCCGCAGCGACGGCGGCGTACGCGCGCTGGTCGGGCTGAGTGGCGGCCTCGCGCTGATCGTCGGGCTGCTGATCCTCCGCGACCCGCTGCAGAGCGTGCTGGTGCTCGGGATGATCCTCGGCGTCTTCTGGGTGATCGCCGGAGTGGTCGACATCATCGGCGCCTTCATCGCGCCGCCGCCGTCGGGCCGCGGCTGGGAGGTCTTCACCGGCGTCGTCACGCTGCTGGCCGGCGGGTTCCTGCTCGTCTACACGGACCTGTCGCTGCGGGTGCTCGTGGTCTTCGTCGGCGTCTGGCTGATCGTCGCCGGCATCCTCGCGGTGGTCGCTGCGTTCAAGCTGCGGTCGCTGCGTTCCGACTCCTGAGAAGAGGCCGTCCATGAGCGAGTCGCCGGACGAGAAGCAGCCCGACATCGCCGAGCTCCAGCAGGAGGTGGCGCGCCTCAAGCAGCAGCTCGGGGACGGCGGCACCGTCGCCCTGCCCCAGGAGCGGCGCCGCGAGGGCTGGTGGCGACCCGTGGTCGCGACGATCCTGATCATCCTGGTGGTGATCCTGGCGCCGCTCTCCGTCGTCGCCCGGTGGGCGCACGACACGGTGTCCGACACGGACCGCTACATCGAGATCGTCGGACCGCTGGCGAGCGACCCGGCGGTCCAGCAGGCCGTCATCGACCGGATCACCACCGAGATCGTGACCCGGCTGCAGGTGCAGGAGGTGACCGACCAGGCCATCGACGCGCTCACCGACCGCGGCCTGCCACCGCTGGCCTCCTCCAGCCTGCAGGCACTCTCCACCCCGCTCTCCGACGCGATCGAGGGCTTCGTCGAGGAGCAGGTCACCAAGCTGGTCGAGTCCGACGAGTTCGAGACCGCGTGGGTCGAGGCGAACCGTCAGGCGCACACCCAGATGGTGGCGGTGCTGACCGGCAAGGACACCGACCTGGTCAACATCAGCAACAACGCCGTCAGCGTCAACCTCGCCACCGTTATCGACACCGTCAAGCAGCGGCTGATCGAGCGGGGCTTCACCCTCGCCGACCGGCTTCCCGCGATCAACGCGGAGTTCACGATCTTCCAGTCCGACGACATCACCAAGGCCCAGACCGCGTTCCGACTGCTGAACGCCATCAACACCTGGCTGCCGATCCTCGCGCTGATCTGCCTGATCGGCGCGGTCGCGGTCGGTCGGGACCGCCGGCGCACGCTGGTCGTCGGGTCGCTCGCCGTGGTGCTCTCGATGCTGCTGCTGGGGGTGGCGCTCAACGCCTTCCGGGCCATCTATCTCGACGCGATCCCGACCGACCAGCTGCCGGTCGAGGCCGCCGCTGCCATTTACGACACCCTGGCCGGCTTCATCCGCCTCAACATCCGGGCCGTGGCGGTGCTGTTCCTCGCCATCGCCTTCATCGCGTGGATCACCGGCCCCGTGGGCGCACCCGTCGCCCTGCGTCGCGGCACGACCCGCGCCATCGGTGCGGTGCGGTCCGGCGGCGACCGGGCCGGCCTGAACACCGGCCGGTTCGGCGAGGCCCTCGGCCTGTACAAGACCCCGATCCGGGTCGGCGTGCTCGGGCTGGCGCTGGTGATCTACGTGTTGCGGGACCATCCGACGGGCGGCTTCGCGCTCGGGCTGCTCGTCTTCGTCGCGGTCATCTTGCTCCTGGTCGAGCTGCTGTCTCGTCCTCCGGCGGCCGACGTCGCACTCGAGCCCAGCTCGACACCAGAAGCTCCTGGACCAGCCTGACCACCCGCAGCACGGTCGGGTCCTCCGAGACGATCCGGCCGACCAGGGCCGCGCCGACCATGATCCCGGCGAAGCCGATCAGCCAGGTCGAGATCGCCAGGATGATGCCGAGCGTGCCGAACTGGTCGGCGTTCGCCTGGACGTACGGCGGCATGATGACCGTCGACCCCCGCGTGTAGATGACCCCGAGCACGCCGGTCAGCGCGGCACCGAGGGCGAGCCGGCGCCAGCCGATCCGCCCGAAGAGCAGCAGCCAGGACGTCGCCCACCAGATCAGGCTGAGCGCCAGCATCTGGAACATCAGTCGCGCCGTACCGACCGCCAGGTTGTCGGCACCGAGCAGCAGTGCCCGCAGTCCCCCGGCCAGCTGCAGGGTGACCAGCCAGCCGATCAGCCAGCCCAGGCAGCGGCGGAGGCCGACGACACCGCCGATGTGCGGCAGCTCCCACACCCGCTCGTACATCCGCTGAATCGCCCGCGCGAAGCTGGATGCGGAGAACAGCGTGATCAGCAGCCCGGCGATCCCGGTCTGGGCGCGCACCTGGTCGGTCGTGACCTCGCCCTCGATGAGGGTCGTGCCCTCCTTGCCGACTCCCGCGGCCGAGGTGAAGGTGTGGACGGCGTCGCCGATCAGGTGTGGGAAGAACGAGGCCAGCACCACCAGCATCGGCACCAGCGCCAGCAAGCCCTGGGCGGCGATCAGCATGCACCGGTCGATGAACTCGATCCGCACGAAGTCGCGCACCAGCCGGCCCAGGATCGGGACCCGGTCGATCAGCTCCTGCCCCTGCTGCTTGCGTGTCTGGTACGTCGCGGTGAGGCGCGCACGCAATCCGGCGACGTCCAACGCCTCTGACCTCCCGTGCTGTCGCCGAAGGATCCGGCAGGATGAGGACAAGCGTGGGCGCAGCGGCCACGTGGCCGATCACCCGTAGCGGGTGAAACCAGCAGCGGGAGGTGCCCGGGTGACGGGGTGGAAGCGCTGGGCCCGACTGTCCGCCGTGCTGGTGTTCGTGCTGGTCCTCTACTTCACGGTCCCCGTGTCGTTCGAGATCAGCTCCAACGACATCGTCCAGCTGCTCGTGAGCTTTACGGCGCTGGTGCTGCTGGCGGCCACCGTCCTGGTCGAGGTCCGCCACCAGCTGGTCGACGCCGACCGCCGCATCGACGGCCTGGTGATCGCGCTGATGATCGCGGTGCTGGGCTTCGCTCTCGGCTTCTACGTGCTCGCGCAGCGCAACCCGGACCAGATCATCGACCTGAACACCCGAGTCGACGCGCTCTACTTCACGATGGCCACGCTGCTGACGATCGGGTACGGCGACGTGCATGCCGCCGGACAGACGGCGCGGACCCTGGTGCTGATCCAGATGGTCTTCAACGTCGTCATCCTGGCGACCGCCGCCTCCACGATCACGACCCGGATCAGGACCCAGGCCGAGAAGCGGGTCGAGGAACGTCGAGCCGCCGAGGCCGACGGGTCGCTACCGCCGCCGCGCCGCCGACGTCACGGGCGCCGTACGCACCGGAACCCGACGTGAGACGTGGTGTCGTTGACGCCGTGCCCCTGACGCGCCGCCGGACGGTAGCGCTGGCAGTAGTGCGGCGAGCACAGGTGTGACCCGCCCTTCGTGACGAACCGGTCGGTCTCGACCAGGCGGACACTGCCTCCGCAGCACGGGCTCGCCGTGGCCGCCGCCGGGACCGTCTCACCGTCGCGGTGGTGGGTATCGGTCCAGCGGCTCGAGGTCCACTCCCAGACGTTGCCGATCATGTCGTGGAGCCCATGGCCGTTCGCCGGGTAGCTGCCGACCGGCGCCGTGCGGTGGTGACCGTCCGGGTCGTCGCTGCGCCAGGGAAACGGGCCCTGCCAGGTGTCGGCCAGCACCGCGCCTCCCGGCGACAGCTCGTCGCCCCAGGCGTAGTCGCGACCCACGAGCCCACCGCGCGCGGCGTACTCCCACTCGGCCTCGGTCGGGAGATCCTTGCCGGCCCAGCGCGCGTACGCCGTCGCGTCCTCCCAGCCGACGTGCACGACCGGGTGGTCGGGGATCTCCGCCCAGCTCGATCCGGGTCCCTGCGGTGCGCGCCACTGCGCCTCGGGCTGCCAGCGCCACCACTGCGTCCAGTCACCGAGGTGCACGGGGCCACGCGTCTGGGTGAAGACCTGGGAGCCGGGCACCAGCAGCGTCGGGTCGGCCCCCGGGAAGTCGGCGGCGTCGGGTGCGATCTCGGCGACCGTCACGTGGCCGGTGTCCTCGACGAACCGCGCGAACTCGGCGTTCGTGACGGGGTGCTTGTCGAACCACACCTCGCCGACGGTCACGTCGCGCGGCGGCCGCTCCTCCGGGTAGAAGTGGTCGTTGCCGATCGTGGTGGTCCCTCCCGGGACCAGCACCATGTCCTCCGCCGTCACGCCCTTTGTCTAGCAGACGGCCCCCGGCGGGCGGGCAGCCGAGCGGTGAGCCAGCAACCGAATCGACCATGACGAAGCACGAAAACGGTTGCCTGCTCACCGCTGCCCGGCCCGCGGCCGCGGGCGCGCGCCGTCGAGTCCCCCGTACCCGACGGCGCCGCCCACTGCCGCGGGCCTCGACCCGGTCAGTCGCGCGACATCGCGGCGTGGAAGTCGCGCTCCCGGTCGACGTACACGTCGTCGCCGATGTTGATCTCGACCACCTTGATCCGGCCACCGGTGAAGGCGTACGGCGCGCCGTACTCCTGCGTCACCGGGTCCGAGGAGTCGCGGCCGACCGTCAGACCCTCGCCGCAGAGCGCGAAGTGGCCCGGCTGGGTCTTCCACGCAGCTTTGGCGACGGCCAGGTCGTCGACGTACAGCGTGGCGGTGCCCAGCGCCTCGCCGCGCGAGCCATGGCTCTCCTTCGTGAACTCGACCCCGAGCACGTGCGCGCCCGTCGACAGGACGTCGGGCGACGTCAGCACCTGCTCGGGCTTGATGCCCAGGAAGTTGTTGACGTACCAGAGCTTGTGCTCCTTGATGAAGAGCGTGTGACCGCCGAACCGCGCGCCGTTGGCGAGCAGGACGCCCTCGGAGTCGTCGGTCAGCTCGACGTCGGCGAGGATCTTGAACGACCGGCCCCGGATCTCCGCCGCGGCGAACTCCGGCACCGGCGACGTCTGCGGGTAGTAGCGGTAGATGCCGCCCTCGGGGATGTCGGCCACCGGCATCAGCTTGATCAGGTCCTCCATGGACCGGTTGTCGAGCGGCAGCACGTCGTACTTGCCGGCCTCGACGTACCAGAGGTTGACCAGCTCCTGGACCTTCTCGGGGTACTGGTCCGCGAGGTTGTTGCGCTCGGCGCGGTCCTCCTCGGAGTGGTAGAGCTCCCAGGTCTCGTTGACGAAGTCGGCGGCCGTCGCGCCCTGCTGAGGAGCCCGCTGGGCGACCACGTGCCAGCCGTCGTGCCAGAGTGCGCGGGTGCCGAACATCTCGTAGTACTGGATCTTCTTCTCGGTCGGTCCGTCGGCGTCGAACGAGTACTTCATCGAGACCCCCGGCAGCTCGCTCTGCGCGTAGCCCAGCACCTGCTCGGGCATCTCGAGCCCGATGCACTCCAGGATCGTCGGCACGATGTCGACCGCGTGGTGGTACTGGGTGCGGGTCTCGCCGCGCGCCGCGATCCCCTTCGGCCACGAGATCACCAGCGGGTCGGCGACGCCGCCCTGGTAGGTGTAGCGCTTGAACATCTTGAACGGCGTCGAGAACGCCGTCGCCCACCCGGTCGGGTAGTGGTTGTAGGTGTCCGGCGAGCCGAGCTTGTCGAGCATGGTGAGGTTCTCGGCCATGTCGTCGGGCCACGCGTTGAAGAACTTGTTCTCGTTGACGGTGCCGTCCGGGCTGCCCTCGCCCGACGCGCCGTTGTCGGCGCAGTACATGACGATGGTGTTGTCGAGCTGGCCGGTCTCCTCGAGGAAGTCGATGATCCGGCCGACCTGGGCGTCGGTGTACTCCGAGAAGCCGGCGTAGACCTCGGCGAAGCGGGCGAAGAGCTTCTTCTCGTCGTCGTCGAGCTCGTCCCACGGGCGCACGTGGTCGAGCGGCATCGCCGCCTCGCCGGGCAGCGGGTTGATGTCGGAGTACTCCGTGCCCTCGGGCAGGATCCCCTTCTCGACCATCCGGGGCAGCACCCACTCCCGGTAGGCCTCGTAGCCGTCGTCGAACTGACCGGCGTACTTGGCGATGTACTCCTCCGGCGCGTGGTGCGGCGCGTGGTTGGCGCCGGGGCAGAACCACAGGTACCAAGGCTTGTTCGGCGCCGAGGTCTTGCTGTCGGCGATGTACGAGATCGCCTTGTCGGCCAGGTCCTTCGACAGGTGGTAGCCGTCCTCGGGCATCGAGGGCTGGTCGATGTAGTGGTTGTCCTCGGCAAGCGTCGGGTACCAGTTGTTGGTCTCGCCGCCGATGAACCCGTAGTAGCGGTCGAAGCCCCGGGCGAGCGGCCAGTTGCGGCGGGTGGCGCCGACCGCCCACTCGTCGAGCGGCACGTTGTGGTTCTTGCCGACCCAGAAGGTGTTGTAGCCGTTCTCGCGGAGCACCTCACCGATGGTCGCGTTCTCCATCGGGATGTGTCCGGTGTGACCCGGGAATCCCTGGGCGCCCTCGGCGATTTGGGCGAAGCCGTTCTGGTGGTGGTTGCGCCCGGTCAGCAGGCACGACCGCGTCGGCGAGCACAGTGCGGTGGTGTGCCACTGCGTGTAGGTGAGCCCGTTGTCGGCCAGCTTCTGCATCACCGGCATGTTGATCCGCCCGCCGTACGGCGACCAGGCGGCCAGCCCGGTGTCGTCGTACAGAACCACCAGCACGTTGGGCGCCCCCTCAGGCGCCGGCGGCTCGCGGAACGTCGTCCAGTCGGCCACCGAGTCCCGCACGTCGAGGTTGACCACACCGTTGAACTTCTTCGCCATTCCCACTCCTCGAGTCCTGGATACCCGCCCAGGGTCCAGCGCGCTCGGCCGGCGTACCTCACCCGGTACAGGTGAGTTCCCGGCCACCGCGGACGGGTTGGCTGGGACCGTGCCGGATACCTCCACCTCGCGCGCACGGCTGCTGCCGACGCTGTCCGGCTACGAGCGCGGCTGGATCCGGTACGACGTGGTCGCCGGGCTCGCCGCCGGCACCGTCGTGATCCCGCAGGCGATGGCGTACGCGACGATCGCCGGCCTGCCGGTCGAGGTCGGTCTCTACACCTGCATGCTGCCGATGATCGCCTATGCACTGCTGGGCGGATCGCGGTCGCTGAGCATCTCCACGACGTCGACGATCGCGATCCTCACCGCATCGACACTGGCCACCCTGCCCGACGACCGGTCGGGCGACGACCTGCTCCGGGCGGCGTTCACCCTCACCGTCCTCGTCGGCCTGGCCCTGCTGCTGATGCGCCTCTTCCGGCTCGGGTCCCTGGTGGAGCAGATCAGCCCCGCGACGATGACGGGCGTCAAGGCCGGCGTCGGCCTGACCGTGGCGGCCTCCCAGCTCCCCACGCTCCTCGGCGTCAGCGGCGACGCCGAGGACGAGGGCTTCTTCGGCAAGCTCGCCGACACGATCTCCAAGCTCGGCGACCTCAACGCGGCGACCGTCGCGGTGTCGGCCGCCGCGCTCGCCGTGCTCTACGGGCTGCGCCGGTTCGCCCCCCAGGTCCCGGGACCGCTGGTGGTCGCGGCCGGCGGCATCCTGCTCGTCGCCGTCACCGACATCGAGCAGCACGGTCTCGCGCTGATCCAGAAGGTGCCGTCCGGGCTGCCCACCCCCACCCTCCCGGTCTGGGGCGACGTCGGCGCCCTGATGCCGGGAGCGGTCGCCATCGCGATCATGGCCTTCATGGAGACCGTCCTGGTCGCCCGGGCCCAGCGGCAGCGGTCGGAGCCGCCGATCAACAGCGACCAGGAGCTGCTCGCGAACGGCGTGGCCGCACTGGTCGGCGGCTTCAGCCAGTGCCTGCCGCCCGCCGGCGGCTTCTCGCAGAGCGCGGTCAACCAGCGCGCGGGAGCGCGGTCCCAGCTCGCCGGGATCGTCACGGCCGTGCTCGCGGTGCTCGTCGCGCTCTTCCTCGGCCCGGTCCTCGACGACCTCCCGGAGGCGATCCTCGCCTCGATGGTGATGGTCGCCGTGCTCGGGCTGGTCTCACCGAGCGACTTCGCACGGCTGCGGCGCATCGACCGGACGGAGTTCCGGGTCGCGGCCGCGACGGCCGTCATCGGCCTGACCGCCGGCCTCCTGCTCGCCGTGTTCGTCGGCGTCATCCTGACCCTGGTCCTGGTGCTGCGCGCGGTCAGCCAGAGCCGGGTCCGGCCGATCCTCCCGCACACCGGCGGCGGCTGGACGATCGTCCCCGAGGGGGCGGACCCCGCCGCCGCTGCGGCGTACGCCGACGTGCTGCTGATGCACCTCGACGGCGGGCTCTACACCGGGAACGCCCAGCCCACCCAGGACGCGATCCTCGAGGCAGCGCTCGCACGCGAGCCCCGGCCGGTGGCCGTGGTCCTGGAGGCGGCCGCGGTGGACCGCGTCACCGTCCCCTTCCTCGACGTGCTCGAGTCGCTGCACTCCGACCTCGCCGAGGAGGGCATCGTCCTGGTCGTCGCCGGGCTCCAGGAGGGTGCGGTCGAGACGGCCGGCCGCTCGGAGCGGTTCGCCCACCTCGATGCGGCCGGGTGCGTGCAGCCGACGGTCGACGCCGCCATCGAGAGAGGACGCCGTGGCTGAGCCGCACGTTGCGGACGCCCCGGTGGTGACGGCCGGCGGACTGCTGCGCCAGGTGCCGCCGGCGATCCTGGTCGGCGTCGGGTCGGGGCTGACCCTGATCGGCATCTCGCTGCTCGCCGACTGGCTCCAGGGACTGGTGTGGGACGACCTTCCCCCGAAGCTCGGCGTCGACCCGGACGCGGCGTGGTGGACGATCCTGCTGCTGACCTGCGCCGGTGCGCTCGCCGGGCTCGTCGTGTGGAAGGCGCCCGGCCACGCCGGGCCCGACCCGGCCACCGTCGAGCTGGTCTCGCCGCCGCTGCCCGCCCGGGCGCTGCCCGGCCTGGCGGCGGCCCTGGTGATCACCCTGGCCGGCGGGATCAGCCTCGGTCCGGAGAACCCGATCATCGCGCTCAACGTGGCGCTCGCGGTGCTCCTCGGGCTTCGCTTCCTGCCGGCCACCAAGACGCCGTTCTGGATGGGGCTGGCGGTCGCCGGCACGCTGGGCGCGATGTTCGGCACTCCGGTCGGTGCGGCTCTGCTGCTCAGCGAGACCTCGCCGGGAGACCAGCGGATCCCGTTGTGGAACAGGATGTTCGCACCCCTCGTCGCCGCCGGGGCGGGCGCGGCGACGATGCTCGCGCTGTCCGACCTCGACCTGGCCATTCCGGTGCCGGGCTACTCCGGGTTCCACCCCGGTGATCTCGCGATCGCGGTCGTCGTCGCCGCCGGCGCCTGCCTGGTCGGCCTCGTCGGGGTCTATGCGTTCCCCCCGATGCACGCCCTGCTCCACCGGGTCTCGAACCCGCTCGTGCTGCTGACCGGCGCCGGCTTCGTGCTCGGCGTCCTCGGTGTGATCGGTGGCCGGGAGAGCCTCTTCAAGGGCCTCGAGGAGATGAAGGACGTCTCGGCGGACATCGGCGGCTACTCCGCCGGCCACCTGGCGCTGCTCAGCGGCGTCAAGCTCCTCGCGCTGCTGGTCGCCGCCTCGGCCGGCTTCCGTGGCGGCCGGATCTTCCCCGCTCTCTTCGTCGGCGTCATGCTCGGCTGGCTCGTCGTCGCGGTCTTCCCCGACGTCGCGCCGGCGGTCGCCATCTCCGCGGCCTGCATCGGCATCCTGGTCGCCATCACCCGCAACGGCTGGCTCGCGCTGTTCATGGCGCTGACCGTCGTACCCGACGCCGACCTGCTGCCCGTCCTGGTGCTCGCCGCGCTGCCGGCCTGGCTGCTCGTGGTCGACCGGCCCCTGATGATCGTCGAGGAGCGACCCGCGCCATGAGGCTCCGCCGGCCCGGCCGTCCCTCTCCCCGCGATGCGGTCGCGGGGTTCGTGACCGGCCTGTTCAGCATCCCGGAGGGGATGGCGTACGCGAGCATCGGCGGCTTCAACCCGGTCCTCGGCCTCTACTCCGGCATGGTGCCGACCGCAGTCGGCTCGCTCTTCTCGCGCACCGTCCTGATGACCACGACGCTCACCAGCGCCATCGCGCTGACCTCCCACAGCGTGCTGACCGAGGCGGGGCTCGATGCCAACGATCCCAACAACATCGCCACCCTGACCGTCCTGGTCGGCCTGGTGATGCTGGCGCTCGGGCTCGCCCGAGGCGGCGGCCTGATGAGCTTCGTGTCCAACGCCGTGATGACCGGCTTCACCGCCGGCATCGCGGTGCAGATCGTGGCCGGCGTCCTCGGTGACGCGACCGGCTACGAGCCGGAGGGCCACAACACCCTCGTCAAGATCGGCAACGCCGTCGGCCACCTCGGCGACTGGGACCTCACGTCCGTGCTGGTCGCCGCGGGGACGGTCGCCGTCTGGGTCGGCGTGCACGCCGTACGCCGGCTGGCGCCGTTCGCCATCCTCGCGGCGCTCGTCGTCGCCACCCTCGCCGTGGTGGTGCTCGACCTCGACGTGCGCCAGGTCGGCGACATCGGCGCCATCCCGAACGCCCTCCCGCACCCGGTGCTGCCGAGCGCGTCGGCGGCCCCCGACCTCCTCGTCGGGGCGGTCGCGGTCGCCCTGGTCGCCCTCGCCCAGGCCGCGGGCATCGGCGCTGCCGTGCCCAACCCGGACGGCAGCCGGACCAACGTCTCGGGCGACTTCGTCGCGCAGGGTGTCGCCAACGTGGCGGGCGGCTTCTTCCGGGCCCTGCCGACCGGTGGGTCGATGTCACGCACCGGCGTCGCGACGAGCGCCGGCGCCGCGACCCGGTGGACCGGGATCATCGCCGGCATCTCGCTCGGGTTCCTGGTGCTGGTCGCCGGCGGCGTCGCCGAGGTGATCCCGATGCCGGTGATCGGCGGGCTGATCATGGTGATCGGCGTCGAGCTGATCACCGAGCGGATCCCCGACATCCGCCTGGTCCTCCGCACCGGCGTGCTCCCGGCGCTGGCCATGGTCGCGACCTTCCTCGCGACCACGCAGCTGCCGCTCCAGCAGGCGATCCTGCTCGGCGCGGGCCTGTCCCTGCTGATGTTCTGCATCAACGCGCAGCGGCACGCCCGGCTGCGCGCGATCGTGCCGACCGGCGACGGGCACTGGCGCTCCGAGGACGTCCCGGCCGACCTCGGCTCGGGGACGGTCACCGTGCTGCACTACGAGGGCGTCAGCCTCTTCGCCGAGATCGAGCGGCTCGACGAGTCCTGGCCGACGCTTCGGGACGCGCGCGACTCGGTGGTCATCTACCACCTGCGCACGCTGCCCGACGTCCCCTCCTCGACCATGGTCAAGGCGCTGGAGCGCCGCGCCCGTCAGCTCGGCGAGCGCGACTGCAAGCTGATGGTCGTCGGGGTCGACCCGGTGCTGCTCGGCGTCTTCGACCGCACCGGTCTGGCGGCCGTGGTCGGGTCCGACAACGTCGTACCGCACAGCCCGGTCTTCTTCGAGGCCCTCGAGCACGCGTACGCCGAGGCGACCGCCTGGGTCGCGGAGCGAGCGCCCCGCGACCCCGGCGAAGACCTGCCGTCCTGACCTACTCCCGCGACAGCATCGCGGCGGCCTCGAGCTCGAGGTCGAGGTAGGACTCGCCGCTGACGTCGACCGTCACCGCCAGGATCTTGCCGCCGGTGAAGGGGAACGGGTTGGTGTACTGCCGGCTGACGGTGTCGGCGCTGTCGAAGCCCACGCAGAGTCCGTCGCCGCACAGCGTGAACTTGCCGATCTGCGCCTTCATCGGGCCCTCGGCCACGACCTGGTCGTCGACGTACAGCTTCGCGGTGCCCGTCGACTCGCCGTACTGCCCGGCGCCCTCGCGGACGAACTCCACGCCAAGTGCGTGCGGTCCAGGTGTGAGTGGCTCGGAGGTGAACGTCTGCTCCGGCGGGATGCCCAGGAAGTTGTAGACGTAGTTGAGCCTGCCGTCCTTGACGAAGAGCGTGTGACCACCGAAGCGAGACCCGTGCGCGAACATCACTCCCTGGGCGTCCTCGTCGAGGATCACGTCGGCGATGATCTTGTACGAGCGGCTCCGCACGTTCACGGCGACGCTCTCGGGCACGGCGACGGCACCCGGGTAGTAGACGTAGCGGTCGCGTACCGGCTCGACCTGCGGCCGCTGGATGTTGACCAGCTCGACGGGAGTGCGGTCGTCGAGCGGCAGCACGAAGTTGGTCTCCGCCTCCGCGAACCAGGCGTCGATGAGCTCCTGCAGCTTCTCCGGCATCTCGGCGGCCAGGTCCTTGGACTCCGAGCGGTCCTCGGCCACGTGGTAGAGCTCCCACGCGTCCTGGTCGAAGTGGCCCTTGCCGCTGATCGGCGCGTGGATGGCGGATGCCTTCCAGCCGTCCTTCCAGATCCCGCGGGTGCCGAGCATCGCGTAGTACTGCACTTCCTTCTCGGTCGGGCCGTCCGGTGCCGCGTCGAAGGAGTAGCGCATCGAGACCCCGTTGAGCGGGTGCTGCTGCACCCCGCGGTAGGTCTCCGGCAGCTCGAGACCGATCACGTCGAGCATGGTCGCGACGATGTCGGTCGAGTGGTGGTACTGATGCCGGATCTCGCCCTTCGCCTCGAAGCCCTTCGGCCAGTGGATCACCATGGGGTCGCTGGTGCCGCCGGCGAACTGCGAGTAGCGCTTGAACATCTGGAACGGCGAGGAGAACGCCGCGGCCCAGCCGGTCGGGTAGTGGTTGTAGGTGTCCGGGCTGCCCAGCTTGTCGAGCATGGCGAGGTTCTCGGCCAGGTCGTCCGGGTAGCCGTTGAAGAACTTGTTCTCGTTGACCGACCCGTTGGGGCTGCCCTCACCCGAGGCACCGTTGTCGGCGCAGTAGAAGATCAGCGTGTTGTCGAGCTGGCCGGTCTCCTCGAGGTAGTCGACGATCCGGCCGACCTGGGCGTCGGTGTACTCGCTGAAGCCGGCGTACACCTCGGCGAAGCGGGCGAAGAGCCGCTTCTCGTCGGCGTTCAGCTCGTCCCACGGGCGCACGAAGTCGGCCTCGTTGGCGACGTCCTCGGGCAGCGGGTTGAGCGGGGTCAGCTCGGTGCCCTCGGGCATGATGCCCCGCTCGATCATCCGGGCGAGCACCCACTCGCGGTAGGCCTCGTAGCCGTCGTCGAAGGCACCGGCGTACTTCGCGATGTACTCCTCGGGCGCGTGGTGCGGGGCGTGGTTGGCGCCCGGGCAGAACCACAGGTACCACGGCTTCGAGGGGTTGGACGCCTGCTGGTTGCGCAGCATCCCGAGCGCCTGGTCGGCCAGGTCCTTGGACAGGTGGTAGCCCTCCTCCGGGGAGTAGGGCTGCTCGATGAAGCGGTTGTCCTCGACCAGGTCGGGATACCAGTTGTTGGTCTCGCCGCCGAGGAACCCGTAGAAGCGGTCGAAACCCAGCTGCAGCGGCCACATCGAGCGGTTGCCGCCGGGTGCGTTGTCCTCCTCCGGGACGTTGTGGTCCTTGCCCACCCAGAAGGTGCTGTAGCCGTTGTCCTGCAGCAGGTGGCTGACCGTCGCGCACTCCTCGGGGATCCGGCCGGCGGCGCCCGGGAACCCGTCGGTCGCCTCCATGATCGTGGCGCACCGGTTGACGTGGTGGTTGCGCCCGGTGAGGAAGGTCGAGCGCGTGGGCGAGCACAGGGCGGTCGTGTGCCACTGGGTGTAGGTCAGTCCACCCTGGGCCAGCCGGTCCATCGTCGGCATGTTGATCCGCCCGCCGTACGGCGACCAGGCCGCCAGGCCGGTGTCGTCGTACAGCACGACGAGGACGTTGGGAGCTCCCTCCGGCGCGGTCTTCAGCGCGTACGGCCCCCAGTCCGGGGTCGAGTCCCGCACGTCTAGCTTGATCTCACCGTCGAAGTCCTCGTTCACCGTTTCCTCCAGAGTCGTCCCGGGCCGTCCTTGCATCGTGCAACGGCCACCACCCCCGGGCCTCCCCCGTGTCGGGTGACCTTCCCGCGGCGTCCGGTGGTGGTTTCGAGCCTCGAAACCACCTCAGCGGCCGTGACGGTGGTTGAGGTGTGAGCCGCGCTAGCGGCGAGCCTCGAAACCACCTCAGCGGCCGTGACGGTGGTTGAGGTGTGAGCCGCGCTAGCGGCGAGCCTCGAAACCACCCGCCCCCTAGAGTCGCTCGACGTGAGCCGGCTCATCCACCTCAACGGCCCGCCCGGGATCGGGAAGTCGACCCTGGCGAGGCGCTACGTGGCCGACCACCCGGGAGTCCTGAACTGCGACATCGACGTGCTCCGGACCTTCATCGGCGGCTGGGAGAGCGACTTCCAAGCGGCCGGCGCGCTGATCCGGCCCGCTGCGCTGGCGCTGATGGGGGCGTACCTCGAGAACGGCCACGACGTCGTACTGCCACAGCTGCTGGTCGACCCGAGCGAGCTGGCGCGGTTCGAGGCGGCGGCGACCGGTGCGGGCGCCGAGTTCGCCGAGCGCTTCGTCATGGACACGGCAGCGGCATCGGTCGCCCGGTTCCACGGCCGCGGGTCGGCGGAGACGGAGGACCCGTGGCACGACCAGGTGCGGGCGATCGTGGCGGCGAACGGCGGTGACGCGGAGCTGTCGCGGTGTCACGCGGCACTGGTGCGGCTCCTGCCGGAGCGCCCGAACGCGGTCGTGATCAGCAGCTCGGCCGACGACGTGGAGGGGACGTACCGCTCGCTCCTGGAGTCCCTGGACTAGCGCAGCCGGAGCGCGAGCACCGTGGTGTCGTCACCGCCGTCGTCGTCGTGGAAGTCGATCAGCCGGTCGACCCAGGCCTGCAGGTCGGAGCCGGCGTACGTGTCGGCCGCGAGGGAGCGCAGGCGTTCGGTGCGCTCGTTCATGTCGACGCCCCGGCGCTCGACGAGGCCGTCCGTGTAGAGCAGGAGGGCCGCGCCCGGCGGCAGGTCGATCACCAGCGTCTCGGCGGCTCCGGTCCCGACGCCGAGCAGCGGGCGGACGGGGATCTCGAGGTCGTCGGCTGACCCGCTGGTGATCAGCATCGGCGGTGGGTGGCCGGCGCTGGTGAGCTCGACCTGACCGGTGTCCGGGTCGAGCACGGCGAGTACGGCGGTCGCGACCCGCTGGTCCAGCAGACCGGCCATCAGCAGGTCGAGGCGGTCCAGGCAGGTCGCCGGGCTGTGCCCCTCGAAGAGGTACGCGCGCAGCGCGGTGCGCACCTGGGTCATGGCGGACGCGGCCGAGACCCCGTGCCCGGCGACGTCGCCGACGACGAACACGATCCGGCCGTCGGGGAGCGGGAAGGCGTCCCACCAGTCCCCGCCGAGCTGGAAGGTCGACGCGGGCTGGTAGCGAGCGGCCAGCTCGATGCCGTCGAAGTGCGGCGGCTCGTCGGAGACGACGCTGCGCTGGATCGACTCGGCCATGGCGAGCTGGTCGCGGGAGCGGCTCAGGATCAGCCCGATCAGGTGCTTGCCGAGGGCGTCGGCGACCTCGAGCTTCCATGGCGCCCACGGCGTGCTGCGGCCACGGACCACCTGCCGCCACTTCTCGAACGACCGGCGCGGGCTCAGCCGGACGTGGTCGCCCTCGGCAGCCGCGAGCTGCTTGTTGGTCGGGTCGCCACCCCAGTCGACGACCCGCTCCTGCTCCGGGCGGAACCACAGCAGCCACCGGTCGGGGGCGGAGCCGACCCGCAGGACGCCGGCATGGGAGGAGACGTCGCCGAGCCCGGGCACCAGCTCGGAGACCCGGTCGGTCGACGTCGCGTAGCTGCTGCCGTCCTCGAGCGCCGCGGCGATCGCCCGCAGCTGCTCGGCGTCGAGGCCGACCTCGCCCTGCACGGTGAGGACGCCGTCGTACGACAGGACGGCGCCGGTGGCGTGGACGAGCGACAGCAACTCGGGGTCGGCCATCACGCTGACCAGGGGTGAGTCCGGACTGGCGGATGTCCGCGCGGCGATCCGGCCCAGCACGGTCTGCGCGGCGAGGGTGCGCTCCCTCCGGTCGGCGCGCTCCCGGTCGCCGGCGAGCTGCGAGGCGACCTGGCCGAGGAACTCGGCGGCGGAGCGCGCGTCGTGGCTGGGCCGGTGCGGGCCGGAGTAGTGGTGGCAGGCGACCAGGCCCCACAGCTCTCCGTCGACGACGAGCGAGATCGACATCGAAGCCGTGACGCCCATGTGGGAGAGGTACTCGATGTGGATCGGGGAGACGCTGCGCAGGGTCGCGTACGACAGGTCGAGCGGCGCACCCGAGTCGGGGTCGAGGACCGGGTGGAGCGGCACCGGGACGTACTCGATGTCGGCGATCAGCCGGGTCCAGTTCACCGTGTAGAGGCGCCGCGCCTGGGCCGGGATGTCCGTCGCCGGGTAGTGCAGCCCGAGGAAGGAGTTGAGGTCGGTACGACGCTCCTCGGCGATCACCTCGCCGTTCCACTCCTCGTCGAAGCGGTAGACCATCACCCGGTCGAAGCCGAGCAGCCCGCGGACCTCGATCGCGAGCTGAGCGGCGAGGTCGACCACCGACGGCGCCTGCGCGAGCCGCGCCATCGCGCCGCGGGTGGACTGGTAGGTCAGCCGCACCTGCCCGACCGTGCTCACCGGCTCGATCTCGATCACCAGACGGTCGCCGGAGCGGTGCTGGCGGACCTCGACCTCGACGCCGTCCAGGGTGGCGGTCTCGACACCGCTGGCGATCGCGGTGGCCAGGCCCGGTCCCACCAGCTCGGCGAGCGTCCGGCCGATGGCGTCCACCGCGGCCACGCCGAGCAGGTCCTCGAGGTTCGCGGAGACCATCACCGCCCGCGACTGCTCGTCGAGCGCGAGCAGTACGCCGTGCGGCTGGATCGCTCCCGGGATGTGGATCGGCTCGCGGTCGCAGGTCGTCAGGTCGACCTCGCCGTACGCCGGCGTGTGCGCTGCGGACCCGTTCATCCGAGCCCCAGACAGCGCGCCAGGAAGGCGTTGCGGAACCGGCCGGCCGGGTCGGCCCGGGCCGCCAGCTCCCGGAAGTCGTCGAGGCGCGGGTAGAGCGTCCGGAGCGCGTCCGCCGTCGCCGCGAAGCACTTGCCCCAGTGCGGGCGGCCGCCGAGCGGGAGCAGGGCCTGCTCGACGGCGGGCAGTACGGCGTACACGCCCGGCACGTCGCGCACCCAGGTGAAGTGGAAACCGACGACGTCGCGGTCGTAGGCGCCGCTGAGCCAGAGCCCGTCGGCGGCGACGGTGCGCACCTCGGAGACCTGCAGCAGCGGCGCGAAGGACGGCGCCAGGACCCGCAGCCGCTCGATCGCGGCCGGCGCCTCGGCACGCGGCACGAGGTACTCGCTCTGGAGCTCCTCGCCGCGGCTCGGCGTGAACTCCAGGCGGAAGTGCGGCAGCCGACGGTGCCACGGTCCACCGATCCCGCCCTGGCGGGTGACGGCCTCGACGTCCGCGCCCACCAGCATGTGCAGGGTCGCTCCCGCCGGGGCGGCGCCCCACAGGTCGGCGGCGGGCTGGGCGTTGCCACGGCTCTTCAGCCAGACCTGCTGGATGCTGCCGCTGGCCCAGTCGGTGAAGAGGCTGACGCTGTAGGCGCTGGCGGTGAGCTCGTCGAGGTGCTCGGCCGCCACGTCCCAGGAGAGGTCCGTGTAGAGGTCCTGGCGTACGTCGTACGTCGGCTCGATGTCCAGCGTGACGTGGGTGGTGATGCCGAGCGCGCCGAGCGACACGACGGACCCGTCGAAGTCCGGGTCGCCGCGGACGACGGTCCGCAGCTCACCGTCGGCCCCGACGATCTCAAGCCCGGCGACCGCGGCGGCGAGCGATCCGGTGCGGTTACCGGACCCGTGCGTGCCGGTCGCGATCGCGCCGGCGACCGAGATGTGCGGCAGCGAGGCCATCGTCGCCAGCGCCCAGCCGCTGCCCGCGAGCTGCTCGGCGAGCACGCCGTAGCTGACCCCGCCCGAGACCCGCACCTGCCGGCGCTCGGCGTCGACCTCGATCTCCCGGGGCAGCTCCTGGGTCGACACCAGGACGCCGGACGTGTCCGCGAGGTCGGTGAAGGCGTGGCGGGTGCCGAGCGGCCGGACCCGGTCGTGGCCGACGACGATCGCGCGCAGCTGGTCCACGCTCGTCGGGGCGTGCACCCGCTCCGCGACGTACGTGTGGTTGCCCGCCCAGTTCCGCTGCACGCCTCATCCTCGCGCACTCACCCGCTACGGGTGAGTCGAGGCGGCCACCGATCACGCCACACTCGGTCCATGTCTCCGTCAAACACTGAAAACGCGTGGGCCGAGGGCATCGGCATCTTCGCCGGCGCCGCGCTCCTGACCGTCGGCATCTTCCAGTTCCTGGAGGGAGTCTCGGCGGCTGCCAAGGACGACGTGCTGGTCGGCACCCCCAACTACGTCTTCGAGTTCGACCTCACGACCTGGGGCTGGATCCACATCGTCTTCGGCATCGTCGTCGCGATCGTCGGTGGCGCGATCCTGGCCGGCCAGAAGTGGTCGCTGGTCGCCGGCATCGTGCTGGCGATGGTCTCGGCGCTGATGAACTTCGTGTGGCTGCCTTACTACCCGGCGTGGGCGATCCTGATCATCGCCTTCGACATCGCCGTGATCTGGGCGCTCAGCACGATCCTGGGCAGCCGGCGGCACTGACTCACGCCTCGAACGCTCAGCCCTCGAACCATTGCGGGCAGGCGGTCCCGGCGCAGTCCCGGTACCGCCTGTCCCAGGTCCGCATCCGGACCAGGGTCTTGCGGTACGCCGGGCGCCGCGCCACGTTGACCAGCTCCCCGGGGTCCCGCGCGCGGTCGTAGAGCTCCTCGAACCCGCCGCGCGAGCGGACGTAGGTGAGGTCGCCGTACCGGATCCCGGAGTAGAGGCGCTTGCGCCCGCCCTTGACCGGATAGGCCTCGATCGGCACCACCCGACGCTGGGTCGGCCGGTCGAGCCAGGGCAGCAGGTCGACGCCGTCGACCTTCCGGGTCGGCCGCGCCTGGGCCAGACCGGCGATCGTGACCGCCAGGTCGGGGTTGGTGATCGGGGTCGCGAGCCGCTTGCCCCTCGGGATGCCGGGACCGCGCAGGATCACCGGGATGCGCAGCGAGTCGTCGTAGAACCAGAGCTTTCCGACGAGGTCGTGCTCGCCGATCATGTAGCCGTTGTCGGAGGTGAGCACGATGACCGTGCGCTTCAGCTCGCCGGCCCGGCGCAACGCCCGGACCGTCCGGCCGACCGCCTCGTCGACCGCCAGCAGGGACTCGAGCCGCTGCTGGTGGACCTCCCGCACGGCCGCCCGGTAGCCCGCTGAGGCGACCGGCCCGGCGTGCCGGTTGCCGCGCAGGTCCTGCTCCCACATCGCCGGACCGTGCGGGAGAGGTACGTCGCGGAAGTGGTTACGGTGCCGGGGTGCGGGCGTGGTCGTGAGCGGCTCGCGCCCGTGGGGTGCGGTGCGCCTCGGGTCGTCGGGCTCCCGCGGGCCACCGTGGTGCGGGGCGACGTAGTTGACCCACAGGAAGAGCGGGTGGTCGCGTCGTCGGCCCCGCTCGTGCTGGGCGATCAGCTCCTCGCTGTAGCGGGCCAGGATGTCGCTGCTGTAGCCCGGCGGCCGCACGACCGTGCCGTCGACGTTGAAGCGCGTGTGCAGGAACGAGTACGTCGTGAAGTCGACGCTGGCCCGCCACCGGTCCCACCCCGGCGGGATGTAGCGCGGGTTCCGGACGCCGTACCCGTTGAGGTACTTGCCCGCGAACATCGTCTCGTAGCCGGCCTGCTGCAACCAGGTCGGCAGGGTGCGTCGGTCGTCGAAGGAGTCGAACCCGCCGGCCGTGCCCTCGACCGTCAGGACGCCGTGGTGGTGCGCGTACTGACCCGTCAGCAGGGAGGCCCGCGCCGGTGCGCACATCGGCGTCGGTGCCAGGCCCTGGGTCATCGTGGTGCCCTGCCGCGCGAGCAGCCGGCGGGTGCGCGGCATCACCGCGAGGTCCCCCTCGGCGAGGTCGTCGAGCGTGATCATCACGATGTTGGGCTGCTCGGCCGAGACCGGCGGTGGGGACGGCTGGGCGCTCAGCTGGGCACTCACGCTCACGACCGCCATGCCGGCAAGCGCTGCGGTCGCGGTGATGGCGGCGGTCAGCCGGGCGCGCTGTCGAGTCCTCACCCGGTTAACCTATCTCGATCGACTTACTAGTGTTTGGAGATCTCGCGGTCAGTCGTGCAACCGGGCCGCCTGCCGGGTGAGGTGGTCGCGCTCCGCGACCGAGGTCGCCTGGCTCGCCGCCGCGACGTACAGCTCATGGGCGGTGGCACGGTCGCCGGCGCGATCGTAGAGGTAGGCGCGCACCGCGTCCCGGCGGGGTACGCCGGCCGGCACCTGCTCGACGGCCCGCAGCCCGGCGAGCGGTCCGTCGACCTCCCCCACCGCCACCGCCCGGTTGAGAGCGACCACCGGGCTGGGCGCCAGGCGGGCGAGCTCGTCGTACCACTCCAGGACCTGCGGCCAGTCGGTCTCCTCCGGCGTACGCGCGTCGGCGTGCAGGGCCGCGATCGCGGCCTGAGCCTGGTACTCGCCGAGCCGGTCGCGCGCGAGCGCCGCCTGGAGGAGCACGACGCCCTCGGCGATGGCGTGCTCGTCCCAGCGGGTCCGGTCCTGCTCGGCGAGCGGGACCAGGGAGCCGTCGGCGGCGAACCGTGCCGCGCGTCTCGCGTGGTGGAGCAGCATCAGGGCGAGCAGCCCCGCGACCTCGGGCTCCTCGCCCGTCCCGGCGAGCTGGCGGGTCAGCCGGATCGCCTCGGCGGCCAGGTCGACCTCGCCGGTGTAGCCCTCGTTGAAGATCAGGTAGAGCACCTTCAACACCGTGCCCAGGTCGCCCGCCGCGCCGATCTCGACGTCGGCGACGGTCCGCTTGGCCCGGCTGATCCGCTGGGCCATCGTCGCCTCGGGCACCAGGTAGGCCTCGGCGATCTGCCGGGTGGTCAGCCCGCCGACGGCGCGGAGCGTGAGCGCCACTGCGGACGCCGGGCTCAGCGTCGGGTGGCAGCAGAGGAAGAGCAGCAACAACGTGTCGTCGTGCTGCTCGCTCGGCCCCGGCGCCGGTTGCTCCAGCTCGGCCAGCTCACGGCGCTGCCGGGCCGTGTCCGAGCGCTGGGCATCCAGGAACCGCCGCCACGCGACCGTGATCAGCCACCCCTTCGGCTCGGCCGGCAGCTCGTCGGGCCAGCGCCGTACCGCCTCTATCAGCGCCTCCTGGACGGCGTCCTCGGCCGCCGCGAAGTCGGCTCCGCGGCGGACGAGGACACCGAGGACCTGCGGGCTCAGGTCCCGCAGCGCTCCGTCGATCGGTCCTTGGTCCATCAGGTCCTCAGTCCGTGACGAACTTCGGCTCCTCGAGGAACGGGCGGACCTCGATCCACTCCTGGATCGGCTCCCCGCCCTTGCCCGGAGCGGAAGAGAGGTACGCCGCGGCCGCGTGCGCCCGTGCCTCGGACTCGACGTCGATCACCATCCAGCCGGCGATCAGGTCCTTGGTCTCCGCGAACGGGCCGTCGGTCACGGGCGGCTTGCCCGGCCCGTCGTACCGCACGAAGGTGCCGTCCGGGGACAGCGCCTGCCCGTCGACGTACTCGCCCCGCTCCCGCAGGTCGTCGGCCACGTGGTTCATGAACGCGATGTGGTCCGACACCTCCTCGGGCGTCCAGTCGCTCATCGGGATGGTGCCGTAGTCGGTCCGGTCCGGGCCGCCGCGGTAGTGCTTGAGAAGCAGGTACTTCGCCATGATGGTGGTGCTCCTTCGGTGTCCGAGGCGACCCATTCTGGCCGCCTTTGACCCCAGGACGGAGCCGTCCCGGCGTTCTCGACATCGCTGGTCGAACTTCTTCGGACCGGTCAGAGCACGAGCCCACGACGCCTGCGCTGCATCTCGAGCTGTTCGACCGCTGCTTCGAATGCCCACTCCGTCACGACGACGGCCCCCACCGCCCAAGACTGGACCAGCGCTTCGTCATCGGGGTCGGCCGTCACCACGTAACGAACAGCGGAGACGTCCGCACTGACGGTCAGCCCAGCGGACGACGCACGCTCGCCCCACTCCGGCACCGACGTGCCGAGCGGCTCGACGAACGCCACCCGGTCGCGGGGCGCGAGCTGGATCCCACAAAGCACGATGGGTGCGGGCGACGTCTGCGCCGCGGCCAGCGTGGCCACCGCTTCCTGAGCCGGGATGGTCAAGGCTGCGGCGATCATCGTCAACTGAGCCTGTTCGCCGAAGGTGATCTCGCCGTCCGCCCAGGCCGCCGTACACAGAGCGGCGAAGTACCCCCGGTGGATCTGGTCGAGCTGGGAGACGGTCAACCGCATCTCTGCGGCGAGCGTCGCGAGCTGGTCGCGCTCGTACCCTGCGAGGTAGCCGTCGACGAGAGCGGCGTCGAGTACGTCGACGTACGCCTCGACCTCGGGGTCCAGGCGTGGCAGCTCGGATGTCAGCCGGTCCAGCCACGGATCGCTCACGATCTCCTTCAGCTCCCGTGCCAGGAGCGTCGGCTTCGCCAGTCCCGGAGGAATCACGAGTCCAGGGTGCATCGCGGCAGCCCCGATCTGATCGGCCCAGGGCACGACGTCAGCTGCCGCGACGTAGTACGCGAGCAGCCGGGCTGCCGCCGTGGCGTCGGCGAGCGCGGCGTGCTGCTGGGTGTACTCCACGCCGGCCGCCCGACAACAGTCGGCCAGCTTGCGCGATGACCCCGCGAGGAAGCGCCTGGAATGCTCCATCGTGCAGACCGTCGGCGGCGGCTCGAGCTCGTATCCCGCCTCGGCACACTCGTGGACCAGGAACCCGAGGTCGAATCGCACGTTGTGGCCGACCATCACCCGGCCGGCCAGCGACTCCAAGACCATGGGAGCGAGGTCCGCGAAGGTGGGCGCGGCAAGCACGTCGTCGGCACGGATCCCGTGGATCTCCGTGGCGGCCACCGGTCGCCGCGGGTTCACCAGCGTGGACCAGGAGTCCTCGATCGCACCGCGGCTGTCGACCCTGACGACCGCGATCTCGACGACCCGGTCACCCCGGCTGGCGAACGGGCCGGTGGTCTCGAGGTCGATCACGGCGTAGCCGCTGGTGTCGGACATGGCCTGCACCGTAGCCCTGGCGTCGGATCTCTGGTGACGGAACGAAGGAGCCCGATCCGCTCCGGCCGCAGGTGCGGATCGAGTTGGTTGTCGACAACCAACTCGGCGAACCCGGTCGCGCCGCCGGGCCGCCGCTTGTGTACGAGTGTGTACGAACGCAAAAGTCCGGCTGGACCTGTCCGATGCGATCGCCTAAGACGGAAGGTCCCCGGGCGACCGCGGCAGCTGGGACTGGGTCACGGCCTCCTGAAACTTCTCCGACGCGCGCCGGGAGGCAGATGCCGCCCGCCGACGAGCCTGCCGCGCCCTCTCGTCGTGCTTCTGCGCGTCCTCCATGAGCGTCATCGCTTTCTGGAGGTCGGCCGCAGCCGCCAACACGATCAGGTTGTCTGTCTTCGTCGCGACGTTCTCTTCCCGAAGCCCGGCGTTCTCTTCCCGAAGCCCGGCGTTCTCTTCGCGCAACGCGACATCGTCCGCCTGCAGTTGGGCAACCAGGCGCTCGAGCTCACCGACACGATCGGCAGAGGCGGGCAGCGGCTGATCCGGAGCACCTCCCGCGTGCGCCTCGAGTGCCTCGAGACGAGCCAGGAGACGGAGCCCGCCGGGCGCGTTGACCTCAACCCACGCCCGGTCGACCCACACCCGACCCGTCGACGGGTCACGGAACCCTGGGTAGCGGCCGCCGTCCACGCCCTTGTGCATCGCTTGGCGTGACTTTCGGAGAAGCTCGCCGGAGGCCGTGCAGGACAGCACGCTGTCCTCCGCCGTCCGAGCGCGCTCCTCCATTGGCATACCGTCAAGATAGTTGCTCACATGCGACAGCGGTACTACGCAAGAGTGCACGCGTACTACGCATCAGTGCGGCGTGCCTCCGTCAACTGGGGTGACGTTGGAGCCACACTCAAGACGTGTCGATTCCCCCAGCCCAGCACGAGGACAAGCGCCTCGCGGTGGTGGCGGCACTCGTCAACCTGGTTGCGGCCTCGCGCACAGGACTCGCCCATCACCGCATCGGAGACGCCGTACACCGGCTCCGCGACGGCGACGACCAGCGCCTCCATCCTTCGGCCACGGAGGAGCTCGCTGGCATCCCACTGAACTTCACGCTCCGCGACGGCTGGACGTCACCCGAGCTCCGCGCTCACATCGAAGACGCGTGTGTCGTCGGGGCTCTCGTCGTCAACGCCGGAGGCGTCCTGCACCTTGGGCCGAACGCGTTCGAGTACCGTGCCGGCCCGAACGCGCAGACCTCCAACCGGGACCGCCGCCTGGTCAGCGTGCCGACGGGATCGAACGCCTCAGCTTGAGACCGTGAACTCGGGCCGGCCGGTGCAGCGGCTGGGCGCGGTGGCTGGGGTACCCGTACTCCGCCACGACGGCGTTGCGAAGCTCGAGCACTGCCTTCTCGAACGTCGGTGCGGTGACGGTGAGGGCCGGGTCGACGGACACCACCGGGGTCGTCGGGTCGACACCGTCGCCCACGCGTCGGTCGTGCAGCGGCCCAGTCATGAGGCGCACCTCGGTGCGGCCCTTCGGGCCGTGCACGATGTCGACCTTCAGGTTGCGTTCCACCGCGCTGACAGCGTGCGGGCTCGTCTGAGTCGTCGGCGACATAGACCGCCACATCGGTGGCACCCAGGACAACTCCGGGTGCGCAAGCAGTTCAGTCCAGGCCAGCGCGACGTCTTCGTCGGGACGCGATCGAACCGAGACGATCTGGTTCCTGAGGGTCTCGTACAGCGCTGCCGAACGCTCCGCGCCCCTACGGCCGGCGGACCTCACCGGCTCCGGTACCGCGAGCTTGCGTTTCAAGAGTTCGGTCCGGCTCACGCCGACGCCCGCTTGTCCCACCGCGGCCGCTGCGCGGTGTGCTTTGCCTGCGACTCCTGCACGATGTCTCTCCACTGGTCGTCCGAGATCGACCCTTCTGACGAGCTTTCTCCGAGTCTGGCCCCTGCGCCGCTCGCTGTCGACAGGTCCTTGGCCCTGTCCATGACAAGCAGCCGAACACCGGGCGACGCGTCGACCTCGTCGAGGATCTCGCCGAGGCCGTCCGGGAGGATCTCGCCGGCCATCAGGCGAGCATGCATCAGAGACTCCTCGCGCCCACCTCGATAGTCCAGTACGCCGTACAACTCTGCCGCACGCTGAAACGCACCCTGCGCAGCGGTCGGATCGACGTCCCGGTCGAGCAGCCCGATCGTGTGGTGCAGACGGGCAGCGATCTCGGACGCGGAGCGGTCACGGCCTGCCGGCGCCTGACTACCGTCCGTGTCAAACCCGCCGGCCAGCTCGATGAGAACAGCGCGGTGCACGGCGCGGTCGTCCTCGTAGCCGACAGCGGCTTGGTCGCCACGGAGGAACATCTCCGCCTGAAGGATCTTGAGGTCGGCGTACTGCTTGCTGTTCGAAAACTTGGCGAGCAGCTCCTCGGCTCGCCCCGCCTCAACCCGCGCAGCGTGGAGGTCGCCGGAGAGGGCGAGGGTCCGGGCGAGCAGTGACGGGCACTCACCGTGGTCCGCGCCCAGCCGGTTCTTGTCCGGGTCCGGGTCCTGGACAAGCTCACCGAACACGGTCTCGGCCTCCCGAAGGAGCTCCGCGCTTAGCCGCAGGAGTCGTTCCCGCTCCTCCGGGTCCCGTTCACGCTCGGCAAGCATCCGCTGCAGCCGGCCTTCACACTTCAACGTGAACGCGTGGTTCACGTCGTCCCGGTAGTACACGGAGATCTCTTTCGCGTCCTCCATGTGGCGAACTGCGAGCGGCAGCTCGTCGACGCGCTGCATCACCCATCCCTGACCGCAGATGTACGTCTGGGCCCTCACGTACGCCAGGTCCCGGCGCTCCGTCTCGGTCAGCTCCTTGTCCAGCTCCACCAAGACGGCCTTCTCGGAACGGTTCGCGAGCTCAAGTACCACGTCGATGTCACCCCACCGCTTGCAGCCCTTGTCGAACGCCTTGAACATGCGTGCAACGACTTCGGGGCGGGTGTCCTGACATATCCGCGCCAAAGACAGGGCGTTGAGCGTGTGCCCCGACGCCTTGTCGTTGAGGTCGGCGGCGAGCCTCACGTAGACGGCGAGAAGATCGCCGGCGAGCGGCTCAGCGAACTCAGTTGTCAGCGGTGATCCGGGGTGCGGGACGCGGTACCAGCCACCGTCGGACTCCAGCACAGCCTGTGACTCCAGCGACGGTCGCAGTACCCCGGCCTCAAGTTCCGCGACCGACATGCGAAGCGCCCGTGCCAACAGCTCCCGTGGCACCGGCATGGGGCACGTCTCCAAGACGGTGTGGATGGATGCGAGGTCTGCGTTCTCCGGAGCTCCAGCAGCCGGAGCCGGCTGCATCAGCTCGTCGCCAACCAACCTCACGTGAAGTTCCGGCAGCGACAACGACTCCCGTCGCTTGCTCGCGACCGTGATTACACGCAGCAGCCGGTCCACCAACAACTCGCCGGCATCCTCACCGCCGGCCAGCGTCGCCGCCAACCAACGGATTTGCTCGGTCAGAGTCGACTCTCCTCGGAGCTCCGGTGCACGCATGCCGCCCAGCACGGCCCACGGGGAGTCGCCGGCCGCCTTCAGCAGCGCAGTCAGCTTCACGTCGGCGACGGCCGCGACCAAGGTCTCGAGCTCGGCGTCCGAGACCGCCTCCTGGGTGTAGCCGTGGAGACGTTCGAGGCGTCGATAGTCGGCGGTGGAACGCTCCGATACCAACCCGATCTCAAGGTCCCGGTCGATCCCAATGGGGAGACTCGACATCGTCGCGACCAGGTCGATGACCTCTGCCTCCGACGGGCTGCGCTTCAGCTCGAGGTACTCCGGCTTGTGATTCGACCAGCCCGTGACTGCCACGTCGAAGCCGTGCTGCTGGGCGACCTCGCCGTCGATCGGGAGGTGGATGAGCCGTGGTTCACAACGGACCGCACCGGTGCCGGTCGTGTCACCCCAGTGGGCGTGCAGCCACTCGAGAGTTCTGAAGACCACGTACCGGATCTGAAAGTCGACGCCGCCGATGTTGCCGGGACCGCCCTGGCGGTCACCGAACGCCGATGGCGCGCCCGGGGTCTTCTCCTTCTTCTCAGCCACGATGGAGCACGCCCCCACAGCAGACCGACCCGGTGGAGGCCGTGCGGGAGCCCGGAGCGACCTCCGCGTCGTCCTGCTGCATCCCGACCACCTCCAGGTGGCATCCCCATGGGCCTGACGAACCCGATACGGGCGGTCCTGGTCCGAAATGCAGACCAGGCACCGCCCCGGACCCGGGGCAGTGCCTGTTGCTTGCTCGGCCCGTCCCGGACCGTCTTGCTCTGTTCCAACTTGATGGGGAGTTCCCCATCTCCACGTGCGCGAGGGGGGATTTGAACCCCCACGCCCTTTCGGACACTGGCACCTGAAGCCAGCGCGTCTGCCGTTCCGCCACTCGCGCGTGAAGCGGGGCAAGGTTATCCCAGGCCTCGGGTTTGCCCCAAACCGGGCCGAGGGCATACCTCGTCGGGGTCGTTGACCCCGATACGATCGGTCGCAGCCCGGCCGGGCCGAACTGGTGACCATGGGTGACACCGAAGGAAGGGGGGCGACGTGGGTGGACTCCAACGACTGGAGAACCGGCTCGAGCAGATGATCTCGGGCGCGTTCGCACGAGCCTTCCGCTCGGCGGTGCAGCCCGTCGAGATCGCGGCCGCGCTCCAGCGCGAGTGCGACAACAACGCGCAGATCCTCTCCCGCGACCGTCGCCTGGTGCCCAACGACTTCCACGTGGAGCTCTCGGGCACCGACCTGGACCGGCTGGCGCCGTACGACAGCGCGCTGGCCGACGACCTGGTCCGCCAGCTGCGCGACCACGCCGACGAGCAGAGCTACGTCTTCCCTGGACCGGTCAGCATCGCCTTCGACCCGGCCGAGGACCTGACGACCGGACGGTTCCGGATCCGCAGCCGCGCCCAGGCCAAGGTCACCAGCGACGCGACGGCGACCCAGGTCGGCCGGGCCCGGGCCTACCTCGAGGTCAACGGCACCCGGCACCCGCTGCAGGCGCCCGGGCTGGTGGTCGGCCGCGGCACGGAGGCGGACCTGCGGATCAACGACCCCGGCGTCAGCCGGCGGCACATCGAGTTCACCGTGACCGGTGGCGGCGATCGTGGCATCGCGCTCGAGGTGCACGACCTCGGCTCGACCAACGGGATGCTCGTCGACGGACACCGGATCACCCACACCGGCCTGCGCGACGGCTCCGAGGTCCGCATCGGCAGCACCACGTTGACCGTCCGAGTCCTCGAGGAACGATGAGGATGGCCGCATGTCCGAGCTGACCCTGTTCTTGATCCGGGTCGCCTACCTCGCGATCCTCTGGATCTTCGTGCTGTCGGCGATCTCGGTCATCCGCTCCGACATGTTCGGCGCCCGGGTGCCGGAGGCCGCGCGCGGCGGCGGGGGCAAGGCCCCCAAGCCGCCGAAGCAGCCGAAGCCCGGCAAGCGTCGTACCGTCCCGACCCACGTGCTCGTCACCGAGGGGTCCAACGTCGGCGAGCGCGCCGAGCTGGCGGCCGGGCCGGTGCTGATCGGCCGCGGCAGCGACGCGGCGATCCGGCTCGACGACGACTACGTCTCCACCCGGCATGCCCGGATCGCGGCATCCGGCGACCAGTGGTTCGTTGAGGACCTCGGCTCCACCAACGGCACCTTCGTCGGCACCGTCCGCATCACCCAGCCGACCACCATCACCATGGGCACCCAGGTCCGTGTCGGCAAGACGATCCTCGAGCTCAGGAAGTAGCCGGGGATGTCCGACCAGCCGACCGAGCAGCCGGCACCAGCAGCGGCTGACGTCCAACCTCGCCTGCGCCTCGACTACGGCGCGGTCTCCGACGTCGGCCGGGTCCGCCGCGACAACCAGGACTCGGGGTACGCCGGTCCGTGGCTGCTCGCTGTCTGCGACGGTGTGGGCGGCGCCGCGCGGGGCGACATCGCCTCGGCCACGGCCATCACCCAGCTGCGCCGGCTCGACCAGCCCCCCGGCAGCGACTCCGGCGACGAGCTGCTGGCCCGCGTCGCCGGCGCCGTACACCGGGCGCACGACCGGCTGGTGGAGCTCGTCGACGAGGACCCGGCGCTCAGCGGCACCAGCACCACGGCCACCGTGCTCGCCTTCGACGGGATCCGGCTCGGCATCGGCCACGTCGGCGACAGCCGCGCCTACCTCTACCGCGACGGCGCCATCCGCCAGCTGACGCTCGACCACACCTTCGTGCAGACCCTCATCGACGAGGGCCGGATCACCGAGGAGGAGGCGCGGGTCCACCCGCACCGCAACCTGATCATGCGGGCGATCGACGCCGTCAGCGACAGCGAGCCCGACCTCTTCGTCCTCGACCTCGTCCCCGGCGACCGGCTCCTGGTCTGCAGCGACGGCGCCTGCGGAGTCCTCGACGACGCGCGGATGGCCGACATCCTCTCGACCGGCACCCCGGAGTACGCCGCGGTCGAGCTGGTGCGGAGCAGCCTGGAGGCCGGGAGCAGCGACAACGTCACCTGCGTGGTGGCGGACGTCCACGAGGCCGGCGAGGAGGCGGCCGACGAGCCGGAGGCCCTGGTCGTCGGAGCCGCCGCCGAACGCCGCCTCCAGCGCGGCCGCACCGGGGGCCTCTTCCGCGGTCACCGATCGGGCGACACCGGCGAGCTCGACCCGGTCCCGGCCGACCTGCCCGCCGACGCGCCGTACGACGCCATCGACTCCGACCCGGAGACGGTGCGCTACGCGCCGCGGGCGCCGCGCCGGTACGCGTGGGCCAAGCGCCTCTTCGCGGCGGCCGTGGTCGTGGGCCTCGGCTGGGTCGCGGTCGCGGGGCTGTGGTCCTGGTCGCAGCACCAGTACTACGTCGGCGAGCAGGACGGCTCGGTCGTGATCTTCCGCGGACTGAACGCCTCCATCGGCGGGTTCGACCTCTCCGAGCCCTACCAGACCACCGATGTCGAGCTCGACCGGCTGAGCGACTTCGACGCCGGCAAGGTGCAGAACGGCATCGACGCCAAGGACCTCGCCGACGCGCAGAAGACCGTGCAGAACCTCGCGGCGAACCAGGAGCCGGAGACGGGGACGACCGGCTGATGGCCCAGTCATCCACCTTGATGGGGTTCGTGCACCGCCGCCGGCGGGGCGCGGAGCTCTTCCTGCTCGTCCTCGCCCTCGCCGTCGGCATCGGCGCGTACGCCGCGGTCGGCATCGGCGTGCAGGGCGAGGTGCCCCCCGACATCCTCGGGTACGGCGGCTGGCTGGCCGGCCTGGTGATCGGCGCGCACATCGTGATCCGCCTGGTCGCGCCGTACGCCGACCCGGTGCTGCTGCCCGTGGTCGCCGCACTCAACGGGCTCGGCCTCGCGGTGATCCACCGCATCGACCTCGCCCGCGAGGCGGTGGGCAAGCCTCACGACTTCGCGCAGCAGCAGCTGATCTGGATGACGCTCGGTGTCGCCCTCTTCGTCGTCACCCTGCTGGTGATCCGCGACCACCGGGTGCTGCAGCGCTTCACCTACACCAGCGGCCTCGCTGCGATCGTGCTGCTGCTGCTGCCGCTGATGCCCGGCATCGGCCGCACCATCAACGGCGCGCAGATCTGGATCCGGCTCGGCCCGTTCAGCTTCCAGCCGGGCGAGGTCGCGAAGGTGCTGCTCGTCATCGCCTTCGCCGGCTACCTGGTGCTGCACCGCGACGCGCTCGCGCTCGCCGGGCGCCGGGTGCTCTTCGTCGACCTGCCCCGCGGCCGCGACCTGGGGCCGATCCTCGCGATGTGGCTGGTCAGCCTCGGCATCCTGGTCTTCCAGCACGACCTCGGCTCGAGCCTGCTCTTCTTCGGCCTCTTCCTGATCATGCTGTACGTCGCGACCGAGCGACCCGGGTGGCTGGTCGTCGGCGGGCTGATGTTCGTCGGCGGCGCCGCGCTCGCCTACTTCCTCTTCGGCCACGTCCGGATCCGCTTCGACATCTGGCAGCATCCGTTCGACTTCTACACCGCCGAGCGGGGTGGCAACAGCTACCAGCCGGTCGAGGCGAAGTTCGGCATGGGCTGGGGCGGGCTGATCGGCCGCGGCTTCGGCAACGGCGACCCCTACCGGGTGCCGTACGCCGAGTCCGACTTCATCGTGTCCTCGATCGGCGAGGAGCTCGGCCTCACCGCGGTGATGGCGGTGCTGATGATGTACGGCCTGATCGTCGAGCGCGCGCTGCGCACCTCGCTGATCTGCCGCGACGCCTTCGGCAAGCTCGTCGCCGTCGGTCTCGCGAGCGTCTTCGCCCTGCAGGTCTTCGTCGTCGTGGGCGGCGTCACCGGGCTGATCCCGCTCACCGGTCTGACCACGCCGTTCCTGTCGTACGGCGGCTCCTCCCTCGTCGCAAACTGGGTGATCATCGCTTTGCTGCTCCGCATCTCCGACCAGGCCCGGCGCCCCCTGCCGTCGATCTCCGACGACACGTCCGCCTTCAGCTCCGACGACACGCAAGTCGTCCGGGTGGTGAGCGCATGAACAAGCCGATCCGCACCGTCTCGATCTTCTGCCTGCTGCTCTTCCTCGCGCTGATGGTCAACGCGACCTACCTGCAGTACTGGAAGGCCGGGGCGCTCAACGACAACCCGCTCAACCGCCGGGTGCAGGTGGCGGCGTACTCCCAGGAGCGCGGCGCCATCCTGGTCGGCCGCAACCCGGTCGCCGAGAGCGTCCCGTCCGACGACGAGTACAAGTTCCAGCGCACCTACCCCAAGCCGCTGCAGTACGCGCCGATCACCGGCTACTTCTCCTACTACGGCGCGACCGGCATCGAGCGGTCCCGCAACTCGGTGCT
>Ga0190274_10000069_pt1 | contig 80809 bp, 84 predicted proteins | sample Popmic531T_FD_133002 | JGI IMG/M metagenome (GOLD analysis project Ga0190274, IMG submission 133002) | Populus adjacent soil microbial communities from riparian zone of Yellowstone River, Montana, USA - 531 T | ecosystem: Environmental > Terrestrial > Soil > Riparian zone | place: USA: Montana...
GACGCGGCTCGACTTCGTTCCCGAGCGGCACACCGACTTCATCTTCGCGGTGATCGGTGAGCGCTACGGGTTCATGGGCGCCGCGTTCGTCCTATCCCTTTACGCCCTGCTCTTCTGGCGGGCCCTGAAGATAGTGACGCTCTCGAAGAACTCCTACGGGACCCTGGTGGCGGGCGGCATCGCCGTCGCGCTGCTCTTCCAGGTCTTCGTCAACGTGGGGATGAACCTCGGCATCATGCCGATCACGGGCATCCCCTTACCGCTGATGAGCTACGGAGGATCCGCCGTGATCGCCACCTTCCTGGCGATCGGGGTGCTTCAGAGCATCAACATTCAGGCGCATCTCAGCCAGAAGGGAAGGTTCGCCTGGTGACGCCTCGAAAGAGGCGTCCCCCGGTCCGCGTACCAACCCGAAACTGAGCTGAACAACAAATGAAGAAAACCATCCTGGTCTCCGCCGAGCGCGGAGAGACCCGCGTGGCCGTCCTCGAGTCCAAGCAGAAAGGCGGCAAACGCGACGTGGCGGAGCTCTACATAGAGCGCCGCGGCCGGCGATCGATCGTCGGCAACATCTACAAAGGGAAGGTCGACAACGTCCTCCCCGGTATGGAGGCCGCCTTCGTCGACATCGGTCTCGAGCGCAACGGCTTCCTGCACGTCGACGAGATCGTTCTCCCGGGCGGCGAGCAGGCGCCGCGCCGCGGCCGCGGCAGCGGTCGCCGCATCAACGAGCTGATCAAACCCGGCCAGGAGATTCTCGTCCAGGTCGTCAAGGACCCGTTGAAGAGCAAGGGCGCGCGGCTCTCGATGAACGTCTCGATCGCCGGCCGTTACCTGGTCTTCGCGCCGCAGGGCTCGGGAGTCGGGGTCAGCCGCCGCCTCTCGGACTCCGAGCGCGACCGGCTGCGCAAGATGGTCGACCGCACCTACAAGGGCCCGGGCGGGCTGATCGTCCGCACCGCCGCCCACGGCGCGAAAAAATCCGACTTCGTGCGCGAGATCGGTTACCTGCAGAAGCTCAACCAGGTGCTGGCGCGGCGGTCGGAGACGAGCAAGGCCCCGGCGATGGTCTTCCAGGAGGCGGACCTCGCGGTGCGGGTCCTGCGCGACGTCTTCCTCAGCGAGTTCGAGAAGGCGATCATCGATTCCGAGAAGCAGCACGAGAGGGTCACCAACTTCTTCCAGCGCACCGCCCCGGAGCTGGTCGACGGCGTCGAGCTCTACACGGGCAACAAGCCGCTGTTCGAGAAATGGAAAATCGACGAGGAGATCGAGTCGACCCTTAACCGGCGTGTCGACCTGCCCTCCGGCGGCTACCTGATCATCGACTACGCCGAGGCGCTGACCGTGATCGACGTCAACAGCGGCTCGTTCACGGGCCGTGGCAAAGGCGGTCTCGAGGAGACGATCACGAAGGTCAACACCGAGGCGGCGGAGGAGGCCGTGCGGCAGCTGCGGTTGCGCGACATCGGCGGGATCATCGTCATCGACTTCATCGACATGGCCCGGGCCAGCAACCGCGACAAGGTCCTGAAGACGATGCGCAAAGCGCTCGACGCCGACAAGTCGAAGAGCTACGTGGTCGAGGTCTCGCCGCTCGGGCTGGTCGAGATGACCCGCCAGAACGTCACCGACGGCGTGCGCGAGATCCTCACCGCTCCCTGCCCAACCTGCAGTGGCGAGGGCGTCGTGCTCTCCGCCGAGACGGTCGCGCTGGAGGGCCTGCGGAAGATGCGCGAGATCGCCGCCGAGAGCGGCGAGGACGATGCGTTCCTGATCCGCGTCAACCCGAAGGTCGCGCACGAGCTGACCGACGAGGACAGCGGCCTGCGCGAGCTCGAGGACGAAACCGGCAAGCGTTTCCACTTCGAGGGCGGCGACGCGCTGCCGATCGACACCTTCACTCCGATCGAGCAGGGCTCCCGCGAGGAGATCGAGGAGCGGGCGCTGCCCTTCAAGGTGGGCGAGGAGGTACTGGTCAAGATCGAGGAGCCGCACATGTACAACGCCGACGACGCGGTGGCCCGGATCGACTCCTACATCGTCAGCGTCACCGGCGGCGGCCGCTTCGTCGGCGAGCGCAAGCTGGTGCGGATCGAGGAGGTGCAGCGCTCCGCGGCGATCGCCTCGCTGCTGGGGTCGGAGTCCCCGAACGGGTCTTCTGGCGGCGAGCAGAACGGCGCCGAGCTAGAATCCGCCGCTGCTTCGCGCAAACGCAGTCGTGGCCGTAGAGGCGGTCGCGGGCGTTCGCGCGCCAAACAAGGCAGCAAGGAAGACGATTGAGCATGTACGCGGTAGTCGAAACCGGAGGCAAGCAGTACAAGGTCGAGAAGGGCACGTCCCTGCTCGTCGACCGCCTCGACGCCAAGGAGGGCGACAAGGTCGCGCTGCGCCCGGTGATGTTCCGCGACGGCGAGGTCGTGATCGCGCCGAAAGAGCTCGAGAAGGTGAAGGTCGAGGCGAAAGTCGCCGAGCACCTGCGCGGGCCGAAGATCAAGGTCTTCAAATACAAGCCCAAGAAGGGCTACCGCCGCCGCGCCGGCCACCGCTCCGAGCTGACCAAGCTCGAGGTGACCGAGATCAAACTGGGGAAAGCGGCGAGCAAAGCGAAAGCGAAAAAACCCGCCGCGAAAGAGGAGGGGACCGATGGCTCATAAGAAAGGACTCGGTTCCAGCCGCAACGGGCGCGAATCGAACCCGAACATGCTCGGGGTCAAGGTCTTCGCCGGTCAGCAGGTGAGCGGCGGCGAGATCATCGTGCGGCAGCGGGGCACTCGCTTCTGGCCCGGCGACGGGACCGGAATCGGCAGGGACCACACGATCTTCGCCACCCGCGCGGGGACCGTCGATTTCAAGCCGGCTCGCAAGGGCCGCACCATCTACGTCCTCGAGGACTAAGAAAGGAATTTCAGATGAGTCTTGTCTCCACGCACCGGGTTTCGGCTCGGAGCTTTGTCGCGGTTACCGCGATCTTCGCCGTCGCCGTGGTCGCGCTTTGCGCGCTCACGACGCGTGCGCAGGCCGCGGAATCGATCTACTGGATCAACTACGACGCGGAACCGGAGTCCGTTGCCTTCGCTGACATCACCGGCGGCGGCGGTGGTTCGCTGAACCTCAGCGGCACGACCCTGGATTCGCCAGAAGGCATGGCGTTCGACTCGGCTACCGGAAGGCTCTACGCCGCGGCGAGCGAAGGCGGCCCGACCGGAAACGGACAGATCGTCTTTGTCAACGTCGACGGGACCGGCGGTGGCGTTTTCAGCGCTCCCGGCGCGGAAGTCAACGATCCCTTCGGCGTTGCCATCGATCCGGCGACCCGGACCATCTACTGGGCCAACGGCAGCGGCAGCACGGAAGACAAAGGCTCGATCGGATTCGCCAAGCTCGACGGCACCGGCGGCGGCCTCCTCAACACCAGCGGCGTGACGGTCGAAAGCCCCTACAGGCTCGCGATCGACCCCGTCACCGGCAAAGTCTTCTGGGCGAACACCGAAAATTCGCCATTCACCATCGCCTTCGCCAACCTCAACAACACCGGCGGTGGCGGCACCCTGAGCCTGGCCGGGGCCACTCTTCCCACGAGCCTCAACGGGATCGCTGTCGACTCGAGTGCGGGTCGCGTGTACTGGCTGAGCAGCACCAGCAAACGACTCTCGTTCGCCAGCGCCAACGGCGGCGGGGGCGGCGACATCGACCTCAGCGCCGCGTCAGTCAGCAACCCCTACGGAATCGCGATCGATCCCCTTCTCGGACGGGTTTACTGGGGCAATTACGGGAACGCGGAAACCCGCGCCAACGCGATCGGGTTCGCGGCCCTGAACGGCACCGGCCCGGGCGGCATCAGTCCGGTGACGGCTCCCGTCGACGGTCCCCAGGACCCGGTGATCCTCAAGTCCCCGAGCGGCACCGGAGCACCGGCGGTAACCCGGTCGACCAAAATCCGCTCCGAACTGACCTGCTCGCAGGGCAACTGGGGCGCCGACTACGCCGGCTCCTTCGTCTACCAGGCGCCGCGCACCTTCGCCTACCAGTGGACGCTGGGCTCGGCACCGATCGCGGGAGCGACCGCGGCGACCCTGGCGACGACCAAACCGGGCAGCTACGCCTGCACGGTCACCGCGACCAACCAGACCGGGACCGCGAGCCAGACCAGCGCCCCGGCCAAGGTGAAGGCGGCGAAGATCAAACTCAGCACCAAGAAGAAAGCCAAAGTCAAAGCGGGCGGCGTCGCGACCTTCAAGGTCAAGGGCGTCAACCAGGGCGACCTCAAATCGAAGAAGGCCAAGGTCTGCGTGAAGGTCCCGAAGAAAGCCAAAGGCGACCTGAAGGCGAAACCGAAGTGCAAGGCACTCGGCAAGGTCAAAGGCGGCGGCAAGGACTCCGCGAAGCTGCGGATCAAGGTCGACGGGAACGCCGGCGGCACCTACAAGGTGACCTTCCAGGTCAAGGGCAGCCCGGGTAAGGCGGCCAAGGCCAAGATCATCGTCGGGTAGAACCAACGCAGGTTCGAGCCGTTCAGAGCGGGAGGGGTCGGGTACCCCTCTCGCTCAACTTTTTCGAGGGGCGGGCGTGGCCATTCGAGGTCGCGCTCGGCCGAAAAAGTACAAGCCGCTCCGAGGGGTACCCGACCCCTCCCGCCCCGCCGGGCTGGCGGCGTTCGACCTTCCCCGGTATAGCTGGTGAAAGGATGAACGTTGGCCTCTAATCTCACCCGCTGATGTACGACAAGGCGAAAATCTGGGTTGAGGGCGGGGCTGGTGGTAATGGCTCCACCAGCTTCAGGCGGGAGGCTCATGTGCCTCGGGGTGGGCCTGACGGGGGAGACGGCGGGCATGGTGGGGATGTCGTGCTGGTCTGCGATGCCTCGAAGCGCGATCTTGGGGCGATGAAAGGGAGCAGGCACTTCCGGGCCCGGCGAGGGGGGCACGGGGAAGGGTCGAACCGGCACGGGGCGCGGGGCGAGGACCTGGAGATCCCGGTCCCGGTGGGCACGCAGACGGTTACGGTCGACGGCAGCGTCGTCGACCTGCTCGTGCCGGGTCAGAGGGCGGTGGTCGCCCAGGGCGGCCGTGGGGGCCACGGGAACAAGCGCTTCGCGACCTCGACCCGGCAGGCGCCGCGGTTCGCCGAGAAAGGGACCGGGGGTGAGGCCGACTGGATCGAGCTGCGTCTCAAACTGCTCGCCGACCTGGGCCTGGTCGGACTGCCGAACGCGGGCAAGTCATCGCTGCTGGGGCGCCTGACCCGGGCGACGCCGAAAGTCGGCGACTACCCGTTCACCACGACGTCGCCGGTGCTGGGGACGATCGAAGGCGACGACCGACAGGCGGTGCTCGCCGACATCCCCGGGCTGATCGAGGGCGCCGCCGAGGGGGCCGGGCTGGGCCACGAGTTCCTCGCCCACGTCGAGCGCTGCTCGATGCTCGTCCACCTCGTCGACCTGGCGCCGACCGAGGGCGATCCCGCGTCGAACTTCGCGACGGTCCGGGCGGAGCTCACCGCCCACGGGGCCGGCCTCGAGCGGCTGCCGGAGCTCGTGGTGCTCTCGAAGCGCGACCTGCTGCCCGCCGAGGAGGTCGAAGCGGCGGAGGAGGAGTGGAAGCGCCTGCTCGGCGACTCGGCGGTCGGCGTGCTGGCGGTCTCCTCGGCCACCGGCGCGGGCATCGACGACCTTCGCCGGCGGATCCTCGCCGAGCTGCCCGGTTCGGCGCCGGCCAGTACCGAGGCGCCCGCGGACGCCGGCGAGTTCGAAGCCGAGCACCGCGTCTACCGACCGGTCGGCGAGGGTGGCTACCGGGTCGAGCGCGAGGAGGACGGCGGCTTCCGCGTCCTCGGGCGCGGTGTCGAGCTGCTTTTCGAGCGCCACGACGTCGGCAACGAAGAAGCGCTTGCGTACCTGGAGCAGCGGCTGGGGGAGATCGGCGTGATCGCCGCCCTCACCCGGGCCGGTTTCGAGCCCGGCGACGACGTCCGGATCGGCGAGCACGAGTTCGAGCTACATATTTGAGAGTCCCGCCGCCAGGGCGAAGCCGAGCACGGTGATCAGCCCGGCGGCGCGGCCCGCCTCGGCGCGTGCGTCGGGAATCATCGAGTCGATCAGCATCACCAGCAGGGCGCCGGCGGCGAAGCCGTCGAGGGCCGCCCGGGCGTCACCGCTTACCGCCTCCCCGGCCAGGTAGCCGATCCCGGTCGCCGCCACGCAGAACGCCGCGACCAGGAGCCAGAGTCGGAGGATCGCCGAGCGCGAGGTTCCGGCCCCGTGCATCTGCTCGGCGGAGCCGAGTGCCTCGGGCAGGTTCGAGACGAAGATCGCGACCAGCAGCGAGACGCCGATCTCGCCGCTTGCGGCGAGGCTGGTCCCGAGCACCAGCTGCTCCGGGATGCCGTCGAGAAACGCGCCCAGCGCCAGCGCGGTGCCGCCGTCGGAGCCGGCGCGTCCCCGCCGGCCCCTACCCGTCGCGTGGCGCTTGGCGATCACGCCGTCGAGTACGAAATAGGTGAGCGCGCCAACCCCGAGTCCGATCGCCGCGGCGCCCGCCCCGCCGACCGCCAGGGCCTCCTCGGCGAGCTCGAAGCTGACCGCGCTGATCAGCGCCCCGGCGCCGAAGGCGAGGACGAGCCCGACCTGGCGCTTCGACCAGCCCCGGGCGAAGGCGAGCACCGCGCCGAGGACGAGCGAGCTCGCCGCGAGGGTACCCCAGGCCAGCGCCGCAATCATCGGTCCCAGCCTAAACGCGCCCGCTCATACACTTGCCCGTCATGACGCTGGTCGTGAAGCTCGGTTCCTCGATCGTCGCCGCCGACGACGGCGAGCTGCGCGCCGACGTGCTCGACTCGGTCTGCGAGCAGGTCAGCTCCTTGGAGCGGGGCGGTGAGCGGGTCGTGATGGTGACCTCCGGTGCGATCGCGCGGGGGATGCGGCTGATGGGGCTGCCGGTGCGGCCGCGGGCGATGGACGAGCTGCAGGCCGCCTCCGCGGTCGGGCAGGGCGATCTCTTCCGCGCCTACGAGACGAGGCTCGCGCAGGGCGGGACGCGGGCGGCGCAGGTCCTGCTGACCGCGGCGGACATCGCCGCCCGCACCAACTACCTGAACGCCCGGCAGACCCTGCGACGGCTGATCGAGTGGGGTGTGGTGCCGGTGGTCAACGAGAACGACACCACGGCGACCGACGAGATCACCTTCGGCGACAACGACTTCCTGGCCGCGCAGGTGGCGCTGCTCCTCGACGCTCGCCTGCTGGTCCTGCTGACCGACGTCGAGGGCCTCTACTCGGCCGACCCGGGCCTCGATCCGGACGCGGAGCCGATCGCCGCGGTGACCGACTTCGCGCAGCTGCAAGGGCTTGCGATCGGCGATCGCACCTCGGCATTCGGGTCCGGCGGCATGCGCAGCAAGGTGGCGGCGGCCGAGATGGCCGGCGAGGCCGGCATCCCGGCGGTGATCTGCAACGGGACCGATGCGGGCACCCTCCTCGCCGCCGCGGCTGAGGAGGCGGTCGGCACGCGCTTCGCCGCTCAGCCCGGCAAGGCGTCCAGCTTCAAGCTCTGGCTCAAATACGCGAAGCCGGCGCAGGGGCGGATCGTCGTCGACGAGGGAGCCGCCCGCGTCCTGCGTGAGCGTGGCTCCAGCCTGCTCCCGGTCGGGATCCTCGCCGCCGAGGGCGAGTTCGACGCCGGCGACGCCGTGGACGTGGTGGTCGACGGGACGCCGATCGGCAAGGGCATCGCCGAGTACTCCGCCCAAGAGCTGAGCCGGATCAAGGGGATGAAGACCGACCAGGTCCGGGAGCTGCTTCCCGATGCGGCCGACGAGGCGATCCACCGCGATCGCTTCGTCCTCGTCTAGCGCTTGCTTCGGGCCTGATCGCAGTCTCCGGCTACCCTTGTCCGATGGCCGTGACCGCGACCACCGTCGCCGAGACCTGCGCCGCCGCGAAGCGCGCTGTGCGCAGGCTGGCGGGCGCCTCCACCGAGGGGAAGGACGCCGCCCTGGAGGCGACCGCGCGGCTGCTGGAAGAGCGGAGCGAAGAGGTTCTCGACGCGAATGCCGCAGACCTTGCCGACGAGCGCGCCGTCGGGCTGACCGAGGCGCTGCGCGACCGGTTGATGCTGACGCCCGAGCGGGTGACGGCGATGGCGGAGGGCGTGCGGGTGGTCGCCGCGCTGGACGACCCGGTCGGCGAGGAGCTGGAGCGGAAAACGCTGGCCAGCGGTCTCGATCTGCGCAAGCTGCGGGTGCCGCTGGGCGTGATCGCCGTCGTCTACGAGGCGCGGCCGAACGTGACGATCGACTGCGCGGCGCTGACGATCAAGAGCGGCAACGCGATCGTCCTGCGCGGCTCCCATTACGCCGAGCGCTCGAACGGGGCGCTGGCAGCGATCGTCCGCGAGGCCCTGGTCGAGGCCGGCCTGCCCGAGGACGCCGTCGTCCTCGCTGCGGGTGGCGGTCACGAGGAGCTGGCCGAGCTGGCCACCCAGGAGGGCCTGGTCGACCTCCTGATCCCGCGCGGCGGCGAGGGTCTGAAGGCGGCGATCAAGAAGGTCGCGACGGTGCCGGTGATGTACGCGGCGGCCGGCAACTGCCACGTCTACGTGCACGCCGACGCCGACCTCGAGATGGCTCGGCGGATCGCGGTCAACGCCAAGGTCCAGCGCCCCGGTGTCTGCAACGCGGCCGAGACGCTCCTGATCGACGCCGCGGTCGCCGAGCGCTTCGTGCCGGCGGTGCTCGCCGACCTGCACGAGGCCGGCGTAGAGCTGCTCGGCGACGAGCGGGTGCGCGCCTTCGCCGGTGAGACGGCGGTCGCCCCGGCGGCTGAGGAGGACTGGGGCACCGAGTACCTCGGCCTGAAGATGGCCGTGGCGGTGGTGGACTCGGTCGGCGACGCGATCGAGCACGTCAACGCCCACGGCACCGGCCACTCGGAGGCGATCGTCACGACCTCCGAGGAGGCGGCCGAGGAGTTCGCCGCGGGGGTCGACGCGGCCGCTGTCTACATCAACGCCTCGACGCGGTTCACCGACGGGTTCGAGTACGGGATGGGGGCCGAGATCGGCAACTCGACCCAGAAGCTGCACGCCCGCGGGCCGATCGGGATGCGCGAGCTGACGACGTTCAAGTACGTCGCCCACGGCGACGGCCAGCTGCGTGAGTAGCGCGGGGGGCGCCGGCGTCGGGGTGCTGGGTTCGGCATTCAACCCGCCGCACCTCGGCCACCTCGCCCTCGCCCAGGAGGCGCTCTGGCAGCTCGGCCTCGAGGAGGTGATCCTGGTCCCGACCGGCGAGGCGCCGCACAAGCGGATCGCCGACGACCCGGGGCGCGAGCTGCGGCTGACCATGACCCGGCTGGCCGCCGCCGACGATTCCCGTTTCTCGGTCTCCACGGTGGAGGTCGAGCGCGAGGGGCCGTCCTATACGTATGAGACCTTGGGGCTGCTTGCAGAGGAACGAGGCGACACGGAGCTGGTGTTCGTGATGGGGGCGGATGCCGCCGTGGGCCTGGAGAGCTGGCGCAAGCCGGAACGGGTGGTCGAGTTGGCGCGGATCGCGGTGGCGCGGCGCGCCGGCATCTCCGAAGCGGAGGTCGCCGCGGTGATGCGGAGCCTCGGCGCGGAGGGCCGGGCGACGATGCTGGAGATGCCGCAGTTCGGCGTCTCCTCCTCGGCGGTCCGCGAGCGCGCCGGCGAGGGCAGGCCGCTGCGCTATCTCGTCCCGGAGCCGGTCGCGCGACTGATCGAGGAGCGGGGGATCTACGCATGAAACCGCCCCGGTCCGAGGCGCTGGCCCGGCGGCTCGCCGTCCTCGCCGACTCGAAAAAAGCCGAGGACATCATCGTCCTCGACATGCGCAAGCTCGTCTCCTACACCGACTTCCTGGCGATCTGCACGGCGCGCAACGAGCGCCAGGCGCGGGCGATCGTCGATCAGGTGAGGGTGCAGGTGAAGGGGGAGACCGGACAGCTGCCGGGTGGGGTCGAGGGGGCCGGCGCCGACGGCTGGGTCGTGCTCGACTACCTCGACTGCGTCCTGCATGTCTTCACCACCGAGGCCCGCGAGCGCTACCAGCTCGAGGATCTCTGGCACGAGGCACCGCGGCTGGAGCTCGACCTCGACGCGCCGCAAGCGTCCTCCGCCGCCAGCGCCTGACGGCGCGCCGGCTCTGCGACGAAATACCGTCCGAGCGTCGCCGTACGGTGCCGCCCATGGATCGCTTCAAGCGGGCGCTGTTCGGCTATCGCCGCCCCGACGTCGACGTGGCGATGACCGAGTGCGAAGGGCTGATCGGTGCGCTGGAGCCGAAGGCCGCCCGTTGCGACCGGCAGGCGACGACGATCGCCGAGCTGGAGCACGAGCTCTCCGCCCTCTCGGGGATGGTGATCGAGCGGGAGCGCGAGATCCGCAACCTGACCGAGCGGCTGCGGGAGGCAAACGAGCGCCACGACCGCAGCATCGCCTCGCTGGAGACGGCCTCCTCGCGGCTCGGGGAGATCGAGGCCCAAGCCCGCGGTCAGGCGACGAGAATCCGGATGAAAGCGCTGCGCGAGGCGGTCGAGGTGAGCCGCCGGGTGCAGGCGCTGAACGAGGCGCAGGCGGCGGAAGGCGCCCCGGCCGCTGCCAACGGCAGCGGTGCCGTCGAGGATCTCAACGCCGTCTTCGAGGGCGAGGTGAAGCTCGAGATCGGCCCGCTTGGCGACTTCTCCCAGCTGGTCGGGTTCGAGGACGCGGTCGGTCGGCTCGGCGCCTCCGACATCTCCGTGGAACGCTTCTCCGAGGGCCGGGCGACCCTAAACGTGCGCCTCGACCAGCCGGTCGAGCTGCTGCGCGAGCTCGAGGAGCTCTCCTCGCTCGACTTCAGGGTCCGCCACACCGCCCCGGACAACCTCGTCCTCGACATCGACGAGGACGAGGGCCCCGAGCAGCGCGCCGCCTAGCGCAACTCCCCGTCTGAGACACCTGCGAACATGTGTTCGTGAACTCTAATCGCAAGGGAAACGTCGCCGAGCTGGCGATTGCAACCGAGGCCGCGAACCTGGGCCTCTCGGTACTCAAGCCGCTGACCGAGCACGAGCGTTATGACCTGGTGCTCGGGATTGGAGAACGACTCATGCGCGTGCAGTGCAAATGGGGTTCGTACGACGACGGGGTGATCACGGTTCGTCTCAGGTCGTCCTATCACTCGCCGACTCGCGGCTACGTCACGAATACCTATCGGCCGGATGAAGTAGATGCGATAGCTGTCTACTGCGAAGGAACGCGCTGTTGCTATCTGCTGCCCATTGGGCGGGTTGCCGAACAGGGAGTGGTGACCCTGCGAGTTGCTCCAGCTCGGAACAACCAGCGAGCGGCGCTAAACTTAGCCGCCGATTTTGAGTTTCCCGGGGCTGTAGCTCAGCTGGAAGAGCGCGTCACTGGCAGTGACGAGGCCGAGGGTTCGAGTCCCTCCAGCTCCACTCCTGTGGCCGATGGTTGTGCGACCTCTTCCAGGGAAGAGGTCGGGGCCCACGAGTTCCGCAATCGTTTCGGCCTCTACATGGAGCGCGCAGCGGCTGGCACCGAAATCCTCATCCGCCGTCGTGGCAAGCCGTATGCGCGACTCGGTCCGGCGGATCTCAAACTCATGCCTCCGCCTGCCGATGAGTGAGCGATGGGCGCGGCCAATCAGCACGTGTTCTCGCACGGGGTGCGGGATACGCGGGAGACCCTCGAGGCGTGGAGTGAGCGCCCTTGGGCGGTGCTGCGGGGATGGGTGGCGCTCAGCCTCGCGGTGGCGGCGACGCTGCTGCTCGCGACCTGGGTCGTCGCCGGGCTGTTGACGCCCGACCTGACCCCCGTCCAGATCGCCGGCTACACCCATGCGTCCGAGCCGGACGACCTGCTGCCGATCCTCTGGCGCAACTCGCTCGTCCTCGCCCTCCACGCGACCGCCTGCATCGCCGGCTTCATCGCCGGCGCCTCGATGCCGATCGCTGCCGCTCAGCGGACCGGCTTCTCGCGCTGGATCCACGTCAAGGCCGGGGAACTGGCGATCCTCTTCGTCGCCGCGGTGACGCTCTTCTCGCTCTCCACCCAGGCGCTGTACCTGGGGTTCCAGTGCTCGACGATCGCCTCCCAGCTCGACATCGCCCGCGCCGAGCTGATCCTCAGCGTTCTGCCCCACGCGATCCCCGAGCTGACCGCGCTCTTCCTGCCCCTCGCGGCGTGGCTGATCGCCAGTCGCCGCGGCGAGTGGAACCAGCTGCTTGCCGCCACCTTCCTCACCGTCGCACTCGCGGTCCCCGTGATCGTCGCCGCTGCCGCCCTCGAGGTCTACATCTGGCCCCACATCCTCGAAATGCTTTCGGCCGGGCCTCGAGAACTGTTCTGGGGACCTTAGGCTGACGCGCCGGCGCTCCCGGCCCTCGTAAGATCGCCGCTCCGATGAGCAGCGGATACGACCCGAAAGCGATCGAGGCCAAGTGGCAGCAGGTCTGGGCCGACGAGCGGACCTGGGAGGTGCCCAACCCCGGCCGGCCCGGCTTCGACGACTCGAAGCCGAAGGCCTACGTGCTGGAGATGCTGCCCTACCCCTCGGGCGAGCCCCACGTCGGCCACCTCAAGTGCTACGCGGTCGGCGACGCGATCGCCCACTTCCGGCGCCGCCACGGCTTCCAGGTGATCCACCCGATGGGCTACGACGCCTTCGGACTGCCGGCCGAGAACAACGCGATCAAGACCGGCGAGCCGCCGCGCGAGGCGACCGAGCGCTCGATCGCCTCCTTCCGGCGCCAGTTCCGCGAGTGGGGGATCTCGATCGACTGGGCCCGCGAGCTGGGGACCCACACGCCGGAGTACTACCGCTGGACCCAGTGGATCTTCCTGCGGCTGTTCGAAAAGGGCCTCGCCTACCGCACCGAGGCGCCGGTTCAGTGGTGCCCGAAGGACGCCACCGTGCTCGCCAACGAGCAGGTCGTCGACGGGCGCTGCGAGCGCTGCGGCACCGAGGTCGTGCAGCGCAAGCTCGAGCAGTGGTTCTTCAAGATCACCGAGTACGCCGAGCGCCTGCTCGCCGACTTCGACCTGCTCGAGTCCTGGCCCGAGCACGTGATCACGATGCAGCGCAACTGGATCGGCCGCTCCGAGGGGGCCGAGGTGGTCTTTCGCTGCGAGCAGGCCGAGCTCGACTTCCCGGTCTTCACGACCCGCCCCGACACCCTGTTCGGCGCCACCTTCTTCGTTCTCGCGCCCGAGCACCCGGAGCTCGAGCGGCTGGTCGCCGGCACTCCGGCGGAGGCGGCGGTGCGCGAGTACGTCGACCGGGTCGGCCGTGAGTCCGCCGAGGAGCGGGGCGCCGAGGACCGCGAGAAGACCGGCGTGCCGCTCGGCCGCAGCGTCGTCAACCCGGTCAACGGCGAAGCGATCCCGATGTTCGTCGCCGACTACGTGCTGATGGAGTACGGGACCGGCGCGATCATGGCCGTGCCCGCGCACGACCCCCGCGATCACGAATTCGCCACGGCCTTCGACCTGCCGGTCAAGCGGGTGATCGAGGGCGAAGACCCCGAGGTCGGCCGCGACGAGGACGGCCTCCCGTATCCGGGCGACGGCCCGATGGTCAACTCCGGCCGCTTCGACGGCAAGCACAACCGCGAGGCCTACGAGGAGATCGTCGCCTGGCTCGGGTTCGAGGCCCGCGGCAGGCCCGCGGTCAACTACCGGCTGCGCGACTGGCTGGTCTCGCGCCAGCGCTACTGGGGGGCGCCGATCCCGGTCGTCTACTGCGATGAGTGCGGGATCGTCCCGGTCCCCGACGACCAGCTGCCGGTCGAGCTTCCCGAGATCGAGGAGTACGCACCGCAGGGCAAGAGCCCGCTCGCCGGGGCGGAGGACTGGCTCGCCACCGAGTGCCCGCGTTGCGGCGGCCCCGCCCGCCGCGAGACGGACACGATGGACACTTTCGTCGACTCCTCCTGGTACTTCATCCGCTACCTCGACCCCCGCAACGACGAGGCCCCTTGGGAGCGTGCCGCGGCCGACCACTGGCTCCCCGTCGACCAGTACATCGGCGGCGTCGAGCACGCGATCCTGCACCTGATGTACGCGCGCTTCTTCGCCAAGGCGCTGGCGGACATGGATCTGCTCGCCGTGCAGGAGCCGTTCGCCAACCTCTTCGCGCAGGGGATGATCACCCGCGACGGGGCGAAGATGTCGAAGTCGCGGGGCAACACGGTCAGCCCCGGCGACTACGTCGAGCGCTACGGCGCCGACACCGCCCGCACCTACGTCTGCTTCATGGGGCCGCCGGAGCGCGGCGGCGACTGGACCGACGAGGGCGTCGAGGGCGTCAACCGCTTCCTCTCGCGGCTCTGGCGGCTCTGCGAGGAGGTCGAGGAGAGAACCGAGCCGGGGGAGCCCGACACCGGGGCCGAGGGCGGCGCGCGCGAGCTGCTCGCTAAGGCGCACTGGGCGATCGACAAGGCGACCCGGGACTTCGCGCGGGGCTTCCAGTTCAACACCGTGATCTCGGCCGTGATGGAGCTCGTCAACGACGCCTACCGGCTCAAGGACGGCCTCTACGCCGACCCGGCGGGTGCCCGGGCGGTGCGCTTCGCGACCGCGACCGCGGCCTCGCTGATCTTTCCCTTCGCGCCGCACCTGGGCAGCGAGGTGTACGAGCGACTCACCGGCGAGCGGGTCTGGGAGCTGCCCTGGCCGCAGGCCGAGCCCGACCTGCTGTCCAGCGACACCGTGACCGTGATCGTCCAGGTCAACGGCAAGCTGCGCGACCGGATCGAGGTTCCCGCCGACGCCGCGAAGGAGGATCTCCTGGCGTCGGCCCGGGACAGCGAGAAGGTCGGCAGGCACCTCGACGGCAAAGAAGTGGTCAAGGAGATCGTCGTTCCCGGCAAGCTGGTCAACCTGGTGGTGCGCTGAGCCGCGGCGCTCGCAACGGGTCGCAGACTCTTATCTGGTAGAAAGCGCGCCGATGCTCGTCAGGCGTCTCGAGGACGCACCAGTTGAGGAGTGGCACCGCCTGCGCACGCACGTGCTGATGGACGCGGGCGAACTGGGCGCGCGGAATCTCTCGGTCACCTGGCTGACCCTGCCGGGGGGCAGCAGGCAGACGCTGCGCTCCCACGAGGAGGCCGAGCAGGCCTACGTCGTCGTGCGCGGCACCGGCACGATGTCGGTGGCGGGCGACACGCAGGCGGTGGTGGAGGGCGACCTGATCCTCGTCCCGCCGGCCACCGAGCACGCGATCGCCAACGACGGCGATGCGGATCTCTCCTGCGTCGCGATTCAGTCGCCGCCCGTCGCCGCCGCCGAGCTGTACAGCGATCAGCTCGCCGAGGTGGCCGGGTATGACGATGACGACGAGGACTTTTAGCTAAGTCCTTGGTTTCTGCGCACCACGCGTGCGCCCGCCCGCTTCAGGCTCCGAGCGATGCCGGAGTTGAGCCGAACCCAGGTCGTCGTCTACGGCGCGATCGCCGTCGCCTTGCTGCTGGTCGGCGCGCGGGCGATTCGGGCGGAGCAGGGATCCCAGCCCGCCTTCGCCGGTGAGTTCGCGGCGGGAACTGCGGGCGGCGACTTCAGCATCGGTGGCCGGTCCTCCGATGTCGTCGTCCACGTCGCCGGTGCGGTCGGACATCCCGGCGTCTATCGCCTCCCGGCCGGGAGTCGCGTCGATGACGCGGTCCGCCGCGGCGGCGGCGCGGCGCCCGAGGCCGACCTGGAAGCGGTCAACCTCGCCGCCCGGCTGGCCGACGGCCAGCAGGTGGTGGTGCCCGAACGCGGTCCGGCCGGAGTCGTGTCGACGGCCGCGGGCGGCGGGGCCGAAGGACCGATCGGCCTCGGCACCGCGACGGTCGAGCAGCTCGACACGATCGAGGGGATCGGTCCGGTCACGGCGCAGGACATCGTCGCGTTCCGCGAACAGCACGGCGGCCTTGCCTCGGTCGAGCAACTCGACCAGATCTCCGGGATCGGGCCGGCGACGATGGAGTCGCTGCGCGCCCACCTGCAGCCCTGAAGGCGTCTGTTGCGCTCGCCGCGTCCGTCGCTCCCGGTCCTGTTCGGGATCGTCGTGCTGGTCGCGATCGCGCTGGCGCGCAGCGGGGAGATCCGCGAGCGGGCGCTTGACGGCATCGCGCGCGGGATGCCGGCCCGCGAGGCGGACCTCGCCCGGGGCTTCGTGCTCGGCGCCGACGAGGGCATCGACGCCCGGACCGAGGAAGACTTCCGCCGTTCCGGGCTGGCGCACCTGCTCGCGGTCAGCGGCCAGAACGTCACCCTCCTGGCGCTGCTGGCGATGCCCCTGCTGGCGGCGTTTGGGATCCCCTTACGCGAGCGCCTGTTCTGGGTGCTCGGCCTGATCGCCGCCTACGTGTCGTTGGCCGGGGCGGGGCCGTCGATCCAGCGGGCCGCGGTGATGGGAGCCGCGGGATTGGGCGCGACCCTGGCCGGCCGGCGGAGATCGCGCCTCTTCGCGCTGGTCGCGGCCCTGCTCGTGACGCTCGCCGTCGATCCTGCAATCGCCGGCGAGATCGGCTGGCAGCTCAGCTTCGCGGCGGTCGCCGGGATCTTCGTTCTCGCGACGCCGATCCGCGAGGCGATCTCGTCCCGGCCCGGCGCCTCCGGATGGCGGCGCGCGCTGGCCGAGGGCAGCGCGGTGACGGTCGCCGCGACCCTGGCGACGGCGCCGCTGGTCGCCTTCCACTTCGGGACCTTCTCGACCACGACCCTGGTCGCGAACCTGTTGGCGATGCCGGCGGTTGCCCCGGCGATGTGGCTGGGGATGGCGAGCGCCGCCGCCGCGCAGGTCCCCGGTTTCCCGGTCGAGGTCCTGAACGTCCCCAACGCCTTCCTCCTTGCCTACATCGCCGAGGTTGCGGCATGGTGCGGCCGGCCCGACTGGGCCGAGCTGCCGGTGTCCCTCGACGGCGCCGAGCTCGCGGCCTCCTACCTCGCGATCGCGGCCGTCGGCGCGTTCGTTCTCAGCTCACGTCCGCGGGGAACGCGCTGGATGGTGTTGGCCGCGATCGCGCTGCCGGGCTGGGGACTGCTCGCTCCGTTCGTCGTGCGGGGGAGCGAGGATCCCGCGGGTTCCCCGCCGGGCCTGCGTGTCAGCGTCCTCGACGTCGGCCAGGGCGACGCGATCCTCCTGCAGCCGGCCGCGGCGCCGGGGATCTTGGTCGACGGCGGACCGCCCGGAAGCGGACTCGCGGCCGAGCTCGGGGAGGCCGGGGTCGAGCGCCTCGCCGCCGCGGTCATCACCCACGACCAGGCCGACCACGCGGGCGGGATCGAAGAGCTGCTCGGCCACTTCCCTCTGGAGCGGCTCGTCTACGCGCGCCTCGGGCGCCAACGGCTCGACCTCGCTCTGCGGAGCGGCGCGACCCCGGTGCGAGCCGCCGCAGGGATGGAGGTGCGCTCGGGCGCGCTCCGGCTCGAGGTTCTGTGGCCACCCCGCGAGCTGCTGAGCAGCCCGGTGTCGGGCGCGGACCCCAACCAGTCGTCGCTGGTCATCCTCGCCCGTTGGCACGGTTTCTCGATGCTCCTGACCGGAGATGCCGAGGCGGAGTCCGTGCCGCTCCGACCCGCCCCGGTCGACGTGCTCAAGGTCGCCCATCACGGCAGCGACGACGCCGGATTGGCGGCGCTGCTGGCGCGCGCCGATCCCGAGTTCGCGGTGATCCCCGTGGGTGAGGACAACCCCTACGGCCACCCGACCGCCGCGACCCTGCGGACGCTCGCGCGGCACGGCGTCCCGTACCTGCGGACCGACCGCGACGGCGAGGTGAGGATCGACGTCCGGCGGAACTCGTTCGCGGTCACCGCACAGGGTTGACGATCTAAACGAATAACCCAATCGAAACTGGGATTTACCGCCCCAGGGGCTATCGCCGGGGCGGCGGAGGGTCGATGGTCGCCCCAGATGCCCTCTCGAGGAGGAAAGTCGCCGCGCTTCAGGCCCAGCTTTGCGGGGACGGGGCTGTTGGAGCGGATGCGCAGCACAACCTTCGCGCTGCTTGGCATCACCGCGGCGATGGGCCTCGGACTGGTCCTGACCCTCTCCCAGCAGAGCTGGCCGCTGCTTCCCAACGCGCCGATCCCGGGTCTCGCCCCCGACCAGGGCCGCGTTCACGATGCGGCTCGGGTGGAGGCCGTCGACACCGTTGCCGCTGCTCGCCCGGCACCGGCACCGGTAGGCGAAGAGGGTGCCCGGGGAGACGGTCGGTCGCCGTCCGAGCGATCCTCCTCCGGCCTCGAACAGTCGCGGCAGCTGGCCACCGCATCGCCGCCGAGCGCCGCCGCACCGCCAGGCGGTCCCGCCGGGGCGTCCCCCGCCCAGCCCGCCCCGGTCGCGGAGACGCCCAGCGCCCCCGCACCGAGCCCGCCTCCGGCGTCCGCTCCCGCCCCTTCCGCCAGCCCGTCGCCCGCCGGCCCTTCGCCGGTCACCGCCTCCACCAACCGGGGCAAGGGCAGGGGGAACGGCAAGTCCAAGCTCTCCAAGGGCAAGCCGCGCAGCTCCGAACCGGCGCCCTCGGCCCCGGCGCCCGCTCCGCCCCCGACCGCCGCGAAGAAGGACGAGCCCGCCGCGAAGAAGGAGGAGCCCGCCGTGGTCCCGGCCCCCGAAGACAGCTCTTCGCGCGACCGGGAAAAGGACAAGGGCAACGGCGACGGCCACGCCTACGGCCACTCGAAGTAGCGACTCCGGGGGGAGCCGCGACGGCATCTAGACTCGGCCGGTGGCCGAGGAGATGCGAGCGCTGTACCTGATCGCCGGTTCCGACACGGCGAAGATCGACGCGACGCGGGCCCGCCTGCGGGCGCGGGCCGAGCGCGAGGCGGGCTCCGACGTCCTCGAGGTCTTCGAGCCGGGGGAGGGGCGGGGCATGCCCGACCACGAGGCGCTGCTGGCGGCGATTCCGGCGATGTCGCTGATGGACTCCCGCCGTTACCTGCTCGCCGACGGCGTCGAGCGCTGGCGCGACCGCCAGCTCGATCCGGTCGCGGAGGCGATCGGCGGCCTGCCCGCCGACCTGACGCTGGTCCTGGTCGCCCGGGGCAAGGCACCGGCCAAGCTGGCCAAGGCGGTCAAGGCCGCGCAGGGCGAGATCCACGAATTCGAGGCGCCGAAGGCCCGCGAGATGCCGCGTGTCCTGGTCGCCGAAGCCGAGCGGCTCGGTTTCCGCCTGGAGCCCGGCGCGGCCCGCCTGCTGGTCGATCGCATGGGCGCCAGCCCGCTGCGGCTGCAGCACGAGCTGCAGCGCCTCGCCGTCTGGGCGGGCGAGGCGGGCGAGGTCAAGGCGGCCGACCTCGAGGCGATGATCGCCGACACCTCGGAGGCCGCGGTCTGGTCGCTGTCCGACGCGCTGCTCGAACGCGACGCCGCGGCCGCCCTGCGGATCGCCGAGCGGCTGATCGGGCAGGGGGAGAACGTGACCAAGTTGATCTACGGCCTCGCCTCGCGCCTGCGCGGCGCCTGCGCGGCGGCCGCGCGCCTCGAGGAGGGGGTGCCGCCGAAGCAGGTCGAGTCGTCGCTGAAGATGCACCCCTTCGCGGCGAAGCAGCTGGTCGCCCGGCTGCGCGACACCGACCTCGCCAGCCTGCGCTCAGCGACCGAGGCGCTGGCGGAGCTGGAGCTCTGGTGCCGGGGCGGGGCCGATTACGGCGACGAGCTGGCGCTGACCCTCGCGCTCAGAAGAGCGGCGGGCGTCGAGGCCTGACTACTTCGCGGCGCCGGCGGCGATGCGGGCGGCTTTGGACTTCTTGCGCGCGCCCGTGTTGCGATGCATCGCGCCCTTCTGAACCGCCTTGTCGATCTTCGACACGAGGTCGCGCTGCTCGGCGGCGATCGCGTCGGCGTCGCTGCCCTCGACGGCGCTCTCGAGGCGGCGGAAGTGCGTCTTGACCGTGCTCGTGAGCAGCCGGTTCTCCGCGTGCTCGCGCTCGGTGCGTAGGATCCGCTTCTTCTGTGAGGCTATGTTGGCCATGAGTGAGGCGCCGGACTATACCGAGCCCGGGCGCCGCCCCGGCCGCATAGCGCGTTCGACTGCATTCTTCTCGATCGCCACCGCCGCCTCCCGGGTGGCCGGTTTGGCGCGCGAGGTGGTCGCCGCCGGCTACTACGGGATCAGCGGGCCGATGTCGGCTTTCACGATCGCCTTCCAGGTCCCCAACCTGATCCGGGCCCTGTTCGCCGATGCCGCGCTGCATCCGGCCTTCGTTCCGATCTTCACCGAACAGCTCGAGAAGAAGAACTACCGCGAGGCCTTCCGACTCGCCTCGACCCTGCTTCTGATCGTGACCATGGTCCTCGGCGCGATCACCGCCGTCTTCGTCCTCGCGGCGCCGCTGATCATGCCGCTGTTCGCCCCCGGCTTCGAGGGCGCGCTCCTCGACCTCACGGTCACGCTCTCCCAGGTCCTCTTCCCGATCCTCGTCCTGCTCGGGGTCAGCGGCGTGGTCGTCGGCGTCCTCAACAGCTACGACCGCTTCGGCGCCTTCGCGATCGCCCCGCTGTTCTGGAACCTGACGATCATCGCCGTGCTGGTCGTGGTCGAGCCGATGCTCGAAGGGCAGGACCGGATCTACGCCTACGCCTTCGGGGTTCTGGCCGGCACGCTGATGCAGCTGCTGATTCCCGCCCTCGACCTGCGCAACACCCCGTTCAAGTTCGACTGGAGCTTCGAGTGGCGCAATCCCGGCGTGCGGCGGGTGCTGCTGCTGATGCTGCCTGTGACGATCAGCCTCGGCCTGATCAACTTCAACCTGCTGATCAACAGCTTCTTCGGCAGCCTGGTCAGCACGGAGGCGCCGGCGGCGATCGACAAGGCGTTCCGGATCTACCAGCTGCCGCAGGGGATCTTCTCGGTGGCGATCGCGACGGTGCTGTTCCCGACCCTGGCCCGCTTCGCCAACCGCGGCGCGCTCGACGACCTGCGGGCGACGATGGCCAACGGGATGCGCCAGATCCTCTTCGTGCTCGTCCCGGCCGCCGCCGCGGTGCTCGTCCTCTCCGAACCGATGATCCGGCTCGTCTACCAGCGGGGAGCCTTCGACGCGGCGGAAACCGAGGTCGTCGCGACGGCGCTCTTCTGGTTCGCCTTCTCGCTGCCGACGAACGGCCTCTTCCTGCTGCTGACCCGGACCTTCTTCGGACTGCAGCGCCCCTGGATCCCGACCGCGATCGCCGCCGGCAACCTCGCCGTCACGGCGATCGGGGCGCTCGCCCTCTATCACCTGGGAGTCGGCGGCATCGTCGCCTCGACGGCGATCGCCACCGCGGTCAGCGTCGTCGCCCAGGGCGTGATCCTGCGGCGGCTTCTGGGCGGGCTCGAGCTGGGCCGCCTGCTCGACGCAGGTATCCGCATCTCGATCGCGGCGGCCGCGCTGGCCGCGGTCGGCTACGGCATCTGGGCCGTCCTCGACGATGCACTGGGTCGCGGTCTGCTCGGCCAGATCGTCTCGCTCGGCACCGGTCTGGCGGTCGGCGGTCTCGTCTACGTCGGCGTCGCCCGCCTGCTCCGCATCCCCGAGCTCGACCAGATCCTCCGCCTCGTCCGCCGCCGCTAGATGCTCGACCCCGGTCGCTACCTGCAGGGAGTCCTGGAGATCCTGTTCCTGGCTGGGTTCGCCTGGCTGGGGGGAGCAGCCGTGCGGGCGTGCTTGCTCCCGCGCTTCGAGGGAGCGCCAGCACATCTCGCGGCGGCCGTGGTCGCGCTTGCTCTCCTGATCTGGTCGGCCGAGCTGCTCGGCACTCTTGGTGCCCTCGACCCTGTGCCGTTCCTGCTGCTCGTCGCGGTTCTCGGCGTGGGGCTGAAAACGCTCCTCCCGCGGGTGGCGTCGTGGCGGGGGTCCCCCGCGGCGCGGAGGCGCGTCAGCGCCGAGCACCGTGGGGGAGGCCGCGACGACAGGACCCGCGGGCCGACCACCTCCGTCGCAACTCCGATCGCCCTGGCGGTCGCAGTCCTGGCATTGGTGCACTTCGCGCTCGACGCGAAGACCCGCCTCTCGACCGGCATGACCGGTTTCGACAGCACCTGGTACCACGGGCCGTTCGCGGCGGGGTTCTTCCAGAGCGGCGATACGTGGGACCTGCACTTCATCGCGCCGCAGTTCCTCGCCTGGTTCTACCCCGCCAACGGCGAAATCTTCCACGCCGTCGGAATGCTGGCCTTCGGGAGGGACATCCTCTCGCCGCTGCTCAATCTCGGCTGGTTCGCCGGCTGCTTGGTCGCCTGCTGGTGCATCGGCCGGCCGTACCGGGTCGCGCCCTGGTCTCTGGCTCTCGGTGCGGTTGCGCTCAGCGTTCCGGCGCTCGCCGACCAGGCCGGGGAGGCGCGCAACGACATCGTGGGGATCTTCTTCCTGCTCGCCGCGGTCGCGATCGCCCTGAACGCCTGCAGCCGGGATGAGGGTAAAAAGGGGCTGGGTGAGGGAGGGGGAGCAGCCGGCCTGGGTCCCTTTCTCCTCTTCGGCCTCGGGGCGGGGTTGGCTGCCGGGACGAAGCTGAACTTCCTCCTGCCCGCGGTTGTGCTCGTGATCGGCCTCGCGGCAGTCGTCCCGCGCGCCATGCGGGGCAGGGCACTGGCAGCGTCGGCGCTCGCCGCACTCGCCGGGGGCGGCTACTGGTACCTGCGCAACCTGGCGCACACCGGCAACCCGCTGCCCTGGATCGACAGCCTCGGACCGATCTCACTGCCGGCCCCGGATCAGGCGCTCGGTGGTCGCGAAGCGCACGGCGTCCTCGGCTACCTGACCGATGGCGCCGTCTGGTCCGACTGGCTCCTGCCTGGCCTCGGCGACGGCCTCTGGATCCTCTGGCCGGTACTCATGGCGGCCGCGCTCGCTGGCCTGGTGCTCAGTCTGTTCGCAGTCGATCGCCGCGCCTCTCTTCCGGAGACCGGAAACAAGGAATGGCGCGGACAGCGCTCGATTCTTTCCGTCGCCGGTTTGGTGGGCCTTGCCACGGTCCTCGCCTGGCTCATCGCTCCGACCTCCGCTTCCGGGCCGGACGGCATGCCCCGCGGCTTCGAGTCCGGCCTCCGCTACCTGGCCCCAGCGCTCGTCCTCGGCCTCGTCCTGCTGCCAGCAGCCCCGATTCTTAGAGATCGTTTGCGCCGTATCGAGCTCCCCTTGCCTTTCTTCGCCCAGAGGGCGAACAACGACAAGAGGAGATTTGGATTCGAAGACCGCCTCTGGATCCTCTCGCTGGGCAGCGTCGTGCTCGTCGGTGCCGTAGCGGCTGGCTACCTGGTTCAGCGCCACTACCTGGAGAACCGGTATGCGGATCCGTCCTTCACGACCCCGGGCCTCAACGCCGCCTTCGCCTGGTCCCGCGACGTCTCCAGCTCCCGCATCGCCACCACCAGCACCCGCCAGTACCCCCTCTTCGGAACCGACCTCTCCAACCAGGTCCAGTTCATCGGCAAAGAGCGACCCCACGGCGGCTTCGAAGCCCCCAGTACGTGCCGAGCCTGGCGCGAAGAGCTGAATGAAGGCGACTACGACTACGTCGTCGCCACCCGCGACCGAATCGAAAAAGGAAAGCCGCCATATCCGCCACAGGCAAGCTGGACCGAAGGCCCCGCGGCCAAACCAATCCTGAGAAAGCCGCCGACGGTCGTTTTTCGGCTTTTGGAAAGGCTGGATCCAACCGGTTGCAGATGAGCTGATTCGGCACCTCCCGCGGGTGGCGTCGTGGCGGGGGATGCCGCGACGACAGGACCCGCGGGCCGACCCCCTTCGTCGGCCATACTGCGCCCCCCGATGGACCACATCCGCAACTTCTCGATAATCGCCCACATCGACCACGGCAAGTCGACCCTGGCCGACCGCATCCTCGAGCTCACCGGTGCCGTCGATCCGAAGAAAATGCAGGCGCAGATGCTCGACTCGATGGACCTCGAGCGCGAGCGCGGGATCACGATCAAGGCGCAGGCGGTGCGGGTCGAGTACAGGGCCCGGAACGGCGAGACGTACCACCTGCACCTGATCGATACCCCCGGCCACGTCGATTTCTCCTACGAGGTCTCGCGCAGCCTCGCCGCCTGCGAGGGGGCGCTGCTGGTCGTCGATGCCGCGCAAGGGGTCGAGGCGCAGACGGTCGCCAACACCTACCTGGCGATCGAGAACGGTCTCGAGCTGATTCCGGTGATCAACAAGGTCGACCTGCCGGGGGCCGAGCCCGACCGGGTCGCGGCCGAGATCGCCGACCTGCTCGGTGGCGACCCGGAGGAAGCGCTGCGGATTTCCGCCAAGACCGGGGAGGGGGTGCTCGAGGTGCTGGAGGCGATCGTCGCGCGGATCCCGCCGCCGAAGGGCGAGCCCGCCGCGCCGACGCGGGCCCTGATCTTCGATTCCGAGTTCGACCAGTACCGCGGCGTGATCGCCTACGTGCGGATGGTCGACGGCTCCTTCCGCAAGGACGAGCGGATCCTGGCGATGCAGAACGGGACCGAGGCCGACATCGACGACATCGGCTTCTTCCGCCCGGCGATGACCGCGGTCCGGGGCATGGACGCCGGCGACGTCGGCTACCTGATCACCGGGATCAAGGACGTCGCGAAGCTCCGTGTCGGCGACACGCTGACCGCCGAGGCCAAGCCGGCCTTCGAGCCGCTCGAGGGCTACCGCGAGGTGCGCCCGATGGTCTTCTGCGGCCTCTTTCCGATCGACACCGACCGCTTCGAAGACCTGCGCGACGCGCTCGAGAAGCTGGCCCTCAACGACGCCGCTCTCTCCTGGGAGCCCGAGACCTCCGAGGCGCTCGGGTTCGGCTTCCGCTGCGGCTTCCTCGGCCTGCTGCACATGGAGATCGTGCGCGAGCGGCTGGAGCGCGAGTACGACCTCGACCTGCTGGCGACGACTCCGAACGTGCGCTACGAGGTCAACCTGACCAACGGCGAACGGGTCGAGGTGCACAGCCCGACCGACCTGCCCGATCCCGGCTCGATCGAGTCGATCGAAGAGCCCTTCATCCGCGCCACGATCATCTGCCCGAAAGAGCAGGTCGGGGCTGTGATGGAGCTCTGCCAGGCCCGCCGCGGCACCCACGTCGACATGCACTTCCTCAGCCCGCAGCGGGTGCAGATCCGTTACGACATGCCGCTGGCGGAGATCGTCCTCGACTTCTTCGACCTGCTGAAGTCCTCGACCCGCGGTTACGCCTCGCTCGACTATGAGCCGATCGGCAACCGGCCCTCGGACCTGGTCAAAGTCGACATCCTGCTGGCCGGCGACAAGGTCGACGCACTCTCGATCATCGTCCACCGCGAATTCTCCTACGAGCAGGGCAAGCGCCTGGTCGGACGCCTGCGCAAGACGATCCCGCGTCAGCTCTTCGACGTCCCGGTCCAGGCCGCGATCGGTTCCAACATCCTCGCCCGCGAGACCGTCAAGGCGCTGCGCAAGGACGTCACCGCGAAGCTCTACGGCGGCGACGTGACGCGCAAGAACAAGCTGCTGAAGAAGCAGAAAGCGGGGAAGAAGCGGATGAAGGCGGTCGGCCGGGTGGAAGTGCCGCAGGAGGCGTTCCTGGCGGTCTTGGAGATCGACGAGTAGGGCAGGAGGCCATGTACCCCTCTCGCTCAACTTTTTCGAGGATCGCCAGTTGCCGTCCGAGATCGTGCTCCGCCGAAAAAGTACAAGCCGCTCCGAGGGGTACATGACTCCCACCCCGAGGCGCGTGGGCTCAAGGACTGCCGTGTCGCCAGCTGAATAGACTGCCGCGCCATGCCGATCAAGACCGATGCCGTGGGTAAGGAATGGCCCGGGGTCACCTACCAGGTGGGCCGGGAGAAGATCAAGGAGTACGCGACCGCGCTGGGGCTGGACAACCCGGTCCATGCGGACGTCCAGGCGGCCCGCGCCGCCGGCTTCCGCGACGTGCCGGCGCCGCCGATGTTCGCGGTCGTCTACAGCAGCCCGGCGATGGCGCCCGCGATCCTCGACCCCGAGGTCGAGTTGAACTTCGCCGCGATGGTCCACGGCGGCCAGGCCTTCGAGTGGGACGAGCCGGCCTGCGCCGGCGACGAGATCACCACTACCGCCAAATGCCTCTCGATCGAGGAGAAGGACGGCAAAGGCTTCTACGTGTTCGAGTCCAACTCCGTCAATCAGGACGGCGCGCGGGTCGCGCGCGGTACCTGGACGCTGATCGTCAGGGGGGTCTGAGATGGCCGAGCTGAACGTCGGGGACCAGATCCCGGAGCTGCGGGTCACCCCGGACAAGTACCTGCCGCACCGCTACGCGGGCGCCTCGGGCGACTTCAACCCGATCCACATCGACGACGAGTTCGCGAAAATGGTCGGGCTGCCGCGCAACATCCTCCACGGCCTCTACTCGATGGGTCTGGTCGCGAAAGCCAACGCGGACCTCGCGGACGGCGACCCGCGGGCGCTGAAGCACCTCTCGGTGCAGATGCGCGGCATGGGCATGCCGGAGCAGGAGATCGTCGTCACCGGCACGGTCAAATCGGTCGACGGCGACCGCGTCACGATCGACACCGTCGCCGCCCAGGGCGAGACCGCGATCATCAAGAACGCCGAGGCCGAAGTCCGGCTGTAGGGGCACCGGGTGGCGCTCCTCCTAGACTTCGGAGCGTGCTTTCCGAGCGACAGGAGCTGATTCTCCGGCTGGTGGTCGACGCCTACCTGGCGTCGGCCAGGCCGGTCGCCTCGAAGGAAGTGGCGGGGTCGCCCGAGGTCGAGTGGGGTCCCTCGACCATCCGCGCCGAGCTGGCGGCGCTGGAGGCCGCCGGTCTGCTCACCCATCCCCACACCTCGGCCGGCCGCGTGCCGACCGATGCCGGCTACCGCATCTACGTGGACCGCCTCATGGAGGCCGGCGCCCCGGCCGGGAGCGGGGTGGAGCTCGAGCTCTCGCAGCTGCGCCGCGAGGTCGACGAGGCGATGCGGGAGACGACCGCGGCGCTCGCCCAGGTCACCGATCTCGTCGCGATGGCGACCGCGCCGCCGCTGGCCAGCGCGACGATCCACCGGGTCGAGGTTCTGCGCCTGCAGCCGAACAAGGTGGTGGTGATCGCGATCGCCTCGACGGGCGACGTCAGCCGGCGCGTCTTCGAGTTCGGGCGGCCGGTCGACCCGGGGTTGGTCGAGTGGGCGTCGAGCTACCTGAACGAGTCGCTTGCCGGGCTGGGAGTCGGCTCCCGGATGATCGCCGGCCGCCTCGCCGACCCGGAGCTCGATCGCCTCGAGGCCGAGTTCGTCGCGACGCTCGGCGCGGCCTTCACCGAACCGGACCGGGAGACCGGCGCCGCCCTCTACATGGACGGCACGTCGCGCCTGCTCTCCGAAGCCCACCGGGACGACCTGCCGCGAGCCGAGGAGCTGATCACGGCGCTCGAGCGCCGGGCCGGCGTCCTGCAGATGCTGCACTCCTCGCTGGAGGAGCGTTCGGTCTTCCTCTGGATCGGCGAGGAGAACCCGCAGCCGGAGCTGCGCTCGGTGAGCGTCGTCGGCGCCAACTACGGCCTCGGCCACCGCAATCTCGGCTCGGTGGGCGTGGTCGGGCCGCTGCGGATGGACTACGCGACGGCGATCGCCTCGGTGCGGGGCGCCGCCCGCGAGCTCTCGCGCTACTTCGAGACGGTCTACGACGACTAGCGGATGCCGAGCGACTACTACGAGGTCCTGGGCGTCGGCCGCGACGCCGGCGAGGCCGAGATCAAGAAGGCGTTTCGGGCCCTGGCGCGCGAACTGCACCCGGACGTCAACGACCACGACCCAGAAGCCGAGGAGAAGTTCAAAGCCGCGGCGGAGGCCTACGAGGTGCTCTCCGACGCGGAGCGGCGCCGCACCTACGACGCCTATGGCCACGAGGGACTGCGCTCCGGCGGCTTCAACCCCCGCACCGCCTCCTTCGGGACGATCGACGACATCTTCCAGGCGTTCTTCGGAGGCGATGCTTTCGGATTCGGCGCCGGCGGTCGGGCGCCGGGCGGAGACATCCTGCTCGAGGCCGGGATCGAGCTGGCCGACGTCGTCGAGGGCGTGCGGCGGGAGCTCACCTACGAGGCCGTCGCCGCCTGCGAGCACTGCCACGGCAACGGTGCCGAGCCGGGGACGCCGATCTCCACCTGCGAGCGCTGTGGCGGTGCCGGGCAGCTGCGGCAGGTGACGCGGACGCCGTTCGGCCAGATGGTCAGGGGCGTCGCCTGCGACGCCTGCGACGGGGCGGGGAAGATCCCCGAGACCCCCTGCGCCGAGTGCAGCGGGGCGGGCCGCAGGAGCGGTCGCCGGACGCGGGTGGTCGAGATCCCACCCGGGATCGAAACCGGCCAGCGGCTGCGCATCTCCGGTGCCGGCCACGCCGGCGAACCGGGGGCGCCGCCGGGGGACCTCTACGTCGAGGTCACGGTCGCCGAGGACGAGCGCTTCGAGCGTCAGGGCACCGACCTGGTCAGCGTCGTCTCGATTCCCGCCACCGAGGCGATGCTCGGCACCACGGTCACCGTCCCGACGCTCGACGGCGAGCGCGAGATCGAGCTCGGCGCCGGCATCCAGCCCGGCCACGAAGAGGTGCTGCGGGGCGCCGGTCTGCCGCAGCTGGGCGAGCGGCGCCGCGGCAGCCAGCGGGTGATCCTCGATGTCGTCGTCCCGACCAACCTGAGCGAGGAGCAGCGTCAGCTGACCGAGCGCCTCGACGGCTCGCTCGAGCCCGAGAACCTCGGTCCGCGCCACGGCGAGGGCCTGTTCGGCCGCGTGCGCCGGGCCTTCGGGTGATTCGTCTCGCGGTGCGCTGTCCGCCCGAGCAGGCGGACCTGGTCCTCGCCGAGCTGACCGTCCTCGCACCCAACGGGGTGGAGGAGGAGCGCGGTCCCGGCTACGTCGAGTACGCGATCTACGGCGGCGAGGGGGAGCTGCCGGAGCTGGGCGAGCTCGATGCCGCGGTGGGAGAGGGGACGGTCGAGGTGACCGCCACCGAGATCCCCGACGACTGGGCCGACCGCTGGCGCGACTTCCACAAACCGCTGCTGGTCGGCGAGCGTCTCTGGCTGCGCCCCTCCTGGGAGGAGCCGCGCGAGGGCACGATCGACCTCGTGATCGATCCGGGCCAGGCCTTCGGCACCGGCGCCCACCCGACCACCAGGCTTTGCTTGGAGTTCCTGCTGGAGCTGGAAGCGGCAGGGGAGGCCCGCGGTCCGCTAACGGACCTTGGCACCGGTTCGGGAGTCCTCGCGATCGCGGCAGCAAAGCTCGGCTGGAACCCGATCAGCGGCTACGACCACGAGCAGCCGGCCCTGGAGGCAGCAGCCACGAATGCCTCGGCCAACGGCGTCGACGTCGGCCTCCAGCGGCTGAACCTCCGCGAACGGCTCCCCGAGCTCGCTCCGACGGTCGTCGCCAACATGACGGCACCCGTGTTGGGGGCGGTCGCCAGTCAGATCGAGGCCGTGGGTCCCCGGACGGTCGTCTGCTCTGGGCTCCTGCCGGGGGAGCTGGACGCGACTGCTGACGCATTCGGACTGGCGAACTTGAACGAGGTCGAGCGGCGCGCGGAGGGCGACTGGGCTGCGCTGCTGCTTCGTCGTAGCTGAGAGATAGGGTTCCGAGCGTGCCAACCGCGTCGATAGTCGATCCCGGCTACAAGATTGCGTTATTCCTGCACATCTTGGCCGTGGTGCTGGCATTTGGGCCGACGTTCGGGTATGCGCTGTTTTTCTCGGTAGCACCGCAGTACCCGCGAGCGACGCCGGCGATTTTGGCGGGCGTTCAGAAGTGCGATCGATACCTGGTCAACCCCGGGATGATTGTGTTGCTGGTGGCGGGGCTGTACCTGCTCTCCGACGGCGGTTGGGAGACCAGCGACGCCTTCATCGGGGTGGGCTTCTTGGCGATCATCGTCCTGTTCGGGATGCAGCACGCGTTCTTCCAGCCGCAGACGCGGAAGGCCAAGGAATTGGCTGAACGCGATCTCAAGGCCGGGGACACGCTGAGTGCGGAGTTCGAAGCGGTCTCCGAACGGGTCGGCAAAATCGGCGGGCTGGCCGGCCTGATCGTCGTCGTGACGATCTTCTTCATGTCCTACAAACCGTTCCTCTAGCGGCCTGCCGTCCGGGTCGCTGACCGCAGCCACCGCAAAACTCGACGCTTCGCTGCCGGTCGCGATGTTCGATTCCGGGGTCGGGGGGCTCACGGTGCTGCATGAGTGCCTGGTCTCCTTGCCGGAGGAGGACTTTCTCTACCTCGGCGACACGGCGATGTTCCCCTACGGCAGCCGCGACCCGGAGCGCCTGCGCGAGCGCATCGCGCGGATCGCCACGCTGCTGCTCGACCGCGGCGCCAAGCTGCTGGTGATCCCCTGCAACACGGCGACCGCGATCGGCGCCGACGTCGCGCGGGAGGTGGCCGGCGCGCGCGGGATCGAGGTGGTGCCCGTGGTCGAGCCGCAGGCCGAGATCGCCGCCGCGATCACCGACAGCGGCAGGGTCGGGGTGCTGGCGACCCCGAACACGGTTGAGAGCGGCGCCTACCGACGCGCTCTGGAAGCCGAGGGGCGGGCGCTCGAGGTGACCGAGGTCGAGGCGCCCGACCTGGCGCCGTTCATCCAGAACGGCCTCGCCTTCGACGAGGACACGATGGCGATGGCGCGCCGCTACTGCGCGCCGTTGAAGCGGGCCGAGGTCGACACGCTGATCCTCGGCTGCACCCACTACCCGCTGGTCGCCCCGATGCTGCAGCGCATCCTCGGCCGTGACGTCCGCCTGGTCAGCGGCGGCCACGCGGTCGCCGCCGCCGTCCAGCGCACCCTGGCCGCCCGCGGCCTCGCCCGCGAGCGCGACGGCGAGGGCGACTACCGCTTCCTGTGCAGCGGCGACACCGTCGCTTTCCGCGAGGTGGGCACCCGCTTCCTGCAGATGCCTCTGGGAGAGGTGGAGCGGGTACGGATCGAGGCGCAGTAGCGGTTTCGTATCGAAGTCGACCCGAAATTTGTTCTCCATGCGCACCACGCGTGCGTCAGCGGCCGCCACCATCGCCGACATGCCCGTTTTGACGTCTGGCAATACTGTCTATACTCACCCCGTGGCGAAGGTGATGATCTCGATTCCCGATGCACTGCTGGAGCGCGTCGACGCGCACACCCGGGCGGCTCGCGAAAGCCGCAGCGGCTTTCTCCAGCGGCTCGCCGAACGCGAGCTGGAAGCGGCGGATGCCCACATGCGCGACGAGGTGGAGCGCCTGCTCGACGAGATCGACATCCAAGCGCCACCCGACGATCCCGCGAAGGGCGACATCGCCCGTCTGATTCGCGAAGATCGGGAATCCCACTAAGTGCTGCTTCTCGATGCCAGCATCTGGGTTGCGGCCGGTATGTCGGCCAATCCGGCACACGAGGATGCTCTTGCGGTGATCCGTAGCGATCAAGCGGTGGTCAGCCTCGACCTGACCCTCTACGAGGTGATGAATGCGATCGCCTTGAAGTACCGGCAGCCGGACGATGCTGCCAGGCTCTGCCGCGTCATCTTGCGCCGCAGTGGCGATCGGTTGATGCGCTTGGACGCGGAGCTCCTCGACGGCCTGCGCGTAGAGATGGCCGATCACGGCCTCACCGCCTACGACGCGGCCTACGTCGCGGCGGCGCGCCGGACCGGCTCCCAGCTCGTCAGCATCGACGTCCGCGACCTCGTCTCGAAGGGCCTCGCGGTGACGCCCGACGCCGCCGTCTAACCTTCTGACGATGAGCGTCTTGGAGCAGGTGCAGAGCGACGTCCGCACGGCGATGAAGGCGCGCGACCGCGAGCGAGCCGGGGCGTTGCGGCTGATCGTCGACGCCCTCCAGCAGGACGCGAAGCTGGGCAAGGGCGACGAGGTCGCGGTGCTGCAGCGCGAGCGCAAGAAGCGGCTCGAGGCCGCCGGGGCGTATGAGGGGGCGGGGCGGGCCGAGCAGGCCGCCGCCGAGCGCTTCGAGGCGGAGCTGATCGAGGGATACCTCCCGCAGCAGCTCTCTGACCAGGAGCTGGCCGAGCTGGTCGACGCGGCGGTCAGCGAGACCGGCGCCAGCGAGCAGAAGCAGATGGGGCAGGTGATGTCGGCCCTGATGCCCAAGCTGGGCGGCCGCGCCGACGGCAAGCGGGTCAGCGCGGCGGTGCGGGCGCGGTTGGGTTCCTGATTTGGCGCGTCGGCAGCTGATTCTCGACAACACCGTCGCCGCCGAGCTGGCCGGCTCCGAGGACAGCGTCCTGAGGGCGCTGCGCGGGCGGCTCGGCGCGGACCTGCACCTGCGCGGCAACGTGCTGACGCTCGAGGGCGAGCCCGACGACGTCGCCCGGGCCGCGACCGTGGTCGACGAGATGGTCGAGCTGATCGAGCAGGGCCACGACGTCGCGCCGGGGACGATCGAGGCGGTCGCCGGCGCCCTCGACGCCGACGAGAGCCCGGCCGAGATCCTCGATGACGTCGTCTGGCGTCATCGCAACACCAAGGTGGCGCCTAAGACGCTGAACCAGAAGCGCTACGTCGACTCGATCCGGCGCCACACGATCACCTTCGGGATCGGCCCGGCCGGCACCGGCAAGACCTTCCTCGCGGTCGCGATGGCGGCCGCGGCGCTGACCGAACGCAAGGTGCAGCGGATCATCCTCACCCGCCCCGCGGTCGAGGCCGGGGAGCGGCTCGGCTTCCTGCCCGGCGACATCCAGGCCAAGGTCGACCCGTACCTGCGGCCGCTGTTCGACGCGCTCTACGACATGATCGACCCCGACCGGGTCAACGGCTACTTCGAGCGCGACGTGATCGAGGTCGCGCCGCTCGCCTTCATGCGCGGCCGCACCCTGAACGACTCCTTCGTGATTCTCGACGAGGCTCAGAACACCAGCCCCGAGCAGATGAAGATGTTCTTGACCCGGCTCGGCTTCAACTCGCGCATGGTGGTGACCGGCGACGTCACGCAGATCGACCTGCCGAGCGACCAACGCTCCGGCCTGATCGCGGTCCGCGACGTCCTCGACAGGGTCCAGGACATCTCCTTCGTCGAGTTCGGCGGCGAGGACGTGGTCCGCCACAAGCTTGTGCAGCGGATCGTCGCTGCCTACGACGAGCACGGCAATCGCGACGCGGCCCACCGCGAACACGGCCCGACCCCGGCCCCTTGAGCACCGACCTCTCCGACGTACCCCCAGAGCTTCGCGAGGCGGTCGGCGCCGCGCTCCGGGCGGGTGGGGTCGGCGACGGTCACCTCGCGGTCGAGCTGGTCGACGCGGACCGGATCCGCGCGCTCAACCGCGAGCACCGCGGCCGGGACGCGCCGACCGACGTGCTCGCCTTCCCGATCGACGGGACCGGCCCGACCGCCGGCCCGCGCGAGCTCGGCGACGTGGCGATCTGTCCCGAGCACTGCTCGGACCTGACCGAGGCCGCGGTCCACGGCGTCCTGCACCTCTGCGGCTACGACCACGAGGCCGACGAGGGCGAGATGCTCGCCCTGCAGGGCCGGGTACTGGAGGGACTGCGATGACGCGCTCGGGCTTCATCGGCCTGGCGGGGCGGCCCAACGCGGGCAAGTCGACCCTGGTCAACTCGATCGTCGGGACGCACGTCGCGATCGTCTCGGTGCGCCCGCAGACGACGCGGCGGGCGATTCGCGGCGTCGCCACCGACCTCGAGGCGGAGCGGCAGCTCGTCCTCGTCGACCTGCCTGGGGTGCAGCGGCCGCGCGACGTCCTCACCGAGCGCATGCAGCACCGGGTCGAGCGCGAGCTGGCCGACTCCGACGTCGCCTTGGTCGTCGTCAACGGCGAGGAGGGTGTCGGACCCGGCGACCGCTTCATCGTGCGCGCGCTGCTGGGAGCCGGCGCCGAGCTGCCGGTGATCTGCGCGGTCAACAAGATCGACCGCATCGGGCCGAACGAGCTGGTTCCGGTGCTCGCCGAGGCGGCGGAGCTCGAGGGGGTCGACGAGGTCTTCCCGATCAGCGCCCGCGACGGCGAGGGGCTGGAGGCCCTGGTCGGGCGGCTCGGCGAGCTCGTCCCGGAGGGCCCCTACATGTACCCGCCGGAGGACAGCAGCGACCAGTCCAGCGAGCTGCTCCTGGCCGAGCTGATCCGCGAGCAGGTGCTGAACCGGACCCGCCAGGAGATCCCGCACTCGGTCGAGGTGGCGGTAAAGGAGATGGCCCCTCGCGAGGACGGCCTGGTCGTCGTCTCGGCCGAGATCTGGGCCGAGACCGAATCCCAGAAGGGGGTCCTGATCGGCAAGGGGGGCGCCAAGATCGGCGAGATCGGCAGCGCCGCCCGGCGTTCGCTCGAACGCGAGCTGGAGGCCAAGGTCCACCTCGACCTCCAGGTGCGCGTGCGGCGCCACTGGCGCCGCGACGAGGACATGCTGGACCGGCTCGGCATCGAGTAGCCGCAAAGGCGGACTACTCTTGTGAGCCGATGTTCGGCGAAATCGAATTCGACCAGCGCGGCTTGGCGCCCTGTGTGGTTCAGGACTGGACCACCGGTGAGGTGCTGATGCTCGCCTACGTGAGCGCGGAATCCCTGGAATTGACGCTGGAGACCGGCGACCTGCACTTCCACAGCCGCTCCCGCGACGAACTCTGGAAAAAAGGCGAAACCTCGGGGGCTTTCATGCACCTGCGCCAACTGCGCTACGACTGCGACGGCGATGCCCTGGTGGCGATCGTCGACCCCGCCGGCCCGGCCTGCCACACCGGCGAGCGCAGCTGCTTCTACCGCGAGGTGCTGGGTTCGGCATCGGCCCGCAAAGACGCGCCGGCGGCTCCCGGTGAGCCCTTCCCGGTCAACTACGAAGCGCTGCCGGCGCTGGAGCGGACGCTGCGCAGTCGCGCGGTCGAGCGACCCGAGGGCAGCTACACCGTGAAGCTGCTCGAGGACCGTGCCCTGATCGGCGGGAAGGTCGAGGAGGAGGCCGAGGAGGTGATCCGCGCGGCGCGCGAAGAGTCGAACGAGCGGGTCGCCGAAGAGGCCGCCGACCTGCTGTACCACCTCAGCGTCCTGCTGGTCTCGCGCGGGGTGCCCCAGTCGGCGGTGATGGAAGTGCTGAATGACCGTAGCGGCTGATTCGGAGCTGCGGCTCGAACCGACGCTCGAGCGGGCGCGGGAGCTGGCCCGCGAGGGCAACGTGGTGCCGGTGCGGGCGCGCCTCGTCGACGACTGCGAGACGCCGGTCTCCGCTTTCCTGAAGCTGCGCGCCGGCGAGCCCGAGGGGGCGCCGTGCTTCCTGCTCGAGTCGGCCGAGCAGGGCCAGGTCGGCCGCTACTCGTTCGTCGGCCTGCGGCCGCGAGCCGTGCTGCGCTGGAGCGACGGCACGCTGAGCGAGTGGAGCGGCGACGCTGTGGCGCCCGGCGCGGAGCCGAGCCGCGCCGCGCCGGCGCCCGACCCCTACGCGGCGGTCGCCGAGCGCCTCGCCGCCTACAGTCTCGCTCCGGTCGAGGACCTGCCGCCTTTCGCCGGCGGCGCCGTCGGCTTCTTCGGCTACGACCTGGTGCGCACGGTCGAGCCGCTCGGCGAGCCCAACCCCGATCCGCTCGGCCTGCCCGACATGGCGCTGATGGTGACCGACGCGATGGTCGTCTTCGACCACCTGCGCCACGAGCTGACGCTGCTCGCCTGCGTCTTCGCCGACGAGGAGGGCGACGTCGACGCCGCCTACGAGCGCGCCGCGGCGACAATCGGCGAGATGCGCGAGCGGCTGCGCGGCGCCGTACCGATCCCGGGAGGCCCGTCGGTGTCCGAGCCGCCCCGCTTCGTCTCGAACATGGAGCGCGAGGAGTTCGAAGCGGCGGTCGAGCGGATCGTCGAGTACGTGCACGCCGGCGACGCCTTCCAGGTCGTTCCCTCGCAGCGCTTCTCCGCACCCGCCCCGGTCGGGGCCTTCTCGGTCTACCGCGGCCTGCGCGCCGTCAACCCCTCGCCCTACATGTACTTCCTCGAGTTCGGCGACTTCCAGATCGCCGGCGCCTCGCCCGAGCCGCTGGTCAAGGTGACCGGCCGCAAGGTCGAGACGCGGCCGATCGCCGGCACCTCGCCGCGCGGGCGCAGCGAGGACGAGGACCGCCGCCTCGCCGAGCGGCTGATCAACGACCCCAAGGAGCGGGCCGAGCACGTGATGCTGGTCGACCTCGGGCGCAACGACCTCGGCCGCGTCTGCGAGTACGGCTCGGTCTCGGTCGACGAGCTGATGGTCGTCGAGACCTACTCGCACGTTCTCCACATCGTCAGCCAGGTCTCCGGCACCCTCCGCGAGGGGGTCAGCGCGATGGATGTGCTGCGCTCGGCGCTGCCGGCGGGGACTCTGTCGGGGGCGCCGAAGGTGCGGGCGATGCAGATCATCGACGAGCTCGAGTCGGTGAAGCGCTGCTCCTACGGGGGGGCGATCGGATACCTCTCCTGGAACGGCGACCTCGACACGGCGATCCACATCCGCACCGTCGTCGTCAAGGACGGGCAGCTGCACGTGCAGGCGGGCGGCGGCACGGTCGCCGACGCCAAGCCGGGCTACGAGTTCAACGAGTCGGTCAACAAGGCGAAGGCCGTGTTCCGTGCGGTCGAGGTCGCCTGCGCCCAGCCGGACTGGAGCTAGCGTGCGGGTGCTGGTGATCGACAACTACGACTCCTTCACCTACAACCTCGTCCAGTACCTGGGCGAGCTGGGGGCCGAGGTCGAAGTCGTGCGCAACGACAAAGCCGAGGTCGGGGAGCTGCTGGAGCGAGGGCCGGACCGGCTGGTCGTCTCGCCGGGGCCCTGTACGCCGGCCGAGGCGGGGATCTCCGGCGCCGCGATCCGCGCTTTCGCCGAGGCCGGGACGCCGGTGCTCGGAGTCTGCCTCGGCCACCAGGCGATGGTCGAGGCGTTCGGCGGCCGCGTCGTCCAAGGCGAGCCGATCCACGGCAAGGACGCCGAGATCGAGCACGACGGCAGGACGATCTTCGCGGGGCTGCCGAGCCCGTTGGTCGCGGGTCGTTACCACTCCCTAGTCGCCGACCCGGAGCTGCCGGAGGAGATCGAGCTGAGCGCCACGCTGGGTGACGTGGTGATGGCGGCGCGCCACCGCGAGCTGCCCGCCGAGGGGGTGCAGTTCCACCCCGAGTCGGTCCTCACCCCGCAAGGCAAGCACCTGCTGCGCAACTTCCTCGGGGAGAATTAGGCCCATGCCCAACGACGTCGTCAGCCGGGCGATCGACGCGGTTTGCGCGGGAGACCACCTGACCGCCGACCACGCCGCGGCGGTGCTGACCGAGATCATGGAGGGGCGCGCCGACCCGGTCCAGACCGGCGCCTTCCTGATCGCGCTGCGGGCCAAGGGTGAGACCGTGCCGGAGCTGGTCGGGCTGGCGCGCACGATGCGGGGGCTGGCCACGCCGGTCTCCAGCGGCCGCGCGGACCTGGTCGACACCGCCGGCACCGGCGGCGGTCCCTCGACCTTCAACGTCTCGACCACGGCGGCGCTGGTCGCGGCCGGGGCCGGCTGCGCGGTCGCCAAGCACGGCAACCGCTCCTACACCAGCAAGTGCGGCTCGGCCGATCTGCTGGAGGCACTCGGCGTCGACATCGAGCTGGGCCCGGACGAGGTGGGGCGCTGCATCGAGGAGGTCGGCTTCGGGTTCATGTTCGCCCCCCGTTACCACGCCGCGATGGCCCACGTCGTTCCGGCCCGCAAAGCGCTCGGGGTACGGACGATCTTCAACTTCCTAGGCGCGCTGACCAATCCGGCAGGTGCCAGCCGGCAGCTGCTCGGCGTCGCCGACCGTCACTACCAGGAGACGATCGCCGAGGCGCTGGTCGGGCTCGGCAGCGTACGGGCGCTGGTCGTCTCGGCCGAGGACGGGCTCGACGAGCTCTCGATCGGAGCACGGACGCGGGTGATCGAGGTGGCCGACGGCGGCACCTCGGAGTGGCACGTCGAAGCCGGCCGGTTCGGGATCGCCCCGGCCTCGCTCGAGGCGGTGGCGGGCGGGACTCCGGAGGAGAACGCCGCCGCCGTGCGGGCGGTCCTGGCCGGCGAGCCCGGTCCGCGCCGCGACCTCGCGGTGCTCAACGCCGCCGCCGCGATCTACGTCGGCGGGCTCGCCTCCGACCTCGACGAGGGCGTCGCCAAGGCCGCGGAGGCGATCGACTCCGGCGCGGCTGGAAACGTGCTGGAGCGGCTGATCGCCACCAGCGCCGCGCTCGGCGGCTAGGCTCCGGTAGTTCAAGTGGGCATGATCGAGCAGCTCATCGCCGGGGCCAGGGGGGGAGTGGACGCGCGTCGTCGCGAGCTTCCCCAGGCCGACCTCGAGGCGCGGCTATCCAGCCGCGGCGAGGACCGTCCCTTCAGCGAGGCCCTGGTTCGGCCCGGTCTCTCGTTGATCGCCGAGTTCAAGCGGCGCTCGCCGAACGCCGGCGACATCTCGACCACCGCTGTCGTCGCCGACCAGGTGCGCGCCTACGAGCGCGGCGGCGCCGCGGCGCTCTCGGTCCTCACCGACGAGCCCCACTTCGGCGGCTCGCTGGACGACCTGCGCGCGGCGCGCGCGGCCTGCAGCCTGCCGATCGTCCGCAAGGACTTCGTCGTCGATCCGTACCAGCTCTACGAGGCGGCCGTGAACGGCGCCGACGCGGTGCTGCTGATCGTCCGCGCGCTGAGCGACGAGCAGCTGCGCTCGCTCTATGGGGAGGCGCGCTCGCTCGACCTCGACTGCGTGGTCGAGGTCCACGACGGCGAGGAGCTGGAGCGGGCGCTGGAGGCGGATGCCGAGGTGATCGGGATCAACAACCGCGACCTCGACTCGGGGACGGTCGATCTGGCCAGGACCTTCGAGCTGATGCCCGACGTGCCGGCGGGCAAGACCGTGGTCGCCGAGAGCGGCATCTCCGGGCCGGCCGAGCTTCAGGAGCTCGACCGGGTCGGCGTCGACGCGGTGCTGATCGGCAAGGCGCTGATGATCGCCGAGGACCCCGAGGCCAAGACGCGGGAACTGACCGGGGCCGACGAAGGCACCCGCGAGCACCTTTTTTAGAAAACCTTTCAAGAGCGTTTAGCCGGGCCTCAGCGCAGCGGCGGATCCTGGTTCGCGATGAGCAGACCACGGCGATTTCTCTCCTCCCCTGTGGGCTCGGCGCTGCTTGGCGGCGCCGTCGTCGTCGCCTTCGGCTGGATCGCGATCGCGGCCGGTTGGATCCAGGCCGAGGGCGGCTCGACGACCACCGTCGCGGCTCCGCTCTCAGCACCCGTGGTGGACGAGGGCGACGACGGCGGGTCCAACGTCGTCAACCAGATCTACAAGCGCGACGGCGATGGCGTCGCCTTCATCGAATCGGCGGTCGCGGGCCAGCAGGCCGCACCTTCGCCGTTCTCCCCGTTCGGCCAACCGGAACCGGAATCCGAAGGCGGAACCGCGACCGGCTCGGGCTTCGTGATCGACAAGGAGGGGCACCTGCTGACCAACAACCACGTGGTCGAAGGGGCGAACGCGATCCAAGTCAAACTCGGCGACTCCGAAACCACCTACGACGCGGAGCTCGTCGGGTCCGACCCGTCGATGGACCTGGCCCTGCTCGACGTCGAGGCGCCCGGGGACCAGCTGCACCCGCTCCGTCTGGGACGCTCGGCGGAAATGGAGGTCGGCGACCCCGTGGTGGCGATCGGCAACCCGTTCGGGCTCGACCGGACGGTGACCAGCGGCATCGTCTCCGCCCTGCAGCGCCAGATCGAAGCGCCCGACGGCTTCTCGATCACCGACGTGATCCAGACCGACGCGGCGATCAACCCCGGCAACTCGGGCGGGCCGCTGATCAACGCGGCCGGCGAGGTGATCGGGATCAACTCCCAAATCGCGACCGGCGGCGGCGGGGGCAACGTCGGCATCGGCTTCGCGATTCCGATCGACACGGTGCGGGCGGTGCTCGACCAGCTGAGGAGCTCAGGCGAAGTCGAACACGCCTACCTCGGGATCAGCGGCGCGACGATCACCAAGGACCTGGCCAAAGCGGTCAACCTGCCGGTCGAGGAAGGGGTGCTGGTCCAGGAAGTGGTGCCGGACGGCCCGGCGGACAAGGCCGGAGTCGAGGGCGGAAGCACTGCGGCGACGATCGAAGGGGCCGAAGCCCAGCTCGGCGGCGACATCATCACCGAGGTCGACGCCAGGAAGGTCGCGAGCATGGACGAGATCGTCGAACTCGTCAACGAGTCCGAGCCGGGGGACGAGCTGGAGCTGACGCTGCGGCGCGGAGACGAGACCAGGACGGTCACCATCACGTTGGGTGATCGGCCGGATTCGCGCGAAGAACAGGGCTCCGAATAGCGCTTTGAGGGGCGGGGATCCCTCCCCCTCCTCTCTCAACTTTTTCGAGGGTTGGATGTGGCCTTCCGAGGTCGGGCTCCGTCGAAAAAGTACAAGCCGTTCGGAGGGGGTGGGATCCCCGCCTCACGAGGCGGCTCCCGTAGTCTGGGGTTATGCGGGTCAAGTTCTGTGGGATCACCAACCTGGACGATGCGGCTGAGGCTGTGTTGCTCGGCGCGTGGGCTGTTGGGCTGATTCATTTCGACGGCAGCCCGCGGAATGTGGAGCCTGATGTCGCCGCTCGAATCGGGGCCGCTTTTCGGCGTAAGTGCGAGGTGGTGGGGGTGTTCGTCAACCCGACCTTGGAGGAAGTGAACAGGGCGGTGGAGAACGCTGGGCTGACGATGGTGCAGCTGAACGGGGCCGAGGGGGTGCAGTTCTGCTCCGAGGTGGCGCGGCGGACGGGGGTGAAGGTGATCAAGGCGGTCCACGTGGCCAGCGCCGCCGACGTCCACGCCGCCGAGGCCTACCGAACCGATTTCCACCTCTTCGACCGCCGCGGCAAAGGCCAGTGGGGCGGCACCGGCGAGAGCTTCGACTGGGAGCTGCTGCGCAATCACCGCTCCGAGGTGCCCCACATCCTGGCCGGCGGTCTGCGGCCGGACAACGTTGCCGACGCGGTCGCCGCGACCCGTCCCTACGCCGTCGACGTCGCCAGCGGCGTCGAGAAGGAGCCGGGGCGCAAGGACCACGCGGCGATGACCGCCTTCTTCGAGGCCGCGCAGCCTGCTGGAATCCCCGGTCGATGAGCGTCCTGGAGGAGAGGTTCGGGCCGTACGGCGGCCGCTACGTGCCGGAGACGCTGATCGCGGCGCTCGACGAGCTGACCGCGGCCTGGGCGGAGGCGCGCGAGGACGCCGGGTTCACGGCGCGGCTCGACCTGCTGCGGCGTGACTTCGTCGGCCGCCCGACCCCGCTCTACCGGGCCGAGCGGCTCTCCGAGCGGGTCGGCTCGAAGGTCTACCTGAAGCGGGAGGACCTCGCCCACACCGGCGCCCACAAGATCAACAACGCGATCGGGCAGGCGCTGCTGGCGCAGCGGATGGGCAAGCCGCGGGTGATCGCCGAGACCGGCGCCGGCCAGCACGGCGTCGCCACCGCGACCGCCTGCGCGCTGCTCGGCCTCGAGTGCATCGTCTACATGGGGACCGAGGACATCCGCCGCCAGGCCCCCAACGTCGAGCGGATGAAGCTGCTGGGCGCCGAGGTGGCGCCGGTCGAGGCCGGCGCCCGCACGCTCAAGGAGGCGGTCAGCGCGGCGATCCGCGACTGGGTCGCCAACGTCGGGTCGACCCACTACGTGATCGGCTCCGCGGTCGGTCCGGCGCCCTACCCGGCCCTGGTCCGCGACCTGCAGCGGGTGATCGGCGACGAGGCCCGCGAGCAGGCGCTGGTGGCTGAGGGCGGGCTGCCCGGGCGGGTGATCGCCTGCGTCGGCGGGGGCTCGAACGCGATCGGGATCTTCACGCCGTTCCTCGATGACGACGAGGTGGCGCTGATCGGCGTCGAGGCGGCGGGCGAGGGCCTCGACACCGGCCGCCACGGCGCCTCGCTGGGCGCCGGCAGCACCGGCGTCCTGCATGGCTCGCTCTCGGCGGTGATTGCCGACGAGGAGGGCCAGATCCTCGAGGCGCACTCGGTCTCGGCCGGGCTCGACTACCCGGGGGTCGGGCCGGAGCACGCCTACCTCAGGGACACCGGCCGGGCCAGCTACGTGTCGATCTCCGACCGCCAGGCGCTGGCGGCGTTCGGCGAGCTGTCGCGGCTGGAGGGGATCATCCCGGCGCTGGAGTCTTCCCATGCCATTGCGTGGTTGCTGGAGAACCCCGCCGAGGGGGGTTTCGACGTGCTGTGTCTCTCCGGGCGCGGTGATAAGGATCTCGCCGAGGTCGTCGAGCGTGGGGGGGGAGTCGGGGGGTGACTCGCTGGAGCAACAGCGGGGAGGCTCCATCGAGCCACCCCCCGACTCCCCTCGACAGCGCGCCGATCGGCGAGGAGCGGATTGGTGCGGCGTTCGAGGCAGCCAAGGCCGAAGGTCGGGCGGCGTTGATGCCGTACATGATGGCCGGGTATCCCGATCGGGAGACTTCGCTTGCCGTTGCCGGGGCTTATGTGGATTCGGGGGCCGATTTGATTGAGCTGGGGGTGCCTTTCTCCGATCCCCTGGCGGACGGGCCGACGATTCATGCGGCGGCGACGAAGGCGCTGGAAGCCGGGGCAACCCTGTCGACTGCGCTGGAGGTCTGTCGTTCGGTGGCGGACCGGGTGCCGGTGGTGCTGATGGCCTACGCGAACATGGTGCTCGCTCACGGCGGTGCCGCGGAGTTCGCGGGGCTGGCGGCCGCGGCCGGGGCGACCGGGGCGATCGTGCCGGATCTGCCTCTGGGCGAGGCCGAGGAGGTGCGCGAGGAATTCGCCACCGCCGGCCTGGCCCTGGTGCCGTTGGTGGCGCCGACCACGCCGGCGGAGCGACGGGCGCGGATCTGCGCCGTCGCCCGGGGTTTCATCTACGTCGTCTCCACGGTCGGGACGACGGGCGAGCGGGCCGAGGTGCCCGCGGCGCTGGCGGAGCTGCTGGCGGCGACCAAGGCCGACTCGGAGGTGCCGGTCGCGGTCGGATTCGGGATCGGCACGCCCGACCAGGTCGCCGAGGTCGGGCGGATCGCCGACGGGGTGATCGTCGGCAGCCGGCTGGTCCGGGCCGCCGGCGAAGGCGACTCCGCGGCCGCGGCCGCGGACGGCGTCGCCGCCTTCCTCAGCGAGGCGCGCGTCGCCCTCGCCCGATAGGCTCCCGCGCGCAATGGGAATGGTCGTAACCCTCTTCCTGGCGATCGCCGCGATGGCGCTCTCCTACGCCTTCGGCCAAGGCGGGCCGATCGCCGGCATGATCTTCTTCACGGTGTTGCTGATCGGCGCTGGGATCCGCGTCGTCAAACCGCAGCAGTCCTAGCCGCCTAAGCCCGGGTCGCGATCACCTCCAGGTACTCGGCCTCGAGCACCATCGCGCGGTCGCCGGCGGTGTTCGCCGCTTCCAGGAAGGAGCGCAGGTCGTCGGTCAGCGCCGTTTCGCCCTCCGGGCCGACCCGTTCGTAGGCCGTCTGGGTCGGGCCGAAGTAGGTGCGGAAGTACTCGATGTAGTGGTCGGGCGAGCGGAACGGCTGGCGCGAGATGCGGCTCGCCAGCCGCAGGTCCGAGATGCCGTCGCCGAACAGCTCGCGCACCCGCTCCTCGGTGCCCCAGAGCAGGGGCGAGTCGAGGCCGGGCGGGGGCGGCGCGTGCTTGCCGATCGTCTGGAACATCGTGCCGACCGAGCCGCCGGGGGTCCAGTTCGCCATGCCGATCCGCCCGCCCGGTTTGACGACCCGCAGCAGCTCGTTCGCGGCCTGCTGCTGGTCGGGCGCGAACATCGCGCCGAAGATCGACATCGCTACGTCGAAGCTCCCGTCCTCGAAGGGCAGGGCCTGCGCGTCGGCCTCGACGAACTCGACCTCCAGCCGCTCGGCGGCCGCCCGCTCGCGCCCGCGCTCGAGCAGCGACGGGACGTAGTCGGCACCGACCGTGCCGCCCCAGCTGCGCCGCGCCGCCGCGATCGCGCCGTTGCCGCTGCCGCAGGCGACGTCGAGCACCTTCTCGTCGGGCACGATGTCAAGCGCCTCGGCGAGGTTCTCGCTGGCGTTGTAGACGATGTTGGCGACCATCGCGAAATCGCCCTTCGACCAGGTCTGCTGCTGGACCCGGGTGACTGCCTTGAGATCGGGGGTGTCGTTCATCTCTCCTCCTTTGGGTCCAACCGAACCTACCTCTTCGCGCCCGTATTCGACAGTGCCTAAAGTGAGCCGATGCGGATCGGGGTACTGACCGGGGGCGGCGACTGCCCCGGCCTCAACGCGGTGATCCGGGCGATCGTCCGCAAGGGGGTGGGCGAATACGGGCACGAGTTCGTCGGCTACCGCGACGGGTGGCGCGGCCCACTGGAGGACGACAGCCGGCCGCTGGGAGTCCCGGAGGTGCGCGGCATCCTGCCCCGCGGCGGCACGATCCTCGGCTCCTCGCGCACCAACCCCTTCGCGGAGGAGGGCGGCCCCGGGCGGCTCGCCGCCAACCTGGAGAAGGCGGGAGTCGACGGGCTGATCGCGATCGGCGGCGAGGACACCCTGGGCGCGGCCTCGCGGCTGCACGACGAGGCGGGCGCCCGCGTGATCGGGGTGCCGAAGACGATCGACAACGACCTCAGCGCCACCGACTACACCTTCGGCTTCGACACCGCCGTCAACATCGCGATGGAGGCGATCGACCGCCTGCACACGACCGCCGACAGCCACCACCGCGTGCTGATCGTCGAGGTGATGGGCCGCCACGCCGGCTGGATCGCCTTCCACGCCGGCCTCGCCGGCGGCGCCAACGTGATCCTCATCCCCGAGCAGCCCTTCGACGTCGAGCGGGTTTGCGAGCTGGTCGGGCGGCGCTTCGAGAGCCGCTTCGCGCCGATCGTCGTGGTCGCCGAGGGGGCGGGGCCGGTGGGTGGGATGCCGAGCCGGGACGGCGAGGAGCTCGACGCCTTCGGCCACGTGCGGCTGGGCGGGATCGGGCACTGGCTCGAGGGCGAGATCGAGCGCCGCACCGGCAAAGAGGCGCGGGCGACGGTGCTCGGCCACGTGCAGCGCGGCGGCACCCCGACCGCCTTCGACCGGGTCCTCGCGACCCGCTTCGGCCTGCACGCGATCGACGCCGCCGACGCCGGCAGGTGGGGCTCGATGACCGCGCTGCGCGGCACGGACATCGAGCTGGTCGCGTTGAGCGAGGCGACGGCGGAGCTCAAGACCGTTCCGAAGGAGCTCTACGCAGAGGCCGAGGTCTTCTTTGGCTGAGAGGGTGGGGGAGGGGCGGGTGGCCCCTCCCAAAACGAGCGGCCTGCGGCCGCTCTTGAGTGTTTTGGGAGGGGCCACCCGCCCCTCCTTCATCCTGCCCAAGGCGGCCTTGGGCCTCTGCGTCGGGCTCCTCGTTCTAGCTGGCTGTGGTGAAGGCGAAGGGGTGGCGGAGGACGCCGTCGTTAGGGTTTACGTTGCTGCGCCGCTGTGCGCCGATGCTCAGGGCGGGCATGCCGGGGACGTGCGGGTGCGGGTCACCTGCCTCGCCCCGGTCGAGCGCAACGGCCGGCTCGACCTCGCCCGGATCGGCGTCAACGCCCGCCGCGCGACCGAGGACTCCACCGCGATCGCCTACGTCGAGCAGCGGGGCCCTGCAGGCCGCTTCTCAGAACCGATCGTCGATTCCGCCGGCATCGCCTGGATAAATGCAGCCACGGGCGCAAAGGCGATGCAGCGCGTTCTGGACGCAATCGCCGAATCGGACTCAAGCTCCTTACGCTCGGCCGTGCACGAGGCACTGAGTGGCTCGTAGGAGGGACGGGCAACCCTCGAACGACACTCAGCGAAGCGTCGGGCGAGGGTTGCCCGTCCCTCCCCTACAGCAAGTCGTTCAGCGCCTCGTCCAGCTCCGGGTGCTTGAACTCGAACCCGAGCTCCTGCGCCCGTTTCGGGATCACCCGCTGACCACCGCGCAGCACGCGGCCGAACTCGTGGCCGAATTTGAGATCGAGGACGAAGCCGGGAACCGGCATCAACGCCGGCCGTCCCAGCGTCCGTCCGAGCGCCTTCGAGAAGTCGCGGTTGGTGGCCGGGTTCGGCGAGGTCGCGTTGACCGCGCCGCTCACCCGCTCGTCGTCGAGCGCCCAGAGCAGCAGGTCGACCTCGTCGTCGCGGTGGATCCAGGAGAGGTACTGCCCGCCGCCGGCGATCGGCCCCCCGACCCCGAGCTTGAAGGGCGTCAGCAGCTCGGCCAGAAGGCCGCCCCTGGCGTCCAGCACCTGGCCGGTGCGGGTGATCGCCAGCCGCAGGTCGTCGGCCTCGATCTCGCGCGCCGCCTGCTCCCAGGCAAGCACGACTTCGGCGTCGAAGCTCGAGCCCGGCCCGGCCGACTCGTCGAGGATCGCGTCGCCGCGGTCGCCGTAGTAGCCGACCGCCGACTGGTTGACCAGCACCAGTGGCCGCCGCTCCAGGCCGGCGATCGCCCCGACCAGATTGTGGGTGGCGGTGCGGCGGCTCTCCGTGATCCGCCGCTTCGCCTCCTCGGTCCAGCGCTGGTTGATCTTCTCGCCGACCAGGTTGACGACGCCCTCGACGCCCTCGAAGGCCTCCGCCGGTGGCCGTTCCAGGGTCGGCTCCCAGGAGTGCCACTCGACTCCCGGCTTGGCGAGCCGCGCCTTCGCCGGGTCGCGGGTGAGGCCGACGACGTCGTCGCCGCGGGTCAGCAGCGCGTCACACAGGGCCGAGCCGATCAGGCCGGTGGCTCCGGTGACGAGGACCTTCACGGCGCCGGCGCCCTCCCGGCCACCGGTCCGGGTCGGAGCGTCCCGTCCCTCACCGGTCCCCGTCCACGGTGGCGAAGGTCCCGGTCTCCTCGTTGAGCCGGGCGATCCCGTCGCGCCGCGCCTCCTCGACGACCGCCTCGGCGACCTTCGGCGCCACGTCGCGGTTGAAGACGCTGGGGATGATGTAGTCCTCGGCGAGGTCGGCCTCGGAGACCGCCATCGCGATCCCCTTGGCGGCCGCCAGCTTCATCTCCTCGGTGATCGAGGGGGCGCCGGCATCGAGGGCGCCGCGGAAGACGCCGGGGAAGGCGAGCACGTTGTTGATCTGGTTCGGGTAGTCGGAGCGGCCGGTGGCCATGATCCGCACGTGGGGGGCGGCGTCCTCGGGCATCACCTCGGGCGTCGGGTTCGCCATCGCGAAGACGATCGCGTCGTCGTTCATCTTCGCCAGCGACTCCGCCCGGATGATCCCCGGGCCGGAGAGGCCGATGAAGATGTCCATCCCCTCGATCGCGTCGTCGGGCTGGCCGCTCACGTTGTCGGGGTTCGTCTGCTCGGCGTACCAGCGCTTCGCCTCGTTCATCTCACCGGACGCGTAGTCCTCGCGCTCGGTGGACACGGCCCCCCTGCGGTCGCAGCCGACGATGTGGCTCACTCCTGCTTCCCGCATCATCTTCGTCACCGCTACCCCGGCGGCGCCGAGGCCAACCACGAGCACCCGCAGCCGCTCGATCGGCTTGCCGGTGATTTTCAGGGCATTGAAGAGCGCGGCCATCGTCACGATCGCCGTGCCGTGCTGGTCGTCGTGGAAGACGGGGATGTCGATGCTCTCCTTCAGCCTCTCCTCGATCTCGAAGCAGCGCGGTGCGGAGATGTCCTCGAGGTTGATGCCGCCGAAGGTCGGCGCCATCAGCTCGACCGCGCGGACGATCTCGTCGGCGTCCTGGGTGTCGAGGCAGATCGGGAAGGCGTCGACGCCGGCGAACTCCTTGAACAGCATGCACTTGCCCTCCATCACCGGCATCGCCGCCTCGGGGCCGATGTTGCCGAGGCCGAGCACGGCGCTGCCGTCCGAGACGACCGCGACCGTGTTCTTCTTGATCGTGTACTCGAAGGCTTTGGCGCGGTCGTGGTGGATGTCCATGCAGACGCGGGCGACGCCGGGCGTGTAGGCCATCGAGAGGTCGTCGCGCGTCTTCAGCGGGTACTTGTTGTGCTGCTCGATCTTGCCGCCCCGGTGCATCTGCATCGTGCGGTCGACGTAATCGAGCACCCGGGCGCCGCGGGTCGACCCGATCGCCCGCAGGATCCGCTCCCAGTGCTCGCGGTCCTGGGCGTCGATCGTGAACTCGCGCACCCGCTTGCCCTCCGGGCCGGCCCCCGGCACGAGGTCGACGCCCTGCAGCTGCCCGCCCGCCTCGGCGATCGACGCGGTCAGTTTGCCCAGCGGCTCCTGCCGGGCATCGAGCTCGACGCGGATCGTGACGCTGTACTGGGCGCTGACGGGCATGGGCGGCTATCGAATCAGATTCGCGTGGCGGGCTCCGATCCGCGAGTGCGTGCAGGGCACATATGAGCGCGACCGGGGACGGGCTGGGTAGGGTCGAGGAATGCGGTTGAGGGGCGTTCGGCGGTGTGGCCTGGCGACGATCGTCGGCTTGGCGGCTGCGGCATCGCTGGCGCCTGCCTCAGCAGTGGCCCTCGACTCCGATCTGAAGGGCTCGGCGATCTTCCGGGTTCGGGGCGAGAACGGCTACCGGATCCTCGTGCTCGCGGCTTCCGAGCGCGCCGACGGGCGGGGAGACGTTGCATTGCTGGTCGGCCGCCCCGGTGCCGGCGTCGTTTACGGGGCGCCCGCCACGGTGACGCCGACGCGGTTCGAGGCGGACCTGGGCGCGCTCGGGCGCATCGCTCTCGACGTGGTGCCGACCGGAACGAAGAAGACGCTGCGGTCCCGCTGCGGCGGGGAGTCCGGGACCGTCGAACCGGACACCTATCGCGGCAGTTTCGAATTCCGCGGCGAGGAAGGGTTCACCGAAGCCAAGGCGACCACGATTCCCGAATACAGCCGCTTCGGCGATCTCCTCTGTCCCGGGAAAAGCTGGGTGGAAGGGAGTGGCCCAGGGACGCCCGGCGCGCGGCTTCGAGTCAGGGCCGGCAAGGGTCACCGCCACACCAGCCTGCAGATCAACCAGAACCGCCCCGGGAGTCGGGTGATCTTCGACGCCGAGGTCACCGAGAAGCGGGGCGGGATCGAGATCGCGCGCTCTATTTCGGGCCGCGCTCCCTCGGATGCCTTCGACTTCGACCCCCTGCTGCGAACGGCGACGCTCGACCCTCCCGACCCCTTCTCCGGCTACGCCACCTTTCACCGCAACGCCCCGCCCGCGAACCGCTGGAGCGGAAACCTCACCGTCGACTTCCCCGGGCGCGCCGGCGTCCCCCTCACCGGCGGCACCCGCGTCAGCCTCGTCCACGCCGAGCGCCGGAGCGAATAGCCTCGTACACCCGCCCGTTTTTGGCCCAGGCGAGGGGAGAACCTCGCGAGCTGGGCGCCTTACTCTCGATATGCGAGAGGAAAGCGCCCCGGTCGAGATGGTGGTTTCCCGAGTTGCGGCGCGGCAGCATGGTGTGGTGTCCGTCGAGCAACTCGCCAGCGCGGGACTCGACAAGAGCGCCATCTCACGGAGAGTGAAGGGGGGACGCCTGCACCGCTTGCATCATGGGGTGTACGCGGTTGGCCACTGCGCTCCATCACGCGAGAGGGAATGGATGGCGGCGGTGCTCGCGTGCGGGGAGGGCGCGGTATTGAGTCACCGGAGCGCAGCGGAGCTCTGGGAGCTGCTGCGTCCGCGGGAGGGAGCGGTCCACGTTTCGATCCCCGTTCGCAGTGGGCGTAAGCAGCGGCAGGGCATCCGCCTTCATCGCTGTGGATCCCTCATGGAAGAGACGATGACTCGCCGCCATGGCATCCCCGTCACGACGCCGGCCAGGACGATCGCCGACTTGAAGGCCGCAGTCCCAGCTTGGGAGTGGCGCCGTGCCGTTCGCCAGGCCGAGTTCAAGAAGCTCGATCTGGGTTCGAGCGTTCAAACCGACGGGACGCGCAGCGACCTCGAGCGCGACTTCCTGCACCTCTGCCGTCGTAGCGGTTTTCCGGCTCCCGAGGTCAACATCAAGGTCGGTGGCTGGACCGTGGATTTCCTCTGGCGCGAGGAGCGTGTGGCGGTCGAGACCGATTTCTACGAGTACCACCGCGGTCGCGTCGCCTTCCAGGACGACCATGCCCGGGACCTCGCGCTGAGGGGGCATGGATTCGACGTGCGCCGCTACAGCGAAGAGCAGCTGAACGACGAGCCCACCGCCGTCGCCACCGATCTGCGGGATGCCCTCGGCCTGGCCTCATAAAGTGGGGCGCGTGAGCGCCGACGCACCCGAGCTCTTCCTGATCGACGGTAACTCGCTCGCCTACCGGGCCTTCTTCGCCCTGCCCGAGTCGATCGGGACCAGCGACGGTCGCCCCACCAACGCGATCTACGGGCTCGCCTCGATGCTGGTGAAAATCATCGACGAGCACCACCCGGCCGGGGTCGTGGTCGCCTGGGACGCGGGGATGTCGGGCCGCGAGGTCACCTACGACCTCTACAAGGCCCAGCGCAAACCCCGCCCGGATCTGTTGCGCGAGCAGTGGCCGCACCTGATGCCCCTGGTCGAGGCCTTCGGCTACACCAACGTCAAGGTCGAGGGCTACGAGGCCGACGACGTGATCGCTTCGCTCGTCAGGCAGGCCCGCGAGCAGGGGATCGAGGTGATGGTGGTGACCGGCGACCGCGACGCGTACCAGCTGGTCGACGAAGGGGTGCGGGTGATGAGCACCTCGCGCGGGATCACCGAGACGAAGGTCTACGACCGTGAGGCGGTCGTCGAGCGCTACGGAGTCCCGCCGGAGCTGATCACCGACCTGATGGGGCTGCGCGGCGACACCTCGGACAACATCCCCGGCGTTCCAGGGATCGGCGAGAAAACGGCGACCCAGCTGCTGCAGGAGTTCGGTTCACTGGACGAGGTCCTCGCAAACGTCGAGAAGGTCTCCGGGGCGAAACGCAAACAGAACCTGGTCGAGCACGCCGACGACGCCCGCCTCTCGAAGCAGCTGGCGACGCTCCAGTACGAGATCGAGACCGGCGTCGACCTCGGCGAGGCGATGGCGAGCGAGCCCGACCGCGGCGCCCTGCGCGACTTCATGCGCGAGTTCGAGCTGCGGGCGGTGCTGGAGCGGCTGGAGGAAGCGCTGCCGGACGGCCAGGCGGTTCCCGGCCGCAGCGTCGAGCGCGAGCTCGAGGTCGAGGTGGAGGAGGGAACGACCGCCGACCTCGGCGACGGCCCGGCGGCGCTGGCGATCGCCGGCGAGCGCTGGGCGGCCGCGGAAGGCGAGCGGACCCTCACCGGCTCCTCCAGCCAGGACGAGCTGGCGGTCGCCCTGAAGGGCCGGCCGTTCCTCGCCCACGACGCCAAGTCGCTGGGCGGCGGGCGCCACGGCCTGCTCGCCGCCGCGGCCCGCGAGGGCGTCGAGCTGGAGCTGGACCACGACACGATGGTCGCCGCCTACCTGCTGGAGCCGCAGCGCCGCACCTACGAGCTGACCGAGCTGGCCGCCGACGCGGGGATCGGCCTCGCCGCCGGCGCCACGGCGCAGCCCGAGGAGGACGACGGGCAGCTGGCGCTCGGCGAGGAGGTCGAGGCGGGCCTCGACCCGGCCGAGGAGGCGCGCCTGGTCGCCGCCTTGGCCGAGGCGCAGCGGCCGCGAATCGAGCAGCTGGGCCTGGAGAAGCTGCTGCGCGAGGTCGAGCTGCCGCTCGTCCACGTCCTCGCGGCGATGGAGCGTGAGGGCATCAAGCTCGACGCCGCGCGGCTCGCGGAGGTCGGGGCCGGGTTCGGCGAGCGCATCGCCACGCTCGAGACGGAGATCTTCGAGCTGGCCGGCGAGGAGTTCACGATCGGCTCGCCCCAGCAGGTGGGACGGATCCTCTTCGAGGAGCTCGGCCTGACCCGCAAGCGCCGCGGCAAAACCGGCTTCTCGACCGACGCCCGGGTGCTCGCCCAGATCCGCGACGAGCACCCGATCGTCGAGAAGATCGAGTCCTGGCGCGAGCTGACCAAGCTGAAGAACACCTACCTCGACTCGCTGCCCGACCTGATCGATCCCGAGACCGGCCGCGTCCACACCACCTTCAACCAGACCGCGACCACGACGGGCCGCCTCTCCAGCACCAGTCCCAACCTCCAGAACATCCCGATCCGAACCGAGATCGGCCGGCCGGTGCGGGCCTGCTTCGTCGCCGATCAGGGACAGCAGCTGCTCTCCGCCGACTACAGCCAGGTTGAGCTGCGGGTGCTCGCCCACGTCGCCGACGAGGGGGTGCTGAAGGACGTATTCCACGCCGGGGAAGACGTCCACGCGGCGACCGCGGCCGAGGTCTTCGAGATCGGCCGCGACGAAGTCGACGTCGGCCAGCGCTCGAAGGCGAAGATGGTCAACTTCGGGATCGTCTACGGGCTGACCGGGTTCGGCCTCGCCGACCGCCTCAACATCCCGCGCAAGGAGGGTGAGGAATTCGTCGCGCGCTACCTGGAGCGCTTCCCCGCGGTGCGCGCCTTCCGCGAGCAGGTGGTCGAGCGGGCCCAGGAGGAGGGCTACGTGACGACCCTGATGGGACGGCGCCGGCAGATTCCCGAGCTGCGCTCCGGCAACCCGAACACGCGCCGCCTCGGCGAGCGGCTCGCCGTCAACACGGTGATCCAGGGCACCGCCGCCGACATCATCAAGGTGGCGATGGTCAACTGCCAGCAGGCGCTGCGCGAGGCCGGGGGAGAGACCCGCCTCGTCCTGCAGATCCACGACGAGCTGCTGTTCGAGGGCCCGTCGGGAGAGATGGAGGGGGCGGCCGAGCTGGTCGAGCGCGAGATGTGCGCCGCCTACCCGCTCGAGCCGCCGCTCGAGGTCGACATCGGGATCGGGCCCGACTGGCTGACCGCGAAGTAGCCGGGCTCAGTCGTCGTCGCCGCCCGGGCCGCTGCTGTCGGAACCGTCGCCGGAGGAGCCGGATCCGCTGCTTTCCGAGCCGCTCGAGCCGCTCGAGCCGGGGCCCGAGTTGCTCCCTCCCGAAGTCCCCTCGCCCGAGCGGTCGTCGTCGCGGTCGCCGGACCCCGAGTGGCCGCTGCGCCCGGAGGAGCCGTCATCGCCGCGGCTGCGGCGATCGTCGCCGTCATCGGATCCGTCGTCATCCGAGCCGCCACCCGGCCCGCTGTTGTCCGCGCCCCCACCGGAATGCTCCGAGCCCGAACCAAGCGAGGAGCCACCCGACCCGGAAGCCTCACCGCGACCCGGCTCCGGCGCCGCCGAGGCCGCCGCCGGCTCCGGCGCCTTGCCGTCGCGGTCCTGCTGGATCGCCACCCCGGCCCCGACGGAACCGGCGACCAGCGCCGTCGCCACGCCGGCCTTGAGCGCACCGGCGGCGCCGAGCCCACCCAACGCCGCGCCCCCGCCCCCGCCGGCGCTCGCGACTCCCGCCGCCGTGGCCGCACCGCCGGCCCCAGCGGCCGCGGCCTCGGCGCCGTGGTCGAAGAGCATCCGCAGAAACGGCAGCGGCACGAGCAGGCCGAGCCCGTTGCGCAGCGCCACCCGCGCCCGGTGGATCGCCTGCCGCGCAGCGCCGCCGCTGACCCCCAGCGCCGCCGCGATCTCCTCGTGGCTCAGCCCTTCCAGCTCGCGCATCACGATCGCCGCCCGCTGCGGCTCGGGCAGTGCCCCCAGCCGCTCGATCAGCTCGGCGATCTCCTCGCGGCGCTCGGCCTCGACCGCCGCGCTCGGCCCGCCGGCCACCGCCTCGCCCAGCTCCTCGGTGAGGGGCGGGGCGTCACGCAGGCCGTTGAGGGCGGTGTTGCGGACGATCCGGTAGAGCCACGGCCGCAGCTCGATCTCCGCCTCGGTGCCGCGCAGGGCCAGCAGCGCCTTCGAGAAGGCGTCCTGGGTGACGTCCTCGGAGCGGTTGCCGACGATCGCCGCCGCGAACCGGTCGAGCGGCCGGCGGTAGCGGCGGACAATCTCCTCGAACGCTCCCTCGTAGCCCTCGCGGACCAGCTTGACCAGCCGCCGGTCGGGCTGGGTGCGCAGCGCCGGGCCGAGGAGGATCCGGGAGGCGAGCGGTTCGGCTGGAGGTGGAGGCATCGCTTCTGACTGTCCCTCGGTGGTCTTGGGCTCCGACTGCGGTACTGATATGACAGCAGGGCGGACCACTCGCCCTGCCCTACCGATGCAACACGCCCCCCGACCCAAGATCACGCCCAACCCCGACCGCCGCTGTGGATAGAGGCTTGGCGATCGTCCTGACCGCGGTCGCCGGGGGCCTGATCGCCCTGCAGGCGCCGATCAACGCCGAACTCGGGAAGGCGACCGGCGGCCTGCCCGCGGCGCTGGTCTCCTTTGCGGTGGGGACGATCGCGCTCACCGCGATCGTCGTGCTCAGCGGCAAGGCCGCCGGGCTCGGGTCGACCTTCGAGGTTCCCTGGTACTACCTGGTGGGCGGGCTGCTCGGGGCGATCTACGTGACCAACGCGCTGCTCGCCGTCTCGGCGATCGGCGCCGGCGGGGTCGCCGCGCTGACCGTCGCCGGCCAGCTCACCGCCTCGGTGGCGATCGACCGCCTCGGCCTATTCGGTCTTGACGAGGTCCCGCTCACCCCCGAGCGCCTGCTCGGGGTCGCGCTGCTCCTGGCCGGGACCGTGCTGGTCATCCGCTGAGGGGACGAAGTCCGGCGGCGCGATGTTCAGGTAGTGCCCGAAGGACCAGTCGATGAAGCGCTTCGTGCCCATCAAGCGGATCGCCGGGCCGAGGATACGCGGCGGGATGCGCGGGACCAGCCGCTGCACCCGCAGCATCCAGCGGAACTTCCACTCGTGGGAGTCGTGGAACCCGGCGTAGGTCGCGGCCGCCTGCTCGCGCGTCTGCCGACCCTCGACCACCCCGCGCAGCTCGCGCCCCAGCGCCACCCCGAAGTAGAGCGCGGTCCTGATCCCCTCGGCGGTCAGCGGCAGGCAGTGCCCCGCCGAATCGCCGACGAAGAAGACACCGCCCTCGGTCGAGCGGCGAAGCTTGTGCGGGATCCAGTTGCCCTGGTAGCGGACGCGGTCGCGGTTAAGATCCTCGGCGAGCAACTCGGTCGTCTCCCGCACGTGGAAGCGCGGGTCGAAGGAGCCGACCCCGATTCGGGTCTCCTCGCGGGCCGGGAACGACCAGCCGTAGCCGGCCGGCACATAGCGGCGGTCGATCCAGACCTCGAGATCCTCGCTGCCGCCCTCCGGGTGCACCTCGAGGCCGCGCGAGAGCGGCGCGTCGGGCGGTTGGTAGCCGTCGCCGGAGGCCAGCATGCGCCGCCACCCGAGCGCGTCGACTACCAGCGGGGCGGAAATCACCCCGCGGTCGGTCTCGATCGCGATCTCGCCGGGCGCCCGGGGCGCTTTCCTCTCGCTATCCGAGAGGAAGTCGACCCGCCCGTTCACCTTCGCGGTCTCGAAGCCGGCGTCGCAGTCGCGCCAGAGCAGCTGGCAGAGCTCGCGGTAGTCGAAGGTCGAGAAGCTCCAGGGGAGCCGGTAGCGCGCCTCGCCGTGAGGCGTGTGCATGAGCAGCGTGTCGAAGCGCTGGCGCTCGCAGTCCATCAGCCCCAGCCGCCGCAGCCACTCGGTCGGGATGCCGCAGGCGGAGGTCTGGCGCTCGCCGATCTCGTAGCGATCGACGATCATCACGTCAGCGCCGCAGCCGGCCAGCTCGCGCGCAACCGCCAGCCCGGCGAAGCTGGCGCCGCAGATCAGCACATCGTGCGATCCGTCCAGCGGCGTTCGTTCGTCACCGCGCTTGGTGGCTCGGACCGGCATCGACCTCGATTCTGCCATCATTCGCCGCCGTGTCGGCGACCGAGACCGTGACCCCTGCGCCCAGCGCCACGCCCGTCGAGGGCTCAGGCGGGCTCCTGCTCAATATCGATGGGAAAATCGTCCCCAACTACGCGGCGACGATGGTCTCCTTCGATGAGGGCGACGTCGTCAAAGGCAAAGTCGTCCGCATCGACAAAGACGAGGTCCTAGTCGACATCGGCTACAAGGCCGAGGGGGTCATCCCCTCCAACGAGCTTTCGATCCGCAAGTCGGTCGACCCGCACGAAGAGGTCGAGCTGGGCGAGGAGATCGACGCCCTCGTCCTCACCAAGGAGGACGCCGAGGGCCGCCTGATCCTCTCCAAGAAGCGAGCCCGCTTCGAGAAGGCCTGGCGCCGCATCGAGATCGCCGCCGACTCCGGCGAACCGGTCGAAGGCAGCGTCATCGAGGTCGTCAAGGGCGGCCTCATCCTCGACCTCGGGGTGCGCGGCTTCCTGCCCGCCTCGCTGGTCGACATCCGCCGGGTCCACAACCTCGACGAGTTCATGGGGCAGACGCTCGAGTGCAAAGTGATCGAGCTCAACCGCAGCCGCAACAACGTCGTCCTCTCGCGGCGCGCCGTGCTCGAGGAGGAGCGCAAGGAGGTCCGCGAGCAGATCCTCGACCGCCTCGAGCCCGGCCAGGTCGTCGAAGGCAAGATCTCCAACATCGTCGACTTCGGCGCCTTCGACCTCGACGGGATCGACGGTCTGATCCACATCTCCGAGCTTTCCTGGAGCCACGTCAACCATCCCTCCGAAGTCGTCGCGATCGGCGACACGGTGCGGATCAAAGTGCTCGACATCGACCGCGACCGCCAGCGCATCTCGCTCGGTCTCAAGCAGACCCAGGAGGACCCGTGGCAGCGGGTGATCAGCACCCACCGCCCCGGCGACGTGCTCGAGGGCGCGGTGACCAAGGTCGTCGCCTTCGGCGCCTTCGTCGAAATCCTGCCCGGCGTCGAGGGCCTGGTTCACATCTCCGAGCTCGCCGACCACCATGTCGAGAACCCGAGCGAAGTGGTCGAGCCCGGCACCAACTTGAACGTGAAGATCCTTGAGATCGACGAAGAGCGGCGGCGGCTTTCTCTCAGCATCAAGCGGGTCGAGGGTCAAAATATGCCGATGCAGGGGCTGGGGGATCAGCTTGCTGCGGCCGAGGGACAGGACGACCAGCCCGCGGGTCCTGTCGCAGAGGAGGACTCCTCGTCCTCGCAAGCTGCGGGCGAGGAGCCCCCCTCTACGCCACCCGCGGGAGAGGCCGTCGAGTCCGCGGAATCGGCCGAGCCGGCTGCCGACGAGGCCCCCGCAGCGGAGGAGCTTGTTGCTGACGAAGATGCTGTGGAGGAACCTGTCGCGGAGGTTGCTCAGGACGAGGCCGTCGTCGTTGAGGACGAGGCCCCTGCTGAGGAGCCTGTTGCCGAGGAGGCTTCTGAGTCTGCGGATGCTGCGCCGGTGGCCGAGGAGAATGGGGTTGCCGAGGACGAGGATCCTGCGGAGGCTCAGGAGGGGGAATCGGTTCAGGAGCGGCCGGACTCTCCCGACGACGTCGACGAGGCGTCGGGCGAAGACGCGCAGACGGGCGAGTCCGAGCAGAGCTGAGCGGGCGGCTCGCGGTGCCGCCGCTGACGATCGGCCTCACCGGCGGCATCGCGGCCGGGAAGTCCGAGGCGCTGGCCGCCTTCTCGCGGCTCGGCGCGGCGACTCTCTCCAGCGACGCCGTCGTCCACGAGCTGCTCGATTCCGAACCGCTGGTTGGGCGCCTGGTCGAGCGTTGGGGCGAGGAGGCGGCGCCCGGCGGGACCGTCGATCGCACCCGCGTCGGTGAGATCGTCTTCGCCGATCCCGATCAGCTGACCTGGCTCGAGCAGCAGATCCACCCGCTGGTCGGCGAGCGAATCGGCGGCTGGCTGGCGACGCTCCCGGCCGAGACCGAGGTCGCCGTGATCGAGGTGCCGCTGCTCTTCGAGTCGGGGATGGAGAAGGCGTTCGACACGACCGTCGCGGTGGTCGCCGATGACGAGCTGCGCCGCGGGCGCGCCGCGGCCCGCGGCCACGCCCTCGTCGACGAGCGCGAGGCGCGCCAGCTCGGCCAGGACGAGAAGGCGGAGCGGGCCGAGCACATCGTCGAGAACCACGGCTCGCTCGAGGACCTCGAACGGGCGCTGTCCGCGCTGATCGAGAGGCTGAAGCGATGAAGCGGAAACGCGCGAAGCGACGGCGCCGGCTCGCGCTGGGAGCGATCGCGGTCGGAGCCGGCCTCGCGCTCGGCATCATGATCGCCGGCGGGACCTTCGACAAGGCGATCCAGGAGCTGACCCTGCCCCTCCGCCACGAGGACATCATCCGCCAACAGGCCGAGGAAAAGGGGGTCGACGCCTCGCTGATCGCCGCCGTCATCTACTCGGAGTCGAAGTTCGCCGACCAGACCTCGGGCGCCGGGGCCCGGGGCCTGATGCAGATCACCCCCGAAGCGGCGAACGAAATCGAGCGCCTCAGCGGGGGAACCTCGTTCCGGATCGAGGATCTCTCCGATCCCGAAATCAACATCCGCTACGGCACCTTCCTGCTGCGCGAACTGCTGGAGCGCTTCGACGGCGACGAGGCGGCCGCGCTCGCCGCCTACAACGCCGGCCCGTCGAACGCCGAAGAGTGGGGTGGGAGCGACCTCACCGTCGAGGAGATCCCCTTCCCGGAAACGCGCGCCTATGTCGAAGAGGTGCTCGACAAGAAGGGCGCCTACCGCGACGAGTACGCCCGGGAGCTGGGGTACCGATGAGCGACGGCGCTCCGCGGCCGCGCGTCGTGGCGCTCGCCCTCGCGGTCGGCCTGGTCCTGGCCGACTCCTCGATCGTCGTCCTGGCGCTGCCGGACATCTACCGGGACCTCGGCACCAGCGTCGCCGGCGTCACCTGGGTGCTGGTCTCGTTCAACCTGGTGATGGCGCTGGCCGCGGTGCCGGCGGCGCTGCTGGCCCGCCGGGCCGGGCCCGGCCGTACCGCCGCCGTCGGGCTCGCCGTGTTCGCCGGGGCGGGTCTCGCCTGCGGCGTCGCCGAGGAGCTCCCGACCCTGATCCTGGCCCGTTGCGTGCAGGCGCTCGGCGGGGCGGCGGCGGTCACCGCCGCGCTGGAGCTGCTGCCGGCCAGCGTCGGCTCGGAGCGCCGCGCCGCGACGGTCTGGGCCGCCGCCGGGGCGACGGGGGCCGCGCTCGGACCGGCGGTGGGTGGTCTGCTCACCGAGCTCGTCTCCTGGCAGTCGATCTTCCTGATCCAGGTCCCGATCGCCTTGGTCGCCGCGGTGCCGATCCTCGCGGTCGCCAAACACGAGGCGGCGACCGGGATCCTCGAAACCGAGCTGCGCCGTACCGGCCGGCCGCATCTGCTCGCCAACCTGGCGCTGGCGATGATCTCCGCCGCGATCGCCGCCGCCCTCTTCCTGCTCGTGCTGCTGTTGATCGAGGGCTGGCGCCTGACCCCGATCGGGGCCGCGCTGGTCGTCACCGTGATGCCGCTGGCCGCGATCCTCGGCAGCCGCATCGGACCGCTCGTCCCCAGCGCCAAGGCGCGGGCCGGGGCGGGCGCGATCTTCGTCTGCGGCGGCCTCGCGAGCCTCGCCTACCTGCCCAAGGCGGAGGTGGCCCTGACCCTGCCGCCGCAGATCCTGATCGGGATCGGGCTCTCGCTGGTGCTCTCGGCGCTGACCGAGACGGCGCTCGGCGGCCGTGCCCCGCAGGCGATCCACGGCGGCTGGACGATCTCGGCGCGCCACGCCGGAGTGGTGATCGGCCTGCTCGCCTTGACGCCGATCTTCACCGCCGACATCGCCGAGCAGCGCCGCGACGCGATCGACGCCGGCACCGCGGTGATCCTCGACTCGCAGGTCAACCCGCTGGTCAAGATCGGCTTGGCGCAGCGGATAGGCGACCAGCTCGAAGGCGAGGAGGGCAAAGTACCGGTCATCGGCCCGGCCTTCGAGCCGCTGCCCGAGGATCCCGAGGAGCGGAGTGAAGTCGTCGGCCTGCGCGAAGAACTGCAGGATCAGCTCGACCGGGGCGCGACGCACGCCTTCAGCCCCTCGTTCCTGCTCGGCGCGCTTCTGGCCCTTCTGGCGCTGATCCCGATCGGTCTCTCGCGGCGGGTCGAGCTGTGAGCCCGGCGCTGCGTGCCCAGGTCCTGGTCGGGGCGGCGATCGTCTCGGCCGCGGCCCTGGTCGGCATCTACCTCGCAGCGGGGGGATCGTCCTACGAGCCGGAGCAGGTTCAGGATCCGTGCCAGCAGCGCGCTTGGAGCAATCCCCAGAGCCTGGGGGAAATCGCCAACCAGTTCTCGATCTCGGCCCTCGACGGCGCCGCCTGTCAGCTCGGTGTCTCCCGGGAGGAGCTGGCGCAGGCGCTGGCCACCCCGGAAGGGCGCGAGCGGTTCACCGAGCGCTACGGGATCGACGACGAGGAGCTCGCCCGGGCGATCCGGGCCGGTCTCCTGCGGGCGATCGACGACGCCGAAGAAGCGGGCGCGCTGAGCCCGCTGATCGGCGGCCCCCTGCGCTCCACGGTCGAGGGGATCCCGCTCGACCAGGCGGTCGAACTGATCAACAACGCGCGCTCGATCTTCGGCGGCGTCGACGGGCTGCTCGGCCCGGCTGCCGACCTGCTCGAAGAACTGCTGCCCTGAGGCGGACCGCCCGGGCGCCCGAGAGGCGACGTCGCTAACGGCCGCGCGTCGCCCGCCAGACCCAGAGCATCGCCAGCGGCTGCAGCGGCAGGCGGGCCCAGAGCGCCCAGCGGGGGATGCGGCGCAGGTCGAGTCCCCGGATCTGCTCGGGGTTGACCGCCATGTGGATGTTGGCGGGGAAGACGGCGATCAGCAACGAGAGCAGCCACCAGCGCCCGATGCGGCGGGAGGCGGGGTGGAGGACCATCGCCGCCCCGGCGAGCTCGGCGACGCCGCTGACGGCGACCGCCTCTTTCCTCCGCGACTCGATCGCCGCCGGCACGATCGCCTCGAAGCTGCGGCGGGCGACGAAGTGCATCGTCCCCATGAAGGTGAAGAAGGCGGCGAGGGCGAGGCGCGAGCGATTCATCGACGGGAGTCTCCCACCTGCAAGCGCGAGAGGCTTTTGTAACCCAGAGGGTTACAAACGTAGGCAGCGCTATCGTCAGCGCGTGCCCGATTTCAAGCTCAACCCCGCCTACACGCCGACCGCCGACCAGCCGAAGGCGATCGCCGGCCTGGCGGAGGGCCTGGGGGCCGGCGAACGCTTTCAGACCCTGCTCGGCGCGACCGGCACCGGCAAGACCTTCACGATGGCGGCGACGATCGAGGCGGTGCAGCGGCCGACCCTGGTGATCGCCCACAACAAGACGCTGGCGGCCCAGCTCTGCAACGAGTTCCGCGAGTTCTTCCCCGACAACGCGGTCGAGTACTTCGTCTCCTACTACGACTACTACCAGCCCGAGGCCTACGTCCCGGCCCAGGACCTCTACATCGAGAAGGACTCCTCGATCAACGACGAGATCGACCGCCTGCGCCACGCGGCGACGGCGGCGCTGTTCGCGCGCCGCGACGTGATCATCGTCGCCTCGGTCTCCTGCATCTACGGGATCGGATCGCCCCAGGTCTACAACGAAAAAATGCAGCTCTTCAAGGTCGGCGAGGAAATCGACCGCGACGAGGTGCTGCGCAAGCTGGTGAAGATGCAGTACCAGCGCAACGACCAGGTGCTGGGGCGCGGCGCCTTCCGGGTGCGGGGCGAGGTGCTGGAGATCATGCCCTCCTACGCCGAGTCGGCCTACCGGATCGCCCTGTTCGGCGACGAGATCGAGGGGATCCAGCACTTCGACCCGTTGACCGGCGAGGTGCTGGACACGATCGACCACGTCTCGGTCTGGCCGGCCTCCCACTACGTGACCAAAGACGAGACGCTGGAGCGCGCGGTGGAGGAGATCCGCGCCGAACTGAACGCGCGCACCGCCGAACTCGAGGAGGAAGGCAAGCAGCTGGAGGCGCACCGGCTGCGCCAGCGCACCGCTTATGACCTCGAGATGCTGAAAGAGGTCGGCTTCACCTCCGGGATCGAGAACTACTCGCGGATCCTCGACGGCCGGCCCGCCGGCAGCCCGCCGCACACGCTGATCGACTACTTCCCCGACGACTTCGTCGTGATGGTCGACGAGTCCCACCAGACGATCCCGCAGATCGGCGGGATGTACGAGGGGGACCGCTCGCGCAAGACGACCCTGGTCGACTACGGCTTCCGCCTGCCCTCGGCGATCGACAACCGGCCGCTCAAGTTCGAGGAGTTCCTCGACCGCGTCGACCAGCTGGTCATGGTCTCGGCGACGCCCGGGCCCTTCGAGCGGGCGGAATCGACCCGGATCGTCGAGCAGATCGTGCGCCCGACCGGGATCGTCGACCCGGAGATCGAGCTGCGTGAGACGAAGAACCAGATCGACGACCTGATGAACGAGGTCCGCAAGGTCGCCGCCGAGGGCGACCGCACGCTCGTCACCACCCTGACCAAGAAGATGGCGGAGGACCTGACCGCCTACCTGCTCGAGTACGGGATCAAGGTCCGCTACCTGCACTCCGAGGTCGACACCCTGGAACGGATCCAGATCGTCCGCGACCTGCGGCTCGGCGAGTACGACGTCCTGGTCGGCGTCAACCTTCTGCGCGAGGGGCTCGACCTGCCCGAGGTCTCGCTGGTCGCGATCCTCGACGCCGACAAGGAGGGTTTCCTGCGCGGCGAGACCAGCCTCGTGCAGACGATCGGCCGCGCCGCCCGCAACGTCAAAGGGCGGGTGCTCATGTACGCGGACAAGGAGACCGCCGCGATGCGGGCGGCGATGAGCGAGACCGACCGCCGCCGGGCGATCCAGGTCGCCTACAACGAGGAGCACGGGATCACCCCGGCGACCGTGCGCAAAGGGATCTCCGAGATGGCCGAGTTCCTCGCGATGGAGGACCGGGCGCCGGCGAAACGACGCCGCAGGCGCAGCGGCGAGGTTCAGACTCCGGAGGAGCTGGAGCGGACGATCGTGGCGCTGGAGGAGGAAATGCTGGCCGCCGCCGACGACCTGCGCTTCGAGGAGGCGGGGCGGATCCGCGACGAGCTGAAGGAACTGCGCCGCGACCTCGACGGGATGGCCGCCGGGACCTGAGCGGCCGGCCCCGGCGCCTAGACGTGCGTCTGCCGGGAGGGAACATCTGTTCGCCTGGGTAGACTCGTTGTGAGTGGCCGCTTCTGACCGAATCGTCATCTCCGGCGCTCGCGAGCACAACCTCAAGGACATCGACCTCGAGTTGCCGCGCGACGCGCTGATCGTCATCACCGGGCTCTCCGGCTCCGGCAAGTCGAGCCTTGCCTTCGACACGATCTACGCCGAGGGGCAGCGACGCTACGTCGAGTCGCTCTCGGCCTACGCGCGCCAGTTCCTCGGCCTGATGGAGAAGCCCGACGTCGACTCGATCGAGGGGCTCTCGCCGGCGATCTCGATCGACCAGAAGACGACCTCGCGCAACCCGCGCTCGACGGTCGGCACGGTGACCGAGATCTACGACTACCTGCGGCTGCTCTGGGCGCGGATCGGGGTGCCGCACTGCCCCGAGTGCGGTGAGGAGATCACCGGCCAGACCCAGGAGCAGATCGTCGACCGGCTGATGACCCTTGCGGAGGGGACCAAATTCACGGTCATGGCGCCGGTCGTGCGGGGGCGGAAAGGCGAGTACGGCAAATTGCTGGAGCAGATGCGGCTCGAGGGCTACTCGCGGGTAAAGGTCAACGGCGAGCTGCGCCGGCTCGACGAGGAGATCGTCCTCGACAAGAAGTTCAAACACGACATCTCGGTGGTGGTCGACCGCCTGGTGATGAAGACGGACCTGCGGCGGCGCCTCTCGGAGTCGGTCGAGGCGGCCGGCGGCCTCGCGGCCGGGCTGATCGAAGTCGAGATCGCCGACCCGCCAAAACCCGCCGCGGGCGGAGGCGACGCCGAGCACCCCGGCGGAGTCCTGTTGTTCAGCGAGCAGTTCGCCTGCCTCAACTGCGGCACCTCGATCCCCGAGCTGGAGCCGCGGATCTTCTCCTTCAACTCGCCGCACGGGGCCTGCGAGCGCTGCCACGGGCTCGGCTTCCAGCGGGTGATCGACCCCGAACTTGTGGTTCCCGACCCGACCCTCTCGCTGGCCGAGGGGGCGCTGCAGCCCTGGAACCGCGGGATCACCGCCTACTGGAGGAGGCTGATCGCCGCGGTCGCCGCGGAGTACGGAATCGACCCCGAAGTCCCCTGGTCGAAGCTGAAGAAGTCCGAGAAGGAGATCTTCCTCTACGGCACCGGCGAGGAGCGCCACCAGGTCACCTACACCAACCGCTTCGGCCGCCGCCGCTCCTACAAGGTCCGCTTCGAGGGCATCGTCAACAACCTGCAGCGGCGCTACGAGGAGACCGACTCGGAGACCAACCGCGAGCGGATCGAGGGCTACATGGCCGAGCAGCCGTGCCCGCAGTGCGAAGGCGCCCGGCTGCGGCCGGAGAGCCTCGCGGTCAAGGTCGGCGGGATCAGCATCGCCGAGTACAGCGCCCTCTCCGCCCGGGCGGCGGCGGAGTGGATCGCGGCCCTGGAGATGACCGAGACCGAGCGGGCGATCGCCCGGCTGATCGTGCGCGAGATCTCCGAACGGCTCGCCTTCCTCGAGAACGTCGGCATCGGCTACCTCTCGCTGGCTCGCTCGGCTCGCTCCCTGTCCGGCGGCGAGGCGCAGCGGATCCGGCTGGCGACCCAGATCGGCTCGCACCTGGTCGGGGTGATGTACGTGCTCGACGAGCCCTCGATCGGCCTCCACCAGCGCGACAACGAGAAGCTGATCGCGACCCTCGACCGGCTGCGCGACCTCGGCAACACGGTGATCGTGGTCGAGCATGACGAGGGAACGATGCGGGCCGCCGACCACCTGGTCGACCTCGGGCCCGGGGCCGGCGAACATGGTGGCCACGTGATCGCCGCCGGCACGCCGGCGAAGGTCGCCAAGGACCCCGCTTCGCTGACCGGGCAGTACCTCTCCGGCAAGCGCCGGATCGAGGTGCCGGAGGAGCGGCGCGAGCCGCGCGGCGCCCTCCTGGTGCGGGGCGCCCGCGAACACAACCTCAAGGGCGTCGACGTGGCGATCCCGATCGGCGTCTTCTGCTGCGTGACCGGCGTCTCCGGCTCCGGCAAGTCGACCCTGGTCAACGAGACGCTGCACCACGCGGTCGCCAACCGGCTGCACCAGGCGAAGCTCCGCCCCGGCGCCCACGACGGCATCGACGGGCTCAGCCAGATCGACAAGATCATCAACATCGACCAGTCGCCGATCGGTCGCACGCCGCGCTCCAACCCGGCCACCTACACCGGCGTCTTCGACCACATCCGGCAGCTCTTCACCCAGACCCAGGAGTCGCGGGCGCGCGGCTACAAGCCGGGCCGCTTCAGCTTCAACGTCAAGGGCGGGCGCTGCGAGGTCTGCAAAGGCGACGGCCAGATCAAGATCGAGATGCACTTCCTGCCCGACGTCTACGTGCCCTGCGAGCAGTGCCACGGCAAGCGCTACAACCGCGAGACGCTCGAGGTCCGCTTCAAGGGCAAGAGCATCGCCGACGTGCTGGAGATGTCGGTCGAGGAGGCGGTCTCCTTCTTCGAGAACGTGCCGAAGATCGCCCGCCGCCTGCGCACCCTGCACGACGTCGGGCTCGACTACATCCGGCTCGGCCAGCCGGCGACGACCCTCTCCGGCGGCGAGGCGCAGCGGATCAAGCTCGCCACCGAGCTCTCCAAAGTCGCCACCGGCGACACCCTCTACATCCTCGACGAGCCGACCACCGGCCTGCACTTCGCCGACGTGCAACGGCTGCTCGACGTGCTCGGGCGCCTGGTCGACGCCGGCAACACCGTGGTCGTGATCGAGCACAACCTCGACGTGATCAAGACCGCCGACCGGCTCGTCGACCTCGGGCCCGAGGGCGGCGAAGAGGGGGGAGAGGTGGTGGCCACCGGCACCCCGGAGGAGGTCGCCGCGGTCGCGGGCTCCTACACGGGCCGCTTCCTCGCCGAGCTGGTCGAGCCTGCGAAGTCGAAACGCGGCAAGCGCCGCGAGCCGATCGCCGCCTGAGCGCTTCTCTTCCCGGTGCTTAAAACCGCTGCTGCTGGGTATTGGCAGGGGCGGAACAGGCAGGAGACCGGAGGAGAATCATGTCCAGTTCTGGAGTTTCGAAGCGGGTCGCGGTTATCGCGGCGGCGCTGATAGCCCTTGCCCTGGTCGCGGCCGGCTGCGGCGGCAGCGACAACGGTGGCACCAAGATCGCGCTGCTGCTGCCGGAAAACGAGACGCCCCGCTACGAAACGAACGACCGACCCGACTTCGAAGCGGCGATCGACGAACTCTGCTCTGACTGCGAAGTCCTTTACAGCAACGCTGGCGGCGACGCCGAAAAACAGCAGAGCCAGGCCGAAGCGGCGCTCACGCAGGGGGCTGAAGTCATGGTCGTCGACCCGATGGACTCCAAATCGGCCGCGGCGATCGCCGAAAAATCGAAAGCGCAGAACGTGCCGGTGGTGAGCTACGACCGGCTGATCGAAAACGGCGAAATCGACGCCTACGTCTCCTTCGACAACAAAAAAGTCGGCGAACTCCAGGCCGAAACGCTGGCGAAAAAACTGAAAGAAGACGGCAAAGCGAGCGGCCCCGTGATCATGATCAACGGCGACCCGGCCGACCCCAACGCCGCCCTCTTCAAGGAAGGCGCCGAGACCGGCTTCGAAGCCGCGGGCGTGAAAATCGCGAAAGCGTACGACACGCCCGAATGGTCGGCCGAAAACGCGCAGCGCGAGGCGCAGCAGGCGATCACCGCGCTCGGCAACGACGGCTTCGCCGGCATCTACGCGGCCAATGACGACACCGGCGGCGGCGCGATCGCGGCGCTGAAAGGTGCCGGCATCAACCCGGCCGAACGGCCGGTCACCGGCCAGGACGCCACCGTCGCCGGCCTGCAGCGGATCCTCGCCGGCCAGCAGTACATGACGGTCTACAAGGAAATCCCGCCCGAGGCCAAAGTCAGTGCCGAAATCGCGATCGCCCTCGCCGAAGGCGAAGACGTCCCGCAGGACAAAGTCACCAACGAAGTCAACAACGGCAAAGTCGACGTGCCCTCGGTGCTGCTGAAACCGATCGCCGTGACCAAAGACAACGTGAAAAGCACGGTGATCGCGGACGGGTTCGTGAGCGCGGGCGAACTCTGCACCGGCCCCTACGCGTCGGCGTGCAAAGAAGCGGGAATCTCGGGCTGAGATGAACGACGGCGCTCCGCTCCTCGAGTTGGAGGGAGTCAGCAAACGATTCGGCCCGGTCCAGGCGCTGGACCGGGTAGACTTCGCCGTCCAGCCTGGCGAGGTCGTCGGCCTGGTCGGCGACAACGGCGCCGGCAAGTCGACGTTGGTCAAGACGATCGCCGGAATCCACGGTGCCGACGAAGGCACGATCCGCTTCGAGGGCGAGGAAGTCTCGATCTCCAAGCCGCAGGACGCAGCCGAACTGGGGATCGCCACCGTCTACCAGGACCTGGCGCTCTGCGACAACCTCGACGTCGTCGCCAACCTCTTCCTCGGCCGCGAGGAGGTCGCGCCGGGGCCCGGTCAGGTCTCGCGCCAGCTCGACGAGGCGCGGATGGAGCACCAGACCGGCGAGCTGCTTTCCAACCTGGCGGTGACGATCCCCAGCCTGCGCAGCGAGGTCGGCACCCTCTCCGGCGGGCAGCGCCAGCAGGTCGCGGTTGCCCGTTCGCTGCTCGGCGAGCCCCGGGTCGTCCTCCTCGACGAGCCGACCGCGGCGCTCGGCGTGGCGCAGACGGCGCAGGTGCTCAACCTGATCCGGCGCCTGCGCGAGCGCGACCTAGGCGTCGTCATCATCAGTCACAACCTGGTCGACGTGTTCGAGGTCGCCGACCGCATCTTCGTCCTCCGTCTCGGCCGTGCGGCGGGCGAGTTCAGCGCCGAAGCGACGACCGAGGAGCACGTCGTCTCGGCGATCACCGGGGTCGGCTCGGAGGGCGAGAAGCGCGACGGCGAGAACGGGGAGGAGAAGCCGTGAGCAACGCCGCCGTCACCGCCGAGCCCGAACCGCAGGAGACCCGGTGGCGAGAGACCGCGCGCCGCGTCGTCCAGGGCGACCTCGCCTCGCTGCGGGTGGTGATCGGGCTGGCGGTGATCTGGGCGATCTTCCAGTTCGAGAACGACCGCTTCCTCTCGGCCCAGAACCTGACCAACCTGATGCTGCAGATCACCGCGATCGGACTGATCTCGGTCGGGGTCGTCTACGTTCTGCTGCTCGGCGAGATCGACCTCTCGGTCGGCGCGGTCAGCGGCCTCGCCGCGGCGGTGATGGCGGTGCTCAACGTCAAACACGGCTGGAGCCCCTACCTCGCGATCGCCGCCGCGATCCTCGTCGGGTTGGCGATCGGCCTGCTCCAGGGGAGCCTGTTCAGCCGCTTCGTGGTCCCCTCCTTCGTCGTCACCCTGGCCGGTCTGCTGGCCTGGCAGGGAGCGCTCTTACAGGTGCTCGGGTCGACCGGGTCGATCAACCTCACCGACCCCAAGATCACCGGCCTCGCCAACATTTTCTACTCCGACGCGGTCGGCTGGATCTTCGCCGCGCTCGTGATCGGGGTCTACGGCGCGGTGCTCTTCGTCGGCCACCGGCGCCGCGTCGCCGCCGGGCTCGCCGAGGAGGGCATCGCCACGCTCGGTTTCCGCTTCGGCCTGGTCGCGGTGGTGACGATCGTCGCCGTCGCGGTACTCAACTCCGACCGCGGCGTGCCGCTGGCGCTGCTGATCCTGCTCGCCTTCGTGGTCGGCATGGAGTACGTGGTCAGGCGGACGACGTTCGGCCGCCACGTCTACGCCGTCGGCGGCAACGCCGAGGCGGCACGCCGCGCCGGGATTCCCGTCAACCGGATTCGCGTCGCGGTTTTCGGGATCGCGGGCACGATGGCGGCAATCGGCGGCATCATGGCCGCCTCGCGTCTGCTGGCCGTCAACCAGAACTCGGGCGGCAACGAACTGCTGCTCCTGGCGATCGCCGGCCCGGTGATCGCCGGGACCAGCCTCTTCGGGGGGCGCGGCTCGGTCTGGACGGCGCTGATGGGCGCGCTGGTGATCGGCTCGATCTCCAACGGCATGGACCTGCTGGCGCTCTCCTCGGCGGTCAAGTTCATGGTCACCGGCGGGGTTCTCTTGCTCGCCGTCCTGGTCGACGCGGTCGCCCGGCAGCAGCGCCAGGGCATGGGACGGGCTTAGCGAGCGAACAGCAGCGAGGCGCCGATCGCGCCGCCGAGGTCGCCGAGTGAGGCGACGCGGACGGCCGGCGGGCGCTCGTCGACGAAGAGGTGCTTTGTCATCTCGTGCATCAACGGCTCCATGCAGCGCTCGCCGAACCGGATGCCGAGCCCGCCGCCGATGATCACCGCTTCCGGATCGATCAGGTTGACGGCCGAGGCGACGCCCGTCCCCAGCGCCTCGATCGCGCGATCGATCAGCTTCTCGGCGAGGTGGTCGCCATGGTCGATGGCGCGCTCCCATATGCCGCTCGTCAAGCGCGGTTTCCCGTGCTTCTCCATCAGCTTGAAGAGGTCGGTCTTGTGGCCCTCCTCGTGTTGGCGGCGCGCCTCGGCTTCCATCGCCGAGCGCCCGGCGTAGGCCTCGAGGCAGCCCTTGCGGCCGCAGGGGCACTTGGCGCCGCCGCGCTTCACGACCACGTGCCCGATCTCCCCGGCGGCGCCGCGGCCCAGCCACGGCTTGCCGTCGAGCACCAGCCCGCCTCCGACCCCGGTGCCCCAGAAGACGCCGATCAGGCTCTGGAACTCGCGCCCGGCGCCGAGGTGGAACTCGGCCTCGGTGGCCACCTGGACGTCGTTGCCGACCCGGACTTCGGTCCCAAGCGCCTCTTTCAGGACTTCCGCAAGCGGAAAGGCCCCTTCCCAGCCGGGGAGGTTCCTGGCCGAGGTGACCACGCCGGTCTGCTCGTCGGCGTCGCCGGGGGAGCCGATGCCCACGCCCTGCAGCGCGGACGTCTCAACTCCGGCCTGCTCGGCCGCTTCGCGCAGCGCCGCCTCCATCTCCGCGGCGACGTCCCGCGGCCCGCCGCTGGTCGGCGTCGGCCGCCGCGCCTCGCCGAGCACCTCGCCGCCCGGGTCGACGATCGCCGCCTGGATCTTCGTACCGCCGAGGTCTATCCCACCGCGCAGCTCAGCCACGGGGGGAGTCTATGCGGCTAACGTGCGGGCGCATGGTGGAGGACGGGCAGCGCGGCTGGCGCATCTGGTGGGCGAAGCGGCGCTGGTACGAGCGCAACCGGCGGCTCTGGCGCCGCTGGCGGCTCAACCGCCACGCCGCCCGCGGCGGCTTCTTCATTCGCTACCCGGTGGAGGGTGAGGTGCTCGAGGCGCTTGACGACGGGCGACTGACGATCGGGGAAGGGACGCTGCTCGAGCCCGGTTGTTGGATCACCCTCGCGCCGGACGCCCGGATCGAGATCGGCGCCGGCTGCTTCCTCAACCGCAACACGATGATCGCCGCCCACCAGCGGGTGAGGATCGGCGACCACACGATGTTCGCCAACGGCTGCTTCGTCGGCGACGCCGACCACCGCTTCGACGACCCCGACAGGCCGATCACCGAACAGGGCTTCACCTCCAAGGGCCCGGTCGAGATCGGCGCCAACTGCTGGCTCGGGGTCAACTGTGCGGTGACCGGCGGCGTCACGGTCGGCGAGCGCTGCGTGGTCGGCGCCAACTCGGTCGTCAATGCCGACCTTCCCCCACGGACGATCGCCGCCGGAGTGCCGGCGCGGGCGATCAAGCCGATCGAGTTCCGTGACTAACTCACAGAATTCCGTCACTTAGTGCCTATACTTCGGTTCCCATTGGCCGTGACCCTGAAGGGCATGGACCGGATGAACTCGAACCTCGGCACCGTCAATTCCCCCCGGACCGAAGGCGCCCGCGTTCTGCGCGCCAAGGCTGCGCTGCGCGCCGAGCTCGATGAGCCGCGCCGCCAGGGGCGGACGATCGGTCTGGTGCCGACGATGGGCTATCTGCACGATGGCCACCTCTCGCTGCTGAGGATCGCCCGGGCCGAGTGCGACGTCGTCGTGATGAGCCTTTTCGTCAACCCGACCCAGTTCGGTCCCGGCGAGGACCTCGACCGCTATCCGCGCGACGAGGAGCGCGACCTGCGGCTCGCCTCCGAGGCCGGGGTCGACTTCGTCTACGCGCCCTCGGTCGCCGAGGTCTACCCGGACGGGTTCGCCACCGCGGTCGGGGTCGGCGGCAACCTCACCGAGGTTCTCGACGGCCACCCCTCGCGGCGCGGCGCCTCCCACTTCCGCGGCGTCACCACCGTCGTCGCCAAGCTCTTCAACAGCGTCGGCCCCGACGTCGCCTACTTCGGCCAGAAGGACGCTCAGCAGGCGGCGGTGATCCGGCGCATGGTCCGCGACCTCGACTTCCCGGTGCGGATCGAGATCCTGCCGACCGTGCGCGAGCCCGACGGCCTCGCGATGAGCTCGCGCAACGCCTACCTCGACGACGAGGCCCGCGAGCGCGCCGCCGCGCTCCCGCGGGCGCTGCGCGCCGCCGAGCAGGGCGCTCGCTCGGAGTCCCTGCAGGCCGGCCTCGACGCCGCCCGCCGCGAGCTGGAGAGCGCCGGCATCGAGCCCGAGTACCTGGAGGCGCGTGACGCCGAGCTGCTCGAGCCGGTCGCCGCGCTGAACGGCCGCCCCGTGCTGGTCGCGGTCGCCGCCCGGGTCGGCGGCGCGCGCCTCATCGACAACGTCTTGATCGAGCCTTGATCCAACCTCGTCCTGACAAGGAGAGCCCATGCAGAGACAGATGCTGAAGTCGAAGATCCACCGAGCGACGGTCACCGACTGCGACGTCGACTACATCGGCAGCATCACGATCGACACCGAGCTGATGGCCCAGGCCGACCTGATCACCAACGAGCAGGTCCACGTCTGGGACATCGACAACGGCGCCCGCTTCGTCACCTACGTGATCGACGGCGAGCCCGGCTCCGGCACGATGCAGGTTAACGGCGCCGCCGCCCACCTCACCGCGCCCGGCCACAAGATCATCGTCGCCTCGTTCGGCGCCTACGACGAGAGCGACCTCGAGCGCTACTCGCCGGTCGTCGTCCACGTCGACGCCGAGAACCGCTCGGTCGCCGTCGACAGCCATCCCGAGGTGCTGCTCTCATGAGCTCGGGCGGCCGCTCCCACACCGCTCCCCCCGAGCCGGGCCGCCGCCCGGTCAACCTGCCGCGGCTCGCCGAGATGAAAGCCAACGGCGAGCCGATCGTGATGGTCACCGCCTACGACTACCCCTCGGCGACCGTGGCCGAGCAGGCCGGGGTGGACCTCGTCCTGGTCGGCGACTCCGCCGCCAACGTCGTGCTCGGCTATCCCGGCACCGAGATGGTCTCGATGGAGGAGATGATCGTGCTCGGCAAGGCCGTGCGCCGCGGCCTCAAGACGCCGCTGATGATCGGCGACATGCCGATGGGCAGCTACGAGTCGAGCGACGAGCTGGCGATCCGCAGCGCCCAGCGCCTCGTCAAGGAGACCGGCTGTCAGGTGGTCAAGCTCGAGGCCGGCGGGATCTCGGTCGAGCGGGCGGCGGCGATCGTGCGCGCCGGCATTCCGGTGATGGGCCATGTCGGCCTGACGCCGCAGACCGCCACCGCGCTGGGCGGCTACAAAGCCCAGGGCAAGACCGCCAAGGACGCGATCAGGGTCTACGAGGACGCGCTGGCCCTGCAGAAGGCCGGCTGCTTCGCGATCGTGATCGAGGCCGTCCCCGCCGCGATCACCGACTCGATCGTCGCGAAGCTGGAGATCCCGACGATCGGGATCGGTGCCGGCCCCTCGACCTCGGGCCAGGTGCTCGTCTTCCACGACCTGCTCGGGATCACCACCGGCCACATGGCGAAGTTCGTGAAGCGCTACGCCGACGTCCACGGGCAGATGGTCGAGGCGGTCAGCCGCTACGGCAAAGAGGTCCGCCCCCGCCACTTCCCGGAACCGGACCACGTCTACAGCGTCGAGCCAGCCGAGCTCTCCGAGTTCCGCGCCTACCTCGACCAGGGGAGCCTGGCGTCCCAGAAGGCTTGGGACTGGGAGCCGCTGCCCTGAGCCAGGCGCCGATCAAGGAGTGAGAGGGCGCGCGAGCTGACCCGCCTGGACCCGGGTAGACAGCGACCGTCCACCAGGGCACCGAGGGTCAGGTTGCAGATCGCCGCTTTGAATCCGGGGCCGGCCATCGCGACCGGCCCGATCCCCGGCAGGTGCGCGGCCAGCGACCCGGTCCAGACGGCTGGAGCACCCGGATCCTTGACGTAGGTGGCGCTGCCCGTGAGCGGCTTCGGGGCCTGCACGGTCGCGGCGCGCGGCGCACGCCTGCCGCGGCGGAAGCGGAACGAGCGTCGGCCCCCTTCGGCGCTGACGGTGCGCGTCAGCCGCATCCCGTCGCTGCGTTCGATCGCCCGCGCCGAGTGAACGTAGACCAGAAACCCGCCCCCGAAGATCGGCCGGAGGTCGACTGCGGCCGCTTCAAAGAGGAGGGTGGCCCCGTCGACGCGGTCCCGGGCTCGGAGCGCGGTGACGGGCATCAGCCTGATGAGGCTTTCGAACAACTCGCCGAGGGAGGCTTCGTCCTTCGGGTCGGTCTTGCAGACCTGGCGGTAGTGCCGGGTCGCGAACCCGCGGGCCTGCTTCGTGTCTACCTGGGTGAAACCGTTCTCGCCCCGGAACTGGATCGTGCCGCTGAAGAGTCCGCTTTCGAACACCGGCCCGCGCCCGCGGCAGCGGCGCTTCCGGTCCCCGTCGCCCCTGGGGCCGAAGTCGAGCCGCCTACCGCGGAACCGAACCGAGATGCGCCCCAGATCGCCGAACTCGGCATCGATCCCGTGCCGCGAGACCCGCCCCCTGGTGCGTGCCTCGATCGTCGTCTCCCCCTTGCGCAGGCTCAGCGTCACCCGCCGGTGGCCCTCCGTCTCGACCCAACCGTCGTAGCCGTTGCTCGCCTCGATCCTCAACGACAGGCGCAGGCTGCGCTCGTGGACCTCGAACCGCGACTGGGCCTGCGCCGGCGTTCCCGCCATTGCCGCGAGCACCAGCACCGCCGTGAGCACCCCCAGCCACCTTGCTCTCATCGGTGCAGACTATTCGAAGAAAGGCCGTCCAGCCGCCGGCTCGAACTACGATAGGCCGGCCGATGCCGATTTACGAGTTCGATTGCGGAAGCTGCGGAGCTCGCTTCGAGGAGCTGGTGGCCGCCGGGACGGAGGAGATGGAGTGCCCCGAATGCGGGTCGGCTCGGGCGCATCGCCTGCTCTCCAGCGTCTCGCCGCCGGGGCGCCAGCCGCGCGGCGCCGGCGTCCGCTCCGACGAATCGAAGCGGCGCGAGCGGGAAGCGGCGCGCCAGGACCGGATGGCCGAGGCGCGCGGGAAGCGGGCGGCGGGCGAGACGGTCAGGCCTCCCGCCAAGAAGGGACGCGGATGACCGCGAGCGCGGAGGAGCGGCGCGAGGAGCTGGTGGCGCTCTACAAAGAGGTCTCGACCTGCTCCAAATGCTCCTTGCACGAGACCCGCACCAAAGCCGTCTTCGGGGCCGGCAACGCCGACGCGGACCTGATGTTCGTCGGCGAGGCGCCCGGGGCCGAAGAGGACCGGCAGGGGCTGCCGTTCGTCGGCCGCGCCGGCCAGCTGCTCAACCAGCTGCTCGAGGAGATCGGGCTCTCGCGCGAGGACGTCTTCATCGCCAACGTGCTGAAGTCGCGCCCGCCCGGCAACCGCGATCCGCAGCCGGAGGAGATCGCCGCCTGCGAGCCCTATCTCTGGGAGCAGGTGCGGCTGATCGAGCCGAAGGTCGTCTGCACCCTCGGCAACTTCGCCACCAAGCTGCTCAGCGGCAGCCCGACCGGGATCACCAAGGTGCGGGGAACGCCGCAGGTACGCCCGCTGGGCAGCCGCACCGTCTTCCTGCTGCCCCTGTTCCACCCGGCCGCCGCCCTGCGCACGCCGGCGGTGAAGGAGACCCTGCGCGGCGACTTCGCGACGATCCCGGGGCTGCTCGCCGGGCCCGACCCGGAACCGGTGCCGAGCGCCGAGGAGATCGCCGCCGCCGAAACCGGCTCGGAAGCCCCGCCGCCGCCGGCCGACCAGCTCGACATGTTCGGCTCCTGAGGTGGAGCGCACGGAGAGCGGCTCCGCCGCCGAGACGGAAGCGCTCGGGGCGCGCGTCGCGGCGCGCCTCGGGCCCGGCGACGTCGTCGTGGTCAGCGGCGAGGTCGGGGCCGGCAAGACGACGCTGATCCGCGGTGCCTGTCGCGCTCTGGGGATCGAGACCCCGGTCACCTCGCCGACCTTCACGATCGGCCAGCGCTACGGCGGCGGACGCCTCCCGGTCTCCCACCTCGACCTCTACCGGCTGGAGAGCCTCGAGGGGGAGGAACCGGCGCTGCTCGACGACTACCTGGGCGGCGACGGGGTCGCCTTCGTCGAGTGGCCGGCGGTCGGGATCGAGCGGCTCGGGCGTCCCGCTCTGGAGATCCGGCTCGCCCACGCGGGGGGCGAGAGCCGGACGATCGAGGTCGGTTGGTAGGCCGGCCCGCTCGAAGCGCCGCAGCAAGCGGCCGCAGGTGGTGTTCGAAGGACAGCGAACCCAACTTGTAGCATCGGCATGAAACCTCAACCCAGAAGGGAAGGACGCCAGATGAAGGGACTGAAAGCGCTCGCGGCGGCATGTCTGGTCAGCGGGCTGCTGGTCGGCGCGATGCCCGCCGCCGCCTCCGCCGCGGCGTACAAGCACTACGTCGGGTGCGGCATCTCCCGCAACGCGACCCCCTCGCACGTCTGTCCCAAAGGGAGCAAAAAGGGCGCCTTCTTCAAAAGTCTCAAAGCCGACGTCAACTACAGCGTCTGCGTCAAGTTCCCGAGCGGCAAAAACCTCTGCGCGAAACAGCAGGAAGCCAAACAGGGGACGCTCTACGTCAACAAGATCACCTCGACGATTCCCGGCAAGCACCGCGTGACCTGGTTCGTCGAAGGCAAACGGGTCGGCTCCTTCGCCTTCAGGGTCAAGGCCTAGAGGCGACTCTCCGCTGGTCGTCGTCGGCTTCGATACCGCGACCGAGGACACCGCCGCCTGCGCCTGGCGCGACGGCGAGGTCCTCGCCGAGTCGCTGCTCGGGCCCGCCGAGGGCGGCCCCCGGCACGCAACCGCCCTGCTCGAGGAGGTCGAGGGCTGCGCCGCCGCGGCGGGCGGCTGGGGGGCGGTCGACCTGCTCGGCGTCGGGCTCGGTCCCGGCTCGTTCACGGGGCTGCGGATCGGGATCGCGACCGCGCGCGGGCTCGCCACCAGCCTCGGCAAGCCGGCCGCCGGGGTCTGCACGCTCGACGCGATCGGGCTCGGCATGGGGGAGGCCGGCGTGGATGGAGAGCGCCTCGCGGTCTGCGACGCCCGCCGCGGCGAGGTCTTCGCGGCGCTCTACGGCGAAGCCGGCCGGCGGGTCTGGGAGCCGCTCGTCTGTCGCCCCGAGGCGCTGGAGGAGCGCGTCGCCGCCCTGCCCGTGCCCCCGTCGGCCGCCGGTTCGGGGGCGATACGATTTCGGGACGAGCTGGCCCGGCACGGCGTCCGGATAGCGGACGATGCCGACCCTGCCCACCGGGTTGCCGCGCGGCACATCTGTGCGCTCGCGGCGGCATCGGGAGGCGGGGGCCCGCTCGCCCCGATCTACCTCAGACCTCCCGACGCGGAGAGGTGGCGTGAGCGAGATTCTTTCCAGAGAGACGAGTGATCTGACCCAAAAGGTCAAGGTCCGCAGGCTCGCCTACAGCGACCTGCCCTCGGTGATCGCGGTCGAGCGCCGCTCCTTCCCGACGCCCTGGTCGCTGGCGATGTTCGTGCTCGAGCTCTCGAAGCCCTCCGGGGTCTGCCTCGCGGCGAGCGCCGGCGACGAGCTGGTGGGCTACGTGATCTGTTCGCGCTACGACCAGGTCTGGCATCTGATGAACATCGCCGTCGCCCCCGAGAAGCGCCGCGCCGGGGTCGCCGGCCGCCTGCTGCGGCGACTCTTCGAGGAGGCGGGGGGCGAGCTGCCGTTCACGCTCGAGGTCCGCGTCTCCAACCGACAGGCGATCGCGATGTACGAAAGGCATGGCTTCCGCTCCGCGGGCGTCCGTTCCCGCTACTACCACGACAACGGCGAGGACGCGCTGATCATGTGGCTCGACTGATGTGGCTCGACTGAGGTTCCTGTGCTGCTCGCGATCGAGACCTCCTGCGATGACACCTGCGCCGCCGTCCTCGACGGCCCGCGGATCCTCTCCAACCTGATTTCCTCGCAGGCGGCGGCGCACGCCGCCTTCGGCGGGGTCGTCCCCGAGGTCGCCTCGCGCCACCACCTCGAACTGACCGCGCCGCTGGTCGGCGCGGCGCTTGAGGAGGCCGGCGTCTCGCTCGACGACATCGAGGCGGTCGCGGTCACCACCGGCCCGGGGCTGATCGGCGCCCTCCTGGTCGGGGTGAGCACCGCGAAGGCGATCGCGGCGGCGCGGCGGCTGCCGCTGATCCCGGTCGATCACCTGCAGGGCCACGTCGCCGCCAACTTCCTCGAGCCCGAGCCGCTCGACCCCCCGTTCCTCTGCTTGGTCGCCAGCGGCGGTCACACCCTGCTGGCCGCCGTTCGCGACCACGGCGGCTACGAGCTGCTCGGCCAGACCCTCGACGACGCCGCCGGCGAGGCCTTCGACAAGTCGGCCCGCCTGCTCGGGCTCGGCTACCCCGGCGGTCCCGCTCTGCAGAAGCTCGCGGCCGAGGGCGACCCCGACGCCTTCGAGATGCCGGTCGCCATGGCCCGCGACCCCGGCCTCGATTTCAGCTTCAGCGGCCTCAAGACGGCGCTCGTGTACCGCTGCCGGGAACTGGGTCCGGAGGGTGTGGCCGAGCGCCGCGCCGATCTCGCCGCCTGCTTCCAGGCCGCGGTGGTCCGCCAGCTGATCTCGAAACTGAAACGGGCGCTGAAGAAGGGCGACTGGGAAGCTGTGGCGCTGGGCGGCGGCGTCGCCGCCAACGGACCCCTGCGCGAGGCGGTGGCGGAGCTCTGCGAGGAGCGCGGCGTGCGCCTCAAGCTGGTCCCGGGCGCGCTCTGCACCGACAACGCGGCGATGATCGGCTCCGCCGCCCGCTTCGCCCCGCGGATCGAGTACCCGGGCTACCTCGGCTACGACGCCTTCGCCAGCGGCGGGACTCCGGCCGCCGCGTGACCGACGTCATCGTCTACTCGCGGCCCGGCTGCCACCTCTGCGAGGAGGCGCTGGAGAAGCTGATCGCCCTGCACGGCGAGGGCTACCGCTTCGGCCTGCACGAGATCGACATCGAGAGCGACGAGCTGCTGCACCGCCGCTTCCTCGAGCGGATCCCGGTCGTCGAGATCGGCGGCGCGGTCGTCTCGGAGCTCGTTCTGGACGAGGCGGCCGTGCGCGCCAGGCTCGATACTGTGGGGACGTGGTCGAGTTGATCGAAGAGTTCGAGGCCTCCGATGGCCTTCCGGTCGAAGGCGAGCGCCTCTCGCTCGGCGTCGCCGCCCGCCTCTCCCGCTACCTGCAGGTGCTGACGCAGGCGCGCAAGATGGGCCGCGACACGATCTCCTCGCAGGAACTCTCGGAGTACACGCACATCAACCCGACCCAGATCCGCCGCGACCTCTCCGGTTTCGGCAAGTTCGGCAAGCGCGGCGTCGGCTACAACGTCGACTCGCTCGTCTCGGAGATCCGGAAAATCCTCCGCACCTCGGGCCAGCACAACATCGCGCTGTTCGGCGCCGGCAACCTCGGCCAGGCGATCGCCAGCTCGACGATCTTCGCCGACCACGGTTTCCAGGTCGTCGCCGTCTTCGACACCGATCCGAGCGTGGTCGGGACCCAGATCGGCGACTTGGCGGTGCGCGACCTCGGCGACCTGCAGGAGGTGGTCGCGGCGGAGGAGATCGTCGTCGGGGTGTTGGCGGTCCCGGCCGGCGCCGCCCAGGACGTCGCCGACCGCCTCGTCAAAGCGGGCGTCAAGATCATCTTCAACTACTCCGAGCAGCTGCTCCAGGTGCCGCCGGAGGTGACGGTGCACACGTCCAGCCCCGCGGTCGACCTGCTCTACGCGCTCTACTTCTACCTGGCCTGAACCTTTGTCCCTGGATCTCGACCTCGTCCGCGAGCGATTCGAGGCCTCGGCCGACTTCACGATCGGCCTCGAGGAGGAGTTCGCGATCGTCGATCCGGCGACCCTGGAGCTCGCGCACCGCTTCGAGGATCTCTACGCGGCCTGCCAGGAGGACGAGGTCCTGGCCGAGTCGGCGGCCGGCGAGCTGATCGCCTCGGAGATCGAGATCCGCTCCGGCCGCTCCGAGAGCTTCGCCGAGGCGATGGAGCGCCAGCGGGAGCGCCGCCGTCGCCTCTTCGACCTGGCGGGGGGAATGGGCCTGGACCTCGGAGCGACCGGCACCCACCCCTGGGCAAACTACCTCGACCAGCGGATCATCGACACGCCCCACTACAACCGCCTGCGCGAGGAACTGGGTTGGGTCGCGCAGCGCAACAACACCTGGAGCATGCACGTGCACATGGGGGTGCGCGGCGCCGACCGGGCGATCGCCGTCTGCGACTGGATGCGGGAGCTGCTGCCGCTGCTGCTCGCCGTCTCGGCCAACTCTCCCTTCCTCGATCGCCAGGACACCGGCCTGCACACCGTGCGCACGGAGATCTTCACCCGCACCTTTCCCCGCTGCGGGGTGCCCTCGCCGTTCCGCGACTGGCGCGGCTACGCCGACTTCGTCACCGCCCTGGAGCGGGCCGGCTCGATCGTCGAGTCGACCCAGCTCTGGTGGAGCGTGCGCCCGCACCACAGCTTCGGGACCGTCGAGGTGCGGATCTGCGACGCCCAGACCCGCGGCGAGGAGTCCTTCGCGCTGGCCGGCCTGATCGCCGCCTGCATCGCCCAGGCGGCGCTCGACTACGACGAGCACGGCTACGAAGGGATGGGGGCGCCGCTCGCCGACCGCGAGATCGAGGAGAACCTCTGGCGGGCGATCCGCTACGGGCTGAGCGGCAAGATGATCGACTTCCGGCGCGGCGGGGAGGGGGTCGAGGCGCGGGCGCTGCTCGACTCGGTCCTCGCCTGGACCGAACCGGCCCGCTCCCAGCTCGGCATCGATCTGACACCGCCGGAGCGAAACGGCGCCCAGCGCGCCCGCGACGCGCTTCGGGCAGGAGCCTCGATCGAGGACATCTACCGCGACGCGGTGGCGGAAACCAGGCGCACCTACACGGGGGCGGGGGAGGCCGCCAAGCCCGCCTGATCCGGGTCTACAGGCGGCGTCGCCGCCTTCGTCTATAGACTCCCGCGCCGCCAAATCCACCGGAGGATCGAAACTTGACCGAATTCTTGACCGATTACGGGGTAGTCGTCGCGCTGGTATGCGCGGGCGCCGCCGTCGTCTACGGACTCATCGTCACCCAGCGCCTGCTTGCCAAGTCCCCTGGCAACGACCGGATGCAGGAAATATCCGGAGCGGTGCAGGAAGGCGCGCAGGCCTACCTGAACCGCCAGTACACGATCATCGCCGCGGTCGCGGTACCGCTCGCGGTCGTGCTGCTGCTGCTTCAGAACTGGCAGACCGCGCTTGGCTTCGTGATCGGCGCCGTGCTCTCGGGGGCCACCGGCTTCATCGGGATGAACGTCTCCGTGCGGGCCAACTCCCGGGTCGCCGAGGCGGCTCGCGGCGGCGTGCCGCCGGCTCTCGACGTCGCCTTCAAGGGCGGCTCGGTCACCGGACTGCTCGTGGTCGGCCTGGCGCTGCTCGGCGTCGCCGGCTACTACGGGATCCTGATCGCCACGGGCACCGACGACAAGGAGGCGGTCGACGCGCTGATCGGCCTCGGCTTCGGCGGCTCGTTGATCTCCGTCTTCGCCCGGCTCGGCGGCGGCATCTTCACCAAGGCCGCCGACGTCGGCGCCGACCTCGTCGGCAAGGTCGAGGCGGGGATCCCCGAGGACGATCCCCGCAACCCGGCCGTGATCGCCGACAACGTCGGCGACAACGTCGGC
>Ga0190274_10000070_pt1 | contig 79407 bp, 65 predicted proteins | sample Popmic531T_FD_133002 | JGI IMG/M metagenome (GOLD analysis project Ga0190274, IMG submission 133002) | Populus adjacent soil microbial communities from riparian zone of Yellowstone River, Montana, USA - 531 T | ecosystem: Environmental > Terrestrial > Soil > Riparian zone | place: USA: Montana...
CTGCATGTAGTTGAATCATTTGTTGACTCAAATTCAGATACAGTTCCGATTCATTATTTCTTTATGAAAGTGGTAAATAAAGGTGGTTTGGTTACTTTGTCAGGAGTTACCAGGAATGTAACGGAGAAGTTTGAAACAAGTGAGGCATTGATGCAATTTTTCAAAAAAAATATGCACCACAGCTATTTTTATGACATCAAGGAGCACATGCTTATAAATAAATACCTGATCGAAAAAAACGAAAAACAGGTAATTCAGCTGGGCAAGGAAAAAGCGCAACAACAACTTCAATTGGAAAAAACTAAAACGCTGAGTGCGGTAATACTTGCAATTTTAATACTGGTTATCGCAATTGTAATCTTATTTTGGCTTTACAACAGGAACAAACAAAAGACCAACAAATTAATTTCCGAGAAAAAAGAAATTTCTGCCATGCTCTCCGGCCAGGAATCAGAACGAAAAAGAATTGCTACCGATTTACACGACAGACTTGGGAGTATGTTGGCAACTATAAAACTTTATTTTAATTCTGTGGAAGAAAATCTTGAAAATCTCAAAAAAGAGAATAAGGAGCAATATGAAAAGGCTAGTAACCTGCTGGATGAAGCCTGTGATGAAGTCCGCAAGATTTCACACGACCTTAGCACAGGAGTGCTGGTAAACCAAGGCATTGTTTCAGCACTGTATGAACTGAAAGAAACAATTTCAAGATCAAATCAATTGAAAATGCACGTCGATATCAATGGCCTGGATGAACGAATGAATCCGGCACTTGAGGCTGCAATTTACAGGATTGTTCAGGAACTTATCAGCAATGTTATTAAACATGCACATGCATCAAAGTTGACAATTCGATTGGTCAGGATCAATTCCGGAATCAAACTCATAGTAGAAGATGATGGAAAGGGATTTGATAATACAACACACATCTATAATGAAGGTATTGGACTTCAGAATATCAGGGATAGGGTTAAAAGAATCAATGGAACGATTTCAATAGTCTCTGAAAACCAAAAAGGAACTACTGTAAATATTGATATTCCTGTCAATTAATTAATACTAGGTAAATAATCTAAAACAAAAATGAAATGAAAACCCCGACTTGTGTGCTGCTTCTTGCTCTTATCTGCCTTCTGATCAATGGCTGCATTTATGAAAGCAAAGTTTCAATCGACACTCCTTCAATAAAGCTCAATCCTGAACTGATAGGATCATGGAAAGTTAAAAACACAGGCGATCAAATGAATCCCGAAGAGTCGAATGGCATCTGCATTATTACCGGGAAGACCGAATTTTTATACGATATCGAATTGCGTTATGCGGATGAGCAAAAATCAGAACACTATGCAGGTTACATCTCAATGATAAATAATACCACGTTTTTAAATGTGTATGATGATATACCTAAAGGTAAACCTGCGGGATATAGTTTTTTCAAAATCGAAATTTTGAATAAGGGTAGTTTCAAGGCGCTTGCTGTCACTGGGAATATAAGAGAGACTTTCAATTCCAGCAAAGATTTGAAAGGATTCATCTCTGAAAACATGACAAATAGCTTCTTTTTTGAGCTGCCATATTTATTCTCCCGAATCGAAACCAAATGAGTAGAAATTATTCTACAACCTGTGCTTTTCTTCGCGAAAATTATTTTTCCGTAAAGGGATTTAGTAAATTTCAATAATTTTTAAACCCCTTTATATTGCGATTCGCAAATAGTACTAAAACTAAAATCAGATATGTTTTTATCAATTTGGTGGAAGGTACCTGCACTATAATTTTGTTATATTAATTTTTCAAAAAGCAGAAAAATACTTTCTAACGGTTTGCCGTGATGGTCAAATCATTAATCGGGGGATTGTCTGCTCAGTATTTAGAATGCAATTTTGATTTATAACTCATAACATTTAACAAATGATCACACTTTACGAAATTGTCAGCTTGATTTCGAAAGCTTCTTTGAGAACAAAACGTTCCGGGAGGATTAATTATGAAACAACAACTAAGCTCATCAGCAAGTTTGTAATATGCTTGCTTTTTAGCAGTTCAAATTTATTTGCCGGAGACCCCGATACCAGTAAATGCTATTTTTTAAGACCAGCCAAATTTTGTGCGCCGTTTGTTTCGGAACTTGAAAGCAACAAAGTCAGTATGGAATTGAATTATGCCACTAATTCCGAGGTGTATGATATGGCATGTTCCGGAAAAAAGAATAAAGTATTTCAGAACACAAATCTGGGTATCGATATTCCATTTTATACTAAAGTTATTTCCACTGACAACAAACCGGACTATGGCTATTCATTCAGCGCCCCAATCAGCTTTCATCTGTGGTGGGATCCTTTTGAAGAATCAACATCACCAGTATTGAATACCACCTATAAGTTTTCGCCTATAAACTTCAAATACATTAAATTTTATGATAGAAAAATGATTAAAAACGTTTCCTTTAAAATTGCACCTTTCAATCATGAAAGCTGTCATATTGGAGATGAACTGGCAATGTTTTCCGTTGACAGTGGAATTACAATTACACGTATCAATGTGTCCTATGCTTATACTGAAATGAACCTCACACTGAATGATCCGAATGGCTCTTATGAAGCGGGACAATCCTTGAGAATAGGTTGGAAATATCGTATTAACGGAACGGAAGGCTTTTATACAGCAAATGTTCCGGACAGCGATTCCATTCTGATTCCACCTTCAGGACCCAAAGCAGAATTTTATGTGCAGTACAATCTGATACGGGATAAAGGGTTTTTGACAACTTCGAAATGGGTTAATGTAGTTTCGGCTGAAGTACGGAGTCAGATCAGGTATCAATATAACGAATTGCATGCTCCAAATAGCAAATTATTTGAAAGCACAACAACCAAAACGAGAGAATTTTCGGTGAATGCCTATATGGGATGGAAGTACAAAAGAACTGAAAGCCCAAGTCTTGGAATTTATCTTCATGCCTATGCAGGATTGAATCCTTACGGACAATTCAGAAATCATGCAGGATTTAAAAGTATTGGTGTTTCATTTATAATTGATTGATGCAAATTCGAAGGAGCAATCCTCATACATTTGCCAATTCAATATTGAACAAAGAATTAAGATCAGTTATGAAGCAAATAAATTTATTCCTTATTTTATCGATTGGCCTTTTATCTTGCTCGCCTGCCCGATTTGTAAAGCCGCTGGCTAAAAAACAGCAGGCGGTTGATCTTTCACTTGGAGGTCCGTTATTCAAAATGGATAAAACTACCATTCCAATGCCATTTATATCTGCTACTTATGGATATGGAATCGACAGCACACTGACTGGATTCGGATCTATTAATATTACTTCTGCATTGTATGGAAATTTCCAGGTAGAGCTGGGCGTGACCAAACAATTATTGAAACAACATGGCGCTTTCCCGGCTTTGAGTGTGATACCGGTTGCCAATATTATTTACCGGAATAAGGATGCGGCAAAATTTTATCCCCAACTGGATTTGTATGCTTTCTGGGAGTATGGCCCAAAACGCAATTTATTGTATGTAGGCGCGAGCAACTGGTTCGAACTTGCAAAAACCAGGTCACTCGAGCAGGAACAACCTTATCACTGGATATTTACTCCGGTTCTGGGTCATAGTTTCACCGGAAAAAAATGGAATGTAAATATTGAAGCAAAAGTAATAGCACCAACTATATCAAATGAAAAACTGGTAGTGGAATATCAAACACCTTTTAATAAAAATGGAGCTCTTGGTGTATACATTGGTTACACGAGAAAATTTTAAAATAATTACTACACAGAAACATTGGTATGAAAAAATTATTCACATTTATTGCAATTGTTATTTCACTTTCCGGATGCCTCCGACTGGAAGATAATTTATATGATCCCAGTACAATTACTGAATATAAACTTGACAAATACACCGGAGAAGTCGATTTTCATCTTGATGCCAGCTATACAATTCCGGATAGCCTCATACATATTTTCACATTACCCTCACAAACACCAACTGAATCATCGCCAACTTCCATTTATGCAGTTTATGCAGGCAATCTTTCGCAAATAGCAACTGATACAGTAATCATGTATTGTCACGGCAACAGGGATCATATGGATTTTTACTGGCCTCGTGCAAAATTGTTGGCTAATACCGGAAGTAAAAACAGGTTTGGTGTGCTTATGATTGATTACAGAGGTTATGGCATGTCGCAGGGAGAAGCTTCTGAAGATGGAATGTATGCCGATGTGGATGCGGCAATACTTTGGTTAAAAAATCATGGACTGACAAACGATCGACTTGTGCTTTATGGTTTTAGTATGGGAACAGCACCGGCAACAAAATTATCAGCTGAACCCAGGACATTGATTCCTTCAAAACTTATGTTGGAGGCCCCATTTGCAAATGCCGAGACAATGATGCAGGATGCTTCTGCTTTGGCAATGCCAGGAGTATTTGTGACAGACCTGCAAATTAATAATGGAGAAAAAATTAAGAATGTATTGCAGCCATTATTTTGGATTCATGGAATTGATGACGACTTTCTGAATATTGATACTCATGGAGAAATAGTGTATGCAAATCATCAGGGGATATACAAGGAAGCTCATAGAATCGCAGGAGCGGGACATAGTACAATACCGGAGGTAATGGGATTTGAAAATTACCTGGATAACGTGTTGATGTTTATGGAGCATTAAAAAGCTCATTATTTTTTGAGGATTGTTAACTATGTAAAACATGGAGAATAGCATTCGAAAAATTTCTTATTTATACGGATTCATGTTGCTTCTGTTATGTACCGGTTGCACCTCGTCAAAAACTTTCAGGGTACATACTGTTCATGATAGCCACGGACCCAAAACCGTGAAATCGTTGTCCGCTACCCATCCATATATTATCGCCCACCAGGGTGATTCAGCATGGCACTTAAGAAATGTTCAGTACAATTGGAAAGCAAATTCCATGACTGCTACTGTGGATACTTTACCGGCGGAGAGAACAACTTATAAAATAGCGGATTCGAAAAAATCCAACCGGGTAATCATTTTGAATGATGGTCCATTTGATGAAATGCATCTGAATGTTTTTGGACTCAATCCGGATTCAACCGGTCAAGTCCGGTTATACAAAGAAAACATTTACAAAATTCAAACTTATTATGGTAAAGGCACCGGGATTTTATTGGGCATCCTGGGAATAGGCCTACTTATCGGTTGGTTCGCGCTGTGGTTTATTTAATTATCCACAAATACAAAAGAACACCATATTGTTATTTCAGTATTTTAACATGAAATTTCAAAAAATAAATTATAACAGTTTTCTGAACAAAAGTATTTTGTTTGCTTTTGTTATGATATTTTTTTCCGGTTGTTATTATACACGGTATTATTATCCCAAAAATGTAACCATTGACAAAGCTACTGGGGGCAGTCCGGTAAAATTTTTTGTTCAACTTGCAGGTGAACAGCGAAGAGTAGTGCTGCATGCGGATACGTCTGCATGGCATTTGATCAGAATTGGAATTAACGAAAGCAACACTGCCGTAATAGCAATGGTTGGAGAAATGGCGGATACTTCTTTTGGAATAAATACCGGTAACAGGCAACCATCAGGTAAGCTTAGTAAAACGGAAGAATTGAAGTTTCATTTGCTTCATGTATATGTGAACAATCTCACACCCGTAACCGGAACTGAATTAAAAATCGAAAATGATAATATCTCGCATTTCAATTATTATGTGTATGATGAAGAATTTCATAACGAATTCCTTATAGTGCCCTGGTAGATCCGGTGAATTGCTATTGGGAAAAAGTATTTAAACGACGAAAAATGCCTCAAATGATTTTCAATTTCACTAATTCGTAATTTGTAGTTTCGGATTGATTTCTCAAAGAATTAGTAATTCGTACTCCCTAATTAGAAAATCATTCATGAAAATACACTCTTTTCACCCGCTGCGATACCATTGTTAAAATTTCATAAGGAATAGTACCAAGGTCATGGGCCATTTCAATTATAGAATATCCTGGACCGAATACTATCACTTCATCACCTTCCTTTGCGGATGTATCTGTAATATCCAGCATGGTCATATCCATGCATACGCTGCCAATAATCGGACATTTTTTGTTATGAAGCCTCATGGAACCAATTCCATTGCCTAATTTTCTATTCAGACCATCTGCATAGCCAATTGCAACAGTTGCCACGAGGGTATCGCGACTCACTACACCTTTCCTGGAATACCCAATCGTTTGATTTGCTCTCACAGTTTTAATTTGCGAGATAGTGGTTTTTAGAGTAGCTACAAATTGCAATTGTTTCTGCTCATGCTGAGTAGCAGCAATTCCATGAAGCCCGATTCCCAACCTTACCATATCAAATTGCATTTCGGGGAACCTCATAATACCTGCAGAATTTAAAATATGTCGAAAAATTTTATGAGTGAAATGGCCGCAGATTACATCCGCCATTTGTGTGAAAGATATGGCTTGTTGATTTGTGAATCCATCGTGTACAGCTTCGTCGCTCGCCGCGAGATGCGAAAAAACAGAAGCAATTTTCAGATGCTTGTTATTCTTAATTCGCACTACCAGTTCGTTGATGTCACCCGAATCAAATCCGAGCCTGTGCATTCCGGTATCGAGTTTAATATGAACAGGAACTCTTACTCCGGGCAATTCTGACAATCTTCTTTTTACTACATCACTGAACTGCTGAAGCATCCGGAAGCTATAAATTTCAGGTTCCAGTTTGTAGTTCAACATAGTTTCAAAACTCTGTTCTTCAGGATTCATTACCATAATTGGTAACGTAATTCCCGCTTTGCGGAGCTCAACACCTTCATCTGCGTAAGCAACAGCCAGGTAATCGACATGATGAAACTGCAGGATATTCGAAATTTCAAAACTTCCGCTGCCATATGAAAATGCTTTTACCATTACCATTATTTTGGTTTCAGGTTTCAGTCGTGAACGGTAATAATTGAGATTATGAATTAATGCGTTCAGGTTAATTTCCAAAACTGTTTCATGTGCTTTTTGTTGCAGCACCTTTGAAATACGTTCGAACCCAAAAGGGCGTGCTCCCTTTAGCAGGATGGTTTCGCTGTTGAATTGGGTGGGAAGATATTCTTTAAGGAATTCATCAGTGGTTTCAAAGAAAGTTTTGCCTGTATCGAAATGTGCAGCTTGTCGGCTTATTGCCGGGCCGATTCCAATCAAACGGGTTACTCCTTTTTTATGAAGCAGTTCGGCTACTTCTTTATAAAGTTGTGATTCATCACGACCACTTTGAAGAATATCAGATAAAACTACTGTTCGTTTAGTATGTTGCTTTTGCTGATTTAAAAAATCGAGGGCGATAGTGAGTGACCCAAGATCAGAGTTATAACTATCGTTTATGATTGAGCAATTGTTAATGCCTTCTTTCATCTCCAAACGCATTGCTACAGGACTTAGCAATTGAATACGCTGAGCGATAACTTCAGGATCGTAATTTAAAAATAGCATCACTGCCCAGCACTGAATAGCATTTTCAACAGAAGCGTCGTCTGTAAATGGAATTCTTATGCTTAAGAAATTGTTTTTGTGAATACCCTGAATTTCACTTTCAGCACCTTGTTTTGACACACGGCCTATTTGCAAATCGGCGCGCTGTTTCCGCGACCAGGTAAATAATTTCAGGGATGGAGATAAAAAATCTGCCGCGTTTATTTGTTCAGTTATTACCAGATAATCTTTGCAATAAATTAATGTGGAACTGTTTTTAAACAGCATCAGTTTTTCATTCACTTTTTCAGGAAGTGATGAAAAGTTTTCATCATGTGCGGAACCAATATTTGTAAAAATTCCTGTATCAGGCTGAATGATGGCTTCCAGTTTTTTCATTTCCCCCGGCTCTGAAATTCCGGCTTCAAAAAGAGCAAGGTTGTTTTCAGCCTTCATCTCCCAAACCGATAACGGAACACCAATTTGTGAGTTATAACTTTTGGGACTTCTTACAATATGGTGATCTTCACGTAACAGCTGGTACAACCATTCCTTTACAATTGTTTTTCCGTTGCTGCCGGTAATTCCAATTACCGGAAAAGTAAATCGTGACCGGTGCTGCGCAGCTAGTAACTGTAACGCCGATAAAGTATCCGTGGTAATTATAAAATTACAATCGGGATATTTTGAAGGGACGGTGTTATCGGAAATCACAAAATTCCTAACGCCTGCCTGGTGCAAATCATCAATGAATTCATGCCCGTCGCGGCGATCTCCCTTAATTGCGAAGAATAACGAAGCCGGAGCGGAAACTATTTTACGACTATCAGTAAGTAAATGCTGAACAGGTGCTACTGCGGAATACTTAAAGATAAAAGTTCCTTTAAGTATTCCGGCAATATCGTTGATGCTGTAACTTGCAGGATTCAATGGAGATTTGTTTTAAAATAATTTTATTTTGATCCGGTACTTTTCAATGAGGCTAAAAAAAGAACCTACAGCGATACAGACTTAGTATACGGAAGCTTTCACATAACACGAACGACAGAGTGGAATATAACTCTCTTTTTCTCCAAGTACTATCAGTGCATCATCCGGAACTGTACGGAATGAATGGTTTGCAAGGTCACCGCAATGCATACATATTGCATGCACCTTGGTAATGTAATCGGCTATTGCCAGTAATTGCGGCATTGGCCCGAATGGCTTTCCAGTATAATCCATATCCAGTCCTGCAACAATAACACGCAATCCTGCGTTGGCCAGGTGCTCACACACATTTGGAAGTTCATTATCGAAAAATTGTGCTTCATCAATTCCTACAACATCCACTTCATGGCTTAGTAATAAAATATTTGACGAGGCAGGAATTGGTGTGGAAATAATAAAATTAGCATCGTGCGAAACAATGTTCTGCACATCATAACGCTGATCAATCATTGGCTTGAAAATTTCCACTTTCTGCCTGGCAATTCGTGCTCGTTTGAGGCGTCGAATCAGTTCTTCGGTTTTACCGGAAAACATGGAGCCGCAAATGACTTCAATAGCGCCTTTGCGTTTTTGCTGATTACCGGAAGATTCGAGAAACATGGATTGGATTAAGAAGGTGCAAAAATACCAAGGAATCCGGTATAATCCAATGTAATAGCATTTCAATCTGACAATAAATATTTCAAATCAAAACTTCAGGGATTTTTGATCACCAAAACGTATGACAACACAGTCCATATGTGAAACAGAAAATTTTTTTAGAAATCTTTCTGAATTAGTTGACGCTGAAAACAGACGTCACACCAAAATTCTTCAATCCTAATTGCAATTCATCTGTACGAAAAATTCTTCTGGAGGAAAAAAGCGAATGTCTTGGAAGCACAGTTTCTGTAATTGCGCAATCACGCAACAGCTTACGAAGCTCCTTCTGAATATGAATGAGATAATTCAGCGTTTGAGTGAGAGTGATTTCCGAATTAAGGGGCGGTATCATGGGTGCTAATGTAGAATAAATTTGATCAAATTAACAAATCTGTGGTTCTCTAAACTCCAAATTAAACATATTGTGTTGATTATCAGAACCTTAATAATCCATACTTATTAACAATGTTTTTATCATCTGTAATCCTCTGACTTCTGCAGTTTAAAAGTGCAGCGGCATATAAGCCGCTGCCGATAAAAAATAATAAAAAGCAATTTTACCAGGAATCAGCCATGGTTCAAAACGAACCACGGCCCGACTCCTTCATTTAAACACACACAACAAAATAACACAACAACAAAAGGCATAACAAGAGGGAAAACCCTTGATTTTTAGTCAAATATCAAGCAAGGGTTTTCCCTTGTTTTACTAAGGGTTTACCCTTACCGTGATTTTATAATATATTGACTATCTGATGATTGAGTTTGGGCCAATCCCCACAGCTTTGTCAACACTCCCGAAATACCTTTAATCTAAATGAAATATGCCTTAGCTTTGAATCCGAAATAAAACGACACTTATGCCAGATCCAAATCAGAACCACGACATCTCTTTAAACGCAGCAGCTGACCTGACAAGAAATTTCAGAACCAGCAGATTTTTTGATGGCCTCAATGGAGGCTTTTTTGGAAAGACAGCAATTGAGGACATCCTGAAGCAGACGAATTGTGTGGGACTCAGATATTATTATGGAGTTGATGCTGCTGGAAAACAAGTACTTGTTCTGGTAGGTGTTGATGTAAATAACAAAGACCTGGTGAATGGCAAACTTGCCGAAATTTCTGTGCCTTGTCCGAATCTGTGTGATGCGACAAGTCAGTTGCTGACTGGAAATTAACAGTTTCAATGAAAGTATTGGCATATATTTCTGCCTTCAGCGTATTAATACCTGCGTTTTACGGGTTGATAAAATTCAACCACGCAGATAAGGCTGTCAGGATGATGATATATTATATATTTTTTTGTGTGCTTCTTGAAGGGTTAACCCTGTCACTGACCTCACTGCAAATAAATAATGCGCTCATCGCCGATATTTTTTATATGATTGAAGGCGTCTTTCTGATTACTTTTTTCTATTTCGTATATGCAGAATCCGAATTCAGGATCCCTGCTTTGCTATTAGCAGTGATTTACCTTGGATATGGTTTTTATACCACATTTGTGAGTCCGGGATACCTCGTGTATAATAGTAACTACAGAGCAGCGGAATCGTTGATGGTCCAGGCGCTGACTGCTTATGCACTTGTTAAAATCAGCAAACAGGAAAATCTGCAATTAATGCAAAACCCGGAATTCTGGATTTCAACCGGGTTCTTTATTTATTTTTCTGTAAATATTGCCGTTTTCATTACAGCAAATTTTTTAGTGGAAAACGATCTTACCATGATGAGAAATACCTGGATGATTCACTCGCTGGTTAACATTGGTGCGAATTTAATTTTTACTTTCGGGCTATCATGCATACCCCGGCAACAACACAGGTAATTTCAACTTCTAGCGAGTTCACGAGTTTCGTAATCGTTATTTCCCTGTCATTTTTATTGATGGCGGTTTTTGTGGTTGTGGTGGTAATTAATATTTACCGGCAACGTGTACTCAGTCAGAAAAAATTACTCGATGCTATTTATTCCACCCAGGAAAATGAGCGGAACCGGATCGCTGAAGATCTTCACGATAGCATAGGGGCAAACCTTTCAGCCATGAAACTTAGTTTAGACGCAATCCGTGAGGATGCTCCCGACGAAGTTGCAGGCATGGCCCGCGACAGTATGAATTTGCTGGATACCGTTATCGGTGATCTTCGAAATATTATCAGGAATCAAACTTCACAATACCTGCTTACCAACGGATTCATTTCCGAACTGCTGCGATTCAAAGGTTATTTTTCGGATCACAATAAAATTAAGATGGAAGTGAATGTCCTTGAACCATTGCCGGACCTGAATAATAATTTCGGGATAAACATGTTCAGGATAATTCAGGAAATGGTGAATAATTCGGTGAAGCACAGTAAATGCAATCAGATCCACATCAGTATTTCATACCACAACAATATCTTAAAACTGCTATACAAGGACAATGGAGTCGGCTTTGATGTGCAGTTAGCTAGAGGAAATGGAATGGGATTAGCGAATATCGATGCCAGGACAAAATTATTTAACGGTAAATATTTTCTGGATTCGAAACCCGGTGAGGAAACTTGTTATAGGTTTGATTTTTCAATTTCCAAAGCTGAATAAATTAGTATGGATGCAATAAATATTTTGTTGGCCGATGACCATGAAATTTTCAGGAAAGGCCTGGAGGTAACTCTTAAACGGCTTCCCTTTGTTGATAAAATCATGCATGCCGGGAATGGGCTTGCTGTTCTTGAGATCATGAAATCTAAAGAACCTGTGCATGTAATTATAATGGATATCAGGATGCCGGAAATGGATGGCATCAACGCTACTATCCAGGTGCGCATAAAAAACAATACTGTTAAAATTCTTGCTTTGTCAATGATGGACGACAGGGCCAGCATCCTGCAAATGTTCAAAGCAGGTGCAAATGGATACCTTTTGAAAAATACAAATAAGCTGGAGTTGGCAGAAGCCATTCAACATGTGCTGGCAGGTAACAGGTACTATGCAAAAGAAGTGTCGGAATTACTGCTGCGTCGTGAACTGGAACAATTGCCGGCTCCAAGGAAAACAAAATTCAATGCCGATCTTACTGTTCGTGAACTAGAAGTACTTGCCTTGATTTGTCACCAGTATTCAACCAAAGAAATGTCGGAAATTTTGTGCCTGGCTGAAAAAACGATCGAAGGACATCGTAAAAACCTGCTTGAAAAAACCCATTCCAAGAACATAGCCGGTTTAGTTTACTATGCACTGGAGAATGGGGTGATCAAGAGCAGCACGTGAATGGGGCTTTTGAATGAATTCAGAAACTTTAAAGCATTTGATTTTCAGGTAATTGATACTGAGCCGGTTCACCTTAAATTTCGCAAATCCCTGTAAGAATTGTTAATAAAAAGATGGAATAATAAAAGTTCCGAAAAAAGAACAACTTGATCATTTTTACGAAATTTACCGGGATCATTTTCGTTTGAGATAAAGGATCCGTTAAAACAGGTTATAGGATTGCACCTGTAGATTACAGACCTGAAAACAACAACACTCAATTAAGCTAAAAACAACTACATGAATAAGGAATTATTAAAGCAGGAACTTCGGAATTTGATGGAAGCAATCAATGAGCAACAACAACAGGTGTTGTCGCACCAGGGAAAAATTCCGCAAATAGAAATGGACATCCTGATGGGAAATATCAGGACGGTGTATGAGCGATTGACAGAATTGAACAAAACTGAAGAATTACATCATCCGATTTCCATTCCGGTTCAATACCCGGTTGAAAGTATTCACCCCGAGGAATTGATCGCAGCTGCAACTATTCCGGTATTTGAGGAAAAGGAAATAGTTCCCGAAGTAACAGAGCCGGTATCAGCTTTTGAAGAGGTAACCGAATCACTGAATGCTATTGCGACTAACGTAGTGGCACATGTGCAACCTGAAGTAATTGTTGCCATGGTTGAAACACCCGTTGTTGAGGTAAAAAATGAAATAATTACAGAAGCCGTTTTGCCACAGGCCGCAATTGCAAAAGAACGCGCACGTGAATTTTCAAAACCATCTGCTAAAATTTCTGCGACCGCATCACTGTTTGATGATGCACCCACAATTGCAGGGCAATTTCAAGGAGCTCCTACTGTCCGAGAAAAAATTGCCGGTACGCAGGAAGATAAAAGTATTGCGGAAAAATTACAGCACCATCCCGTGAGTGATTTGAAAAAATCCATAGGGATAAATGAAAAATTTGCATTTATAAATGAACTGTTTGATGGTGATCTCGATGGATATAATTCCGCAATCGAACAATTGAACAACGCGGGCAACATTCAGGAAGCAACAGGAATTCTGAATAACCAACTCTCAGAAAAATATAACTGGAGCAATGATGGGCTATCCTTCATGCAATTAAAACATTTGATAGAAAGACGCTTCACTGCATAATCTATGAGAATAAATCCTAGCCCTTCAGCACGATATATTTTTCTGTGTGTCATGCTGCTTTTTAGTTCCGCTGCATTTTGTCAATATGCGGAAAAGACTTTAAAAAAACTTGCATCTCCTGCCTTTCAGGGAAGAGGTTATTATAAAAATGGCGACGGGATCGCCGCAGATTTTATCCGTGAAGAGTTTAAAGAAATCGGATTGCAACCGGTGAATGGCACATATTTTCAACCATTCACTTTTCCTGTAAATACTTTTCCCGGTGCAATGGATGTTCAAATTGGTGATAAAAAACTGACCGCAGGAAAAGATTACATTGTCAGTCCTGCATGTCCCGGAGTTAAAGGAGAATTTGAACTTGTAAAAGTCACACTCACCTCTCAACAATTCAAACCTGAAAATTTTATACTCATTGATAAAACCGGTTTGGATTCTACTGACTCGGCGGCAATGGATTCCATTTCAAGAAATCCACCTAATGTACGGGGTGTAATTGTGGTAGAGCCACAGAAACTGACATGGAGTGTTTCCGGCAAAGTCAACGACCAGGTTTTTATCAGGATACTCAAATCATCACTGCCAGAAAAAACCGGCACTATAAAATTGAATATTGAAAATAAATTCCTGATGGCTCATACTGCCAACAATGTGATGGGATTTATTCCGGGTTCTCAATACCCTGATTCATTTATTGTGTTCACTGCGCATTACGATCACCTGGGAAGGATGGGGAAAAAAGCATTGTTTGCCGGAGCCAATGATAATGCAAGTGGGTCCACCATGATTCTCGATATGGCGCGCTACTATTCAATTCCTGAAAACCGACCTAAGTTATCGGTTTTGTTTATTGCATTTGCGGGAGAAGAGGCCGGATTAATTGGTTCTAAATATTACACCGAAAATCCACCTTTGCCATTGGAGAAAATAAGATTCCTATTGAACCTCGATCTTATGGGAAATGGACAGGATGGAGTAATGGTTGTAAATGGTGAGGTGTTCGAAAAAGAATTTGCCATCATGGATAGCATCAACAAGGATATGAAACTTGTGAAAGAGGTGGGCAAGAGAGGTAAAGCGAGAAACAGCGACCATTACTGGTTCAGTGAAAAAGGGGTGCCCGCATTTTTTCTTTATACACAGGGAGGCTCGAAAGCATATCACGATATTTACGATGTGCCTTCCGCTTTAAAACTGGAAGAGTTTGAGGATGTGAAGAAATTGCTTTTGGAGTTTGTTTCCACATTGACCAGGTAGTCAGGCAAATCAACACCCAGCGAATACCACCCGAAATACTACCGGAATTTATTTTACTTTTGCGACAGTGAGTACACCTGCCAACATATTTAACAGGGAAATTTCGGAAGACCACCGCGATCCGGATTGGCCTTCTGCCGTTGCTTCTGCAAAACGGTTGCATCAGAAAGCATATGACGAGAGTGTGCTTCAGTTTTCAAATCTTGAAACGGCAAGAAGAAGAGCCGCTTTTACCAGGTGGAAGGCTCTTGAAAACCTTGACCAATACCTGATTCAATTCGAAGCAAATTTTATAAAGGCCGGCGGCAAAGTCATTTGGGCTCAGGACGCACAGGAAGCCTGCAATGAAATTATCGGAATCATCAATCGATCCGGCTCCACAGGAATTATAAAAGCAAAAACGCTTACGGCGGAAGAAATCCATTTGGACGATGCGTTGAAAAATAACAGCAGCACCTGGACGGAATCAGATCTTGGTCAGTTTATCCTGCAACTTTCACAGGAAAAGCCATCGCATATAGTTATGCCTGCGCTTCATAAAAAAATTGAAGCCATTCAGCAGTTGTTTAAGGAGCATTTAGGAGTTACCGGAACGCTTAACGCGGAAGAATTATCCAGGAAAGCAGCAGTTGAAATCCGTGAAGCATATACCATTGCGAATATTGGAATTACCGGAGCCAATTTTTTGATAGCAGAACAAGGCGCGATTGCAATTACCGAAAATGAAGGAAATGCCATGCTTGCTGCTGCGAAACCTAAAATTCATATTGTGATTGCAGGGATTGATAAAGTAATTCCATCAGTTTCCGATTTGCATGTGCTTTGGCCATTGCTTGCAAACTTTGGTACCGGACAAAAAATCACAGCTTACAATTCTTTAATCAACGGACCTAAAAGAAATGGTGAAACAGATGGCCCGGAAGAAATGTATGTGGTGCTTGTCGACAATGGTCGCTCAGCGGTGCTTGCCCAGGAAGTGCAACGAAATGTTTTGAGCTGTATAAAATGCGGAGCTTGCCTTTATACAGATCCTGTATACCAGGTGATAGGAGGCAAACCGTATCACTCCTCATGGATGGGGCCTCCGGGTACAATAGTTCAGCCTATTATCAATGGTATGCGAAGCCATGAGTTTTTAAATCAGCTTTCCACACTGAGCGCTGCTGATACTGAGGTATGCCCTGTAAATATTAATTTCAATAAACTGATTCTCGAAAACAGGAGACTTGCCGTTTCACAGCAGGTGAACAGCACTTCTGAGAAATTATTTTATTTCCTGTGGAAACGAGCTATGCTCAAACGTGAAATTGTAAACTGGAAAAATATTCGTACCAGGGATTTTGTAATGAATAACCTCTTTTTGAAATCGCCGGAAAATCTGCGAACTATGAAGTCTCCTGCAAAGGAATCTTTCAATGAAATGTGGCGTAAAAGAATGAGCGGTGGATGATATGATCCTGCTTCAATGGATCACCACAAATTTTTTCGTTAACACCCGATCACCTTCCAGCAAGAGCTTTATCATATAGATACCCGGTTCAAAATCGGAAGTGTTTATTTCAAATACATCATCAAATATTTCTGCACGACTTTGAAGTTTTGTTTTCCCCGATTCATCATAAACAAATAATTGAAATGATTTTTGAGAATCGGTTTTTACAGTAATAAAATCATTCGCAGGTATCGGGGAAATAAAAATTGAAGCAGGGTTGCTGATATCTTTTACAGGAAGGTATAACGATTCATCAAACCTGACCAGTCCACCCAACAAAGTCCCTGCCCAAACAATTCCCTGGTCATCAGTAATCAGAGTATGCACAAAATCGTCAGGGAGCGGAGAGTTGAGAGTGTTATACACAATAAAATTATTGCCCGCTCTTTTGATAATTCCGGAATCGTTACTGCTGACCCAAATTGATTGATCAGGAGCAATGCTGATTGCAGTAAGACTATTACTAGCAATATTTGATGACACTGTATTAAATGTCAGAAATGAAAACCCTCCTATATGCGCAGAAAGTCCTGATGCAGGAGTTGCCATCCACAGTATCCCGGATGAATCTGCGTCCAGACCAAGAATAGTATTGTCGGGAAGATTTGAATTCCAAATTGTATATGGAGTCCAGGTGGAATTATCGATAAGTGTAAGTCCGCCATTAATTGTTCCAATAGCCACACTGTTATCAATTGCATTCACATGAATCGAACCGATGTTGTTTGAGCCAAGTATTGAATTGGAAGTGTTATACAAGGTCCATATTGTATTGTCAAAGTATGCAAGTCCGCCAATGGTGCCAATCCATTTATTGTTGAGGGTGTCGATGGCAATGCTTCTTACAAAATCATCAGGTAAATCGGAATTGATGGTGTTGAACACAGTCCACACAGCGCCATCATACTTTACAAGTCCTCCAGAAAAAGTTCCAATCCACAAATTATTTTGAAAATCAACAGCCAGGCACCTGATGGAATTGTCAGGCAATCCGGAATTAAAAGTCTGGTACACATTCCAGTTTACATCATCGAAAGATGCTAAACCATAATCAGTCCCGATCCATTTTACACCATTGTTATCAATTGCAATACACCTGACTGAATTTTCAGGTAATGGTGAATTGGTAGCATTGTAAATAGTCCAGCCCGGTTGCGCACATAAACACGCCGGCAAAAACCACCAAAGGAGTATCGGTAAAAATTTATTCAGAACACGCGGGTTCATCAATCCACAATCAATCGGGTATGTCGCTTCATGTCACCATGTGTTACACTCACAAGGTAAATGCCCTTCGATAAATTTGATAAATCCAAAGGAATTCGGGTTTCGTTCACCAGGTTGTAAGGTTGACTGAATACTTCTTTACCTAAAATATTGGTTAATGAAACAACGGCATTTTCACCTACAAATCCTGTGATTACAAGTTCAGCATATTCAGAGGCAGGGTTAGGAGTAACATTCATTTCAAAATCCTCATTAGATGCGATACCGATACGACAATTAAATGCAACGCTTAATGTTGCAGTACCTTTATTACCGCAACTGTTACTTGCGATACATCCTATTTTACCCGCTGTGGCACCAAAGTTCACGACTATTGAAGTAGTACCCTGACCTGAAATAATTGTGGATCCTGCAGGAGCACTCCATGTATACAAGGTAGCGCCATTTACAGGAACGACACTATACGCGACTCCTGTTTGATTAATACATGCTGTTGCAGCTCCCGTAATAACTGGCTTGGCAGGTGCTGAATAAATTAGTCCGCAACGTGCAGCACTGTTGATACAACCATTGCTGGCAGTCACGCAAACCTGTCCCGAAACAAATCCTGCATTGGTTGAAAATGAAATTGCATTTGTTCCTTGTCCTGAAATATATGTGGTACCCGCCGGCAATATCCAGTTATATGAAACTGCCCCTGTTACTGCCGGTACAGAAAGATTAGCCACTGACTGACAAATTCCATAAAGTTGTCCTTGAATAGTTGCGGGTGTGCTGATTGTTGATTTTGAAAGAGCAAGACACCTTGCAGCAGAAGTTCCGCAATAGTTACCACCTGTTACACAAAGACTGCCACTAACGAAACCTGGCGCAACTGAGAGTGTAATTGAATTTGTTCCTTGTCCTGTTAAGATTGTGGTGTTGGCAGGTGCTGTCCAAACATAATTTGTGACAACTACATTGTTAGTTACTGAATAAGTATAGGTTGAGCCCGGACAAGGTTTTGCAGGACCCTGGATTGCTGCAGGAGTTACCGGAACATCGCGGGAAATAGATTTGCATCTCGCTGCGGAAGTCCCGCATGCATTAGTACCTGTAACACACATGCTTCCGGAAATAAAATTCCCTGCAATTGCAAGAGAAATAGAGTTGGTTCCCTGGCCGGATAAAATTGTGGTGTTCGCAGGAGGTGTCCAGGTGTAAGTAGTAACTGCAGTATTATTTGGCACATAATAAGTGTATGTGTTTCCAGGACATGGTTTGGTCAACCCTTGAATTGCAAGTGGAGTTCCCGGAGCAGAAGTGCAGGAACAAATAGTTACTACAATACTCCTTGTGGCAGTATTTGTACAACCGTTTGCATTGGTGTAAGAATAAGTTATGGTATGTGTTCCGGGACCTGAAGTTGCCGGATTGAATATTCCAGCCGCTACTCCCGGACCTGAATAAGTTCCTCCTGATGGTGATCCACCGGAGAGTGTAAGTGGAGATGCATTGTTGCAGATATCAGCAAGCGCAGCAAGTGTAACAACAGGCAACGGATTTACAGTAACAACAACTGAATGCGTATTTGTACATCCTGCCGCACTTGTACCGGTAACCACATACGTAGTTGTGCCGGTCGGCGATGCCACAACAGTAGAACCTGTTGTAGTGTTCAATCCTGTTGATGGAGACCATAAATAAGTTGCAGCACCTGTAGCTGTTAGTGATGTAGAAGAGCCGGCGCAGATTGCTGTTGTTCCGTTCACTCCCACATTTGGAAGCGGATTTACAGTTATAGCTGCAGAAGCATTTCCGGTACAACCACTCGTAGTATTATTAACGACAAGTGTGTATGTGGTATTTGCTTGTGGAGTTACTACCGGATTGGCTAATGTGGAATTGAATCCAACAGGAACTGATGACCAGGAATAAGTCAATTGAGTAGCCACTACATTATTTAATTTAAGTGTCCAGGAGTTTATGGTTCCTGCATCATTCCCTGCATTATCGACGGCCTTTAATTGCCATGTTCCATTTGCATTTCCTGTGAGTGTGTTGAAAGTTGCATCCGGGATAAATGAACCAGTGAAAGGTGCAGCTCCGCTGGCTATTGGAGTTGCCGCACTCAGGCTGAAAATGGTATTGTTGAAATTGTCACCAGATCCTCCACGATGATTACTGAGGATAATAGTATTTCCGGAGGGAGAAATCAGAGAAAGAGTCAGGTCGGCATCATAAGTGTGAGTGATATTTACCTGAACTGAAAATACCGCTCCACTGGAAAGTGTACCCGGTGAAATACCGGAAACTGTAACCGGGGAAACAACACCTGACGCGAGATTGTCGGGAATGCTGTAAACGTTATTGTTGCTAAACGACGATTGAATAGTTCCTGTTGGCGGAACCGTTACAGATGAGTTGAGTGTGGTGCTCTGACCAATACAAATAGCACTTGAAACTGGTGTTACCGTTACCGGGATGTTTTGAACAGACACAGTTGTTGGAAGCGATGTTCCGGGACAGGAAGAAGTTGCATCAGTGATAACAGTGTACACGCCAGCTGTGCTAACATTGATTGATTGCGTGGTGGCGCCATTTGACCATAAATATGAAAGCGCAGGAGATGATGTGAGGGTCACTGTATTGCCCGGACACAATGCCGTTGTTCCGCTTGCTGTGATTGTTGGAACAGTTCCCGACTGATGAATAAGTGTATATGGAACAACTATTAAATTGTTGTTTTCTTTTTCTTCAAGGAAATAATTGTAAGGATCAAGTTGCACGACAATATAATATTGGCCGTTGCAGGTTCCCGGAGGAATAGTGAGGTACATACCATCCAGGTACTGGTAATAAATATCGGTGAACCCGGATGAAATTCCCTGAACAGTTGGTGAACAATTGTAAGAACCTCCTCCTAAACCATAATTGGGAAAATTTCCATTTAACAACGTACCGCCTAAGCTATCCACACAATGACCGTTGTAAGTGGAACAGGAACCATAATCCATCAAACAAAAAGCAAGCTTTGCACCCGTACCAATGATTGGCCAGTTCAAAGGATTAGGATCGTTCGTCATTGTACGAAGTGTGTAAACACCCCAGTCATCTACGTGCATGTGACCATGTGACGGATGGTATGTCATAGAGCCGGCATTTCTGTCGGTATAACTCATAGTGTTGCCGTTCTTGTGATAAACCCGCTGAACAATAAGTTGCTTTGGCGGAAGTCCGGTGACAGGACAAGTTGCCGGAGCTGTACCGGTTATCGTATCTGTTCCACATATATAAGTAGTGGTAGTTCGAATTTCGAGAGGCCCATGTCCAATGTTTGGTGAAGAAACGGATACACGCAACCTACCATTCTCAACACCATTGCCTGCCTGAGAATATTCAATAACTCCGTTACTTCCTGATGCCAGCAGAGGAGGTCTTCCAACAATAATATCAGGCAACAAATCGCAATTTGTTGATCCTGAGGATGCACACACACAACTGGTTGCATTGGAAGTAGAGCATTGACCATTCACAAGGTTGGTGAATGCCACTGTCAGACAGGCAATTAGTAATAATTTCTTCATAGGAAATATGAATTTTTGGAACGGGTTTATTGGTAAAATCAAATATAACATTAATTAACAGTCATTCAAAAAAAGCTGTACCGGGACAAGTACAGCTTTTAGTGGTTAGGTGATACTGTTTTAAAAATCAATTAATTAATTAATGATGATCACTGATCCAAATATAATCATCCAAAGGGCAAAATACATATAAAATTCCGTCAACGACGATTTTTTGTAGGTAAAATACAAAAATCATGAGTACCCTTAAGCGTGGATTCATCATTTGAGAAAGAAAAAAGCTATCATTCCGACAACAATTTGTTCATGAACAACGAAAAATCATCTTTGAACTTTTCATATTCCGCACCGGATGCAGCTCCAGAAAATCCTGCGTGAATTTTTCTGACATGATGATTTTTATCCAGATAAATGGTTGTAGGAAAACCTGCAAAATTTTCAAGTCCCGGCAGTACAGTTTTTATTTTATCACGGTTGGCCGCGATCAGTAACGGATAATGAATTTTGAATTTATCGCGAAAGCGTTTCACATTTCCGGATGCCCTGGTAAAATCATCTGTTTTTTCAAAAGACAACCCCACAATTTCAAATCCCTTGTCATGATTTTTGTCGTAGTAAGGTGCAAGAAATGCTGCTTCATCGAGACAATTGGGACACCATGATCCTAAAATCTGAATCACCACAACCTTATTTTTAAAACGTGCGTCATCCAGTGATACCATGTTACTATCTACATCAGGCAATCTAAACCTGAGTCCGGTTTCACCTTCATTGTAAGTGGTAATGGAATTCGCGTCAGGCAATGTTGCCTTTTCATTTTTGTATCCCGAAAAGGAAACCTGGCGATGTGTACCTGAATAAAAAGTTCCTTCCAGTTTGTCACCGGCAATTTTAGCTTTAAACAGATATACAAAAACACCATCGAATGTTGAAAGGAAAAGACTGTCGTGATCAATTGCGCCTTCAAGATAACGGTAATCACCGCTGGTAGTTAAAAAAGTTCCGGTAACCCGGGTACCTTCCTGCTTGAATACACCAATGGCATTCGAACTGTCTTTGGCTCCCGGCGAAAATTGCACTGACCATCTGCCTGTCACATTCACTGCAGGCGATTTCGAATTAATTTTAAACCTGGTTGCATCATCTGATTGCGCAATCATTCGTATTGATGAATGTGTTACGCGTGTGAGATTGATATATTCACCTTCAAGATGATTTTTGTCAGAAATTTTTAATCGCAATTCAGATTCATAGACAGGAAAATGCACAATCATGGAATCACCTTTGATAGTTACATCATCCAGCAGCATACGCTCATCGCCATTGATAATTGTTAGTGAATATACATTTCTATTTTCTGTAATTTCAAGCTGGAATGGCAGTTCACCTCCCGGAGTTAATAAAACAGCTCTCCAGATTCCTGTAGTCAGAATTAATGCGGATATAAATGTCATGGTTGAATTAGTTATTGAGGGAAAAATTAATTTTTAGAAAGGGTTTTACCCTCAATAACAAAGCCTATTTTTTTCCCAAACCCGGGAATATTTACAGCCTTCACTTTGTAATTCCCTCCGCCATAATATGATAAAGTGTCGAAAGAGGAATAATAACTGTTATCCACTTTTTTGATAATAACAATGCTGTCCTGTTTGCCTTCATGGATATAAATAGACAACTGACTGATGATAGCGGAAGCATCCTTCGCGGTGAATAAAATAACTTTCGAAGTACCATCAATAGTACTATCTTTTATGTACGATTGTATTTGAGACTGCTGATCAGAAATAGATTCAGTGAAAGGAATGAGTTCATGTGACCAGTCGGGATTCGCTAAAGTTACAATTTCATTTTTACCTTCGTGAAACATGTTTTTGGAAAGAGATAAATCAGATTTTTTCAAAGTATTTATTTCATTATCGAAATAAATTTTGATATCGCTGAACGCGGATTGTTTTTCAGAGCCCTTTTGATTTTCACAGGCAGTAAATACACCTGTGAAGGCTAGTAAGATGCATACTAATTTATTTCTCATTTTGCCACACTGCCATTTTTATTTGCTTTGTCAAAATAAAGCTGCGCATTTGTTTCATCCCCTAACAGCCGATATGTAATTCCAATATTGACAATCACTTTGGTATTTGCTGGATCCAGTGTTTCTACCTGTTTAAAGCATGTAAGCGCATTATTGAAATCTTTCATGGCTGCATAACTGTTTCCCATGTTTAGTAATGCATCAATATAACCCGGTTTAATTTTCAGTGACTCCTGATATTGAGTAATTGCTGCGGTATAGTTTCCCGTTTTTGCATAAGCATTGCCCTTGTTATAAAATGCCTGGTGAAATTCTTTTTTCAATGAAATGGCTTTATCAAAACATACCATAGCACTGTCGACTACACCTTTCTCCGTCAAATACAATCCCTTGTTGTTATATGCTTCCGCATTGTCAGGATCAATGGACAGCGCCCTCGTGAAATCTGCAATTGCCTGATCGTATTTTTGACCAAGTCCGTATGCCAGTCCGGAAGAAATATAAAAATCAGCATCCTTGAAATCCTTAAATGATCGCGCCTTTTCAAATGCCGCAATAGCTGAAGGAGCATTGTTTTTTTCTTTATAGGCAATACCCAGGTGATTCCAGGCTTCGGCATAGTTTGGAAGAATAGAGACACCTTTTTCAAGTTCCGCAATACTCTTGTCGAGATATCCGTTTTTCAATCCCGGATCTTCCTCTTTAAGTGCTTTTTCAATGAGTAGCGCGCTTCCATATGCATAACGTATGCGGGCACTGTTAGGGGCGGTTTTTACATCTTTTGCAAGAAGAGTCAGGTTGTCCTTCCAGTCAGTATTTCTGCTGATGGTTTTAATGGAGAACAGGAGCAACACCACCATAAAGATGGAAGTCACCACGGTTTTCTCCTTCATATACATTAAAATGTTTTTACCGTGATGAGGTTTCAGCATTTTGAATGCCTTCAGGAATATCCAGGAAACGGCTATTCCAAAACCAAGTGATGGCATGTACATAAACCTTTCCGCCATCGTTGATTCTATCAAAAAAAGAATATTGGAGACAAGTGAAACGGTTCCAAAGAAAAATAATAATGCAAAGGATAGCGGATCTTTTTTAGTCAGTCCTGAGAATGCCCTCCAGGCCAGATAAACGCAAATCAATGTGGAAATTAATGCCGTTGCGGAAGCAAATGAAATAACCGGAATCTGGTTGTACGAATAATCGAAACTCAGCGGATGAGGTATGAATAAAAGATAAATGTATTTTCCCATCACACCAAATGCAGTTGCCAGTCGATCCGGGAAATTTTGTGCACCAAGAATGGAATTATTGATCAGTTGCATTTCAGCGGAACCAGTTAGTTCGCCAAGCATGCGCATGCGTAAAATTAAATACACTGCCGTTACTCCCGCAAAAACAGAAGTGGCAATCATATTTGTTTTAAGTGACACCTCTGAAAAAAACCATATGTAAATTGGAATGATCACCAACAGTGTTATTGCACTTTCTTTTGAAAGATAAGCGAAGAAAAACGAAATTGCAGAAGCGATAAGTAGCATAGGTTTTTGATTCTCGAGCCATCGTTTCAGTGTAAAAAGAGTGAGAAGTGAAAAAAGAAAACAGAGTATTTCATCCCGACTCTTGATATTAGCAACTACTTCGGTATGCAAGGGGTGTGCGATGAATAACAGTGTGGCGAAAAATGGAAGCAGAAGAGAATACTCTTTGAAAATAGCTGCAAGGGTCATCATCAGCAGAAATGCGGTGAGTGAATAAAGGATCACATTAATCCAATGGCCCGGAGCGGGGTTTTCGGGGGCCAACTCCCATTCCACTGCGAACATGGCAACGGATAGTGGTCGGTATAAACCTTCATTACGTTCCCAGAACCCGGCTCTGTATGAAGTGCTGAAAATTTCCGGCAAGGCAGAAATTCCTTTTTTGGTTATTTTGTTGTTGGAGATTACTGTTCCATCATCCACGGTATAACCGTGACCAAGAGTGTTGGCATAAAGTATAAAAGCAAATGCGGCACAAATTAGAGCCGCATAAGTAATGTGTCGCCTTTCAGTTAGCGGATTTATTGTTTTGGCGGGTGTTGCAGTGGTGGCGGCAACGGGTTTTTTTACCGGCTTTTTCATAAAGAGTTAGACGGTATAAACTTACTAAAAATTAAGTTCAACATTGAGGATAATTTTTTTTGAAAAGAAATGGGCGTTAACTTCAGGAGTTCAGTTATTTTTTGGAATAAAAATAAGAAACATTACTCTCCGCGTCATCATAGGTGATCAGCTCTTTGTTCCGGTGTTCCGCGAAATAGCTCAATAATCCGATATCTCCGGCACACATGGTAGCATGTACCCAAAGTGTAGTCAGCCACGTCAATTGTAAAGCAGGGCTGCTGAAAACTACCAGCAGTAGCGAACCAAGACTGATTACTACAAACGGGATCAAACCTATAAAATAAAAAGCCCTCCGGTGAGTCACAAATTTATCTGCAATTGCTACTATATACAGTTTTTTCCAGTGAGCTTTGAACGAAATTTTTTGTGCACCACAGAGTTTATAAGCTATCCCATGGAGGAGTTCATGAACCGGTGCGAGTAAAAAGGAAATCCCGAATCCCAAAACCGACCAGATAAGAATCTGAAAGAATGTCAGGGTGTTGTTTATTCCGAAAAAGAAACTGACCATTAGCCATGCTCCTGTAAAAAGTATGGTAATTACCAGGTAAGAAATAGTGAATACATTCTTTGTGAACAGGTATCTTCTCACAAATGGAATGAGATCCTGGTGTTGGAGCGTATAATCCAAAGAAAAACCCTGGTGATGGAGTGTCTCAGCAACAGGGTTCATAAGTGTGGTATCGATGTGGAATTCTGTTTCACAGTTCAAAGCCAATTAACTCATTACCCATTCTCTCATTCTCCCATTATTCGTAATCTATTTTCTCAACAAAAGTAGAATGGTATCGGTTTCCGGAGTTTCTAATTAAAACCCTGTTCATTTCCTCCGCCTTGCGTGTTCCGATCAACTTCTTCCGGCCGCTTTTCAATTGTATGAGTAAGGCAAATTCGCTTCCCGGGAAATTTGTTTCATCATATTTGTTTCTGAAACGCCATATAAATCCAACGTTTTTCATATCAACCACAAAGACTTCCTGAACATTTTCCCATAATATCATCTGGTAGTTTTTCTGGAATGGGAACCATCTGTAAAATATTCCTTCTTCTGTAATTATAGTATCAAGCCGAATCAATATCATCCCTAACAAAATTGGGGTTGGAATCAAAATGGTCCCTATTATGATGAGCCATCCTATATTTTTTTTGGATCCCCAAAGGTTGTCGGTAAGCACTTCATCAAGAATATAATAAGAAAGAACAATCTCAGCCACAATAAAAATAATTATCAGCGCTATATTTTTATAACGCTGACGTTCGTAAAAATGCTGATAGGTTTTCTTATAAGCGAGCTTTGGATTCATACCTGACAGGACGGGTACACGAAAGTAGGAAATTCTGTTAATTTTGCATCTAAACAATTGATGAACTGCATAAATTACCTGACCAAATGGAACAAATTAAGTGGCAAGACTTTGAGAAAGTGGAAATCAGGACGGGAACCATTACCGGCGTGGAGCACTTTGCAGAGGCCAGAAAGCCGGCTTATAAACTCCTGATCGATTTTGGTCCGTTTGGTATTTTGAAATCTTCCGCACAGATTACTACATTTTACCAACCGGAAGGATTGATTGGAAAGCAGGTAGTGGCTGTTGTTAATTTTCCTCCAAAACAAGTGGCAAATTTTATTTCCGAATGCCTGGTACTGGGTGCTGTCAATGACGATGGAAGTGTTGTGCTGTTGCAAACTGAACGTCACACCACTAATGGTTTACGCATCGCCTGAAAAATAAGACAATGCATCCTTATATCAAAAATCTTCAAAAGGAACTACATAAGCATCGTCATCCTGAAAATGCGGTGCAAATGAAAAAATACATGCGCGATCAGTTTGAGTATTTTGGTTTGAAATCAGATGACCGGCGTGCAATTTGTAAATCCTACATGGATTCAAAACCGTTGCCGGAAGTTGCGGAGTTGCATGAAATCGTGAGTGAATTGTGGACCTTACCTGAACGTGACTTCCAGTATTTTGGAATTGAAATGTTGATGAAATTTAAAAAGCAATGGAGTGAAAAAGACATTCAGTTTTTTGAAAATCTCATTGTAAATAAATCGTGGTGGGATACAGTGGACACTCTCGCTAACCACGTTGTTGGTCCCTGGTTCAGGAAGTACCCACAGCATATTAAACCGGTTACAGGGCGTTGGAACAAATCGGATAATATCTGGCTTCAACGAATGAGTTTGTTGTTCCAGTTGAAATATAAAAATGAAACAGATCTCGACTTGATGTTCAAATATATCCACAATCTTTCCGGTTCCGGAGAATTTTTTGTTCTGAAAGCAATTGGTTGGATACTGCGTGAATATTCAAAAACAGATCCTGAAGTTGTTTTGAATTTTCTGAAAAAAGCGGAATTGAAACCACTCAGCAAAAGAGAAGCTTTAAAAGTAATTCAGAGAAAAAAGTAAATAGCTGAAGTTCAAATTTTTTTAAGCATTGGACTTTTCCTTTTTCAAAAAGCCTCAAATGAAAAATTTTGAATAAAAATCACCAAACGCATATGGAATTTCCTCCCTGCGTTTTGCCATCCATTAAGTAAAAATTCAGGTATTGATCAATCGAATGCGTTCCTTCAAAAAATTGAAATCAACAGGTTTGGTGATAAAATCATCAGCACCGTAACTGATAGCAGTCTGGTGATTGGCCTCATCGCCATAAGCAGTGACCATAATCACTTTTAGTTCAGGAAATTCGGATTTAATCAGACGAAGCAACTCCAGCCCGTTCATTCCCGGCATGTTGATATCGGAAAGTACAAGCACTACATCAAACGGACGAAGTGTTTTAAGATAATTCAGGGCGTTTTCAGCCGTAAAAGCAAAATGGAAATTGAAATCGCCTTCCTTGAGCTCCCTGCGGAATCTTTGGCGGAACAACAATTCCACATCCTGTTCATCATCAACTATTAAAACCTTTAAGCCCGACATAGGGATAAATAAAATTGTGGATAGAAAATGCTCCCTTTGCCCGTCGCAAGGAGAATCTCCCTACAATGATAGGTAAAAAAGGTCAAAATGTAAAATTGAAACCCGCAACATGAAAAGGTCAAGTAAATAATTCATATTAAAATATTGAAAATCAATAAGTTTCAACCTAAACCGATTGCTTTTAATAACCGGATTTACGGAATTGGATTAACGACTCCCGGAGGTGTTTTTATAAAAATTCATTTCATCCATATAGTTATAAACTGATTCTGGCAGCATATAACGGATATCCTTTTTATCGTGAATTGCTTTGCGGATAAACGAAGAAGAAAGCTGCATGAGTGGAGCCTCTATAACTTTTACTTTAGGATGCGTGCGTAACTCACCACCATCATTTTCAGGACGTGGATAAATATAGATTTCATAATGCGCAATGATCTCTTCCCAGTTCTTCCATTTTTTGAAAGTTTCAAGATTGTCGCTTCCCATAATCAGCACAAAATTATCATCAGGATTTTGCTCGTGCAGATATGCTAACGTATTGATAGTATACGAAGGTTTAGGCAATGTAAATTCTACTTTTGATGCTTTGAGTTTGCGATAATCACCCACAGCAATACGTACCATTTCAAAACGGTGGTGATCCTGCAACAGAGAACCGGGAGGTTTCATGGGATTGTGTGGTGAAACAACCATCCACACCTGGTCAAGGTCAGTGAATTCTGCCATGTATTGTGCAATCACCAGGTGACCACTGTGAATGGGGTTGAAGGAACCGAAGAAAAGACCAATTTTCATGATGGGGAGTACGAATTACCAATTCTTTGAGGAACTACTGCGAATCTACGAATTACGAAAATATAACACGCAATTAACTATTGTCTAAAATGCATTTTAATTTAAATCAAATCTACCCCCTCTCCTTTGGAGAGGGCAGGGGTGAGGCAGAACGAAATTACAACTTGACCGCAAGCATCTAAATTTTCAAAAGGCATTACAATCCTAAAAATTGTATCACCAGTACTTCCGCATCTTTCTTTGCCACTTCCAGATCTTTGTTGATGATCACTTTTGAAAAACGCGGAGAGTAAGTCAGTTCGTGGACTGCTTTCTGAACCCTGTTCTCCAGTGTTTCAGGAGTCTCTGATGCACGGGCTACAAGACGATGGCGCAAATCTTCAATAGCGGGAGGCCTGACAAACACATCCAGCAGATTTTCATCATACCGTCCTTTTATGTGAATACCACCTTCTACATCCACATCAAAAATAGCTACTTTGCCGATTGAAGAAATGCGATCTATTTCAGAACGAAGTGTGCCATAAAATCCATTCTCATAAACTTCTTCCCACTCCAGGAATTCATCCTTTTTTATACGCTCATGAAAATCCTGTACGGAAATAAAATAATAATCTTTGCCGTGTTCTTCACCATTACGTTTAGACCGCGTAGTTGCAGAAACCGAAAAACTCAGCACAGGAAATTTTTGCAACAAGTGATGCACAATGCTGGTTTTACCACTTCCCGAAGGACCACAGAAGAGAATTAGTTTACTCTCCATGTTATAGTTTGTGGTTGAGTTGTTGAATAATTTTCATGGGAACATTTTGTTTTAGTCGGCAGTTGGCAGTCGCCGGTCGGCATTTGTTACGGTGTAATTATTTTTATCCGGCTTCAATTAAAAATTATTAATAAGTTGACGTGTGACAAGGTGAGGTTGCAACATTTTCGAAAATAAATTTTCGAAAATGTTTTGTGTTGAATTTCAAAAAAATAAATTTTGCCTACTGCCTACTGCCTACTGCCTACTGCCTACTGCCTACTGCTATATAATATTGGCAGACTGCTCTTTCATTTTCTCCAACTCATCTTTCATTTGTACTACATGTCGCTGAATGATTGCATCGTTAGCTTTGGAGCCAATGGTATTAATTTCACGACCGATTTCCTGGAGGATGAATCCGATTTTTTTTCCGTTGGAGTCGGCTTCTTTCAAAGTATCTGTAAAGAATGACAAGTGTGAACGTAAACGCACTTTTTCTTCAGTAATATCAATTTTCTCGATGTAATAAATCAATTCCTGTTCGAAACGGTTTTTATCAATTTGTCCCGATTCGGTCGCTTCTTCCAGGCCTTTGTTCAAACGTCCTTTGATTGACTTGATACGTCCGGGTTCAATTTTTTCAATCTTTTTAAGATGTTCTTTGATGGAAGTGATGCGGCCTTCAAAATCTTTATGAAGTGCTTTACCTTCCTTTATACGAAAATCGTTGAAAGCAGCCAGCGCTTTGCGCGAAATCGATTCCACAGTTTTCCATTCTTTAGGATCCGCTTCTGTTTTCTCAAGGTTTAATACATTCGGCAATCTCATGATGATATTCAGGTAATCGCCGGAGCTAAGCTTCAGATCTTTTTTCAGATCGTTGAAATCGTCATAATATTGTTTGATGACGTCTTTGTTAAAAGCGCTTTTCCGGGAACCGGGAGCTTGTTCAATAGTGACAATAAAATCGACTTTGCCACGCTCCACTGCTTTGGTGATTTCGTTTCGGAGTTCAAGGTCTTTATCCTTGTATACAGAAGGAACCCGTAAATTCAATTCCAGAAATTTACTGTTCAACGATTTCACCTCAACGGTGATTAGGTTGCCTCCTGCACTGCCTGTGGCTTTTCCGAAGCCGGTCATCGACCTGATCATATAGATGGTGTTTTATAAGGTGCACAAAGATAAAGAGATATCACTATAACAAACAAATCGATTTCTACCCGGGGTCTCCTTCATATTTGTTTTTTCTTTAACGAACTAATATTACCCGAAGTAACAAGAAATACTCCAGCGAAAATGAGTACTGCAGAAATAAAATGCATGACGTTTAACTGATCTTTGCCAAGCATGATGGCGAATAATGTAGCAAATAGCGGTTGAAGATAAATATACACACTCACTGAAGATGGACTCAGATTTTTGAGTGCATAAACGTTCAATAAATAAGCAATTGAAGTCACACCAATCACAACATACGCCGTGGCGAGCCAGATTGAACTATTGAATGTATTCCATTCGATAGCATTGAATTCGGAATAACCAAAAGGCAGCACCATGATGCTTCCGAATAGGAATACCCATTTCATAACCGTAAGCGTGTTGTATTTTTGCATCAATGGTTTTACAATAATCAAAAACACTCCGAAGGAAATTGAATTGATCAACACGCAAATATCACCCGCAACCGACGAATTGTGAAATGAAAATTCTTTTCCCCAAAGCAACAAAAGGGAAGCTCCCGTGATACCCACAATGATCCCGATTATTTTCCTCACTGTAATTCTTTCTCTTACCAGGAAACTTGCTACAATCAACACCATGATGGGGTTTGTGGTCATCATTAAAGAAGCATTGATAGGTGTAGTTAAATCAAGTCCTTTGAAAAACAACATCTGGTTCAGCGCGACTCCAAAAAATGCGCAAAAAATTAATCTGGTAAAATCTTTTTTTTCTATTTTTTTATCGGCAATAAAAAATCCTATGATCCAGAATAACATCGCGGAAAACAAAACTCTGAGAACAATAAACCCAAACGGCTTGATGAATTCCGGCATTACCTGTTTGGCAATGGAGTAATTTGCACCATACAATAAATTGGCGGAAAGCACCGAAAGATGTGCGAAAAGGGAATGTTTTTTCATAATGATGTTTACGAAATAAAGGCTACTAATTACAAATCTTTACTAATATTACAAATGAGTAGAACTGGAGCTCTTATAACAAATCCGTATATCCGTAAATATTTGTAATTTGTAGTCTTTATTCCCGGAATGAGAGTTTGTAATAGATAAAACATAGTCTTTATTTCACAGAAAGTTTATTCTTAATCATGAGTACGTTATTCTTGGAATTACCAATAAAAACTTCTTTGCCAATTATGAACACCGGCCTTTTCAGAAAGGTGTATTCCTGGAGAATGAATTTTTTGTAATCTTTTTCAGAAAGCTTCATTTCATTCAAACCCATCGAACGGTACTTTAGAGCAATCCTGCTGAAAAGTGCTTCGTAGGACCCGGCCATTTTGGCCATTTCATCGAGCTGTTTTTCGGTAATCGATTCTGTTTTAATGTCCTGTAGCACAAAGTCTTTGTCAGGTCGCACTTCCTTGAGAATCCGCTGACAGGTAGTGCAGTTCCCCAGGTGATAAATCTTTTTCATATTGATTTTTAGTGGTTTGTAGAAAGTGTTACGGGTTCAAAGTTAGAAATTGCCATTTATAAACAGGCTAAACTGTGAGAAGTTTGGGGGGAATCGTATCTTTGAATTCTAAACTAACAGAGTAGTGGAAGCGGTTGCAGTTCAAAATCAGTACGAGATAAAATTACCACAGTTTGAGGGTCCATTCGACCTGCTGTTGTTCTTCATAGAAAGGGATGAACTGGATATTCACAATATCCCGATTTCTACCATCACCAATGAATTTTTCGAATACATCCGTCAGGCGGATGCCATGAATATTGAATTGGCCAGTGAGTTTATTCTTGTTGCCGCAACACTCATGCGCATCAAAGCTAAAATGTTGTTGCCCCGTTATCCGAAAGATGAGGAAGGCAATGAAATGGATCCGCGCCAGGACCTGGTACGACAGCTTCTTGAATACAAACAATACAAGGAAGCAGCTGCGGAATTAAAAATGAAAGAAGAAGAGCGTTCCATGAAACAGGAACGCGGAAATACACCTGCTGAACTTTCAACAATTGCCATGATTGCTGATGGCAGCAGTTATTCATCGGAACTGAATGCACTTACTCTTTTCAAACTCATGATTACGTTTGAAAAAGTGATGGAGCGTTTTCGTATAGGCGAAGAACGTCAGAAACATACTGTCGTGCAGTTTCCGTTTACCATTGATCAGGAAAAGGATAATATTCAGCGACTGGTACGTTTGAAAGCCAACGTAACCTTCCTGGATGTGTTCTCTGCATGTCAGTCGCGTATCCATGCCTGCTTCACTTTCCTCGCGTTACTCGATCTTATACAGGCTAAAGTGGTTATAATGGTGCTCAGTGAAGGGTTCAACAACTTTTACCTGACCAATGTAAATTCCGAAGCTGAAAAAGCCAATGAAGAAGCTTAAGCTTATTTCTGGCAATATAATTGTTACCCAGCCAATTCATATATTCGATTAAATTTGCCATTCGTTACCTCAGCGAAAAGTAAATAGTAACTCCCCCAACCAACTTTAAAGCTCAAAACAAAAACCTATTTATGAAAAAACTAATCTTGATTCTCCCTGTAATTTTCGGTCTGTTTGTTCAAACTGTTATAGCGCAGGAAACCGCACCAAAAAACACTGGAATCCCAACAGTAAATATTAAAGGACTCGACGGAGCAATTGTTTCCACAGACAAAATTATCAACGACGGTAAACCAATCATCCTTAGTTTCTGGGCAACCTGGTGTAAGCCATGTGTTGTGGAATTGAATACAATTGCAGAAGTTTATGGTGAGTGGATGAAAGAGACCGGTGTAAAACTGGTAGCTATTTCAATTGATGATGCAAGATCAGCAGCTTCTGTAGGGCCGTTTATCAGCGGCAAAGGATGGGATTATGAAGTATATCTTGATCCGAACGGTGATTTTAAGAGAGCAATGAACGTGAACATGGTACCGCATACTTTTCTGTTGAATGGCAACCGCGAAGTGGTCAATCAGCATACCTCATTTGCGCCCGGTGACGAAGAAAAACTACTTGAACTGGTGAAGTTAGTAGCAGCAGGCCAACCTATCAAATAAAAAATAGTTTACTTATTTACAATCGGTTAACTAAGAGAGTGGAATTTCTTAGTTATTTGGTCTATTTTCACGCCCGAGAAAACACCTAACAACCCGACGACTCAGTGATTCATCCAAAGAAACTCCTCCTTGCCGGTGTGGCATTATTGGCTTTCACCACAGCCAAAGCACAAATTAACCTTCCTTTCGAAATTCATGGTAACTTCCAGATAGACGCCCAGTACTACCTGGAAGACTCTGTTATTGGAGCTCCGGTGGTTCCGGAAAAAGTATTGTCGAATGGTTTCGGTAACCTCACATTTACACGAGGAAATTTTGGTGCCGGCCTTCGCTACGAATCGTATCAGAACCCAATGCTGGGATTTGATTCACGTTACAAAGGAAGCGGAATTACTTACCGTTATGCGGAATATACAGTAGGTGACCTGAACGTAACTCTCGGAAACTTTTACGAGCAATTTGGTAGTGGCTTGATTTTCAGAAGTTATGAGGAGCGAGGGCTTGGAATCGACAATGCTATGGATGGTATCCGTTTGAAATACAATCCGGTTTCAGGTGTTTACTTGAAAGCCTTTATAGCTACTCAGCGTTACTACTTCGACAAAGCCGGTTTGGTGAGAGGTGCAGATGGTGAAATTGCATTGTCGGAGGCATTTCCTTCCCTGGCGAATTCAAAAACCCTGATAACAGTAGGTGCTGCAGTGGTGAGCAAGTATCAAAAAGATGATAATGCGGTTTACAACCTTCCTGAAAATGTATTGTCATTTGCTCCAAGAATCAGACTGAACAGGGGTAATTTTGGTTTGTACTCTGAATATGCATACAAATACAATGACCCTTCGGCCATCAATGCCACCGCGGAGAACCCCAGCGGAATTTATAAACCGGGACAGGGGATGTATATCAACACAACTTATTCCCGTAAAGGACTTGGTGTTTCATTGTCAGGAAAATTCATTGACAACATGAGTTACCGGTCTGATCGCGATGCGACAGGAAATGATCTTAACCTGAATTATCTTCCCGCACTTACCAAACAACAAACATATCGTTTAGCTACCTTGTATCCTTATGCAACCCAACCAAATGGTGAGGTTGGATACCAGGGTGATATTTTTTACAATTTCAAACCAGGAAGTACACTTGGGGGTAAAGCAGGTACTTATATAGCGTTGAACTATTCTCGCGCAAACGGTTTGGATACAACAGGAGTTGATGACGAATTGGGTTATGAAAGCAAATTTTTCAAAATGGGTGACGATAAATATTTTGAAGAAGTGAATGTGGAGGTTCAGAAAAAGGTAACTAAAAACATGAAATTGCTCTTCACGTATACTTATACTTTGTATGATGAAGGTGTGGTTAAAGGACTTGGGGAAACTCACGGTAAAATTTATGCAAATATTGGTATAGTTGAAATGCAGTTGAAGTTGAATAAAAAACATAGCATTCGTGCCGAAGGCCAGATTTTACTTACGGAACAGGATAAACAAGACTGGGTGATGGGATTGTTAGAGTACACGGTTTCACCACATTGGTTTATTGCAGCGTTTGACGAATACAATTTTGGTAACGATATAGAGGCTGACCGGTTACATTATCCAAACGTTTCAATGGGTTACACCAAAGGAGCGAACAGAATCACAATGGGATATGGTAAGCAGCGCGAAGGTTTACTATGCGTAGGTGGAGTTTGCCGCCAGGTACCTGCCTCTAATGGCTTCTCTGTCTCAGTAACCAGTAGCTTCTGATCCTCTGAGGACTTGCAGGAATGCGGTTAATTCATTAAATTTGAAATAAGAAACCGTAAGGGAATATATAGTTGATCTTTAAAATAGTATCTTATTAATATCCAATACTCATGAAATCCATTCTTAAATCTGCCCTGTTAATTTTCGCTGTAGTTGCATTACAGGCATGTGATAAAGTCAGTCCACCTTACAAAAACGTTGTACCGGTTGAAACAGGCGCAAGAAAAGTGCTTGTGGAAGATTATACCGGCGCAAAATGCGGAAACTGTCCGAGAGCATCCCGGTCTATTTACGATTTGAAAGCAATTTATGGCGACAACCTCATCATCATGGCTATTCATGCCGGAGGGTTTGCAGTTCCTTATGGTGCAGGTGCTCCATACTATACCTATGATTTCAGAACACCGGAAGGAACTGAACTTGATACTGACTTCGGTATTTCTTTAGCAGGAAATCCAAATGGAATGGTAAACCGCAGGAAAGTAGATGGCAGTTACATTATCGGTGCAACAAAATGGGCTTCTGAAGTTGATAATGTATTAACAGATCCTTCACCGGTTCCTTTGAAAATCACCATCACAAACAATTACAACGCTTCATCCAGGGAATTGCAGACAGAAGTAAGTTCAGAATTTTTTACCACCTTGCAAGGCACATACAAATTATGCGTGTTCATGGTTGAAGACAGTATTGTGCAATGGCAAAAAGATTACGATGCATCACCTGATGATGTGGAACTCTATACACATCGTGAAGTTTTCCGTCATTCCATGAATGGAACATATGGCGAAGCACTTGCAGAAACAGAAGCAGGAACCACAAGCACTTTAAGTTACACATATACACTACCGTTAGAATGGAGCGAAGGACATGTTTCCATTATCGCTTACGTGTATAACGAAACCTCCAAGGAAATTCTGCAGGTGGAGCAAAATGAGATTGAATAAAATTTCATTGGTTCCTGGCAATGCTCTGGTGTAGCCCCTGATGACTTTTTCATTGATTACTAAATATGAACAAGCTCTCCCTTTTTACTTTAGCCTTACTCCTGATTTCAATATCACTACCTGCTCAGAAATTCAGAGCGGGACTTGCGATAGGTATTTCAGCTACGCAGATTTCAGGTGATAACCTGGGAGGATTTGACAAAGCTGGGCTTGTTGCAGGTGGAACTGTAAGCACCGCACTTTCACAGAAATTCGATCTTGCGATGGAGATCCTTTTTTTTCAGAAAGGCAGCAAGAAAAATTCCAATCCTGATAAAGGCGATTATAATTCCTATTTATTACGATTGAATTATTTTGAGGTACCGATATTGTTTCAGTGGAATTACTCGAAACGTTTTACATTTGAAATCGGCCCCACATTCGGGGCTTTACTTTCATACAGGGAAGAGGATGCGTTAGGTGATGTGGAATGGTCGCCACCGCGCCCGTTTGATAAATTTGAACTGGGAATAGCCGGAGGAATGAAAGGTCATTTTGCAAAAAAATTCAGCGGAGTGTTTCGTATAGAGTCATCCGTTATACCGGTTAGGCCACATCAATCAGGTGCATCCTACCGTGCGAATTACGGGCAATATAATGCGTCGTTGTTTTTCGGTTTACAATATACTTTCAGAAAAAATAATGAGTGATTCAAAACTGAAGCTGGTTGTTTCAGTAAGCGGAGCAAGCGGTGCCATTTATGCGAAAGTGTTGCTCGATAAGCTTGTCGTGATGAGTGACCAGTTGGAGCAGGTTGGGTTGTTGATGTCGGATAATGCCAGGCAAGTGTGGAAATATGAACTGGGAAATGAAAGCTTTAACAACTACCCATTCAAACTTTACGACAAAAGCGACTATATGGCACCATTTGCCTCAGGATCAGCCAAATACGGAGCTATGATCATTTGTCCTTGCTCCATGGGAACCCTGGGCCGAATAGCTACAGGAGTTTCTAACGACTTGACTACCAGGGCTGCGGATGTAATTCTGAAGGAACGCAGGAAACTGGTATTGGTCACACGCGATACCCCATTGAATCTCATACATATTAACAACATGAAGGTGGTATCTGAAGCCGGTGGCATAATTTGTCCGGCCTCCCCTTCGTTCTATAGCAAACCACAAACTTTCGAGCAATTGGCTGCTACTGTAGTCGACCGGGTTTTAGACCTGGTAGGATTACGGCAGGATGCTTATCGCTGGGGAGGACAAGAAGACTGATTTACAGAGGGCAAAAAGTTATGAACACCCTATCTTAATATTTAGTTAAATTGTTCTTGTTATTATGTGAAAAAGAGTGTACATTTAAGTTCCCAATCAAATCCAAACTAATGTTTGAATACACAAAAGAAATCCTGGTCAAGGTTAGTTTCGACCGGGTACTGTTCAGGAAGGAATTACGTAAAGCAGTAAAATGGTTAAAAAGTGAAGAGAGAAGAATGTTGATGGTTTGGTGCTTAGCAACTTTTGGCTCCAGATATTCTGATATAATCACGGAAACCTTCCGGCACGTTTCAAAGTAAATTTATTTCTTTTGTTAGTCATGAACTGTGGATGCATCATCCACGGTAAATTTATTTTGTAATTTTTCGAGTTGAATTACCCCTTGTAACCCCACTCTTCAGAGTGGGGGTTGGCACAAATCGTAGCATCCGGGCTTTAGCCCTGACTTACATTGATGATGGCGGCTCTTTGAGAAATTCAAGATTTCGTTTCAGCCCTTCGAAGCCCGGACGTTTGAGAGGGGAGTCGTGAAATATTTTTTTGAAAACATCTTCTGTAATTTCTTCCCAATCTTTTTTCTTCCATCCGGTGATTGCTTCTTTAGGAGTAAAGGACGGATCATTCGTCGGTTTGGAGAACCGGTTCCAGGGACAAACTTCCTGGCATATATCGCAACCAAAAGCCCAGTTGTCAAATGTCCCTTTCATTGAAAGAGGAATCTGATCCTTGAGTTCTATTGTGAAATACGAAATGCATTTGCTCCCATCGACTATTTGAGGATTGATGATTGCATCTGTCGGGCATGCATCGATACACCGGGAGCAGGTGCCGCAATAATCACGCATAGGTGCATCAGGTTCCAGTTCCAGATCAATGATGAGTTCCGCGATGAAAAAAAATGATCCTGCTTTCGGATTGATGAGGTTGCTGTTTTTTCCAACCCAACCCAAACCGCTTTTTGCTGCCCAGGCCCTGTCGAGGACCGGTGCGGAATCGGTGAACGCCCTGCCTGAAACTTCACCCACATTTTCACGGATGTAATGAAGAAGCTCTTTCAGTTTTTCTTTGATTACTTCGTGGTAATCTTTCCCATATGCATACCGTGAAATTTTCGGAGCTGTAAGATCGGGCTGAGTCACAGCAGGAAAATAATTCAGCAACAATGAAACCACACTTTTGGCGCCATCTACCAGCAACCTTGGATCCAGTCGCTTGTCGAAGTTACGTTCCATGTACGACATTTTTCCGTGCATGTTGCCAGTGAGCCACTGTTCAAGTCGAGGTGCTTCTTCTTCGAGAAAACCGGCTTTTGAAATACCTGTATGCGAAAATCCCAGGCGCGCAGCCTCGGTTTTTATGAGTTGGGTATTATGCCTGGCAGAAGTCACCTGGAAAGGGAATGTAAAATGTGGAATACGGAATTTTTAATTGAATTCAAGATTCAATTGTTGAGTTGGTTGAAGTGCACCTTCAAGTTCAAGTAAGAATTTTTTTCTTGGAAGTCCTGCGGCATATCCCGTAAGGCTGCCATCGGTACCAATTACGCGATGACAAGGTATAAGAATCAATAACGGATTGCGCGCATTGGCATTGGCAACCGCCCGGATGGCTTCAGGCTGTTTAAGTGCATCCGACAATTTTGCATAAGAAATTACTTCTCCGAAAGGAACTGCTGCCACCGCATTCCATACCTTTTTCTGAAACTCAGTTCCCTGCGGATCGAGTGGGGAGGAAAACGATTTTAATTTTCCTGCAAAGTATTCGTCGAGCTCAGAAATTAATTGTTTAATAAATGGATGCAGCGATTCAGATTGTGTATCAGATCTGACACCAGGTTTCGTATTTTCAGAAATAAAATTCAGGGAGCATATACCGATATCAGTAGTGGCAATAAAAATAATTCCCAATGGAGAATTATAATGATATGAATTTTCTGAAGTTATTGAATGCAGCATGGCTGAAAACTTATTGAACATTAAAGTTCTTCAAAAAGTGATCCCGGAGGAGCAGAACGTTTTTTCCCAAGGTGTTTGTAAGCACGATCCGTAATTTCCCTTCCACGTGGGGTGCGCATCAGGTAACCTTCCATAATCAGGAATGGTTCATATACTTCTTCAATTGTACCCGCTTCCTCTCCTACCGCTGTGGCTATTGTATTTATTCCGACAGGACCACCTTTGAATTTATCGATGATCACGCTAAGGATTTTATTGTCCATTTCATCCAGACCGTGTGCATCAACATTCAATGCAGTGAGTGAATAGTCAACGATAGGCATGTCAATTATTCCGGTGCCTTTTATTTGTGCGAAATCACGTACTCTGCGAAGCAGCGCATTGGCGATTCTGGGAGTTCCCCTGCTGCGTCTGGCAATTTCGAAAGATGCCGCATCTTCAATAGGCACTTTCAATATTTCCGCGGAACGAAGTACAATCAGCTGCAACAATTTCGCATCGTAATATTCAAGTCGGGAATTGATTCCAAACCTTGCACGCAATGGTGCAGTCAGTAAACCTGAACGCGTAGTTGCACCGATCAGAGTGAACGGATTTAATTTAATCTGAACCGATCGTGCATTAGGACCTGCATCAATCATTATATCAATACGAAAATCTTCCATTGCGGAATAAAGATATTCTTCCACTACCGGACTCAAACGATGAATCTCATCAATAAAAAGTACATCATTCGGCTCCAGGTTGGTCAACAATCCTGCAAGGTCACCAGGCTTATCGAGAACAGGACCTGATGTAACCCTGATATTGACGCCAAGTTCATTTGCAATAATATTGGCAAGCGTAGTTTTTCCCAATCCCGGAGGACCGTGCAGCAGCACATGATCAAGTGACTCGGAACGGTGTTGTGCCGCCTTCACAAATACCTTGAGGTTCTCCACCACTTTAGCTTGTCCTGTGAAATCACCAAATTCGAGAGGGCGCAAGGCCTTCTCAATTTCACGATCAACATTCTGAAGTGAGGATTCGTTGGGGTCGAGGTTAGGATTCAAATGAAATGATAAATGATAAGTGATAAATGATAAATATGAAGAAGCTATAAAACGAGCGGTGTTTCAATATGTTTTCGTTTTGAAGCGTTTAATATTGTTTTACGAAGATAACAAATTACTTAAATTAAATAAGGTTTAAAAATTTTAACAACTATTTGTATTTGAAGAATCAGAATAATAATTCGAAGAACCAAACATCATGTTTAATGAAGATATTATTTATCATCTATCATTTATCACTTATCATTTCAATTCTCCAGATCATAATTGCTCGGTCATCACTTCCCGAAATCAAATGTCCGCTTTGATTGTGCCAGATGATTTTATTGACGGAATTTTTATGACCTTCTTCTTTTTCATTGTCGATGCGATGAAGGAATTCGAAAGTTTCTGGGTTCCAGATTTTAATTGTTTTATCACGGCTTCCGGTTGCCAGCAATTTATTATCCGGACTATACGCAATTGAATAAATTGCATAGTTGTGAGCAGGAATCGACTGAACCAAATTAAAATCATCCGCGACAGCGAACACATTTAACAGCGCATCACGTGAACCTGACAACAACAACTTTCCATCAGGACTAAACACCAACGCATTCACTGAGAATCCTTCCTGGTGAGCCTGCCAGCGTTTCACTGGTGCTAATTCAGGGAGTGAAAAAACGGTGATGTATCCGTCTGCCGATCCGATCGCCAAAAGCGTTTCATCTGCATTCACAGCACTGGTCCGTAACTTTCCATCTCCAATAATAAGCTGTGCATTCAGGCCAAGCGTATTGCTATCCAGTATTCCCAGTTTCCCATCTCCCGCAAGGGAAAATAAAAGATTGTGTTTTGGAGAAGATCCAATATGAAAAATAGGTGCGGAGTGATTTTGCAACAAGCGCAATTCGTTTCGTTCCGACAAACTAATCACATGAATACCGCCATGAGCCTGCCCTACGAGCAACCTGTCGTTTTTTAAATCGGTAAAAAGTGAATATACAATTTCCGGAATTTTAGCGAGGAGGACACCTTCACCGGGGTTTTGCAGGTCCCATTCAGCAACTATTTTATCACCGCTTCCCGAGAAGAAAGTATTAGGTCCGGAAGCTGACAAAGCATAAATGGAACTGCTATGTCCTGTTAACGTGGCTACTTTCTTCACACTTACACTCATTTTCATGACCGCAAAAGTACCTTTTGTTGGCAGTTTTGTGACGGATGGGCAGAAAATACTGACATTTATCGGAATGGAACAGTATTAGTGCGAAGTGCATTCCTTACAAAGTCGAAATTAGAACCGCCAGATTATGAATAAGGAAGTTAAGAGGATGATTTTTAGTTTTTTGCCGGGATTGATCCTGGTTGCAGCACTTTGGGTTGTTAAGTGGATCGAGATAAAGTCGGAAATGTCCCTGGAAGCATATGGTGTGTTGCCACGAACGATTTCGGGACTGAAAGGTGTAATTACAAGTCCGTTCATCCATGGTGATCTCAAACATCTTATTTCCAATTCAATACCGCTGCTGGTATTGACCGGCATCCTGTTTTATTTTTACAATACCCTTGCCTACAGGGTGATATTTGGGACCTATTTGCTTGGAGGATTGTGGCTGTGGCTGGGTGGTCGTGAGGCTTATCATATTGGAGCAAGCGGGTTGGTTTATGGGTTGACAACCTTTCTTTTTTTTAGTGGAGTTTTCCGCCGCGATATCCGGTTGATGGCTTTATCAATGCTGGTGGTGTTTTTATATGGTGGGATGGTTTGGGGGTTGTTCCCCATTTTTATCGGAGTATCGTGGGAGGCCCATTTGTTTGGCGCTTTCGCGGGATTATTGTTTGCTTTCGTTTACCGGAAAGACGGGCCACAACGCAAATTGTATGAGTGGGAAGGTGAAACAGAGGATGACTTTGATGATCAGGATGCATACTGGAAATTGCCTTCACAGCAAGCAACAGCGCAAACTCCTGTGATCGACCAGGAAGCTCCCGTTCAAAAAACTGTGAACATTCATTATATTTACCGGCCTAAAGAAACACCACCACCTGATTCATCCGATGAAAAAAATTGAACATATAGGCATTGCCGTTAGTAACCTCGAAAAATCGAATGAACTCTTTTCCAAAATTTTTGGTAAGCCTCCTTATAAAACCGAGGTAGTTGAAAGTGAAGGCGTTTCTACTTCTTTTTTCCTTACGGGAGAAAATAAGATTGAATTGCTGGAAGCTACGAATGCGAATAGCCCGATAGCAAAATTCATCGAAAAACGAGGCGAGGGAATACATCACATTGCTTTTGATGTGGAGGATATTGTCTCCGAAATGAAACGGTTGGAATCAGAAGGATTTGTACTTTTGAATAAGGAACCAAAGCCCGGTGCCGATAATAAACTCGTATGTTTTTTACATCCGAAAGGTACCAACGGAGTTTTGATTGAGCTTTGCCAGGAACGAAAAAAATAAATATTCCGGAGAAGGCTTAATGATTTTTAATCAGCTCATGCAGGTTTGTACCTGTATGAAGATGCAGGGCAGCCAATCCATATTTACGGGCACCTTCCACATGTTGAGGTGAATCGTCGATGAAAAGTGTTTCAGGAATGTTCAGCTGATTTTCTTTTACCACATAATCGAAAATTCTGACATCAGGTTTACGCAACCCAATGTTGCAGGAATAGTATGTTTTTTCAAATAGGTTTTCAAATTTTTTGAAACCATATTGCTTTTCAATTATTTTACTGAATGCTTTAATATGAATGATGTTGGTATTACTTAAGAGGAAAATTCGCTTTTTCTTACCAAGATCTTCAAGCAATTCCAGGGTGGATTGTGAAATACCAATCAACATTGCATTCCATGCATTGTCGATTTGTTCATCAGTGACTTCGTGAGGAATGTGCGATCGGACAGTTTGCCGGAATTCAGCTTCGGGCATTTCACCTGTTTCAAAACGATCGAAGAAATTATCCTGTTTAATTTTTGAATAAATGTCGTCAAAATTACTCAGTCCAAGTTCTTTGAATGAACTGGAGGTACGATTGTAATCCACATCAAAAATTACAACACCAAGGTCGAGCAGGAGGTTTTTAGTTGTCATAAAGCAAAATATAAAATTGATGAACTGTTAATTTGAATTGATTCACTCGTTTGCAAGTTTATGAAATTGATCAATCAGAATCCTTATGGTCGCAATGTGATGGTCGTCGTGTTCGGCAGTAAAATAAGCCATATCAACCGGACGCATAAATTTTTCAAGCCGTGGATGTAATGCTGAAAATCGCTGTGTTTCATCATCCAGGTTTTTCAGGTGATTCAGCAATGTATTTCGTTCAGTTATAAATTCCCCTATAAGTTCATCTACGGTTTTCAGATTATGACCCGCCAGGTTTGTCGCGGTATTGGACATATCGGCACTTCTTAAAACAGGGATTCGAAAAATGAAGTCATTTACCCGCCCAATGTGCAATGCTTCGAGGTCATATAAATGACCAATATGGTCTTTGATGCTCCATTTTCCGGGTAATTTAAACGATGCATTATCATCTGAAATACCTCGGGTAATGGCAACAAGCCTGCTTTCCGTTCCCGCAAGACGTTCCACAATATTTGGCAACCAACCAACCGGGAGGGATTTTAAAATGAAACCTTCTCTTTACCCACGGTGTTCTTTGCATTCTGAAAAGCGTTATAGCACAGTAAAGTTACGAAATAAAAATGAAAACTCATGCACTTTGGAGTATGAAAATAGGATTAGTTTGAGATTAATAATGCTCAAGTAATTTCCCCATTATTCCTATGTTGATGCAAATTCCAACTATCCTGGTTTTGGCATGATTTTGTGATCGTTACAAGCTAAAATGGTTACCACAATTTGAATATGTTCGTAAAAAGGGATCAGTAATTTTTAAAAACAAAACAGGAATAATGACATGGCGCTGACAAAATATCGTGCAAAGAGAAATTTGAAAAAAAGCCCTGAACCGTCAGGAGGAAAACCGGGGAAAAGCCAGCTTAGGTTCGTAATTCAGAAACATCACGCACGTCAACTTCATTATGATTTTCGCCTCGAAATGGAAGGGGTTTTAAAGAGTTGGGCAGTTCCGAAAGGTCCTTCGGTGGATCCCGATGTGAAACGACTGGCTATGATGGTGGAGGATCATCCTTTTGATTACAGGAAATTCGAAGGCATCATTCCTGAAGGCTATGGAGCGGGAACGGTCATGGTATGGGATGAAGGTACCTATGAGCCGTTTGGATTTAAAGGAAATAAAAAGGATCAGGATAAGTACTTGAGAAGCGGTTTGCATAAAGGTATGATTCATTTTATTCTGCATGGAAAAAAATTAAAAGGTGAGTTTGCACTTGTGCTGACCAAAGGTCGTGGTGAAAATAGTTGGTTGTTAATGAAAGTAAAAGATAAGTATGCTACGGATGCAGATATTTTAAAGAAGGACAAATCAGTTATTTCCAAAAAATCTCTTGAGCAATTGACAAAAACCAGTAAAAAAATTTATCATTCAGAATCTCATAATTTGGAAAATATAAAACCAGTGGCATCCGGACGAAGAAAAGAAAAAACTAAAACATCAAAAGTAATTGCAGCAAAAAAATCTGTAAAAAAAACTGCAACATCCCAAACTAAATCAACTGTAAAAAAAAATAAATTAGCGGGCCGGAAATCTGCCATGCCTTCTAAAATATCTCCAATGCTTGCGACACTCGTCGACGAACCATTTGATACTCCTGAATGGTTGTATGAAGTAAAATGGGACGGATACAGGGCCATCTCATTTTGTAATAAAAATAAAATAGAACTCCGTTCCCGAAATGATAAGCCATTTAATGAAAAATATTATCCGGTAGCAGCAGCTTTGAAAGAAATGAATTTACAAGCAGTGTTTGATGGAGAAATTGTAGTTCTTGATAAAAATGGAATTTCAAATTTCGGGGCATTGCAAAATTGGAGAAGTGAATCCGACGGAGAACTTTATTATTATATTTTCGATTTACTCTGGTTAAATGGAAGGGATTTAACTAAAGAAAATACTATGGTTCGTCGTAGCCTGCTGGAACCTTTAATTTCAGGAGATGGCATTATCCGACTTAGCCAGGCCTTTGATGAAAGTGGGTTGAAATTTTTTGATGCAGCAAAAAAAATTGGACTGGAAGGAATTATAGCAAAAAAGAAAGACAGTGCGTACGCACAGGGCTTTCGCTCTTCGGATTGGTTAAAAATTAAAGCTAATAAAAGACAGGAGATGGTGATTGGTGGCTTTACAAAAAATGATGGTACATCAAAAGCATTCAGTTCACTCTTACTCGGTGTTTTTGAAAATGGAAAGTTAAGCTATACCGGAAAAGTTGGAACTGGGTTTAATGATACGAAGCAAAAGGAAATTTTAAAAATGTTGAAACCTTTTATCACTAAATCGTCACCTTTTGTGGAAAATCCAAACGTTAATAAACCATCACGATTTCGCCCAAACCCTCCGCATGCAACTGCTGTTTGGGTCAAGCCGAAAGTGGTATGTGAGGTAAGCTTTACAGAAATGACAAACGATGGTGTGATGCGACATCCTTCATTCGAGGGGATCAGGGAAGATAAAAATTCAAAAGACGTTGTTATGGAAAAGGCAAAAAACACCAAAAAAGTTGTAACTGCAAAGAGTAAATCCTCAAAGCTTGTAATACCGACTGAAAAAAGAGATAAAAAGACTTTGTTAAATCCCTCCGAGGAAACCCAGGTAAAAAAAATTAAAGGCCACGAATTAAAATTTACAAATCTGAGTAAGATTTACTGGCCGAAAGAAAAAATCACTAAGCGTGACATGCTGAATTATTATTACCAGGTAGCTCCTTTCATTTTACCTTATCTCAAAGACAGACCTCAATCACTTAACAGGCACCCCAATGGAATAACCGGGCAGAGTTTTTACCAGAAGGATGTGACAGGTAAAGCCCCTTCATGGATTAAAAAGTATTTGTACCATAGTGAAGCGGACAGTCGTGATAAACATTTTATGGTTGCAACCGATGAAGCGAGTCTTATGTATATGGCTTCATTAGGCTGCATTGAGATGAATCCCTGGAGCAGTAGAATAAAAACTCCTGAGAAACCTGACTGGTGCATAATTGATCTGGATCCGGGTAAAAATACTTTTGACCAGGTTATTGAAGCAGCTCAAATGACAAAAGATGTTTTGGATAGTTTAGGAATCGAGGGATATCCTAAAACCAGCGGTTCCACAGGGATTCATATCTACATTCCACTGGGAGCAAAATATACTTATGAGCAATCTAAGGAATTTGCAAAAGTAATAGCCACATTGGTTCAAAGGGAGCTGCCCAAATTTACTACTATTGAACGAGTGGTGAAATCCCGTAAAGGGAAAATGTACATTGATTTTCTGCAAAACAGGTCACAGGCCACAATAGCTGCTCCTTATTCACTTCGTCCAAAACCGGGAGCAACGGTAAGCATGCCACTGCACTGGGATGAAGTTAAAAAAGGATTAAAGATGTCCGATTTTCACATTTTTAATGCACTGGACAGAATTAAAAGTGAAGGAGATATTTTTAAACCTTTACTTGGCAAGGGTATCAATTTGAATAAAGTGATCAAAAGCCTTGAATAGATTTCTCTTAAACGAAAAATTATGATCCTCCATTTGGCTTCAACTTGTGATCTCTTCTCACTGACTTTTTGCGGTTGTGTTGAAAATCGGCAACCATGTTTGAATGAGATTGTTCAACACTCATTTCGTCCTTAGCCAAATCAGCAAGTTTTTTGTAATAGTTTCTTAGAATCTTCAAGTCCTCTTCACTGATTTCTTCCACGGCTATTAAATGATTGCTGGCAATTTCATTAGCAACTATCAATTCATTTAATTTTAAATGAAGGGCAATTGAGTCTTTATTCTGAGTTCTCTGAATAAGGAATACCATCAAAAATGTGATGATAGTAGTACCAGTGTTAATGACCAGCTGCCAGGTATCGGAAAATCCAAACAATGGACCGGAAACAAGCCATAACACAATCGTTCCAAGAGCAAGAATAAATGCTCCCGTACCTCCGGTAGCGTTGGTTACAGTACCGGCAATTGATTCAAAAATCGGAAGTTTTTTTTCTGAAGAGGACATATGTTTAATTTTTATTTGCTAAGGTAAATTATTAAGTGCAAATAAATATAAAAAGCGCATCTCTTTTTATTTTCATTTCTGAAAATAATCGGGGACGCACTTTTTATAGCTATGGTTTAAATAGCTTAATGAGGGTTTGAAACAACCTGATCGCGCATAGATCTTACTTTGTCGTGATCGGCTTTTATTAAATAGAATTGACTTCTAACCAATGTCTGAAGTTCAGGAGTAAGTTCATTCACATCATCCTTTAAAACTTTTTCATAAGTCTCCACAGCATTGTCTTCACCAAATTCACACGAATTCAAAATAGCTTTCCTGTCATGGGCTGTAAGCGCAGCCTTCACGTCCATCCAGGCTCTGAAAAACTTTCCGGAGGTTTTAGTTCCTTCATCAGGATCACCTCCCAGTTTAGTGATTTCTGAAGTCAGCTCCTGTTTGCACTTACTGCTTGTAGCAACGAATTGGCGGAACATCATCTGGAGATCACCTTCATCAGTTTCTCCCATTGCCGTTTCATAACCTTCGATCCGGTCGTTATTGATAACTACCAGTTTGTTTAAAATATCAACTATTTTTTCGTTTTTCATTTTGTTTTTGTTTTAATTTAATTAATAAAAGAGTTTATTTTTTTGGGGATAATCTTCCCCGATATGTTTATGTATTCACCAGATTGAGAAGTTTATCAAATCTGTTTGTGTTTTTTAAGCAGTATAAACGATGAATGTGATTTACTAGAGTTAAATACGCAAAAGTAGTACCAAAGCAATTGGGAAAGTTTCAATTCATTTCGTACTTGTATTTGGATTCACTTCAGGAAGCGGAATATTCTTCTCACGTTTTTCTTTATATTTTTTCCGCGGCGCTTCTTCATTCAGTTCTCCCATTTTATCATAAGCCTTTAAAATTGATGCAGGAAATTCACCATTGTAACTTATTTTATAAAAAGAGAACCCATTGAATGGTATCAAGACATGCTCGTCATGAATTTTTACCCGGGTGCCTATATTTTTACTTTTGAAATATTCATAAAAAATATTTTTCCTGGCTTCATTTAACTGATTTAACTCTGCCTTTATGCGGTTGCTGTCAATAACTGCAACACATTTTTCCTGCATTGTAAATTTGAGAGAGTCGTTAGCCTGTTTAGTTACATATTTAACAAAGGCATCGTCTTTAATCGACATTTTCTCGACAATCGCGGAGTCTTGTTCATTAAATGAAGTGGCTTGCTTGTTCTCTTTTATCAAATAGTATTTTTTCTTTGCTTCAAAAAACAGGATGTACTCTTTTTCTTTTTGTTCAAATAACTGGGGATAAATAGAAATAGTTGCAGTCGGGTTGTCTTTCAGGAATTCAGCTATTTTCTCAATAAATCGCTCCTGCGAAGGAAGCAAGGTCGATTGACGCATTGGCCATTTAAGAGATAGCGATTTTTCAATTTCAGTTTCAATTTGCCTGACTTCTACTGTGTATCCTGTTTTTACCGGTTTTACAAAAATGTTCTCAAACACATCTCCGATCACATCCCTGATGTGAAATTTCGGATCATCCAGATTGCCAGTTACCGGAACATCATAATCAATGACATTTCCCCTTTCCCTCACAATTGCCATAAGCGAACGCATTGGAAGGAATTTCATTTCCTTGTTTCGTAAGCGCTTGGCTATACGGGGATCGATGACTATAAGATGGTTGTTGCTCTCAATTTTCCCATTCCTGACATTCCATTTTCCCTTAAATTCAATAGTGCCACGGTCGAATGGAAAAGATGACAGGGAAATGAGATATGGGTTGAACATGGAAAGGGGAAGTTTTTCCAGGTTGTATTCCATATCAAAATCGCTGCTGTCCTTAGGATTGATAGTTACACCTGCCTGGAATATGCCATAGGGTTTAATTCCTGAACCCAATCTCAAATGCAACCAGGGTCTTTTTTTATCGATGGAATCAGCTACAATTCTCAAAGGATTAAGATCAATTGAAAATTTTTCACTCATTGAATAATCGTTGTATCTTATATCTGCATCATTAACCTCGAAGCGATTAATCTTATAGTGAGCCAGGAAAAAATATTTAGAAAGTTGTTTTATGTAATCTGCAATTTCTAAAATGAGGTTGAATTTTGCCGAATCGGATTTTACGGCATCTATATTTTGTCCATCCTTACCAAACATTGTTTGAATATTGTCGAGGTAATCGTATTTTTCATACTTGAAATAAGGGCGATTCAGAATGACCGAATCCCCATGTAAAATGTGATGCTTTGGGCTTATTTCGGTTACAGTAATTCTTAATTTTTCAAATGAAGCATAATCTTCCGTTGGTTTCTTACCAAAATGAAAATCATTTACAGCCATCTTTCCATTGATGCTAAAATCTTCGGTATCATCGTAGGAACCATTGGCATGCATATCGACGTCAATGGTGGCTCTCAAGGTTCCATAATTTGTAAGTTCTTTTAAATATTGTTCTATCAGATTCAGGTCATATTGATTAATTTTTAGGTCAAGCCGATATCGTTTATCAGGGAGATTCAGAGTAAAATCTCCATTAACATCTCCTGTGCCCGGCCCTGATTTGAAATCAAAATCTCCTGAAACACTATCAGAATCCCAACTGATTCCGGGAATATTCAGATTGAAATCTTTAATGAAATATTTGATAGGCGCTTCAGTTTCGAGATAATGAAATTCACCATCATTTATTTGAAAATCCCCAACTACAAATTGAACGGGCTCGGAAAGAGTATCTTTGGGAGTTGCAAATTTCTTAATAAGATCGTCGAAGTTTGAAACATTTTTAGTTTGTATTATAATAGCATAAGGTTGATTTAATGTGATGTCGGAAATTTCATATTTTTTTGAAAAGAGTTTCCATATTTCTATATTTACACTGAATCCATCCACCGAGAAAAATATACTGTCGCTTTGATATTCAAATATTTTTAGATTTTTAAGATGAATATAACCTGTAAACGGATTCACATAGGCTAAATCAAGTTGTATTTGGCGGCCGGTGTATTTTTCATCATATTTTTCAATTGCGTATTTTGCTATTGGAGAAATGAAAAGAATGACCAGTATTACCAGGGTAATTATTATCCCGCCGGCAATCAAAAGAGTTTTTTTTAAGCGATGCATATTGAAGGGCTTTATGTAAAAATTGCAATTTCAACAAGGAATAATTCATTTCCCGCTCTTCACAATTGCAAAAATGCCGCCAACGAAAAGTTAATTTTGATTTTACTTCAGCTTAATATTGACTGACTTGACCTGTCCTTCTTCCTGTTTGCCAGGATTTATCCAGTTGATTCTAACATAAGGGGTGAGGAAATCCGGCAACAGAATTACCTTTTAAGGAATTAAATTCCCCAATTATAATTATGTAAATTAATGATACAGTGTGAATTCCTTTTTGGCATAATAATGTATATACTACTATCGTAAAGGTTTTTGTTTAGGAGTGATTTCCCTTATGAAGTCTGAGAAAACATCCTTAAAACTTGAAACGGGTAATGCCGGCGAAAGGAAAACAGAACACCCGATACAGGACCTCCGGCCTAAACATCCGGAGGTTTCATTTTTTAATGGTTGACTTTGAATTTATTTGTGATTGCATTATTTTTGAATTGCCATTGCGGTAAGTTGAAAATTTGTAAAACCAAAATCGGTTCTAATTGTTCAATCTGCAACACATTATTTAAATGGTAAGGCCATTTCTAATTTCACTGCTGATACTTTGTTCCACATGGCTTTTCGAAGGGTGTGATTTATTTGAATATAACGTTTACGAAACACATCGAAATGAACATCCTGTAGAAGCTACAAACCTGTATAATATTCAGCGGTTGCAAAAATTGCCTTATAAGGATACCCTTTTTGTGGTATTTACGGGAGACCCGCAACGACATTATAACGAACTTGAAGAGTTGGTGGAAGCAATTAATGACCTGCCCAAAGTGGATGCTGTTTTTGTAGCAGGTGACCTGGTTGAATATGCATTTTCAAGAGAATTTGAATGGGTTAGCGGGCAATTATGCCGTTTAAGATCTCCTTTCCTGACAGTTATAGGAAATCATGATTGTGGCGCAAATGGTTTAGGGATTTATCAGCAAATTTATGGACCCTTAAATTATTCATTTACATGGAATAAGGTCCGTTTTGTAATGACTAATACAAACAGCAGGGAATTCAATTTTAATGGACTGGTACCTGACATTCCGTGGATGGATCAATCATTGGCAGATGTCCATAATTATGATTTCACTTTGTTTATGTGTCATGTTCCTCCTTATCATGAAGATTTTGATGCATCATTGGAAGGTCCTTATTCTCAAACAGTCCGAAATGCAAAAAATACAATCATGATGGTGAATGGTCACCAACATTCCGCTGAATTGTCACAACCCTATAATGATGGTATCTGGTATCTGAATACCAGTAGTCCGAATAAAGGAGTTTTTGCATATGTAAAAATTTATACTTCTCCTGATGCGAAACAAAGGTTTGATTATACTCTCATTCCTTTTTAGTTTTTCTGCCTACGGGCAAAAAAATGCTGAAGAGGATTCATCGTCAAAAAGGAAATGGTATGTTCCCGATGGCTTCGTTGCTGAGTATGCGGGAGGAATAGGAATGGCCTCAACTGGTATATCCTACAATGTTACTAAACACATTACGACGGAGCTTAGTGTGGGATATACTCCACCTATGTATGGTAACATCTGGACAACGAATTTATTTACATCACATTCAATTCTTAAACAAAAAGTTTCAAAACAATTTCAATTTGGTTTGGAAGCAGGAGTGTTTCTTAGTTATAATATCGGAAACCATATATATTTGAAATGGCCGGAACAGTTTCACAAATATTATTACTGGTGGAACTCCGCGTGTCGATACGGACCGTTCGTTAATGCTGAAAGCACTTACATTCCTGAGAAAGGGAAATGGAATTATTCTGTTTTTTTGCAATGTAATACCAATGACCTTTACCTGTACGCTTACCGTCATAGTTATAATGCAATTTCATTTACAGAAATTATTGTGTTAGGAACCGGAATCAAATTGGAACTAAAAGCTCCTTAACAGTTTTTGAATTAACTACTTAACCATTGACTATTTCACCTCCATTCACGTGTATCATCTGACCGGTGATGAAAGAACTTTCATCACTTGCAAGCCATACATAAGCAGGGGCGATTTCCTGTGGATAACCAGCCCGTTTCATAGCAGTATCTTTACCAAATTTTTCAAGATGATCTTTATCAAACGATTCAACTACCAAAGGCGTCCAAACCGGTCCGGGGGCAACACCATTTACTCTTATTTTTTTATCTGCAAGGTTTGTAGCCAGTGATCGTGTGAAAGTGACTACTGCTCCTTTTGATGCGGAATAATCTAGCAAATGCCAGCTTCCCCGATAAGCTACCACGGAGGCAGTATTGATTATAACGCCACCGGCTTTCATAAATTCAAGGGCGGCCTTTGTTAAATAGAAAAAAGAAAAAATATTTACTGAAAATGTTTTTATAAGTTGGTCCTTGTTTATTTCATCCAACTCAGGTGCATCCTCATGCGTTCCTGCATTGTTAACCAGGATATCAATTTTCCCAAATTTTTTATGTGTACCGTTTGCTACTTTCATACAAAAGTTTTCTAAACTTATATCACCTCTTAAAAGCAAACATTCCCTTCCTTCATTCTCAATCAACTGTTGCGTCTCTTTTGCATCGTCATCACTTTTTAAGTATACTATAACTACATCTGCTCCTTCACGTGCGAAATGCACAGCTACTGCCCGTCCTATACCGCTGTCACCACCGGTTATGATCGCTACTTTCCCTTCTAGTTTCCCAGTGCCGGCGTAATTCTCGCGGATATAGGGTTTGTCAATGTGTTTTTGAAATTTTTCCTTGCCTCCACTTTTGGAATCTGAGGTTTGTTTAGATTTTGGACTCATAGCCTTGTTTTCTGAAAGTATTAATTGATCGGATAATTAGGTGTTGTTCGGTAACAGGATCACACAAAAACAATTCCACTGATGGTTTCACTTGCGACATGATCACTCTTGTACCCGAATTGATGATAATTTTCCTCAGTTAATTTTGAATTGAAACCCGATGGCTGGAAAGCATTGCTGGCATGGAATTTTCAGGAGTTTCAGGTAACGCATCAGTTTGCACAAAATATTTATAAAATGGCACGCTCATTATGGACAGGAGCAATCAGTTTTGGGTTGGTAAACATCCCGGTGAAAATATTTTCGGCCGTTCAGGATAGTAGTTTGGATTTGGATATGCTGGATTCAAAAGATTTATCACCGATCCGATTCAAACGGGTGAATGAAAAAACGGGGAGGGAAGTAAAGTATGAGGATATTGTGAAAGGGTATCTTCTTGATAATAGGTACGTGGTGCTCGATCCGGAAGATTTTGTAAGTGCAGATTCGGAAAAAACTCAAACTATCGATATTCAGAATTTTGTGAATGCGAGCGAAATTGATAGTATTTATTATGAGCAGCCCTATTATCTTGAGCCGGCTAAAAACGGACAAAAACCATATGGGATTTTACGTGATGCCCTTCAGCAATCAAAAAAAGTAGGAGTGGCAACCTTTGTTTTCCGAAACAAGGAAGCACTGGCCATTATAAGGCCATACAACAAATTGATTGTACTCAACAGAATCAGGTTTGAAGAAGAAATCAGGGATACTAAAAGCATAACAGCGCCTGCAGTCAGTAAATCAAAAACAAAGGAACTTACAATGGCATTGAAACTTATTGATCATTTGACTACCAAATTCAACATTTCTAAATTCAAGGATCAGTACACCGCCAAGCTTTTAAAACTCATCCGTGCAAAATCAAAAGGAAAGTATCACAAAGCTCCTGCAAAATTGAAAGTAGTACACACTCAAAACGACGAACTCATGGAAGCCCTGAAAGCCAGTCTGGGTAAACGCAAACGGGCCTCGTGAATAAAATATTTTCAGTAAACCTTTTCGTAAAAATTTCCGAGCGAAAGCGAGGTAAGTTGTGTAAATTAATCTGTATGTGAAAGGAAATAATCACCCCCAAAAATATTTTTTAAAATATTTATCGAAACAATTGAATACATCCTTTCGACTTGTCTGTTTTTCCACTTCCGGGCACTTTGATGATATAAAAATATGTACCGGCAGAGCAAGGATGACCTGTATGCATTGAAGTTCCATCCCATGATTTCTGTTGGCTGTCTGTTTCGAATACTTTTTTACCCCACCGGTCTATTACTACTGCATAGCCGTTTACTGGGAGGTCAGCAAAAATGAATGTATCATTTAATCCATCTCCGTTTGGAGAAAAAACATTACCTAATTCATCAATGCAATCTTCAGGAGCTATGAGAATTGAATCTCTCATATTGCAATCACCTGCAGCAATTTCGATTATATACAATCCTTTATCAGTGAGAAGAAGAGGATCAAAATTTATTTCAAAACCTGATTGATTGCCGTTATCTGGTGTTGTCCAGTTATAAGAAGTGTTAGTTTCTGGTATTGTTTGAATATGAAAGGGAGTTCCAATACAACCGGTGCCATTAGTTGTAATGCCACTGTAAATAAGCGAATCCACAACAATGATTATAGAATCGGAGATAGTACAAACTCCATTTGAAAGAGTTGCAATGTAAATTCCGGAGGCACTGGTCATTACTGGTTCATAAGTTATGCTGGAATCGAAACTTTGACTTCCATCAGGCATAGTCCACTGAAGAATCAGTATAGAATCATTTGTTGCTGAAATAGTAAGAGTATCACCTGAACAAACCGGACTATTTGAAGAAATTACCGGCGCAATTATTTCAGGTAATAAATTTATTTCAACAGTATCTGAAAATGCATTGCATCCATAAGCGTCAGTAGTCATTAAGAAATAATTTCCAGCCATATTTGTAATTAATACCGGCGAAAAAGCTATTTGTGGTTGCCAAAAATAAAATGCCATTCCGGGATTTGCAGTAAGTGTTACTTCACTCCCAGCACAAATGGAAATTGGTCCTGCAGGTTGAATTGCTGCTGAAACAGAAGAAACTACTATTTCAGTTGAAACTACAGTTGTGATTCCGCAGGAAACCACCTGGCAAGTATATATTCCCGGTTGTGATATTGTTTGTTGCAATGCAGATCCAGATAAAGGAGCTGACCACTGCACAATACTTCCATTGCTGACGAACAGTTCAAGCATCACATTTTCTCCCGGACATAGTACTTGCGAAGGAGTCACTGTCAATACCGGTGTTGCATACCCCGTTACTTCAACTTCCATTGAAGTGGAAAAACATCCGGAAGAATCTAATTCACAGTAATACAATCCGGGTTGTGATACATAAATGACCGAAGCATTTGTACCGATCACACCATTTGGACCATACCATGTGTAATTCCCGGAAGCAGTGCAGGATATGGAAATGGAATCTCCCGGACATAATAAAGCATTTGTTGGAAACACGTTCAATGAAGGTTGTGCAGGCCCGTGAATTTCTAAAATATCAACAGCTCGGGCAATACAACCAAATTGATTTGTATCCGATACGAATAAATAGTATTCCCCAGTATCCAATACGTAAACTTGTGGTTGAGTTGAAATAAGTACCTGTTGCCAGGAATAATTAAAATACCATTGAAAATAGGGGCCACCTGACCCCACAAGCAAAATGGAATCCCCCTGACAAAGGAAAGTATCACCTGTAATTGTAGCTGAAATAACAGGCACAGGATCAATTAACAGGTAAATACTTTTCTGAAATATAAATGTATCTACAGGCATCCCCGGGCATGGGCTTTCACGAATCATGACACAATTAGCAGTGTACCATCCTCCGGAATCAACTGAAAATACATTTGTTTGATCGCAACTAAAGCCAGTCGACCCAATAGGAACAGGAGTCATGCTCCACGAATATGTTGAATATTTAATAAAATTATTGTCATAGCAAGGATTCATACCAGGAGGTATTCCAATTAATGTGTCGTAGATTCCTGCAATAATTTCGAAACTATTTTCGTCACACATGCGAATTGTATCTGATAACAAAGGTAACCCTGTATTTGGGTTGTAAAAAGTTAATCTGGGTTGAATGGGAGCCAGAGAAGTATCAATTATTACTCGGATATAATTACTGTTTAAACAACCAAATTCATTGAATACGCGACACTGATATATCGTATTAATAGTACCTATATTATAGTTAGTAAGGTAATTGTTTGCATTCGTAATTGTAATTGATGTTGAATCATTTATAGCAGGAATGGTGTTCCACAATAATTGATATGTCGAATCAGAATGAACAGTAATTTCGAGTGAATCAGGTTTGCACAAATAAAGTATTTGTGTGGTATCAGCCATTACATTTACACCCTGACTATCGCTCATCTTTGGTTTCTGAGGTGAAGGATTTTTTACATATACAACTGTATCAGAAGAGGTGAAACAACTATCAATTGAAGTGATTCTAACCCAAAATGTTCCGGATTGTGTTACTTGAATATCACGAGTTGTTTCTCCTGTAGACCACAAGTAAGTAAACCTTGGTCCAGGACTACTCAAAGGTTGTTGTGATTGACTTATAACCCTTGATGTGTTTGAATTGGCAGTCATTGTTATATTAAGACACGATACAAGCGTATCAACATTCATCGCCCTGTCATCGCTGTGAGAAAAAGAAATTTCAGTTTTTATAAATGGCCTGCTACAATTTGAATCTCCGTAATTGTAATAATAATAGTAGGGTCCTATGGCAGGGTGATAGGGCTTTGCCAGGAAGGCATCGGTTTTGCCCTTCGAGGCTACTTGAAACATCCGCCAATCTTGCAATTCATTGCAAGAACCACCTAAATAAGCCGAAGGCAATCCGACAAATCCATAGCTCAACAAATTAAATGATTGATTGAGTAATACCGGAAACATCATCCTGTTTTCATATTTGCCGGTAATAAGTGGCTGATTGTATAAATTAATGCTGATATCATTTAAATAATCTTCCAGCTGACCACCAAAATTACGCGCCCAACTCAGATTTCCCGAAGGATCGAATTTTGCCAAATAAACATCCTGAAATCCAACACTATTGAATGCACCTTCACCATATGTAATTGAAAAATCTTCGAGTCTGCACTTAAAGTTTCCACCTAAAAAAATATTTGAGGAATCATCAAATGATATGGATCTGCCATCCACATAACATTCCGAACCAAAAGTCTGGATCCACTCGAAAGTTCCATTAGGATCCCATTGAATCATGAAAACTCCATAATCGTGATTTACCTGTATCAGTTGTGGAGGTGAAACATCAATAAAAGGTGTTCCTCTGAAATAGCCGGTACTTAATATTTTTCCATTGGAATTAATTCCAACATCCTGAATGAAATTGTAAATGCCACCGCCAATTTTTCGAAACCACAGTTCATTTCCGCTGTAGTCCAATTTCATCAGGAAAGCGGAATTATACATAACATTCGGATATGTTGATGTAAATGAAATGGTATCTGAAAATTGTCCACTGACGTAAATACTTCCTAAGCCGTCTATTGTTATTCCTGTTCCCTGATCAGTAAATTCGGAGCTACCCTGTTTTAACCAAACCAGATTTCCGGAAGGTGAATAGAATGCTATAAATACATCTATTGATGGAATCCCGGTTGAAAGATTGATCACACTGTTTAGGGTAGTGGAACCAAACGATGCTGTTCCCGAAAAAGTTCCTGTTACAACACAATTACCAGAAACGTCAACATCCAGTTTTTTGCCTTCATCCTGAACCGTTCCACCTCCCGAATGAACCCAAAGGAGATTTCCACCGGCATCGTATTTCGCAATAAAGAAATCCTGTAATCCATATGAAGTGAGCGTTTGAGTATCGAAATGTGCGTTTGAAGAACAGAAGCCAGTGATATAAATGTTGCCTGCTCCATCACAGGCGATATCCATTGGCCGGTCTAAACCTGTTCCCCCTGCCCTTATTGCCCAAATCAGGATTCCATTGACATCATTTTTCAAAATATAGATGTCACTGCCTCCTTGCGCATTCAGATAATGTGAACTATCAGCCATCATTGACCCACTGAAGTACCCGGTGGCATACACATTCCCGTTGATATCGTGACAAACCCCGACTCCTCCATCAGAACCTGCTGAACCATATGAACGGATGTAATTGGCAGGAATCTGTGCCTTCGAATAGCCATAATTAAATAAAAAGAATAACAAAAAAATACGATACATATGTTACTTAGTAATAAAATTAATTATATTCATCTGACGTACGAATTGGAATTATGGTTGCCAGAAAAAATGATAATATGTTTTTGTAATAGTATTGAAAAAGTTAACACAAAAAGCATCCGGGTGTCGACAATTATCATTGCAAACAAATTTAATATTAATTATAACTTCGCCTGACCAACGACATACCAAAACACAAAACATGAAAATAAAACCCCAAAGCGGTTTCATATGGACAATCGTGACACTAACAATTTTCTATACAGTTGTAATCGGCCTGATTGCTATTTCTTATCTTGCAAAAGATGAAGGCACCATTGGAGATGGGATCCTTTTGAACTTTCTGGCAGACTATTTATACTTTTTGGCATTTCCCATGTTTGTTTTTATGGCTGTATTTGCTAAAGCAGGTATTGGAAATATACTTTATATGTCAATTGCAGCTTTATTGACTGGTTTAACTTATGCAATTACTACGTGGTTTTTGTATGCAGGCCTTAGGAGGTTCATTAAATTTTCGATTTTAAATGGATAATTTGACCACCGGAACTAAACAGGCTTTTTTTCAATTCCTGAACGGAGAACTATCAATTATTGATTTTGAACAATGGATTTATAAATCCAGCGTTCTACTTGAACAGGAGTTAAGCCCTGATTTTCATTTTGAACTTATTTCATTTGATTACAACCAAAAGGATAGTCATTTTTTGCTTGCTCAAAAATTAAAAGTACAAATTGATGCAAATGAATATAATATTTGGCGTACTAAAAAGCTGCTTGTTCAAATTCTTGACGACAAAATTGATTTGGTATTGGCGTCACGAAAGTTAAGAGAGTTATATTATGATACCGGAGAAAAATTTATTCCTTTAACTCTTGGTATCGGTTATGAAAGTGTATTTGACCATTTGCCAATACCTGATGAGTATGATTTTTGGGATAGAGAATCACTAAAAGAAACACTCAAGACTGTAACCGCTTATAAAGATGATTTTATTCGTGACGCGAAATTGTTTCTTGAGAAGCTGGAGGGAATGTCGGGAAATTCAATTCCGGATTGATATATAGCCTATACAAGCACTAACGCATAGTACTCAATTACTCACTCTATGAAAAATCACCTTTTAATTGGATTATTCATGTTGATTCTTGGTAAAGGATATTCCCAGGATTGTAATATTTATTTTGATTTCAATAGTGATGTGATGAGAATTAATGATGTGGGAAAGCTGCAGGAATTAGTGAATAAATATTCTCCTAACAAGCAAGTATCATATACTTTATCCGGGAATGCGGATACTGTTGGGAATTCCCAATACAATATAGATTTATCAAGAAGGCGAGCAAAAGCGATTAAGAATTACCTGATTCAAAATAATATAGACAGTAATTCTATTGAGATAAATTTTTTTGGAGAACAAAAAGTAATCAGCACTGACCAGTTTTATAACAGGCGGGTTGAAGTTTATGTTGTTGAAAAGGGAGACCTTTCGGAAGAAAAGACATATCAACAATTTATGAAGTCCATTAAACCCGCAAAGGAGGTTTTTAATATACCCACCAACGCAGGAGTGGTAGTTGAAGGCAAAAAAGGTACTGTGATATCATTTCCTCAAAATGCATTTACCTATTCAAATGGAAAAACAGTTGATGGAAATGTACACGTTGAATTGACCGAATATTACAGCATGACTGATTTTTTTAGCGACAGACTGAGCACTGTTTCAAATGGCAACTTATTGACCTCCGGCGGCATGATATTTATAAAAGTCTTAAAAGATACAAACGAACTGATTTTAAAGGAAGGGGCAGATATTGAAATCGCGTTCCCAAAGTCATTTGACAAGCAGTTCTACACTTTCTATGGGGAACGGCTTCCGGATGGATCAATGAACTGGCAATCCGATAAGAGACAACTGGCAGGGAATAAACAGAAAAGTCAGGAAATGGGAATAACTATTTCTGATGATGGAAATTCTTTGATTGTAACAGATCTGAAAACAGCTGAGGAAAGGAATGAAAGCCTGCAACTTGACAGGACTACTGGAGGATTCAGGTTATTGAATGCTCAGGAGAAAATGGATTTGAAGAAATATTTTGAGGAGCAAAAGAAGATTGATGCGAATAGAGCTAAGTACTATAATATTCTGAAATCGAGTAAACTAAATTATATTAATTGCGATGAATACAATCGTGATCCCTCTGGAGTATTTGTGAATTTTACTTTGGAAATTGAAGATTCAGAAATTGTTTGCTTAAGTTCAGTATTGATTTTTAAAAATACAAATGGGATGCTTGAAATGCAGAAACTGACTAATCAGACCTGCAGTATCAATGCCCGAATGCCCTTAAAGGAACCTGTGCGATTATTGGTTGTCGGACAGTATAAGGATCAAATTTATCTCTATCATAAACAAATTCAATTAGCAGAAAATATGAATCAAAGGATTGCGATGTCAAAAGGTTCACAGGAGGAGCTGAAGAATATTTTGAAATTGTAAAAGCTAAGTCTCAATTCTTCATTTTCATAGATTTAGTCAGCGTGTGGAAAATGGAAAAATGACTAATGCAGAATGATCATCATTTTACATTAGTCATACAATTTTACTATAAAGCGCTCAGTCTTCTCTGCTACCATCCTCCGCCATTCTTACAATTTTAGGAGTGAATTTGGCAACTACATCCACCAATTCTCTTTGAGCTGCCATCACGGTATTGATATCTTTATATGCCCTTGGAGCTTCATCCAGCCCGGCACCTATCAATGTGACTCCATGATCCTTAAGTATTTTTTGCATCTCTTGTTTATTGATGTTATTAATTGCCTGCGTTCTGCTCATTTGTCTTCCAGCTCCATGCGATGCAGAGTTAATAGCACCTTCTTTACCTTTTCCTCTTACTAAGAATCCAGGAGCTGTCATAGAGCCTGGAATGATTCCCATCACGCCTTCAGACGCAGGGGTAGCTCCTTTGCGATGAACTATTACATCTTGTCCGTTCCATTTTTCTTTCCAGGCAAAGTTATGGTGATTCTCAACTTTTGCCAGAACTGTAGCGCCAATAGCTTTTGTCAAACGTTCGTGAATTACTTCATGACAGGCAGAAGCATACTCACCTGCAAGATTCATTGCAATCCAGTATTCCTGTCCTTCAGCGGAGTTCAGATCCAGGTATGCAAGATTGGATGCTTCCTTCGGTAACTTACAAATTTCCTTTGCAATTTTTGTATAATGGCCGGCAATGGTGGCCCCAAATCCTCTCGAACCGGAATGTGTAAGTAATGCCAGGTATTTTCCTTTTTTAATATTCAGAATTTCATCATCGCTCATTAACTCAATAATTCCCCATTCCACAAAGTGATTTCCACCACCCGAAGTACCTAACTGAGCTGATGCTTTATCGTGAAGGTTTTTTATAAACGGTGTCATATTAAATTCCGCGCTATCCAACATAGAATGAGTTGCTTTATCCTTTCCCTGCCATGCTGATCCTGCACCGAACTTCGTATATGCTAAAAGCTCTCGCTTATATTTAGCCGCATTTTCCATAAAGTGCGTTTCAGAAATATCAAATATTGACAATGCCATTCTACAACCAATATCCACACCCACACCATAAGGGATAATGGCATTGTTTGTGGCCAGAACTCCTCCGATAGGTAATCCATATCCCTGGTGTGCATCAGGCATCAATGCTCCGGCAACAGTAACAGGCAGGCGCATGGCTACATTCATTTGATTGATTGCACCCTGTTCAATATGATCGTTTCCATACACATCATAATGCACGGCATTTTCTTTCAATTGAATTTCAGAAGTAATATGGCTTAGTGTCATTTCTTTCAAGCTTTTTGGAATTTCAGACAGGATTGGATCTTCCATGAAGTTTTCAGGATGCTGAATAACTTTGGTCAGAATGTCCATAATATTTTCCTTCGAAAGCTCATTGTAGTTTTGTAATACAATGTTAATTACAATTCCGATTACTTTCCCTTCAGGGTATCCGATCTTTAAAAGATCTTCACCGCTGATGTTAATACGATTCATTTTTTTAATTTTTCTTAGTTAATTTAAACATTTCTAAATCGGATAAAGTCACTTAATTTGATCGAACTATAAATCTAAAATGAATGGGTAATATACGAAAAGAGAATGGTGCTCTATCCAACTGAGCTACAAAGCCATTTTCAATTTTAGTGGCTTTGACGGGATTCGAACCCGCGACCTCCCGAGTTACAGTCGAAGTATCTCTTTTCTACGACACCATTCAGGAATTGACAAGGAAATTTTCGCAAAGCGTTTTTGAACTGAGCTATACTGCTGAATGCAGCACCAGGAGTTGAACCCGGGACTTTTCCACATTGCTGGGAACGCTCTACCGAAGTATTGCTTCACTACGTCACTTGTCAATGTTAATTTAAGAAACGGGCAACAAGCTGCAAGAGTTTTTTTCTATTGCTCTACCCGACTGAGCTACCTTCACCATGGGTGAAGAGTTGGATTCGAACCAACGACCGACAGGTTACGAAGTATCTCTTACATACGGCACCGTTATATTTAGAAAGAGCAATAGGTAATAAGGATCTTTGGGAGTCGAACCCAAGTGCCTTTCGGCTTTTGCCAGCGAAGTATTCCTTATTTACGGCATCTTTCAATGTATTTACCTGGAGTTACTGACGATACAGGAACGGGGATCCGCCATGAGGATTTGCACCTCTTCTCAATTTTCATTGAGACCCTTCCCCTTGATTTGTGCGAAGTATCCCGTTTCTACTACATCCGGATAAATACAATTATATTTTTTCAAAGAACGTTCTTTTTAAAACCCCACTCCCCGGATTGAGAGTGGGGGCCTCCTGATTATAATTCAATTTGCCTGATTTTTGTAATCGCAGTTTCACCGTTTTCGATCGCGTCTAATATTTCAAACACTTTATCGGACCATCCTGCTATCAGACAAACATCGTCTCGCTGAATACTCAATGGAGTATTACCATATCCCGCTAAATCGAATAAATATAATTTAGCTTCGGGAGCAAAGGTTTTGTATGCCTTCCATGATTTCTCAAGGCTGGATCCTCCATGCTTACTATCCCACAATTGACAATCAGTAAATAACATTACCTTATCCATTGTTACTTTACGATCAATCAGGTCATCGATTACTTTATAACCGTTTGTAGAGTATCCAACTTCTCCTTCACGTTTGTAATACTCATCCACGTTGGCCAGTACTCCGCGATTAGGCATGTTTATTACTTTCCACCTGTCTCCGAACATACCCGACACTACCCGCTTGCATTTTGATTGCATCAGCATCCCCAATATTAATCCGATGTCAAATAGAAACACTTTGCTTTTGTCAGATACCGGTTTTTGCATCGACCCCGACACATCACACGCTATTAGCACACGGGTATTTTCATCGAACCCTTTCAGATTTTTAACACTGAACACTACCGCATCTTCAAGCGCATTCAATACCATGCTCACATAATCCGATTTTAACTTTTTCACTTCACGGTATGCAGCAAGGAAACGGAAAGGCAATTGTTTCGAGTTTGCAACTGCGGTTTCATTTGACAGCGTTGCACAAACTTTCTTTATGCTTTCGGTTGAGACCCCTGTGGATAATATATTTCTCAGGTTTCTTAACACAGCCATATATCCCAGTTTTCCACTAACAATTAATTCTTCCCACTTTGCTTTCTGAGCAGCAGCCTTTGCCTCGTCATTCTCATATTTTATCTGACCAAGCGCCGACAATTCAGTTTCCCAGGTATAAGGCACATCCAATTCATCTTTAGCTAATTTATCAAATATGGCTTGTTGGGTCGCATCTTTAGCTTTAGGGTGGACCAGGAACAATGCATCACGCAATTTTATTTCTGCATCACGGTTGTATTTGGCGAATTGATATTCATCAAATTGGTTAAACACATCTCCCAAACCTTTTTGAATTTGTTTGGAAAGCTTATTCAATTTTTTAGATCCATTTCTTTTATTCGCCATTTGATAGCATGCAAGTAACTCTGTGATTTCATCGGCACGTTTCACCACACCACTTACAGTTTTGCTCACAAATGTTTTTCCGGAGTTTTGTTTTGCCAGCTCAACTGCAAGCACCATAGGAATACTTCTAAGATGCATTTGGTTTCTGGCATATATTGCCAGTTTTGCCACGAATTCAGGATCGTTTTTCAGAATCAAATCTTTTACCCTGTTCAGCTTTGTATTTGATTTTTCATAGAAGTTGTCACTTAGTCCGGTAGTCACTACCGCAGCATACAATTCCATTTCAGGAGTTAGTTTTCTGGCTATCGCACCTTCATGGTTGCTTACCATATTTGCTTTGCTTTTAAGAAAGTTGAACTTCATGATTTCTGTTTTTTAGTATTAAATGATAATTGTATTTCATTCACGATACAAAGCTCTGAGGCCATTACGCAACCCACTTGCGCAATGAAAAACAATTTTTAGTTTTCTATTTAACTGATTGATACTCCGCAATAAATCTTTCTCCAATTGTTACCTGTTTATTCAACTACGCAAATAGATTACGTAGTACTTGTCGGGATGGTGAGATTTGAACTCACGACCTTGTGCGTATAAGGCACCTGCTCTGACCACTGAGCTACATCCCATGGCGGTGCTGGCGGGAATCGAACCCGCAACCTTCCGGTAGACAGCCGGACATTCTAACCATTGAACTACAGCACCAATAATAGTGGACAGAAAAGGAATTGAACCTCTTTCTTCCCGTTTTCAGCGGGATGCATACACCACGTCTGCCATCTGTCCTTACAAAATTTATTTTGACCATTAAATAAAAAGCCCGGCTTTTCAGGCCGGGCTTTACAATAAATAGAAATTCTATTTCACGTATAGCAATAACGGCCCATGACAATACCATCTATAAAATCAAATAGATCATGTTGTATGCAAAAACTTTGCAATGCTTTAATTGATATTTTCATTTTGCTTTATTTAAAACAAAAAGCCCCGAATTGCTTCGGGGCTTTTTATAATTTATGTATAAATATTTACACAATTACACCCCGTGCACGCTACGATCTGCTATAAAGCATATCTGGCATGACATTGAAAGGTATGTAAATTGATTTTTCATTTCTTGGTTTCCTTATGAGGTTGCAAATATATAAATGAAAAACGGAGTAAGTCAAGTATTTCATAAAATATTTTTCAGACCCCATCCAATTTCGGTAATTTGAAAAATTATAAATCAGTGCGCAGTATTATTGCGTAGTATTTGTATTTTAGTGAAGTTTTAAATCCAATACCATTATGTCTATTAACAAACTGGCACTTATCAGGTACAAAACAATTGATAATTGTTTGCAAAACCGTTTTCGAAAATGGTCCCTGGAGGATCTTGTGGAAGCATGTTCTGATGCAATCTATGAATTTGAAGGAATAAGTAATGGTGTAAGCAAACGAACCATTCAACTCGATATTCAAAACATGCGTAGTGAAAAGCTGGGATATAATGCCCCTATCGTTGTCATTGATAAAAAGTTTTACAGCTATGACGAAAAAAATTTCAGCATTACCAACATCCCGTTAACGCGACAGGATTTGAGTACGCTTAACGAAGTGGTAGAGGTATTAAAACAATTCAAAGGCTTTGGCTATTTCCAGGAATTAACAGGAATGGTCAGCCGACTGGAAGACAAAATTTACAAACAACAAAACAAAGGAAAATCTTATATACACTTTGAAAAAAATGATTTGTTAAAGGGACTTGGTTTTATTGACCCTATCCATAAAGCCATCATAAATCGTAAAGCTCTTGAATTATCATACCAGTCATTCAAAGCTCGCCAGGCTGCTGAAATTATATTTCATCCTTATTTACTGAAAGAGTACCGCAACCGTTGGTTTTTGTTCGGTGCGAACAAAAGGAATGCCTTGATGACGCTGGCTCTTGACCGGATTGTTTCAATTAAAGAAGCTGAAAAGGAAAAGTATATTAAAAACGGTGACATTGATCTCGAAACATATTACGATGACATTATCGGAGTTTCCAAAGTCCCTAACCAGAGAGCCCAACTCATCGTTATGAAAATTAATAATGAAAATGCTCCTTATATTATCACCAAACCTTTACATCATAGTCAGGAGGTTTTAAAAGAAGAAGCTGATGGAATTATTTTCAGCATCCGGGTAATCTGGAATTTTGAATTGGAGCGTGAAATACTTGGCTTTGGCGAAGCACTACACGTATTATCACCAAGGCGTTTGAGAAATAAAATTACACACAGATTAAGAGAAGCTTCCGCGCATTATTTGAAGATAGATTAATAAGCGAATACATTTTTGTAGTATAATAACTACTTAATGTGTGGGTTGCAGCTTGTGGGAAAGATAATCGCACCAGGCTATAATATCCTTTGGAAAAAGAAGACACTTGTCTGAAAAACCTAAATTACTTATATTTGATAAATTATCACTTTAATTTGAAATATTGAAAAGTGTACTTCGGTTCGACGTTGTACACAATATTCCTGATTCAAGCTTTAATCCTGAATCAGGTTCACTTTAAACCATCAGGAATTAGAACTAATGAAGCAAGTAGAACAGTATGCAGGTATACTTGCGTTTTTTGCGCTTATCATGCAGTTATTATTTCTGCCGGGTTCAAGTATGCTTTTTGTTTTGACATCACTGACATTAGTTTTAATTTATTTGATTTTCGGTTTTGCGCTCTTCAATGGCATTGGTTTCAAACGAATTTTCAGAAGGAGCACATATCAGCAGATTTCGGTTTACAAAATGGTTATTTCAGTCAGTTTTGGCATAGTGATTTCAGTATTAGTTGCCGGAATAGCACTAACTATTTTCAATCGTAGCTTTGGAAAACAATTACTTTTAATTGGTATTGTTGTTTTAGGGTTGTTATCCGTAATAACAATTGTATACCGGCAGAAAAACAAATACGAGGACTTTAAAATTATTTTTAGTAGGGCGGTTTTGATTGGAAGCCTGGGACTTGCTTTTTTAGTCATCCCTGAAATAGTCTTAGTTGAGATTTTACATCGAAACCATCCGGCATTTATTTTTGCTGTAAAAGAATTGGAATCGGACCCGCAAAATGATGCAATAAAAGCAGAAGTTGAAAGGCAAAGTAAAATGATGGAAAATGAGCATTGGGCTTTCGTTGCGATAATTGCATTGATTGGATATAGTTTTTATCGTTTCAAAGAAAGAAGAATTCTTGAAAAGAAACAGGCATTGCTTGAAGAACGGGAACGCATAAGCCGCGATATGCATGACGACTTAGGAGCTTCGCTCAGTAGCATTTCTGTTTTCAGCTCAGCTGTTAAGCAGAAATTGCTTAACAATGAAACGAAGGAAGCGGAGCAACTTCTTGACCGCATGAGCAACGATGCACAGGAAATGGTTTCCAGCATGAGCGATATGGTATGGACAATAAGTCCGCATAATGATACTATAGAAAAACTTACCGAAAGACTTCAGGTTTACGCAGTAGGAATGCTGTCAGCAAAAAATATTTCATTCAGTCTCGAATGTGAAGAGGAGTTGAAAAACAAAAAACTTCCTGTGGACATACGTAAAAATATTTTCCTGATTTTAAAGGAAGCCATTAATAATGCGGCCAAGTATTCTGATTCCAGCGAAGTGAAGCTAACTGTTTACAAAAAGGAAAATCGTTTTGTTGTTGAACTTACTGATAACGGTAAAGGGTTTGACATTTCGGCCCAGGAAATAAGAAACGGAAAAGATGGAAATGGTTTAAGGAACATGCATCAGAGAGCTAATGAAATACAGTCACAGTTTAAAATCATTTCTGATTTAAGTGTTGGGACTATTGTAACCCTCGTTTGCCTCATCCCTAAAATTGGGGAGTAATAATACCCATTTAATGAACGTATATTTGCTGCATATATGTCACTACGAGTAACCATTTTTGAAGATAATAAGAAATACCGGGAGTCGCTTTCGATATTGATCGAAGGCAGTCCGGGTTTTTCGCTGGCTGGTGCCTTTGAGGATGGCAATGATGCAGCAGATAAAATTTCGAAAAGTCAGCCAGACGTTGTTTTGATGGATATTGAAATGCCTGGTACTAGCGGCATTGGTGCTTTGGTGGAAATCAAGAAGCATTATCCAAATCTCAATGTGCTCATGCAAACTGTTTTTGAGGATGATAATATAATTTTTGAATCTATTTGCAGCGGTGCATCCGGATATATTCTAAAAAATACTCCTCCCGCGCGTATTCTTGATGCCATCATGGAAACTTACCAGGGGGGAGCGCCTATGAGCCCGGTTATTGCTAAAAAGGTTTTGCAACTTGTGCAATTGCAAAAAACGCAACCTGTTGCACCCGTTTTTCAGAATTTTAACTTAACTCCCCGTGAAAAAGAAGTCCTGACTCATATGGTAAATGGTATGAGCTATAAGATGATTGCCGACCGTTGCGGTATTACTTTTGAAACCGTGCGTACGCACATTAATAACATTTACAAAAAACTGCATGTTGCCACTATGTCGGAAGCAGTTGTAAAAGCGATCCGTCAGGGAATAGTTTAGAATCAATTATCAACTTTTTAAATTCCCCTTTTTCAAGACAATATATCACCTAGCCACGATTTTGAGATATTGAAGTTTATCCTTCCGGATAATTCCATGCGCGAATTTCATCAACACTGATCATTCCCCAAAATTAGGGATTGATGCATTTTATTTAACCGCGGACCTTTACCTCGATAAAATTTATTATTGATTTATTCAAACTCAAAACCATTAAACAAATGAAAACGAAATTTTACTTTCTGCTTATCGGAATAATGTTTCCGATATTTATGAATGCACAACAGTGCCTTATGCCTGGCGGAAATTCTAAGCAACAGCAACCTACTCAAAATCTTTCAAAAAACTCCTCACAGGTATTATTTACTTCTGCTTTGTCCGGGTTTTATCGGCAGGATTTTGAAGGAACCACCTTTCCTCCTGTCGGATGGCAGGTGATAGATGCTTTGAACCCTGCTTATTCATGGCAGACATCTACTCAAACACCTTATAATGGGACTAAAAGCGCTTTCATAAGTTATGATATGACAAATGCGCCAGGAGAAGATTTGTTGATACTTCCTAAGTTCACTGTTGCAACATTGGATTCTTTTTCTTTCTGGCTCGCACTTCAGGATACAGGTTGGGTTCCTGACAGTACGATTATTTTAGTTTCAACTACCGACTCTGCTCTTTCAAGCTTTACAACTGTAATTGCAACTCTGGCAGAAGGTGACAATTACCCTGCGGTTCGTAGTGTATACCAGTATTTTTCATATCCACTTTCAGCATTTGCCGGATCAGATATATATGTAGCAATAAAAAATAAGAACACCAATGGAGATGGTGTATTTATTGACAGGGTTGAAATCGGAACCAGGCCAGCATTGAATGCATTACCTTTAAGTATTGATTATGGCACGGTAATTCAAACAGGTGGAATGGTGTCACCAGTTGCTACTATTTTCAATGATGGAATCACAACTCAATCATTCCCCGTACAGATGACGATACAAGGTGGATATTCATCTGTAAAAAATGTAACTAACCTTTTGCCAGATTCCATCCAGCAAATAACTTTCGACCCATGGACAGCACCTGGCATAGCTTCGCTCCAATCTGCTTCTATCCAAACCCAACTTGCCGGTGATGGTTTTGCGGGCGATGATACATTACCTTTTGTAATAAATGTATTGGAACCATTTACCAATTCCGGATGGACGTCAAAAGTTCCTATTTCACCTATTAGATGGGGAGTTCCATTAGCATCAATTAACTCGAATGATTCTTCCTCTCTGTTTCTTATGGGAGGTGATATTGGATTTGGTGTTTATACAAACCAGGCAAGGAAATATTTAGCTAACAATGCATGGGATCCATTAACTAATTTGAATGTTAAAGCCGGGTATGCAAGCGGTGCGTCTTACAATAATAAAGTTTATGTGATGGGAGGATATTCTGCCTCAACTACAATATCCAATTCGAATCGAATTTACGACGTGGCAACCGACACCTGGTCATTGGGCTCGCCGATGCCGATTCCAAGTGCTAATTATGCGCTTGGTATTTATAACGATTCACTCTTTTATTTCATCGGAGGATACAATGGAATAATTTTCCTGAATGATGTGCAGATTTACAACGCAGCTTCCGATACCTGGACAGTTGGAACTAACTTGCCCATTGCAAATGCTTACCTGAATGGTGGAATATCAGGAAGTAAAATTGTTGTTACCGGGGGTTATGGAATTAGCGTGCTTGCAAACACTTATTTAGGTGATATTGATCCTTCAGATCCTACCATTATTACCTGGACAACAGGCGATGACTATCCTGCCGGAGGATGTGCAGGACTTGCTGGCGGAGCTTCACTTGATGAGTCATCAGGATTGATAATTTTTACAGGAGGAGCGTTGAATAACACACTACCTTTGATTAGTTCAGAATATACGTTTGCTTATGATGTAACTGCAAATCAATGGAAAATAGGCCCACCTAAACCTACCCCTGCTAACAATTTAAGTAATCTGGTACCACTGCTATTCTTTGGCAATTTGTATATGGTTTCAGTTGGGGGATATGGTGACATTGGAGGCCTAAACGTAAATGAATGGCTTGATATGGGGCCGTATGTAATTCCAACAGGGGTTGCAGATAACAATCCGTTAAGTTTTGATTTCACAAGTTTTCCAAACCCTTTTGTTAACAATATTGATTTTAAATTTTCGCTTTTGCAAACATCAATGGTAAAAGTTGTAATTCTTGACCTGGTTGGACAGGAAGTAGAAGTGTTGTGTAATAAAAATCTGCAACCTGGAATTCAACAACTGCAATGGAATGCCTCAAAATATACATCCGGAATTTATTTCTGCAGGTTCATCGTTGATGGCAATGAATACACACAAAAATTAGTGAGGTATTAATTATTTCAGCTTTTTTAAGTTGGACGGTCAGTATGTATGTCAAGATGTGTTCAGCCTCTGTTTCATGCATGTTGTCCGTTCAGCTTAAAAAAGATTGAAAATTAGTCTTGAAAAAATATATTTATATCAAATAACTATTAACGAAAACAAACATTTCAATACTATAATTTCAAGATCCGAAAAACGCTGGAGATTTTTTCATTTTTTACATTCAGTATGTAAGGACCGGATGATAGTTCTGAAATATCAATTTCCAAGTTTAATTTATCTTTCAGTGATAAGCTTTCCCAATTTTTCACAATTCGACCAAAAGCATCATACAAAACGAATTCATAATTCCCATGAGGGATGTTGGTTGAAGAAATAAAAATTTTATCAGAAGCGGGATTTGGTGAGATTGCAATTGTGGTTTCGCTCAAAATATTTTCCTGGCCGGTAATAATAATATCCCAACAGGAAGAAGTATCCACACAACCTTCATAAGTTAAAATCAGTGCATAGCTGCCACTTGCTATTGGTTCATAATAATTATCCGTTCCGACTTCTGTGCCAGTCGCACAATCAATCCAACTATAAATTACTCCGGTTACCCCAAAATCAGGAAAGAACTCATTTCCATCCCAGTAAAGCGATGTATCAATAATTGTAATAGTTACAGGCTTTGTTACCGGGACAGTTGTTCCACAAACAGTACTTGCACTGACTGTTATTGTTCCTCCAGCAGCATAAGGAGTTACAAGAATAGATGAGTTGTTTGAGCTTCCTGTCCAGCCAGGAGGTAAGGTCCATGTATAATAGAGTATACCAGGTAATGAATCAACGCTATAATATTCCTGAGTGCCATTGCATACTTCAGAACTACCCCATAATGGAGTAGGCGTAGTGGTTGTAATTACACTGACTTTTACGATGCTTGAGAAGGCAGGTGCATTTGATCCATTTGAAATTTTTGCTCTGTAATAAGTTTCAACAACAGGATTAACTATCAGAGTGTCATAAGTTGATCCTGGACTGGAGACATTCAACCAGGTTAAATTTGGACTCTTGTATTGCCATTGTATGCTTCCATTCGGTCCTGTAACTGTGAGCATGGAAGAATCACCCGGACATATCATATTCGTGGATGCTGTAGCTATGCCACCAAACAATGGAGTTGCAAATGAAATTGGGTTACATACTATCTGAATTCCTGAACTATTGCCTCCCTCAATGCAGATAGTAAAAGTATCCGCTGGCGTTCCATTATAGTTGCCATTGATCTTGTACTGGTGCCAGGCAGATCCCTGTGCATAGGTAGTTGAATATCCATCACCAAAATAAAACCGTGCGTTGTCGGTACCGATTGAATAATCGCGAACAAAAATCAACGGAATCCCCATTGTAGGGAACATGTTTGTTACCTGGAACATAAGTTGCAAAGGCGTATCGAAATTGCCCCAACCAGTTGTGTCATTATACCCTGCTTTAAACTGGGTAGCCGAATTGTCGGTCCAGTGAACTGTACCATCAGTAATGTTTAACGAAGCAACTCCATTAAGAGAAACAGTTGAATCTCTGACCCAATCGTGAAGTGTTGGACTGAAGACCTGGTAATGTATAGTAGCAGGAACAGCTGAAGTGTCAACATATGCCGCAACACGAGCTTGCAAACGTATAATTGAAATCGCTTGTGTTATCGTGTCAATTTTCATCTCACCTGAAAAATCGTCGAACATTGTTAAATACTTCAGGTTTGCCGGATAAGATTGATAGGTCATACCCCCGCTCATTAAATCCAATCCTGGATCTGATCTGACAAAACCGGGAAAACTGCCCGTATTCGGATCATAAATCCTTATAGAGGAAATATTATTATCAAGAAATTGCTGGAAAACACCGTAAAGCTGGTCCTGGTTTCCTGACATACCGTTTACAATATCATGAAATCCTGTTCCATCAAAAATTCCAAGAGACGGTGTATAAAACCCAATACCTTCTTTTGGGTTCCAATCATCATCATTATAAGAATATGTCAAATAACCGGCAATATCAAGACTTAATGATACCGAAGCTTCATCCCAGGCTAAGCCAGATTCTATCTCGCCGCCACGCCACTCATGAAGATTAATGTCATAGGTATATGCTTGAGCACTTATATTATAATAACTACCCCATGTGCCATTGAATTCACAGCATTCCGTTCTGATTGCAACTACATTGTCCAATACTTCAACGTCGGCGCCGGGAACATCTGGATCTGCATTAATTCTGATACGGGGCATAAACTGGTGTAAAACCGGATCGTAAGTGATGCATCCATAAACAACATCCCGGTCATAAATAGTGGTAAAATAAGTTTTCAGTGTGATGATTTCTGAAGAACTAGATGTTGTGTCGATAAAAGAATTATAATATGGGGTATTATAATACTGCCACGATCCTAGCACGGAATCCCATACCGACAGTTCAAGACGGTGCTGCATTCCATTTACTCCTATCACTGCATTTATTGGATAAGGATGCCAATAATTCGAAAAACTGGCAAAAAAGCAAAATAAGCAAATAGCTAGGAGGGAGATTTTTTTCATTACTAAAGAGACTAATCAACAAGATTAATATTTACAGCTAAATTAAACAAATTAGTTAATATTAATTAATAAGGTTACATTAGCAGTAAAATCAGGTTGCTTTCAACTGTATTTTCACAAATCGTAATTAAATTTTAAATGAGAGTCTCAAAATTATATTTAGTCTTTATATTCTTTTTCCATTTCATTTTGAATATGTCCTTCCAATCAAATGGTCAGATAAATAAAGTGTGGGATGATATTATGGATGTTTATGATTATTCAAATCTGGAGAGCGATCAATTAGGAAATTGTTACATGCATTATAATAATTACAACATAGGTGTTGATTGGCTTTTGTTAGCAAAGTATAATTCGAAGGGAATAAAATTATGGGATAAAATTGTTTACACAGACACCTCATGGACAAGTGATTTATCTTATGAATATTTCTATATTGATGATTATAATTTCCCCATTATTCAGTTTTCATCAGATGATGGCGTCACCGAACAGCATTATTTATTAAAGTGCGATACCAGCGGAAATTTTATTTGGAAAATCGAAACTGAAGTTTCTCAAAGATGCGCCTTCAATAATGGAAACATTTATATGACAGGGCATTATTTGGGTGAAATGGTATTGTATAAATATGATTCCGCCGGGGTGTTGCAATTTGAAGCTTCGAGACCATTTGCCGGCGGAAGCTATGGACAAATACCCAAAATTGATAATTTTGAAAATGTATTTTTTTCATATAGAGATTCAATTTACAAAATATATAAGGTTGACCCGACAGGCTTGATAATTGATTCATTATTTTTGAATCAGAGCAATAATAATCAATACTATTTTGCTTTTTATATAGACGCTCAAGGCAATTTAATTGTTCCTTATGATATTAGATATCCAGCATCAGGTCCGGCTGATTCAACAAAATTTGGTCTTTTAAAGTATGATTCTTCATTTAACCTGATTTGGGATACAGGAGAGTTTTCTTTCGGCCAAATTTCATCTTTAGCTATAGATGCAAATGACGATATTTACATTGAAGTAGCTTGGCCGATAGAAGGTAATGGTCGGGTATTCAAAATAGCAAAGATAAATCAAAATGGAAATTTAATGTGGGTGCATGATTTTGGCAATATAGCCGGACTGACAAAGTATTATGATGGAACTATATTATTTGATCCGGATAATTATCCTGTTATTGTAGGTGAATATTATCCTTATGGCTACGATCCTCAGAATTCTACTCAAACTAATATGTTCTTTATTTTTCAGTTGGATACTACAGGCGCCATCAGAGAGTATGAAGAATTTACAGCTAATGCAAACTTAAACTTACAGCAGCCTCCTATGATGAATAATTATAGTGTGCAACTTGATGCAATGTATTCTTCAACTGATCAAAGTCACATTTATGATATTTGCATTAAATGCCCAAATTTAATATCGGGGTATGTTTATTTTGATGAAAACAGTAATTGCATTTTTGATTCATTGGAATGGGGATTGAAAAATGCAATTGTCGAAATTGTACCTGGTATCGAATACCTAACGACTGATTCTACTGGATTTTATCATGCATATCTGACTGATAGTACATATGAAGTTTTAAGTTTATCTTACCAGAATTTTTCAAATACATGTGCTGCTAATCCGATTAATATTACTATAAGTAATAGCTTGCCGGTACAGGACGTTAATTTTGGAAAGTATTTGGATCCAAATTTTAATGATTTGCACATTGACCTCGGCCACGGACCTGTAAGGCCGGGATTTAATACTCTGGTTGTATTAAATTATCAAAACAGAGGGGGAAGTATTCAATCTGGAACGGTAAATCTGGTGCCAGAAGCATTCTTTTCTTATGTCCAATCATCGCAAACGCCATTATTTCCTGGCGGAGATACAATTCAATGGAATTTTACGAATTTACTACCTGGTGAAACAAGAAGTATAAATATTGTTTTAAGCAATCCTACTTCGACTTCAATTGGAACTCCATATAGTAACGAAGCAATTATTTCAGGAATTTTAGTCGATTCAATTCCGCTTGACAATTACATTATTGATATAGGCAGCGTAACAGGGGCAATTGATCCCTATAATAAAACAGTACTGCCGGTTGGCATCGGTTCTGAAGGATATATAACAACATCCGATTCAATTCTGCATTATACCATTAATTTTGAAAATTATGGCAATGATACAGCTTTCACTGTTATTGTTATAGACACACTTGATGAGGATCTTGATATATCCACTTTAAAAATTGGGGCAATCAGCCATCCGTATACTCTCGACATATTAAATTCAAAACTTTTGCGGTTTCGATTCGACAATATTATGCTTACCGATACTTCTAATTTAAATATGAATTACGGATTTATAAATTATTATATAGAACAAAAACCTGAATTACCTGTAGGAACTGAAATAACCAACTCTGCAGATATATATTTTGATTATTATCTTCCTGTAAAAACACCAGTAACATTAAATACAATTTTTGAACCAACCGGTATCATTGAATTATCAAACTATAATTTGTTCCAGGTTTATCCCAATCCTGTTAGAAATGAATTACAGATAGATTTTCAAAGTCCTTCTCAATTTATTGATGTTTCAATTTATGATATCAATGGAAAATTAATTGATATTAAAATGGTTAATTCTAAATCACATATTCAAATTGATTATAGTAATTTTGAGAATGGTGTTTATATTCTACGATTGCGTAATAATGAAACAACATTTTTCAGAAAAATTATAAAGCTTTGACGCAATGTCATCAATATGAATTTCGTGTTTAATATCCGGAAGAAGTAAAGTTTTTAACATCATTGTTCGTTTCAGAAATTTAATTTATTCTTTGCTCAGAAATACCATTTAAACACCCAACGAAACTCCACAGTTTTTACAATATTTCGCATCATCTTCATGTTTGCTGAATCCACAGTTGCTGCAGACCTGGCTATTTAAATGCACAGTAGGTTTAACAAACTCTGCCGATATTATCCCGGTAGGAACTGCAATAATTGCATAACCCATAATCATTACTATTATAGAAAGGAATTTTCCAAGCCCGGTTACCGGTGTTATATCACCAAATCCAACTGTTGTTAATGTGGTAACGGCCCAGTATATTCCTTCAGGAATACTTGAAAATTGATCGTTGTAAGGAGATTCTACTGCATACATTACAGCTCCAATTATTATTACAATTATCACAATAGCAGTGAGGAACACAAGTATTTTGGGCATGCTGGCTCTGATCGCACTCATTATTGTTTCCTGCCCTTTCAGAAAGTGCGACAACTTAAAAATTCTAAAAATACGCAACAACCTGAGTGCTCTAATCACTAAAAGATATTGTGAGCCAAAAAACACAAGACTTAAATAGGTGGGAATTACTGCAAGCAGGTCAACGATTCCATAAAAAGAGAAAATATAAGCGGAGGCTTTTCTGACAGCATAAATACGTAAAAGGTATTCGATAGTAAATAATATTGTAAAAATCCATTCTATAGTTCTGAATATGTTAAAGTATTGTGCATTTACAGAAGGCACAGTTTCAATAACTACAATGAAAACACTTGTAATTATTAGAAAAAGAAGTGCTATGTCGAAATTCTTTCCAGCCCGCGTATCTGATTCAAAAATAATTTCATGCAGCTTAATCCGTAAGGCTCCTTTTTGAGGCTTATTTTCCTGAAGGGGCAGTTTTTCCATGCGTTGGTTTATGAAATTGAAAGACAAAGATAAACTAACCCATAAGTGAACCGGGAATTTGAAATCCGCAAGTTACGAATACTCAATTTCCTGAAATAATAAATTTCTCAAAACCTATTACCTGATCGCCTTGAATGCATCGAAGGTAGTAAATTCCTTCAGGTAAATTATCGCGTGACAAAACATATGAACGTCCTGAAATATGCTCTATTATTTTTATAGCTTCTCCTAAACTATTAAACAAAGTTAAGGTTGCGTCTTTTAGATTAACGTCGACCTGAAATGTGGTGCGATTGAAAAAAGGGTTTGGAAAGATTGCAGATGTTGGAGCTGTATACAATACAGGAACCGAATTCAATACAGAGGAAATATAAATTGCATTTTTTAATCCTGTCTGGATAGGGTATTTGATTTCAAGGACTGGATGTTCCACATCAGGAACAAGCCAATAAATAGTTGTATCAATATATCCAGTCCCGTTTGGAGAGAAGAAAGGGTCAAATGTTGTGTCATTTTTTATAACAGTAACCTTTAAAGCATCGTTATAAATTCCATTTGGTAAGATGAGCGACCCGTACCCGTCAGAGTTCAGGTAAATAATTGTTTTCCCTGAAGCATTATACTGAATGGGTTGCATAAGTGTGATCGTACTGAAAAAGGTATCCAGTAAACTATTATTGTAAGTCAAAGGAAAAGGAAATTGCACTTCATAAGAGCATTTGAAAATAGTGTTGCCCTGGCAAAAACCTCTGTTTATCATTCCGGCATTCGTGTATTGCAACATACCGGCACCATATGGACGAGTAAATGAAAAATAAGTGTA
>Ga0190274_10000071_pt1 | contig 79012 bp, 20 predicted proteins | sample Popmic531T_FD_133002 | JGI IMG/M metagenome (GOLD analysis project Ga0190274, IMG submission 133002) | Populus adjacent soil microbial communities from riparian zone of Yellowstone River, Montana, USA - 531 T | ecosystem: Environmental > Terrestrial > Soil > Riparian zone | place: USA: Montana...
CGGCACGCCAGCTTCGCTGGAGACGGGCGCCCGCTCCGTGAGCCACCGCCGGTCCAACTTGCCGTTGGCGGTCAGCGGCAGCGACTCCAGGAGCACCACCTGGACCGGCACCATGTAGTCGGGTAACCGGCTCTTCAGATGCTCCCGCAACGCCGGACCCGAAAGCTCGGCCCCGGCTTCCGGCACCACGTAGGCCACCAGCCCGTCTCCCCCCGCGAGATCCCGACGCAGCACCACCGCCGCGTCCGCCACTCCTGCCACGCTCGCCAGCGCCTGCTCGATCTCTCCCAGCTCGATGCGGAAGCCCCGCACCTTCACCTGGTGATCGATGCGCCCCAGGTATTCGAGGTCCCCGTCCGGAAGGTGGCGCGCCAGGTCCCCCGACCGGTAGAGCCTCGCTCCCGGAGAGCCACCGAAGGGGTCGGGAACGAAACGCGCAGCCGTCAGATCCGGGCGGCCCGGATACCCCTGAGACACCCCCGCTCCGCCGACGAACATCTCGCCCGCCACCCCGAGCGGCACCGGCTCCCCCCGCCCATCGAGCAGATAGACCGCCCAGTCCGCAAGCGGCCGGCCGATCCGGCTGCCCGAGCCCAGGTCGCTCCGGCCGATCCGGCGCAAGGTGACGTGGACCGTCGTCTCGGTGATGCCATACATGTTGACCAGCCGCGGGCGTTCTTCGCCGTAGCGGGCGATCCACGGCAGGAGGAGCCGCGGCTCCAACGCCTCGCCGCCGAAGATCACCAGGCGCAGGCCGGAGAGCTCCCTCTCCGCCTCCTCACCTGCGACAGCCTCCTCCGCGGCCACGAGCTGGCCGAAGGCCGAGGGCGTCTGGTTCAGCACCGTCACCCCTTCGCGGATCAGGAGCTCCCGGAACGCCTCGGGCGTCCGGCTCACCGACCATGGCACCACGACCAGACGCCCGCCGAAAGCCAGGGCACCCCACAGCTCCCACACCGAAAAGTCGAAGGCGTACGAGTGGAAGAGCGTCCAGACGTCGTGGGGAGCGAAATCGAAGGCGGGATCGGTCGCGGTGAGGAGACGCAGGACGTTGCCGTGCGTCACCCCGACTCCCTTGGGGCGGCCCGTCGAGCCCGAGGTGTAGATCAGATACGCCAGATCGTCCGGTCCCACGGCCGCCTCCCCGCCCGGCTCGCCCTCGTGCGCGACCTCCGCCCCGGAGACCTCCCCACTTCGCACCACGATCCGCGCTCCGCTGTCGGCCAGGATGAAAGACAGCCGCTCCTCCGGATATGCCGGATCGAGCGGAACGTACGCGGCGCCGGCCGTGAGCACCCCCAGGATCGCCACCACCATCTCCGGCGACCGCTCGAGAAGGAGCCCTACCCGCTCCCCCGGCATCACCCCGGCATGTCGCAGGCGGCGCGCCAAGCGGCGGCTCCGCGCCGCCAGCTCGCCATAGGAGAGCCGCGCCCCGTCGCTCACCACCGCGACCGCCTCCGGCCGCTCGGCAGCCACCGCCGCGAACCGCGCCCAAAGGCTCCCTGAGGCAGCAGCCACCGCCGGGCCGCTGTTCCATTCCAGCAGCAGTTGCTGGCGCTCCGCCGCGCTCAACAGCGGCAGATCGGCCAGGACCGCTCCCGGACCGCTCGCGGCCATGCCTTCGAGCAACGAGCCCAGATGACTGAGCATCCGCAGCACCGCCGAAGACTCCACCCGCTCGCGCTCGAAGCTCAACCGGAGCGCCAGCCGCTCCCCCTCGAACGCGATCAGGGCGAGCGGATAGTTGAGCGTCTCGGCGCCGCGGCGGACCGCGACCCGCAGCGGAATCGAGCTCACGAAGTCCCGGTCCAGGATCTTGTCGATCGGCAGGTTCTGGAACACCACGATGCTGTCGAACAACGGCAGCCCGCGCGGAACCTCGCTCCAACCCTGGACCGCGGCAAGCGATTCGTGCTCGTGCTGCAGAAGCTCGCTCGCGGCCTCCTGGAAATCCCGCAACCACGCCGGCAAAGAAACGTTTTCCTGCACCTGGACCCGCAGCGGCAGGGTGTTGATCAGCAGCCCCACCATCGACTCGATCCCGGCAAGCGGGGCCGAGCGCCCGGAAACCGTGGTGCCGAAGACCACATCGCCTTCCTGGCTGTACCGGGACAGCAACACCGCCCAGGCGCCCTGGACCAGGGTGTTGACGGTCAGCCCATGCCGCTTCGCCGTGCGTTCGAGCGCGGCGGTCGTCTCGACCGAAAGCTCGATGCCATGCTCCTCGTACGAGCGGCGACCCCCGGAGGCGGCCGCGGCCTCGCGCGGCCGGACTCCCGGCAGAGGGGTGGGAGCCGAAAACCCCGCGAGGCTCTGGCGCCAGAACCGCTCCGCGGCCGCCCCATCCTGACGCGCCTGCCAGGTGATGAAATCCTTGTAGGGCACCGTCTTGCCGAGGGCCGGCTTTTCGCCCCGGCAGAGCCCCGCATAAACCGAGAACACCTCCCGCAGCAGCAGCAGGAGCGACCAGCCGTCGAGGATCAGATGATGGAAGCTCCAGACCAGCTCCCAGGCCGCCTCCCCGGTGCGCACCAGGGTCAAACGGATGAGAGGAGGACGGGCCAGGTCGAAGCCGCGCAGGAGATCGGCTCGCAACAGCTCCGCCATCGACCGCTGCCGCTCCTCGTCCGAGAGGCACCGCCAGTCCTTCTCTTCCCACGGCAGCGCCACCCGGCGGGCGACGACCTGCACCGGGTGCGCCACCTCCTGCCAGTGAAACGAGGTCCGCAGCGCCGCATGCCGCTCGAGCAGGCTCGCCCAGGCCTCCTGGAGCCATTCCACCTCGAGCGTGCCGGACAGCTCAGCCACCAGGTGCCGGACGTAGAGCCCGTTGTCCGGCTCGTTCAGGACGTGAAAGAGGATGCCCTCCTGGGCCGGCGACAACCGGTAGATGGATTCCAGGTTTTCGGGTCTCATGCAGCCTACCCTTACTCTGTCTGGACCAGCTTGCTCATCAGCCTCTGGAGATCGTGCTCGGAGAGACCGGATTCCGAAAAATCGTCGGCGGCAGACTGGTCCTCTCCCTGGGGTTCCTGCTCCGCGGTCTCGACCGCGATCTGCTCGGCGGCCGCGGCCAGCTCGGAGATCGTGGGATGGCGGAAGATCTGGCGCGGCGTCAGCTTGAGCCCCGCTTGCGCAGCCCTGGAAAGGATCTGGATGCCGATGATCGAATCGCCACCCAGGGAGAAGAAATTGTCGTGGATGCCGATGTCGTCACGCCTCAAAACCTGGGACCAGATCTCGACCAAAGCCTCTTCGGCGGCGGTGACCGGCCCCGCCCAGGAGGCCGAGACCGGCTCCTCGAACGGCTCGGGAAGCGCCTTGCGGTCCACCTTGCCGCTCGGCGAGAGCGGCAGGCTCGGCAGGAACACCCATGAGGAGGGGATCATCGTCACGGGCAGCTTCCCCAGAAGATGCGCGCGCAGCGCCGAGGCGTCGGGCGCGCTTTCTTCTGGAGCTCCCGGAGCCGCCGGGACCACGTAGGCGACCAGCCGGATCTTCCCCGCAAGGCTGCGCGCCAGGACGACCGCCTCCCGCACCGCCTCGTGGCTGGCCAGGGCGTGCTCGATCTCTCCCAGCTCGATGCGGACGCCCCCGAGCTTGATCTGGTGGTCGAGCCGCCCCAAGAACTCCAGCTCGCCGCCGGCACGGTGGCGCACGAGGTCGCCCGTGCGATAGAGCCGGCCGCCCCTCGATCCAGAAGACTCGGCGGCGAACGGATCCGGGATGAAGCGCTCGGCGGAGAGCTCCGGACGGCCGAGATAGCCGCGGGCGACCTGCACGCCGGCGATGTGGAGCTCGCCGGCGACTCCCAGGGAGACCGGCCGCAGATGGCGGTCCAGCACATGCAGCCGGACGTTGTCGATCGGTCTGCCGATCGGAACCGGGCGCGCGTCGTCCTCGGCCGCGCAGGGCCACCAGGAAACCTCGACAGCCGCTTCCGCCGGACCGTAGAGGTTGTGGAGCTCGATCCCCAGGCGCCCCAGGCTCGCCTGGAAACGGGCGGCGAGCTCGCGGCCGAGAGCCTCGCCGCTCACGAACACGCGGCGCAGGCCGCCGCAGGCGTCGAGCCCCGGCTGCTCCAGGAAGACCTGCAGCATGGAGGGGACGAAGTGCATCGCGGTCACGCGGGAGCGGGCGATCTCGTCCCGGAGATACGGCGGGTCCAGATGCCCCCCGGGCCGCGCCACCACCAGGCCGGCTCCCGCCAGAAGAGGCCAGAAGAATTCCCAGACCGAAACGTCGAAGCTCGTGGGGGTCTTCTGGAGGACCCTGTCCGCCGCCGTCAGAGGGAAGGTCTCCTGCATCCACCGCAAGCGGTTGAGGATGGCGCGATGGCTGTTCATCGCCCCCTTGGGCTGGCCGGTCGAGCCGGAGGTGTAGAGGACGTAGGCGAGGTGGTCAGGACAGACGCCGCTGCCCGGATTGCCAGGATCGGGGCCGCTCCGCCACGGGGAGCTCTCCTCATCGAGAAGGACCGCCCGCGCCGGAGAGGCGGCCAGCAGGGGGGCGATCCGCTCCTCCGTGAGCACCACGGGAACGCGCGAATCCTCGAGCATGTAGGCGATCCGCTCGGCGGGATAGGAGGGATCGACCGGCACGAAGGCACCGCCGGCCTTGAGCGTCGCAACGAGAGCCACGACGAGCTCGGTCGACCGCTCCAGACACAGCCCCACCCGCACATCCGGCCCCACGCCCAACCGCGCGAGGTGACAGGCCAGCCGGTTGGCGCGGGCGTTGAGCTCCCGGTAGGTCAGGGACTCCTGGCCGAAGATCACGGCCGGCGCCTCGGGGCTGCGCTCCACCTGCGCTTCGATCAGCTCGCGCAGGCACTCCGCGCTCCCAGGGGCGGCGGTGGCGTTCCACTCGCAAAGGATCTGCTGCACCTCCTCCGGACCGAGCATCTCGAGCTCCGAAAGGCGCCGCTCCGGATGGCGGGTCATCGCCGACAGGAGATTGGCGAAATGGCCGAACATGCGCCGCACGGTCGCGGCGTCGAACAGATCGAGATTCCACTCGAAGGCGGCGGCCAGGTCGCCGCCGATTTCGGCGGCGAGGAGCGTGAGGTCGAGCTGGGCCGCGGGCCGCTCCAAGGCGACCGACTCCAGCGTCAACCCGCCGGTGCGGACGCGGGCTCCCCCCTCGCCCATGGCGAACGCGGCCAGGTTCGCGAGCTCCGGCACCGGCGACCGCTCGAGCACGAGCATCGCCTGGAACACCGCCGGACGGCTCGGGTCGCGCGCCTCTCCCAGGCCCTCGGCCAGCAAGGTGAACGGGAGGTCCTGGCGCGCCAGGGCGTCGAGCGTGGCGCGGCGCGCCCGGGCCAGCAACGTGAGGACGTCGGGGTCGTCCGCCAGGCCGGCACGGATCGGCGCCGGGTTGACCAGGTAGCCGACGAGCCCCGAGAGCTCGCGTGACGACCGTCCGGAGGTCGGCGTCCCGACGAGGAAATCCTCCTGCCCCCCGTGGCGGGCGAGGAGAGCCTCGAAGCCGGCCAGGAGCACCATGAAGAGCGTCGCTTCGGAGCGCCGCGCCAGGGCGGCGGCGGCCACGGCGAGCTCGCGCCCGAGGCGCCCGCCCAGAAGCGCTCCCCGGAAGGTCTGGAGGTCCGGCCGCGGCCGGTCCAAGGGCAGATCGAGCGGCAGCGCGCCGGCGAGCTGCCGCCGTGCCCGCGCGAGCATCTCGTCATACCGGCCGGCCTCCCGCTCCTGCCGCTGCCGCGCCACGATCCCGGCGTAGGACACGGCCGGGGCGGGCAGGCCGGCGTTGCCGCCGTTGTCTCCGAAGGGGGCGTACAGCTCTCCCAGCTCACGCAGCAGCACCGCGAGCGACCAGAAATCGGCGGCGATGTGGTGCACCGCAAGGACCAGCACGCTCACTTCGGGGTCTTCCGGCCCGCGATGGAAGAGGACCGCCCGCAGAACCGGCCCGTTCTCCAGGTCGAACGGGCGAAAGGCCGCCTCCCGCACGCGCCGCCCGAGCTCCTCGCCGCTCAAGCCCGAGGCGTCCTCCTGAGCCCAGACGGCCTGGGCTTGCGCCCCCGGCGGGTGAACGCGCTGGAGCGGTCCCTCGGGCCCGTTGGCGAAGGTCGTGCGGAGCGACGGATGGCGTTCGACGAGCGTCAGGACGGCGCGGCCGAGAGCCTCGGGATCGACGCCCCCGACCAGCCGTGCGGCTGCGGCGATGGTGTAGGCCGCGCTCGCGGGCGCCAGGCCATGGAGGATCCACAGCGCCTGCTGGCCGAGAGACAGCGGATAGCCGGAGGGGTCGCCGGACGTCTCTCGCGGCGGAGCGCTGCGGCCGGCGGCGGCGAGCGCCGCCAGCTCCCCCGCCGCCTCGGCGATGGAGCAGCCGGACAGCAGCTCCGCGACGGAAGGCGCGACGCCGAGCTCCGCTTCGACCGCATGGCTCAGCTCGATCGCAGCCAGGGAATCGAGGCCGTACGACGACATCGGGAGCTCGCGATCGATGCGCGCGGGATCGAGCCGTACCACCCGCGCAAGGGTCGCATGCAGGAAGTCTTCGATCGTGCGTCCTTCCAGCTCCCCCATCCCGGCGTGCGGCGCGGCGGCCGCCGATTCCCCCAGGGCGCTCCGCCCCACGACCGCAAGCCCGCCCTCCAGGTAGAGATCGCGGCACCGGTGGCGTTGCACCTTGCCGCTCGAGGTCCTGGGCAGCGAGGCCGGGCGGATCAGGACCAGCTCGTAGAGCTGCACCTCATGCTCTTCGGCGAGGCTCCGGCGCGCCGCCGCCGCGACCTCTTCGACTCCCGGCGCCGGCAGAGCGTGGCGCTCGGCCTCAAACACCACGACCAGCCTCTCTTCGCCGAGAACCTCCACCGGGAAAGCCGCACCGCACCCGGGCCGCAGGACGCCGTGCGCCCGCTCGGCGGTGAGCTCCAGATCCTGCGGGTAGTGGTTGCGGCCGCGCAGGATGATCAGGTCCTTGCGCCTGCCGGTCACGTACAGCTCGCCATCCTGCAGGAATCCGAGGTCACCCGTGCGCAGGAAGCTGCCGCTGCCGTCCGCGAGCCGGGCGTGGAGCTCCGTCCCGCTCACCTCCGGGCGCTCCCAGTAGGCCGGGGAAACGCTCGGACCGGAGACCCAGATCTCGCCGACGCGGTCCGGCGGGCAGAGAGCCCGGCTCTCGGGATCGACGATCACCACCTGCTGCCCTGCCCAGGCACGGCCGCTGCTCACCAGCCGGAGAGCCGGGCCCTCGCCGGCCGAGGCCGGCAGCACCTCCTGCCGCGCCAGTGCCGCCGCGGCGACGGTCGCGATCCGTGCCCCCTCTCCCGGCCGTCCGCCGGTGACGAAGAGCGTCGCCTCGGCCAGGCCGTAGCACGGATAGAGCGCCTGCCGCGCGAAGCCGCAGGCGGCAAAGGCGGCGGCGAAACGATCGAGCGTGTCGGCGCGCACCGGCTCGGCGCCGTTGAACGCCACCGTCCAACTGTTGAGATCGAGCCCCTCCCGCGCCTCCGGGCCGATCTTCTGCAGGCACAGCTCATAGGCGAAGTTGGGGCCGCCGCTCGTGGTCCCGCGGTAGCGGGAGATCGCCTCCAGCCAGCGCCTGGGCCGCTGGAGAAAGGCCGCGGGCGCCATCAGGACGCAGCGGCCGCCGCAGTAGAGCGGCTGGAGCACGCCGCCGATCAGCCCCATGTCGTGGTAGAGCGGCAGCCAGCTCACCACGACCGCGCTCTCGTCCTGGCCGAAAGCCTCTCCGATCATCCGTTCGTTGTGCAGCAGGCCGGCATGGCTGACGACCACCCCCTTGGGCAGCGCGGTCGAGCCCGAGGTGTACTGGAGGAAAGCCGGAGCGTCCGGCTCAGGGTGCCCCTCCGGCTCCTCTCCAGGCGCGGGCTCCGGAACCGCTTCCATGCCTTCCATGTCCATCGCCAGCCATTTCGGCGCCTGCAGGGAAGGCTCCCGCCGCAGGATCTCCTCGGCCCCGGCGAGCAACGCGCGCGTCGTCAGCACCACTTTGGGCTGGGCATCCTGGACGATGGCCCGCAGACGCGGCTGATCCCGCCGCGGCCGGGGCGGGTAGGCCGGTACCGCCACCACGCGGGCGTACAGGCAGGAGAAAAAGGCCACGATGAAGTCGAGACCCGGCGGGTAGAGCAGCAGAGCGCGATCGCCGGCCGCGGCTTCCCGCCGCAATACCGACGCCTGGGCGCGAGCACGGCGATCGAGCTCACCCCAGGTCAGGCTCGCCGATTCGATCTCTCCATCGGTCAGGAAGAGATAGGCCGGCCGATCCGGAGTCAGGCTTGCCCGTGCCCGCAGAATGGCGTCGAGAGTCGCGGCCTCACGGATGAGACGTGGAGGGCTGCGGCGCCCGACTGCCAGCTCTACCATAGCCTCTACAATACACCTTCAGCGCAGACCCGCCATCGGATCCAGGGTGGCGGCGCGCCGCGCCGGTATGTAATTCGCCATGAGGGTGATGATGAAAAGGCCGAGGGACGTACCGATCAGAATCAGCGGATCGAGGATGCTGGTCTTGTACATCAGGCTGACCAGAAGCGGGCTCAAGGAAAGCACGGCCACGATTCCCAGGGCCAGCCCCACGGCGGTCAGCAGGGCGCCGCGCCCCACGACCATGCGGAAGATGTTGCCGCGGTCGGCCCCCAGCGACATGCGCACCGCGATCTCGGACCTCCTCTGCGCCACGCCGTAGGAGATGACACTGTAGATGCCGATGATCGCGAGAGTCAGCGCCAGGGCGGCAAAAATGTTGATGAGGATGAGCTGGAACGTCTCCTTGTGCGCCTGGCGGGCAAGCCGCTCCTCCATGGTGGCCACGTCGTAATACGGCACCTCGGGATCGATGTCGATCATTTCCTGGTGCAAAGCCTGCCGCAGCTGCGCCGTCGAAACACCCGGCTGCGGCCGCACCAGGAAGTTGACCGTCAACGGCGGGCGAAAGATGAACTGCAAGAGCGATACGTACATGTCAGGGGCCGATGCGACCGGCTCCCCATAACCTTGGTACTGGGCGACGGCGGCAACTCCCACGACGGTGAGCCACGCCCTCACCGGCTGGCCGGTGCGCGGGCCGAGCTTGAGACGCTTGCCGATGGGGTCCTGCCCAGGCCAGTGCTGGTCCGCCATGGCCTTGCTGACAATCACGGAGAAGGTATCCGTGTCATGCTCGTTGAAGCTGCGGCCCTTGAGGATCGGTATCCCGAGGACTTCGAAGTACAGCGGGCTGACCGCATGCGTCTTGACCACGTAGGTGCCGGTGGCCGAGTCGCTGTCGTGGTCCTCGATGGTGATGGCCCGCTCCACCACGGTGTCGGTCGGTACCGTCGGATCCGACATCGCCAGTTGCCGGACTCCGGGCACCGCCGAGATCCGGGGCAGGTATTCCTGGCCCAACAGCGTGGTGACAAACTTCTCGTCGTCGTACCTCGGTCCGCGCAGGTCCATGCGGTACGTCAGCAGCTCCTGCGGCCGGAACCCGAGATCTTCACTGACCATTTGGCGATAGCTCTTGGCCATGAGGAGCGAGTTGATCGAGAGCGTGAGAGCCAAGGCCACCTGAACGATGACCAGGAGGTTCTGGAACCGGTGCCAGCTCCGGCTTGGCGGGAGCTTCTCGTTGCGGCTGAGACTCGCGGTGAGATTGGCGCGAAAGCTCACCCAGATCGGAGCCAGCCCGAACGCCACACCACAGGCCACGGCCAGACCGATGGTCGTCGCGATCACCTCCGGTGACAGGCCGATGCGGACGAAGCTCGGGAAACGGATGCCGCTCACGGCGATCAACGTGCGGGTGGCCCACTGCGCGAGGAGGAACCCGGCCGCGGCACCGAGGAGAGAGAGCAGGATGCTCTCGGTCAACATCTGGCGGATCAGGCGGCTGCGGCTGGCGCCCAGCACGAGCTGGATGCTCCAGGCGCGTTGCCGGGCGGCCGCCCGGGTCAGCAGGAGGTTTGCGACGTTGATGCACGCGATGAGAAGCAGGAGAGCGGCGCCGACGGTCAGGATCAGCAGGCCGGCGCGCATCGAGCCGAGCAGGAACTCCGTGACCGGGACGACGGTCGCCCCCATCCCACCGTTGGTGTCGGGCATCTCCTTCGCGAGGGCGGCGGTGATTCTGTTCATCTCCTCCTGTGCCTGGCCGGGACTGACACCCGGCTTGAGGCGGGCCACCCCCAGGGCCCAGCGCAGACCACGCATGGTCACGAACGTGCGGACCGGGGGCAACATCGACGGCACCCAGAGATCAGCCTCATCCGACAATCCGCGAAAGCCTTGCGGTCCGACCCCGACAACCTGATAGCTCATACCGTTGAACTGCAGCAGACGGCCCACGACCGCCGGATCTCCGCCAAACGCGTTCTTCCAGAGGTCGTAGCCAAGGACGACAACATACTTTTCCAGAGGTGTCGCGTCCTCCTCGGGAGTGAAGAAGCGGCCCAGCGCGGGCCTGAGCCCGAGCAGCGAGAAGTAGCTCTGGTTGACCAGCTCGGCCGACAGCCGCTGGGACTTTTCGCCCTGCTCGAGGTTGAAGGCGAGACTGCCCCAGACCGACATGTCCGAAAAGGCCGTGCTGTGCTCGCGCCAGTCCGCCAGATCCGTCTGCGAGATCGACACGATCTGGGACACGCCTTTGTCTCTCAGGCTGCCCTGGAGAATCACCAGCCGCTCCGGCGAGCGGTAAGGAACGTTTTTCAGGAGAACGGCGTTGACGATCGTGAAAATGGTGATCGTGGCGCCGATGCCGAGAGCCAGGGTCAGGATTGCGGCGACGGAAAACCCCTTGTCTGCGACCAACTGCCGCGCCCCATAGCGCAGATCCCGCCAAATGCTTCCCATGGGAGTCAGCCCTCCACCTTGCAACGTTTTCTTACCTGGACGCCCGGCCAGCCGGGCAGGCTGGCCGGGCGCCGCGGCGATCGTCAGTGCCCGTGGTTTCGGGCCTCCGCGAAGAAGACGTCGGCAAAGCCGTTCCTCGCGTCGGGCCAGGCGATGAAGGTGCGGTTCCCACCTGACCAGACACCGAAGTAATCACCGAGGTTCGAGAGCAGGCCATTGGAGAAGGTGAAGGTGATATTGCACCAGTTGCTCGTCTCCGAGGAGATTCGCACCGGCTCGCCGAAGGTAACGCCGCCGTCACGCGATTGAACCATGTACGTATCGATCAGCGAGGCGTTCGGACCGATTCGGCGGCCGGCGCCGGTCGGGACGTTACACGCGACGACACTCGGATTCGGGTTGAGCTGGACCTCGTTGCTCTCGAGATAAGCGATGTCGACATCGCCGTTGGGCCGGATACCGATCGTCGGCCAGAAGCGCTTCACTCGGGTGGGCGGCACCGGAGGTCCAAGCTGCTGCGGTGTGCTCCAGGTCTGTCCCTGATCATCCGAGTAGACGAGGAGACTCTCGGTGGAGACCAGCGACTGGAAGGTCAGGGGGGTGGAGACCGGCGCGACGGGTTGGTAGTAGCCCACGTAGATGCGGCCCCGATATTTACCCGTCGTGGCCACCGCGATCCGCGCCTGATCGTTCATGCGGCTCTTTGCGTAAGCAACTGGCTGGTTGACGCGATTGGAATTGATGTCGACCAGAATCCGCGGTGGATCGAAGGTCTGGCCGCCGTCGAGGGAGCGCGAGAAGGCGATCGCCGACCTGTCGCTGAACGCGCCGTCGCTATCGAGAAACGCACCGTACTGCCAGACCACGTAGACCTCGCCGCGAGGGCCCACTGACAAAGCCGAGGCGACCTGCAGGAAACCGCCGCCGCCGCAATTTGGATCATTGGGGTCCTGGTTCTCAGCCGTCTCCGGGCTGACCACGGCGGGCCCCTGCCATGAATCGCCACCGTCGTGCGTGCGCCAGACCTCGATCTGGCCAAAACCGGCGAACGGCACACCGCAGATCCCAACCGAGTTGGTTTCGACCACGTAGGCCGCGCCGCTGCCGTCCTTGGCCGTGGCGATCGACTGCCGGGAGAAGGCGGAATTGGCCGACGGCGGGCTCAGGGCCTGAGCGTCGTCCCAGACGAAGGTGCCGGCGGCGAAGTGGCCGCGGTGGACGCTCACGCCCAGGGGCGCGCCGGTGGTCGTGCCCACCAGCCGGTTCGCGATAAAGAAGGTCTCCTCGCCGTCTTCGAGCGTCATCACGTCGACCGATGGATGGCCCGCCGTCGTCGCATCTCCGACCGGGGCGACGGCTCCGCCGTCCGTCCAGGAACCGCCACCATCCGTCGAAAAACCGAAGCCGGTGAACCCCGTGGGGCTCTCCGGCGGACAAGCCGCGTTGGCGGGCGGACCGCAAAGGCCACGGTAGTCCTCGAAGCCGACGAGCAATCTCTGTCCGTCGCGGCTCGCCGCGAGACTGATGGCGCTGCGCGTCGGGAAGTCGTTGGGAAGCGCCTGCTGCGGGTCGTTGACTTGCAGGTTCGGACCCACCTCGACGCCGGCCGCGGCAAGACCGCGACCGCTCATTCCCACGACCAGGGTCACGACAACCGCAGCCGCATGCTTTTGCAAACCTGACATCATCTGCCTCCTTGGCGCCGATCGGCGCAGCCGAATCCGGTGAGAGACTTTCCGAAATGGGACTATTCAAACTCCGGAAAGAGATGAAAGATGAGGCGCTCGCGGGTCCTCACGAGATCCTTGAGCGCGGGGGTGTAGTGGCTCTGCCAGGGGTCGTTCTCCGGTCTCTTGAGCCCGTCATCCGGCAGCACCTTCTCGGAGGAGAGGATGAACGCCAGGTCCTTCGGGCTGTGTCCCACGGAGAGCAGGTAGTCGTGGAGCTCTTGGCGCAGGTTCTCCGTGCGCAGGAAATGGACGCCGTACATGTCGCGCACGAAGCCGCCGCTCTCGACGGTTTCTTCATCGAGCCGCGCGTAGACCTGGCGCGGGTCGTGGAAGTAGAAGCGGACGAAGCTCTCGGTGTGCCAACCGAGCCGGCTCTCCGGCGGGAAGTTGTTGTTGACAAAGCCGTTGGGAGCGCAGCGATGGCAGTTCATGAACTTCGTGTTGGCCAGCTCGAGGAACTCTCCGAAAGTGATATCGGGGTGGTGCGGGAACATTTCCCGCATCGCCTCTTCCCCGCAGTATTCCTGCGGGGAGATCTTCCACCAACCGTAGCGGTACTGGGAGACATAGCGGTCGTACGGATTGCGGACCGTCGACACCAGCGGCTTGCCGCGGTGTTCCTCCGGAACATCGCTGCAGGTCCCGTGCTGGTTGGCGTCGACAGCCCGGTCGCCGTAGAGACGGGCGAGCATCTGCTCTACGTAGGTCCCCCCCGCCTTGGTAAAGTGGATGAAAACAAACTCCGGAGTGATCACCATCGATCGCCGAGCTCCTTGGAACGATTCAATTGATTTCCCCGCGGCCGGCTCCTCTGCCGGCAGATCCTCTTGCGTTCCAACGCGCGGCGCGCCGCGGCCGCGATCGCAGCCGCGTCGAGACCGTAGTGCGCCACCATCTCTTCATAGGGCCCCACGGTCTCACAGAAGCAATCCTCCACTCCCACGCGGACCAACGGCACGGGAGCCTCCTGCGCCAGGAGCTCGGCCACCGCGCCGCCCAGACCGCCGAGAACGTTGTGGTCCTCGACCGTCACCACCGCTCCGGTGGCAGCCGCGGCGAGGACCGCCTCGCGGTCGAGCGGCTGCACCGTGTGCACGTTGAGCACGCGCGCTCCGATCCCCGCCTGCCTGAGCTGCTTCGCCGCGGCGACCGCCTCGGCGACCATCTGGTTGCCGGTCGCGAGGATCGCGAGATCGTCCCCTTCGGCCAGCACCACGGCTTTGCCGATCGTCAGCTCGTAGTCGCCGAAGTAGACCTGCGGGGTATCGGCCCTTCCGACCCGCAGGTAGACGGGGCCGTCCCAGGCCGCAGCGGCAAAGGTCGCCTTATACGTCTCGACCGCATCGGCCGGCGAAAGGATCACCAGGTTGGGCATCGAGCGCAGGATGGCCATGTCCTCGATGCAGTGGTGGGAAGGGCCCGCGAAGCACGCCGATAGGCCCGCGACATATCCCACCAGCTTGACGTTGGCGCCCTGGCAGGCCACGTCGAAACGCACCTGCTCGCAAGCGCGCATCGAGAGAAAAGCGGCAAAGGTATTGACGAACGGGATCTTGCCGCGCATCGCCAGCCCCACCGCCGCGCCCACCAGATCGCCCTCGGCGATGCCGATCTGCAGGAAGCGGTCGGGAAACTCGCGATGGAACGGAACCATGTATTGTCCGAGGTCCCCTTCAAGCGAGAAGAGGCGCTCCTCGACCCGCGCGAGATCGAGCTGCGCCTTGCGGCAGGCGGTGCGGCCGGACAGGCTGTAGGCGGCGATCCATTCCGGCGAGCCGATGGCCGGGCCGGCGGCGGGAGCTCCTGATGTCTGCTGCGGGCTTGCCATCATGCTTCCTGCCACTCCAACTCCAGGGCCCGGCGGGCGCTGGCGGCGATGCCCGATGCGTCCAGGCCGCAGCGGCGCAGGTGCTCTTCCTGCGTCCCCGGCTGCTCGCGGCAGGCATCGGGAATGCCCAGGATGCGCATCGGCACCGGGCACTCGTCGCCCAGCACCTCGGCCACCGCTCCGCCCAGGCCGCCGCGCACCGGATGCTCCTCGATGGTGACGATCAGTCCGGTCTCCTCGGCCGCCTGCTTGAGCAACGCGCGGTCGACCGGCTTGACGGTGTGCAGATCGATGACCCGGGCGTCGATTCCGTCGCGCCGCAGCAGCTCGGCGGCGGCCAACGCCTCCGCCACCACGCCGAGGCCCGCGGCAACGAGCGTGAGATCGGAGCCGTCCCGCAGCACGATGCCCTGGCCGATCTTGAATTGGCAGCCACGGCCGTAGACCTCTTGCGCGGCAGTCCGCGTCAGACGGATGTAGACCGGGCCGGCGTGCGCGCCGGCGGCGAGAGTCGCATGGTAGGCGGCGGTCGCATCGGCGGGGGCGATGACCGTCATATTGGGCAGGCTGCGGGCCAGGGCCAGATCCTCGATCTCCGGCAAGCCCGTCTCCGGGCCTTCGATGCTGCCGAAGAGCTTGGCATTGGCGTGGTGATAGCAGAGGTCGAGCCGCACCTGCTCGCAGGCCCGGATCAGGGCGAAGGAAGAAAACAGATTGACGAGCGGGATCTTGCCGGCCAAGGCCAGGCCGCCGGCGGCGCCGATCAGGCTCGCCTCGGCGCCGGACCAGGCAAGATAGCGCTCGGGGAACTCCGCGCGGAACGGGAAGCCGCCGGCATCGCCGGGGTTGGCTTCGAGTGAAAAGAAGCGTGCGTCGTTGCGCGCCAGCTCGCACTGGGCGAGGCGGCAGGCAGCAGCAGCCGTGAGGCCCTGGTGCGCCACCCACTGCGGGCTCCCTGCCGTCATGACCGGTCTTGACCTGCGCGGCTCGCCGCGATCTCGGAAAGCGCCTGCGTCCTTTGCTCCGAGCTCAGCTTGCCGTAGTGCCAGGTATGGGTGTTCTCGGCGAAGGACAGCCCTTTGCCTTTGACCGTCCGGGCCAGAAGCAGCGATGGCCTGCCCGCCGCGAACGGCACCGCGTGCAACGCCTGGGAGAGCGCAGCGATGTCGTGACCGTCCACCTCCCGCACCTCCCAGTTGAAGGCACGCCACTTGTCGGCGAACGGCTCCAGGGCCATGATCTTTTCGGTGGGGCCGTCCTCCTGCACGCCGTTCCTGTCGACGATCGCCACCAGGTTGTCCAGCCGGTAATGCGCGGCGGCCATCGCCGCCTCCCACACCACCCCTTCCTGGCACTCACCGTCGCCCATCACCACGAAGACGCGATAGTCGCGGCCGTCGTGCTTGCCGGCCAGGGCGAGGCCGTTGCCCACCGCAAGGCCATGGCCCAGCGAACCGGTCGCGAGCTCGACGCCGGGGATGCTCTTCGCGGGGTGGCCGGCCAGCCGGCTCCCCATGCGCTTGTAGGAAGCGAGCTCGGCGACGGGAAAGAAGCCGCGCTCGGCGAGAGCGCCGTATAACGCCGCGCTGGCGTGTCCCTTGCTGAAGATCAGATAGTCGCGCCCGTCGCTTCTGGGCTGCGCCGGATCGACCCGCAAGACGCCGTCAAAGTACAGCACCGCAAGGATGTCGGCGACCGACATCGAGCCACCGACGTGCGCCCCGGAATCGGCCGCCATGTTCACGATGTGACGGCGCAGGGCGTCGGCCCTCTCCTGGAGGGTCTCCAGCCGTTCGCCGGCCACCGCGCCCCGAGCCAGACCGGAATCTCTCATGAGACCTTGAGCTCCTCCTCCCACGGCTCGCGGTAATCGAGCGCCCGGCCGTAGGCAACGAGCTCGCCGCGGTGGCGGAAAACCTTGTGAAAGGCTTCCAGGTAGAGATCGAGATTGCGCCGCTCGAAAAAGCTCGCCATGCACAGGCGGTTGCCGACCAGGAGCGAGCTGCTCAGGACGTCCAGCGTCTGCGGATAATCGTGGACGTCGTAGCGGATCTCCCGGCTGGCGTGACCGCAGCCCCAGGGGCAGCCGCGCTGCTCCTGGAAGAGCCACTGGCCCGCCACCGGCCGGTTCTGATACGGCTTGACCGGCACTCCTTCCGCCGTCATGAAATCTTGCAGAGCCTTGCGGAACCTGCCCACCGGCAGGTCGATGCCGGCGGCCTGGGGATCGACCCGGAAACGGAAGTGGTGATAGGCGTGCGTGCTCCCTTCGGGCACCAGCGGCGGCAGCAGGCCGGGGATTTCGGCCATGCCCTCGGAGAGATAGCGCGCCCCCTCCTGCACGCGGGAGGTGTTCTCGTCGAGGCGCTCGAGCTGGCTCGAGGTGAAGGCGGCCAGGACCGAGCTGAACCGGTAATTCCAGGACAGGGTGAAAACGTTGAACTCGCGCTCGCCGGATTCAGAAATGCGATCGCCGAACATCTTCAACTGGTCGGCGCGGTTGCGCATCTCGGTGTCGTCGGTCGTCAGGAGGCCGCCCTCGCCCGCCGTCGGCAGATTCTTGCCCGCCATGATGCTGCAGGCGCCGACGTCGCCGATCGAACCGACTTTTCGCCCTTTGTAGGTCGCTCCGGCCGCCTGGGAAAGATCTTCGATCACTTTGATGCCACGCGGCCGCGCGATCGCCAGGATTTCATCCATCGCGGCGGGGAGCCCGCTCAGATGGACGGCCATCACCGCCCGCGTCCGGTCGGTGATCCGCTCGGCGAGGCGCGCCGGATCGAGATTGAACGTCCGCGGATCGACGTCGACGAAGACCGGCAGCCCCTGATGATGAACGATCGCCGCGGCCGAGGCCATGAAGGTCAGGGCCGGCACGATGACCTCGTCGCCGGGCTCGACGCCGGCCGCCGCCACCGCGCCATGGAGCGCGGACGTGCCGCTGTTGAACGCGATGCAGTACCGGGATCCGACGTAATCCGCCCACGCCCGCTCGAGCGCCGGCACCGTCTCATTGTTGACCCAGGTGAGCTTGCCGGAGCGCAGCGTGGCAGTGACCGCCGCGATGTCCTCCTCGCTGACCAGCGGCCATTGTTCGTTGATTTCTCCGGGTGCCACCACCGGCTGGCCTCCCTCGATGGCAAGCCGCGAGCCGCCGCCAAGCTTCGCGTTGCCACGGTGGGTGTCTGCTGCCAGGTCGATCATTGCCATAGAGCCTCCGGACTGCTTAGACAATCAATCAATCATTCTTCATCTCAAATCGATCAGGTCATCCATCGGCAGCGAAGTCCTTGGGGCCTTCATTACCGCTGAAGAGCAAGGTCGTTTTATGACTATAGTACGATGGAGCAGAGGGAAACAACCTGCGCCGGCAGTGGTCAGGATGAGAGGAGAGCCGATCGAGAAGGTCCGGGCCAGCGCCCGCTAGTATTTATAGTACGTCCGAAAGTAAAAAAAGCGAGACACCGCAAGCGTCATCGGCCCTTCGGGACTCCCCTGCCCCACGGGGCAAGCGATCTGACCTTCGGCGGAATCGACCTGCCCCGCGGCGGAAGCGATTCGACCCACGGCGGAAGCGATTCGACCCACGGCGGTTACGATCTGACCTTCGGCGGACGGCAGCCGACCCGGGGAGCCTGCGATCTGCCCCGGGATGGAAGCGGTTCGACCTTCGACGGACATGCCCCGCCCCGGGGGGCGCGGCGGCGGACCCGCGGTGGGAGCGATCGGACCTTCGCTGGAAGCGCCCCGCTCCGCGGGTCGAGACCCTGGACCTTCGGGTCGGGCTCCTCCACTTTCGGGTCAGACTGCGCCGAGCTTGGGTCAGATCGCTCCCAGCTCGGGTCGGATCGCTTCCAGCTCGGGTCAGATCGCTTCCGGCTCGGGTCCGATCGCTTCCATTCCGGGTCCGGTCGCGCCGAGCTCGGGAAGGCCCTCTGGACCTTCGGGGCCAACCGTGTCCGCCGCGGGTCGGATCGCATCCAGCCCGGGTCGGCTCGCTTCGATCTCGATCAGCTCTCCACGGGGACCGGGATGTCCCAGACCTCCTCGGCTCGGGCTGCCGGACCTCCCACGGCCCGCGCGATGCACGCTCCCAGGATCTCGGCAAGGGTCTCCACGTGGGGCGCTTCGAGGATCGTCATGTGGCTGCCGGGGACGGTGTGGACCTCCACGCCGCCCGCTGCGACGGTGCCCCAGCCGTAGGTGGGGTCCTCGAAGATCTGCCGCTGTTGCGGGGGCAATTCCCGGAGAGCGGCCGGATCGACGCTGCTCGCCCGCAACAGAGTGATCCTTCCTGGATAGATGGAAACTCTGTAGCGTTCGGAGGCCGTCGCTCGGGCGCTCCACCCCCGGGCCAGATCGCGCAGCAGCGGGATGTCGAAACCCAGTCCGAACGCCTCCGTGCTTCCGAGGATCTCCAGGCCCCGCGCGAGCTGGACGTCGAGGGGAAGACCGCGCAGCGCGTCTGCATGGAGCGCCGGCGCAGGCCCCTGGTCGCGGACGTGATGCCGCACCATGTCGGCGATGACGTTCGCGGTATCGACTTCCGCGGCTTCGTCGCCCGAAGGAACCCCCTGATCCAGGAGGGCGAGCAACGCCACCTCCTCTCCGGCGCCGGTGAGCTGTCGCGCCATCTCGAACGCGACGACCCCGCCGAACGAGTACCCGGCCAGGAGGTAAGGGCCGGCAGGCTGAACGCTCCGCACGGCTGCGACGTACTCGGCCGCCATTTCCTCGATTGTGGACTGCTCAATCGCGGCCTGCGGCGCTTCGGCCTGCCCATCCAGGGGGCGCGCCTGGAGGCCGTAGACCGGCTGGCCTGTGCCGAGCTCGCGGGCGAGGCGGTAATAGAAGAGGACCTCTCCCCCCAGCGCATGGACACAGAAGAGCGGCGTCCGTGCCCCGAGGGTCTGGATCGGCACCAGCGGCGACCAGGGGATGCCCCCCTCCTCCTCGAACGACAGCAGCGCGGAAACCTCCTTGCTTTCCCGGCCGTGCTGGATCAGCTCCCGCAGCGCGTAGGCATAGGCTTCAGCCAATCCCTCCGCGGTCTCCCGGCGATGCGTCCGCGAGCCGTAGGTCAGGCTGACCCGGAGCCGGCCATCGGCCACGAGGCCTCCGACCTCCAGCAGGTGGCTGCGGTGGGCGCGTGGGCTCCGGCTGGGGCCGGCCGAGGCATGCGAAGGACGGAAGAGAGAACGCTCATCAAAGGTGGCGTCGACCTGGCCGAGATAGTTGAAGCTGATCTCGGCCGCCGGAGCCTCTTCCAGCGCAGGGCGCAGCAGACCGTAGCCGATGCCGCGCCCGGGCACGGCGCGCAACCGCTCCCTGGCGCTCACCAGTGCGGCGCCGGGACCGGCGTCGCCCGCCTCCAGGACGACCGGATACAGAGAGGTGAACCAGCCCACGGTGCGCGAAACATCGAGATCGTCAAAGAGCGGCTCGCGGCCGTGCCCTTCCAGGTCCACGCGCAGGCGCGGGGAGCCGGTCCAACCCGCCAGGGCCCGGACCAGGGCGCTGAGCAGCGCTTCGTCGATGCGATTCTGATACACCGACGGCAGGGTCTGGAGCAGGTCCGCGGTCTCTTCGGCGCTGAGCTCGAAGGAGACCGTGGCCTCGTCGCGGACGAGATTGCCACCCGGCGCGGGGAAGTCCACCGGCAGACGGGGCACGGGAACCTGGGCGGTCTCACGCCAGTGCTCCAGCTCGCGCGCGAGCTCCCCCGAGCCGGTATGTTCGGCCAGACGGCGAGCCCACTCCTGGAATGAATTGGTTTTCGGCGGGAAGGCGGGGCGCACCCCGCGCACGGCCTGGCGGTAAGCCCCCTCCAGATCTTCGAGCAGCACGCGCCAGGAGACCCCATCCACCACCAGGTGATGGGCGACCCAGAGCAGACGCGCCGGCTGCCCGGCGCCACCCTGGGGGACATTGAACAGGCAGAGACGGGTGAGAGGACCGGCCGACAGGTCGAAGCCTGCCTGGAGAGCCGCGGCCGCCCGCTCGAAGGCTTCGCTCCGGCGAGGCGCCGGCAAGCCCGCAAGATCGACCTGGTGCAAGGGCGCCACCGGCCCGGCCGGCGCGTTCTCCTGCCGCCTGCCATGGAATCGCAGGCGCAAGGCGTCGTGGTGCTCCACGAGGGCGGCCATGGCGCGTTCCAGGGCGGCGGGGGCGAGGGGCTCTCGCAACTCCAGCAGGAGAGCTTGGTTGAAGTGGTGGGGGTCCGCGAATCCCTGCGCGAAGAACCAGCGCTGGATCGGGGTGAGTGGCACCTCTCCCGACACCGGTCCCTGCTCGGCACGGATGGCACCGGCGGTGGCCGTGGCGTGGCGGGCGAGGCCGGACACGGTCTGGTGCTCGAAAATCTGCCGCATGGTGAAATGCAGACCGGCCTGACGCGCCCGGGCCACGATCTGAACGGAGAGGATCGAGTCGCCGCCGAGCTCGAAGAAGTTGTCGTCGACTCCCACCCGTGGCAGGCGCAAGGTCTGCGCCCACACAGCCGCCAGGATCTCCTCCTCGCGCGTGCGGGGCGCCACGTAGCCGCCCGCGCGCGCCCCGGGCCGCTCCGGAGCCGGCAGGGCTTTTCTGTCCACCTTGCCATTGGCGCTGAGGGGAAGCGCCGTGAGCGTGACGAAGGCGGCGGGCACCATGGGCTCCGGCAGCCGCGTCCGCAACGACCGGCGCAGCTCCTCGGCCGCGACGTCGCCGACCACGTAGGCGACCAGCCGCTTTTCGGAGCGATCCTCCCGCGCCATCACGACCGCTTCCCGGACTCCGGGCAGCGCCGTCAGCGCCGCCTCGATCTCGCCCAGCTCGATCCGGACGCCGCGGATCTTGACCTGGTGGTCCAGGCGGCCGAGGTACTCGATAGCCCCGTCGCTGCGCCACCGCGCCAGGTCGCCGGTGCGGTATACGCGCTCGCCGGGCTCCCTTCCCTCGGGGTCCGGCAGGAAGCGCTCGGCCGTGAGATCGGGACGCTCGACATAACCGCGCGCCAGGTTGACCCCGGCGATGAACAGCTCGCCCGGGACTCCCACCGGCACCGGCAGCAGGTTGCGATCGAGCAGGTGGATGCGGGTGTTGGCGATGGGCCGCCCGATGGGGATGCCAACGCGGTCGTTCCCGCCGCCGGCCGCTTCACAGACCCAGGAGGTGACGTCCACCGCGGCCTCGGTGGGGCCGTAGAGGTTGTGCAGCCGAGCTTGTCCGAGACGGACGGCGAACCGCCGGGCCAGCTCCGAGGACAACGCCTCGCCGCTGCACACCACGTCGCGAAGAGTGCGGCACTCCGTGGCTCCTGGCTCCTCCAGGAAGAGCTGCAGCATGGAGGGGACGAAGTGGAGCACCGTGATCCCCTGCCCGGCGATGAGGCGCGCCAGGTAGGCGTTGTCGCGGTGGCCGCCGGGGCGGGCCACGACCAGGCGGGCGCCCATCATCAAGGGCCAGAACAGCTCCCAGACCGAGACGTCGAAGCTGAACGGCGTCTTCTGGAGCACCCGGTCGGCGGCGGTCAGGTGCAGCGCGTCCTGCATCCAGAGGAGCCGGTTGACGATGGCGCGGTGGGAGATGACCGCGCCCTTGGGCCGGCCGGTGGAGCCGGAGGTGTAGAGCACGTAGGCCGGGTTGTCGGGATCGACGTACACCGCGAACGGGCCCGCATCGAGATCACCGAGATCCCCGTCGAGGAACAGGAAGCGGTCCCCTTCGCCAGATCGATCATCCGGCAGGCGATCGGCCAGGCCGGCGCGGGTCAGGATCAGCCGCAGGCGGGCATCGCGATCCTGGAAGGCGAGGCGGTCGGCCGGGTGGTCGGGGTCGAGGGGGACATAGGCGGCGCCCGCCTTGAGGATGCCGAGGAGGGCGACGAGCAGCTCGCGGGAGCGCTCCAGGAGCACGCCGACGCGGCTCTCCGGGCCGCAGCCGCGGGCCTGGAGCCGGCGCGCCAGGCGGTTCGCCCGCCGGTCGAGCTCGCCGTAGGTCATCTCCTCGTCCTCGAAGACGAGGGCCACGGCATCAGGGGTGCGGCCGGCCTGGTCCTCGATCCAGGCATGGAGCGGACGCTCGACGGGATAGTCGACGGCCGTCTCGTTCCAGGCGCGAAGCTGGAGAGCCTCCGCCGCGGTGAGCAGCCCCAGCTCGCCGACGGGACGCTCCGGCTCTTCGACCATGCCGGTGAGCAACAGCTCGAAGCACGCGATCAGGCGGTCGACGGTCGCGGCATCGTAAAGATCGGTGGCGTATTCGACCATCCCGAGGATTCCGCCGCCATGCTCTTCGAGGCTCACCGTGAGATCGAGCCTCGCCGTCGTCGTTTCTACGGAGACCGGCCGCAGGCGCAGGCCCTCGATCTCCAGGCTTGCGACGGGAGCGTTCTGCAGGACGAGCATCACCTGGAACAGGGGGGAGTGGGCGAGGCTGCGCTCCGGGGCGAGCTCCTCGACCAGCTTTTCGAACGGCACGTCCTGGTGCAGATAGGCGGCCAAGGCGGTCTCGCGCACCCGGCCGAGCAGCTCGCGGAACGTGGGCGTGCCGGCCAGGTTTCCTCGCAGGACGAGAGTGTTGACGAAGAACCCGATCAGCCCTTCGGTCTCGATCCGGTTGCGTCCGGCGATAGGCGAGCCCACCGCGAGATCGTCCTGTCCACTGAGGCGCGCGAGAAGCGCCTGGAAGCCGGCCAGGAGCACCATGAAGAGGGTCGCTCCTTCGCGCCGGCCCAGGGCCTCCAGGGGGCGGGTGAGCTCGGCCGGCAGCCGCACCGGCCGCGCGGCGCCGCGGAAGCTCTGGGCCGCCGGCCGCGGCCGGTCGGTGGGCAGCTCCAGGAGCGGCGGCAGACCGGCGAGCTGCCGCCGCCACCAGTCGATCTCCTGCTCCAGGACCTCGCCGTGCAGCCAGGAATGCTGCCAGACGGTGAAATCGGCGTACTGCACCGGCAGCTCCGGTAAGGGCGAGGGCTCACCCTGGGCCAACGCGGCATAGAGCGAGACCATCTCACGCACCAGGATGCCCATGGACCAGCCGTCGCTCGCGACGTGGTGCATGGTGAGCGCGACGACATGGTCTTCCGGCGCCAGGTGCAGCAGCACGCCGCGCAGGAGCGGACCGCAGGCGAGATCGAACGGCCGGCCGGCCTCTTCCATAGCCAGGGTGAGAGCCGCCGTCTCCCGCGCAGGCTCCGGCAGCCCCGAAAGGTCCACCAGCGGCAGGACGAAGGATGTCGGCGGTTGGATCACCTGCACCGGCTTGCCCTCCGGCGCGGCGAAGACGGTGCGCACGGCCTCGTGACGGCGCACGATCTCTCCGAGGCAGCCCTGCAGCACCGCGGGTTGCAGCGGACCTTCGGCGCGCAGCGCCACTGGCAGGTTGTAGAGCGGGCTTCCCGGCTCGAGCTGGTCGATGAGCCAGAGCCGCTGCTGGGCGAACGACAGGGGCAGCGGACCCTCCCGTGGCACCGGGATCAGAGGGGGAATGGATTGTTCGGCACCGGCTCGCAGGGACTCCTCGACGCGGGCGGCGAGGTCCGCCAGTCTGGGGGCCGCGAAAAGATCACGCAGCGGTATCTCGACGCCGAGGGCAGCGCGCAGGCGCGACATCACCCGGGTGGCGAAGAGGGAGTGGCCCCCCAGGTCGAAGAAGTGGTCGGCCACCCCGACCCGTTCGAGACCGAGCACTTCGGCCCAGATGCCGGCGAGGACCTCTTCGACCGGCGTACGCGGCGCCAGACAGGCCCCTGGTGTGCCCTGCCGTTCCGGCGCCGGCAGGGCTTTCCTGTCCACCTTGCCATTGGGGGTGAGAGGCAACGCGGAGAGCGCCACGAAGGCGGCAGGCACCATATGCTCCGGCAGCCGCTCGCGCAGTTGTTCTTGCAGGGAGCGGCGCAGCTCCTCGGCCGCGATGTCACCGACAACGTAGGCGACCAGCCGCCGGTCTCCAGGCCGCCCTTCGGATCGATCCTCCCGCGCCAGCACCACCGCTTCGCGGACCCCGGGCAACGTCGCCAGAGCCGCCTCGATCTCTCCCAGCTCGATGCGGAAACCGCGAATCTTGACCTGGTGGTCCGAGCGGCCCAGGAACTCGATCGTCCCATCCGGCAGCCGGCGAGCAAGATCGCCCGTCCGGTAAAGCCGCTCTCCCCAGGCTCCAAAGGGGTCCGGGACGATCTTCTCGGCCGTCAAGTCAGGCCGGTGGAGATACCCGCGGCAGACACCCGTGCCACCGAGATAGAGCTCACCCCGTGCTCCGATCGGGACAGGATGCAGCTGTGGGTCCAGAATCAGAATCCAGGTATTGGCGATCGGGCGTCCGATGGACACCGGCCCGGCCGGCGGAAGCGACGCCGGAATTTCGTAGGTGCAGCACCCCACCACCGTCTCCGTCGGCCCATACTCATTGATCAGGCGCAGGCCCGGAGCGTGAAGACGCCAGAAGGCGAGCTGCTCGCCGGAGAGCGGCTCGCCACCGATGACGAAGGCGCTCGCGCAGCCATCGACCCGCTCGGGCGGCAGCAGCCGCTGCAGGACCTCCAGATGCGCGGGCGTGAGCTTGACCAGCCCGAAGCCGCCCTCGGCGAGCGCCGCAGCCAGCCCTTCGACCCCCTCCTCCTCGGGCACCAGGTCGACACAGCGGCCGGCGAGCAGCGGCAGGAAGAGGCTGGTCACCGTCAGATCGAAGCTGACCGGTGAGTGGACCGGAGCGCCTCGCCCTTCACCCGCCGGGTAGGCATCCGCCGCCCAGAGCAGGTAGTTCGCGAGCCCCCGGTGGGTGACCGCCACCCCCTTGGGGTTGCCGGTCGAGCCCGAGGTATAGAGGACGTAGGCGAGATTGTCGGCCGCCGGTCGCACGGCCGGCCCCCTCTCGCCGGCAGTCTCCTGGAGATCGTCGAGGCAGACGACGCAGGAGTGCTCGGGGAGGTCCGGCAGCTGCCGCGTCCGGGTGAGCACGATGGACGGCCGGGCGTCATCGAGCATGAACGACAGCCGCGGACGCGGGAGGGAGGCGTCGAGCGGCAGGTAGGCGCTCCCGGCCTTCAGCACAGCGAGCAGGGCCACCACCAGATCGATCGAGCGTTCGAGGAAGAGCGCCACGATGACGTCGGGCCCGGCGCCCAGCGCACGGAGGTGAGCGGCCAGGCGGTCGGAGCGGACGGCCAGCTCGCCATGAGTCAGCCGCTCTTGTCCTTGGACGAGGGCCGGCAGCTCCGGAGCCAGCTCCGCCCGGGCTGCCAGGAGGTCGTGGAGGAGGATCTCCCGCGCCGAAAACACCCCGGTGTCGTTCCATTCGGCAATCGCCTGGTGGCGTTCTGCCGGGGAGAGCAGCGGCAGCTCCCCGGTCGACAGCTCCGGCGCCTCCAGAGCCGCGGTCAGCAGCCTTTCGTAATGGAGGGCCAGGCGATCGATGGTCGCGGCGTCGTAGAGGTCGGTGGCGTACTCCACCGTACCGGAAAGCCCGCCGTCGTGCTCCGAGAGGTTGACCGTGAGATCGAACTTCGCCGTCGTTCCACGATCCCCGAGATCGCCGGCCGGCCGCAGGCGCAGATTCTCGATCTCCAGGCTTTCGACGGGAGCGTTCTGCAGGACGAGCATCACCTGGAACAAGGGGGCGTGGGCGAGGCTCCTGTCCGGAGCCAGCTCCTCGACCAGTTTTTCGAACGGGACGTCCTGGTGCAGATAGGCGGCCAGCGCCGTCTCGCGCACCTGGCCGAGCAGCTCGCGGAACGTGTTTCCAGTCAAATTTCCGCGCAGGACCAGCGTGTTGACGAAAAACCCGATCAATCCTTCGGTCTCGACCCGGTTGCGTCCGGCACCGGGCGAGCCCACCGCGAGGTCGTCCTGTCCGCTGATGCGCGCGAGAAGAGCCTGGAAGGCGGCCAGGAGGACCATGAAGAGGGTCGCTCCCTCGCGCCGGCCCAGGGCCTCCATGTGCCGGGTGAGCGCGGCCGGCAGCCGCACCGGCCGGGTGGCGCCGCGGTAGCTCTGCACCGCGGGCCGCGGCCGGTCCGTGGGCAGCTCCAGGAGCGGCGGCAGGCCGGCGAGCTGGTGACGCCACCAATCGATCTCCCGCTCCAGGACCTCGCCGTGCAGCCAGGAGCGCTGCCAGACCGAGAAATCCGCGTACTGCACCGGCAGCTCGGCCAAGGGCGAGGGCTCGCCCTGGGCGAACGCGGCATTGAGCGCGGCCACCTCGCGGACCAGGATGCCCATGGACCAGCCGTCGCTCGCCACGTGGTGCATCGTGAGGGCGACGGTATGGTCCGCCGCCGACAGGCGAAGCAGCAGGCCGCGCAGCTTCAGATCTTGGGCGAGATCGAACGGCCGGCGTGCCTCCTCCACGGCCAGGGCGAGGGCTTCCGCCTCGCGCGCGGGCTCCGGCAGCCCCGACAGGTCCACCAGCGGCAGGACGAAGGGGGCCGGCGGCTGGATCACCTGCACCGGCGCGTCGCCGCGCAGGGCGAAGACGGTGCGCACGGCCTCGTGGCGGCGCACGATCTCGCCCAGGGAGCGCCGCAACACCGCCGGTTCGAGCGGCCCTTCGACGCGCAGCGCGAGCGGCAGGTTGTAGAGCGGGCTCCCCGGCTCGAGCTGGTCGATGAACCAGAGCCGCTGCTGGGCGAACGACAGGGGCAGGGCCCCCTGCCGCAGCACCGGCAGGAGAGCGGGAACGGTTGTCTCCGTGCCGGTCCGGCAGGCCGATTCGACACAAGCGGCTTCGACCCGCGCGGCGAGCTCCACCACCGTCGGCGCCTCGAAGAGATCGCGCACCGGCAGCTCGACGTCGAAGGCGCGGCGCAGGCGCGAGATCACCTGCGCCGCCAGCAGCGAGTGCCCGCCGAGCGCGAAGAAATGGCCGTCCAGCCCCACCCGCTCGACGCCGAGGAGCTCGGCCCAGATACCGGCCACCACCTCTTCGACCGGTGTGCGCGGCGCCACGTACGTCTCGGAGGCGCTCTGCCGTTCCGGCGCCGGCAGGGCTCTCCGGTCCACCTTGCCGTTGGGGGTGAGGGGCAGGGCGTCGAGGGTGACGAAGGCGGCCGGCACCATGGAGTCCGGCAGCCGCTCGCGCAGTTGTTCCGGGAAGGAGCGGGGCAACCCATCGATCTCGGCGTCGCCGGTCACATAGGCGACCAGGCGCTCCTCGCGCAGCACCACGACCGCCTCGCGGACCCCGGGCAACGCGCCCAGCGCCGCCTCGATCTCGCCCAGCTCGATGCGCTGGCCGCGGATCTTGACCTGGTGGTCCGCCCGGCCGAGGAACTCGATCTCTCCGTCGCGGCGGTAGCGGCAGAGGTCTCCGGTGCGGTAGAGCCGCTCCCCCATTCCCCAGGGATCGGGCAGGAACCGTTCCGCCGTGCGGCCCGGGTCTCCCAGGTAGCCGCGGGCCAGGGCGGGACCGCCCACCCACAGCTCCCCCGCCACCCCCGGCGGCACCGGTTGCTGGGACCGGTCCAGCAGATGGACCCGCAGGCCGTCGATGGGCCGGCCCAGACCCGCCGCCCGGCGCTGCCGCGGCGGCACCGTTCCGGCGCTGGTCACCACCGACGCCTCCGCCGGACCGTAGTGGTTGATCAGGGTGAAGCCACACCCCGGCTCAGGATGGAGGCGCAGGCGGTCGCCTCCCACCAGCAGCCGGCGCAAGGTCGGAATCCGCGGTCCCCCGCCGGCGAGGAGCGCCTCGGCGAGCGGGGTGGGGAGGAAGGAGACGGTGACCCCGCGCCCGGCCATCCAGGCAGCCAGCCGCGGCGGGTCCATTCGCGCCTCCTCTTCCGGCAGATGGAGGGTCGCGCCGGAGGCGAGGCAGGCCCAGATCTCCCAGACCGACGCATCGAACCCGAGGCTCGCCACCTGGGTGCGATGGTCCCCCGGACCCGTGCCGTGCGCCCGCAGGTCCCAGCGCACCAGGTTGAGCAATCCACGGTGCGGGACCTGCACCCCCTTGGGCCGTCCCGTCGAGCCCGAGGTGTAGAGCACGTAGGCGAGATGGTCCGGCTCCACCTCCAGGGCGGCTGGCGGGGCGCAGAGCTCGATCTCTTCCCGGTCGCGGTCCAGGCAGACGATCCGCGCCCTCACCCCGGCCAGCAGGGGGAGCAGGGACTCCTGGGTCAGCACCACCGGCGCCGCCGTCTCTTCGAGCATGAACGCGAGGCGCTCGGCGGGGTGGGCGGGGTCGAGGGACAGGTAGGCCGCACCGGCCTTCAGGATGCCCAGCTGCCCCACCAGCAGCTCCGCGGAGCGCTCCATCAGCACGGCCACGATGGACTCCGGTCCCACGCCCCCTTCGCCCAGGAAACCGGCCAGCCGGCCGGCGCGCTCGCCGAGCTCGCCGTAGGTCAGCGTCCGGCCTGCCGCATCCACCACCGCCGGAGCGTACGGCCGTTCCCGGCACCAGCGCTCCACCAGTTCCGTCACCGGCCCCTCCCAGCGCTCCTCCCCGGTGTCGTTCCACTCGGTGAGCACCTGGTGGCGCTCGCCGGAGGAGAGGAGAGGCAGCTCCGCGACCCGCAGCTCCGGGTCGGCGGCGACCGCCGCGAGCAGCCGCTCGAAGCCCGCGATCAGCCGGTCCACGGTCGCTCCATCATAGAGATCGGTGGCGTGCTCGATCGTCCCGGTGAGCCCGCCGTCGTGATGTTCGAGGTTGAGCGTGAGATCGAACTTCGCCGCCGTCGCCTCCTGGCGCACCGGCCGCAGGCGCAGGTCCTGGATCTCCAGCTTTCCGAACGGCGCGTTCTGCAGGGCGAACATCACCTGGACCAGGGGGGCGTGGGCGAGGCTCCTCTCCGAGACCAGCTCCTCGACCAGCTTTTCGAACGGCACGTCCTGGTGGGCCTGGGCGGCCAGCTCGGTCTCGCGCACCCGGCCGAGCAGCTCGCGGAAGGTGGGATCTCCCGCCAGGTCGACGCGCAGCACGAGGTTGTTGACGAAGAACCCGATCAGCCCCTCCAGCTCCACCCGGTTGCGCCCGGCGACCGGGGTGCCTACCGCGAGGTCCTGCTGGCCGCTCCAGCGCGCGAGAAGGGTCTGGAAGGCGGCCAGGAGCACCATGAAGACCGTCGCTCCCTCGCGCCGGCCCAGGGCCTCAGCCTGGCGGACCAGACCGGCGGACAGGCGCACCGGCCGCGCCGCGCCGCGGAAGCTCTGCACCGCGGGCCGTGGCCGGTCGGTGGGGAGCTCCAGGAGCGGCGGCAAGCCGGCGAGCTGGCGGCGCCACCAGCCGATCTCCTGCTCCAGGACCTCGCCGTGCAGCCAGGAACGCTGCCAGACCGCGAAATCCGCGTATTGCACCGGGAGCTCGGCCAGCGGCGAGGGCTCTCCCTGGACGAAGGCGGCATAGAGCGCGGCCACCTCGCGCACCAGGATGCCCATGGACCAGCCGTCGCTCGCGACGTGGTGCATGGTGAGCGCGAGGGCATGGTCCTCCGCCGCCAGGCGCAGCAGCGCGCCGCGCAGCTTCAGGTCGCGGGCGAGATCGAACGGCCGGCCGGCCTCTTCCACCGCGAGGGCGAGGGCCTGCCCCTCGCGCGCGGGCTCCGGCAGCCCCGAGAGATCCACCAGCGGCAGGGCGAAGGGGGCCGGCGGCTGGATCACCTGCACCGGCGCGTCCTCCTGCAGCGCGAAGACGGTGCGCACGGCCTCGTGGCGGCGCACGATCTCTCCCAGGCAGCGCCCGAGCACCGCGGGATCGAGCGGACCTTCGATGCGCAGCGCCACCGGCAGGTTGTAGAGCGGCGTCCCCGGTTCGAGCTGGTCGATGAACCAGAGCCGCTGCTGGGCGAAGGACAGGGGCAGGGTCCCCTCGCGCGGTGTCGGGACGAGAGGCGGCACGCCCGTCGTCTCACCCCAGCCCTGGAGCTGCTCCACCTCCAGCGCCAGAGCGGCCACGGTTGGCGCTTCGAAGAGGGTGCGCAGGGGGAGCTCCACGCCGAGCCCGGCCTGGAGGCGCGCGACGAGCTGGAGGCCCAGCAGCGAATGGCCGCCCAGCGCGAAGAAGCTGTCGTGGGCTCCCACCCGGTCGATGCCGAGCAGGTCTCCCCAGATCGCGGCGAGCCGTCGTTCGAGATCGGTGCGCGGCGCCTCGTAGGGCGTGTCGATCCCGGGCCGGTCATAGCCGGCGCCCGGAGCCGCCTCGGCCGCTGCGACCTCCACGTCCGGCCGGGGCTGCAACCCGAGAAGCTGGTCCAGGGCCTCAGGGGTGGGCGGACCGGCGGGGAGAGCCATCACCCGGACGCCGCGCGCCTCCAGGGCGGCGGCCCAGGCCGGGTCCGTTCCTTCCGGCAGCAGGACCACGGGGGCCGCCGGAAGGAGATCAACCTTCTTCTCGATCCAAAACCGCTGCCGTTCGAACGGATATGCCGGCAGGGGCACCCGGCGGCGCCGCTCGTCGCCGTGGAACCCGGACCAGTCGATCTCCGCGCCGGAGAGCCAGAGGCGGCCCAGCGTCTGGAGCAGGAATCTCTGGTCCGGCTGCCGGTCCAGCTCGTGGCGCAGCGACGAGAGGACGGCGCGATCCGCGGCCCCCTCGGCCCCCCCTCCGATCGACATCTGCTGAATAGCCAGGCTGCCCAGGGTCTGCCCGGGACCCATTTCGAGCAGCACCCGTCCCGCCTCGCGCCACAGCTCGGCCACGCCGTCGGCGAAGCGGACAGGGGACACGAGGTGACGCACCCAGTAGTCCGGATCGGTCGCCTCGGCGGGAGAGATCCACGTCCCGGTGACGTTCGACAGATACGGAATGCGCGGGGGCGCCAGCGGGATGGCGGAGAGCATCCGCCGCAGCTCGTCCGCGGCCGGCCGCATCATCCAGGAATGGAAGGCCTGGCCGGCCTGCAAGCGGCGGCAGGGGATCCCCTCCCCGGCGAGCCGCCGCTCCAGCTCCGTGATGGCCTCGGGGGGACCGGAGACCACCGACACCGCCGGGGCGTTGGCCGCGGCGAGGGAGAGCTCTGGGGTGAGCCGCGCTCGCGTCTCCTCGTCCGTCAGCGGTACGGCCAGCAGGGCTCCCGGCGGCAGCTCACCGATCCGCTGCGCGCGCCGTGCGACGAGCGCCAGGGCATCGGGAAGCTCCATCACGCCGGCCAGGCAGGCGGCCTGTACTCTCCCAGGCTGTAGCCGAGGAGGGCCGCCGGCCGCACGCCCCAGCTCATCCACAGCCGGGCGAGGGCGTAGCCCATGGCGAACATCGCCGGCTGCGCGATGCGGGTCTCCCGCAGGAGCGCCCGCGCGGGGGTTTCCTTCCCCCTGCCGCGGCCCAGCAGGGCGCGCAGACCGGGTCCCGCGGGAGCCTCCTCCTCCGCGAACAGCACCTCGCGCAGGTCGAGCCCGAGGTGCGGCACGAGCAGCTCGGCGCAACGGTCGAGCTCCTGCCGGAACACCGGCTCCTCGTGGTACAGCCCGCGAGCCAGGCCCGGAGACTGGTCGCCGACCCCAGGCAGCAGGAAGGCCACGCTGCGGCGGCCCGCCGCTGTTTCCCGGGGGGCGGAGGTCCACACCCGTTGCGGATCCCGCTCCCGCAGCGCCGCGACAGCCTCCTCGCGCGTCGCGGCCAGCACGGCGCGGCGATGCGCGAAGGGCCGCCGGCCCACCCGCAGGGTGTAGGCGGCATCCGCCAGGTCGAGGTCCGGGTCCGCCTCCAGGCGATCGGCGAGGCTGTCCGTCATCCGCTCCAGGGCGCTCGGCGTACGCGCCGCGAGCAGCAGCACCTGCCAGGGGCGCGACGGACCCGAAGGCGCGGCGGGGGGTGCCTCTTCGAGCACCGCATGCACGTTGGTGCCGCCGATGCCGAACGCGCTCACCCCGGCACGGCGGGGCTCCCCGTTCGCGGTCCAGTCGGTCAGACGGTCGGCCACCCGGAACGGGCTCGCGGCGAAGTCGATGGCCGGGTTCGGCGCCGTGAAGTGCAGGCTGGGCGGGATCTGGCGGTGCTCCAGGGCGAGCACCGTCTTGATCAGACCGGTGATGCCGGCGGCCGCGTCCAGGTGGCCGACGTTGGTCTTGACCGAGCCGAGGTAGCAGGACCCGGTGCGGCCTGTCCCCTGGTGGAAAGCCCCTTTGAAAGCCAAATTGAGGGCGGCGACCTCGATGGGATCGCCGAGGGGTGTCGCGGTGCCGTGCGCCTCGACGTAGGCGATGCTCTCCGGAGAGACGCCGGCGTCCGCGAGGGCCGCGGAGATGACCCGCGCCTGCCCGGCGACGCTCGGCGCGCTGAAGCCCGCCTTGCCGGAGCCGCCGTCGTTGTTGGCCGCCGAGCCGAGGAGGACGGCGTGGATGGTGTCCCCGTGCTCCAGCGCGTCTTCGAGCCGCTTGAGCACGACGATGCCGGTGCCGCTCCCCCCCACCGTACCGCGGGCCTCGGCGTCGAAGGCGCGGCAGCAGCCGTCGGGGGAAGCGATCCCCCCCTCTTCATAGAGATAGCCGGCGCGCTGCGGCAAATTGATCGTCACGCCGCCGGCCAGCGCCATGTCGCAGGCGCCGAGGCGGAGGTTCTGGCACGCCAGGTGGACCGCCAAGAGCGAGCTGGAGCAGGCCGTCTGGACCGTCATGCTGGGGCCGGAGAGGTCCAGCTTGTAGGAGACGCGGGTGGCCAGGAAGTCCTTGTCGTTGCCCAGCAGGAGCTGGAGCCCGCCGACCATTGCGGGGTCGGCGCTGGTGAGGATCTGGTGCAGGTAGCGGTTGAACCCGAGGCTGGCGAACACGCCGACCGGCCCCGGCACGCGCAGGGAGTCGTAGCCGGCGTCCTCCAGCGCCTCCCAGGCGCATTCGAGGAACAAGCGCTGCTGGGGGTCCAGCAGCTCGGCCTCGCGCGGGTTGTAGCCGAAGAAGCCGGCGTCGAACAGCTCCACCCCGTCGAGCACCCCGGCGGCCGGCACGTAGCGGGGGTCGCGCCGCAGCTCGGGAGGGATGCCCGCGGCGGCCAGCTCTTCATCGCTGAAGCGGGCGATCGAGGCGACGCCATCGCGCAGGTTGGCCCACAGGGCAGCGACGCCGGACGCGCCGGGGAAACGGCCGGTGAGGCCGACGATGGCGATGGCTCCGCTGCCGGACGCCCGCGCTCCGGCCACGCGGCCCACAGGCTCCGCCAGCGCCAGATCCACCGCGGCTTCATCCATCGGAAGGCTAGGCTCCAGGTGGCGCGCCAGGGCGCGGACCGTGGTGTGGGTCAGGAGGTCGAGCAGGCTGATCTCCCGTCCCAGCCGGTCGCGCAGCAGCGCCTGCACCCGGGTGAGCAGCAGCGAGTGGCCGCCCAGGTCGAAGAAATTCTCCTCGCTGCCGACCCGCGGCACGTCCAGGACCTCGCACCAGATGCCGGCCAGTGTGTCTTCGAGCCCGCTGCGCCCCTCCTCGACCGGTAGGTTGGAGGCGACCGGAGCGGGTGCCGGCAGGGCCTTGCGGTCCACCTTGCCGTTGGGCGTCAGCGGGAGCGCCGCGAGCTGCACGAACACCGAGGGCACCATGGCGCCGGGGAGCCTCTCGCGCAGAGAACGCCGGAGCTCGTCGATGGCCGCGTCGCCCACCACGTAGGCGGCCAACTGCCGGTCTCGCAGCACCACCACGGCCTCGCGGACCTCGGGAATCTCCACCAGCGCCGCCTCGATCTCGCCCAGCTCGATGCGCTGGCCGCGGATCTTGACCTGGGAGTCCACCCGGCCGAGGAACTCGATCTCGCCGTCGGGGCGGTATCGACAGAGGTCTCCCGTGCGGTAGAGCCGCTCCCCCACTCCCCAGGGATCGGGCAGGAACCGTTCCGCCGTGCGGCCAGGGTCTCCCAGGTAACCGCGGGCCAGGGAAGGCCCGCCCACCCACAGCTCCCCCGCCACTCCCGGCGGCACCGGCTGCAGAGAACGGTCCAGCAGATGGACCGCCAGGCCGTCGATCGGCCGGCCCAGGGTGAGGGAAGAGCTGAGAGCCGCGCTGGTCACGACCGACGCTTCCGCCGGGCCGTAGTGATTGATCAGAGTGAAGCCGCACCCCGGCTCCGGACGGAGGACCAGGCGGTCGCCTCCCACCAGCAGCCGGCGCAGGCTGGGGATCCGCGGCGCCCCACCGGCGAGGAGAGCCTCGGCGAGCGGGGTGGGCAGGAAGGAGACGGTGATCCCGCGCCCGGCCATCCAGGCGGCCAGCCGCCGCGGGTCCAGCCGCGCCTCGTCTGGAGACAGATGGATCGTCGCTCCGGAGGCCAGGCAGGCCCAGATCTCCCAGACCGAGGCGTCGAACCCGAGGCTCGCCACCTGGGTCCGATGGTCTCCCGGACCCGTGCCGTGAGCGCGCAGGTCCCAGCGCACCAGGTTGAGCAGGCCCCGGTGCGGGACCTGCACCCCCTTGGGGCGCCCCGTCGAGCCGGAGGTGTAGATCACGTAGGCGAGCTGGTCCGGCGCCACCGCCCGGGGCGGCAGCGGCGCACAGCGCGCGATCTTCTCCCGGTCGCGGTCCAGCGATTCCTGCGTCAGCACCACCGGGGCGGCGGTCTCTTCGAGCATGAAGGCGAGGCGCTCCGAGGGGTAGGCCGGATCGAGGGAGAGGTAGGCCGCGCCCGCCTTCAAGACGCCCAGCTGGGCCACCAGGAGATCCGCCGAGCGCTCCATCCGCACGGCGACGATGGTCTCCGGTCCTACACCCTGACGCCGCAGGAAGCCGGCCAGCCGGCCGGAGCGCTCACCCAGCTCGCCCCAGGTCAGCGTGCGGCCCGCCGCGTCCACCACCGCCGGAGCCTCCGGCTGCTCGCGGCACCAGCGCTCCACAAGGAAGGTCACGGGACCCGCCCAGCCCTCCTCCCCGGTGTCGTTCCACTCGGTGAGCAGTTGATGGCGCTCGCCGGAGGAGAGGAGAGGCAGCTCCGCGACCCTCTGGTCTGGGTCGGCGGCGGCCACCGCGAGCAGCCGCTCGAGCTGTCCGCCCAGCCGGTCCACGGTCGCGGCGTCGAAGAGGGCGGTGGCGTATTCGATCGTCCCCTCCAGGGCACCGTCGCGCTCCGCGAACCCCACAGTGAGGTCGAGCTTCGCCGTGGTCCCCGCGACCTCCACCGGCTGCAGGCGCAGGTTCTCGATCTCCAGCTTTTCAAGCGGCGCGTTCTGCAGCGCGAGCATGACCTGGAACAGGGGGGCATGGGAGAGGCTGCGCTCCGGCGCCAGCTCCTCGACGAGCTTTTCGAACGGCACGTCCTGGTGCAGCCAGGCGGCGAGCGCGATCCCGCGCACCCGGCCGAGGAGCTCGCGGAAGGTGGGGCTTCCCGCCAGCTCCCCGCGCAGCACCAGGGTGTTGACGAAGAACCCGATCAACCCCTCGGTCTCCACCCGGTTGCGGCCGGCCACGGGCGAGCCCACCGCGAGATCGTCCTGCCCGCTGGTGCGCGCCAGCAGAGTCTGGAAGGCGGCGAGGAGGACCATGAAGAGCGTCGCGCCCTCGCGCCGGCCCAGGGCCTCGGCTTGCCGGACGAGGTCGGCCGGCAGGCGCAGCGGCCGGGTGGCGCCGCGGTGGCTCAACACCGCGGGCCGCGGGCGGTCGGTGGGCAGCTCCAGCAGCGGCGGCACCCCGGCGAGCTGCTGCCGCCAGAAGGCGATCTCCTGCTCCAGGACCTCGCCGCGCAGCCAGGAGCGTTGCCAGATCGAGAAATCCGCGTACTGCACCGGGAGCTCGGCCAAGGGCGAGGGCCGGTCCGCGGTGCCCTCAGACAGGGCCGGATAGAGCGCGACGATCTCGCGCACCAGGATGCCCATGGACCAGCCGTCGGCCGCGATGTGATGCAGGGTCAGCAAGACGGCCTGGTCCTCCGCCGCGAGGCGCAACAGCAGGCCGCGCAGCAGCGGGCCGCGGGCGAGATCGAACGGCCGGACCGCCTCCTCGCCGGCCAGGGCCAGAGCCACTGTTTCTCTTGCATTCTCCGGCAGCCCTGACAGGTCCACCACGGTCAACCCGAAGGGTTCGGCCGGTTGAATCACCTGCACCGGCGTACCCTGCGGCGCGGCGAAGACGGTGCGCAACGCCTCGTGGCGGCGCACGATCTCGCCGAGGCAGCGGGCCAGCACCGCGGCGTCGAGCGGGCCTTCGGCGCGCAGCGCCGCCGCGATGTTGTAGAGCGGGCTGCCCGGCTGGACCCGGTCAATGAACCAGAGCCGCTGCTGGGCGAACGACAGGGGCAGGGCACCGTCCCGGGGCACCGGCACGAGGGAAGGAGCCGGCGGGACCGAGCCGGTCCGGCGCGCGTCGTCGATCCGGGCGGCGAGGTCCGCGAGCACCGGAGCCTCGAAGAGGTCGTGGAGCGGTATCTCGACGCCGAAGGCCTCGCGCAGGCGCGACATCACCTGCGTGGCCAGCAGCGAGTGGCCGCCCAAGTCGAAGAAGTGGTCGGCCGCCCCCACCCGGTCACGGCCGAGGAGGTCGGCCCAGAGGCCGGCGAGGACCTTTTCGGTCGGCGTGCGCGGCGCGAGATAGGCATCTTCCCCGCCGCTCTGTTCCGGAGCGGGCAGGGCTTTGCGGTTCACCTTGCCGTTGGACGTGAGGGGCAAGGCATCGAGAACCACGAAGCCGGCCGGCACCATGTAGTCCGGCAGCTGCTCGCGCAACGACTGACGCAGCTCCACCATGGCGACATCGCCCACCACATAGGCCACCAGCCGCCGGTCTCCGGGTCCCCCTTCGGATCGACTCTCGCGCAGCAGCACCACCGCCTGGCGAACGCCGGCCAGCGCCGACAGCGCCGCCTCGATCTCGCCCAGCTCGATGCGGAAGCCGCGGATCTTCACTTGGGTGTCCAGCCGGCCGAGATATTCCACATCGCCATTGGGGAGGAAACGTCCCAGGTCCCCCGACCGATAAAGCCGCGCTCCCGGCCGGACGCCCACCGGGTCCGGAACGAAGCGCTCCGCGGTCAGCTCCGGCCGGCCCAGATAGCCGCGGGCCAGCCCGGCTCCACCGATCACTAGCTCACCCGGCACGCCGATGGGGGCCGGGCTCAGGCTCCTGTCCATCACAGCCAGGGACAGGTCGGCGATGGGCACACCGATGACGCTGCGGTGCTCGCCCCGGGCATCGGCCATGGACAGCGGCCGGTAGGTGACGTGCACCGTCGTCTCGGTGATGCCGTACATGTTGACCAGTTGTGGCTGCGCGTCACCGTGACGCGCGAACCAGGGCTCCAGGCTGGCCGGGTCGAGAGCCTCGCCGCCGAAGATCACCAGCCGCAGGCCAGTCTCCACGCCGCCGCGCTCGGCATCCGCCTGCGCGAGCTGGGCAAAGGCCGAGGGGGTCTGATTGAGCACCGTGACCCGCTCGCGGACCAGCAGGTCCAGGAACGGCTCGGGCGAGCGGCTCACCTCCCAGGGCACGACCACCAGCCGGCCGCCGTAGAGCAGGGCTCCCCAGATCTCCCAGACCGAGAAGTCGAAGGTGTACGAGTGGAACAGCGTCCACACATCCCGCTCGCCGAATCCGAACCAGCCCTCGGTGGCGTCGAAGAGTCGGGTGACGTTGCCATGGGGGATCAGCGTGCCCTTGGGCCGGCCCGTGGAGCCCGAGGTGTAGATCACATAGGCCAGGCTCGACGCGTCGCCCAAGGGCGCGAGATCGCCGTCCGGGAAGCCCTCCAGCCGCTCGAGCTCCTCCGCTCCCACCACGATCCGGATCTCCGCGTCTTCCAGGACGAAGGCCAGCCGCTCCCGTGGCGCGCCGGGATCGAGCGGCACATAGGCGGCTCCGGCCTTGAGGACACCCAGGAGGCCCACCACCAGGTCCACGGAGCGGTCGAGGCGCAGACCGACGCGGCTCTCGGGACCCACGCCCTGCCGGCGCAGCCAGTGGGCCAATCGATTCGACCGGCGGTGCAGCTCGCCGTAGGTCAGCGTCAGGTCGCCGCAGGCCAGCGCCGGGGCCTCGGGAGCCAGCCCAGCGCGTTCCGCGAAACGGCCGTGGAGCGTCGAGAGCGTCGAGGTCGGGGCAAACTGCTGTCTGATCCCTCCCCACTCCAGGAGTTGGTGCCGCTCGGCCGCGCCAAGTAAAGGCAGCTCCGCGGCGCGCGAATCCGGCCCGGCTACCGCCGCCACCAGCAGCCGCTCGAAGCCCGCGAGCAGCCGGTCGATCGTCGCCGGGTCGAACAGATCGGTGGCGTGCTCGACCCTGCCGAGGAACCCGCCGTCGTGCTCTTCGAGGGTGACCGTGAGATCGAACTTCGCCGTCGTTCCGTCGAGGCTCAACGGCCGCAGGCGCAGGTTTTCGATCTCCAGGCTCGGGACAGGAGCGTTCTGCAGGACGAGCACCACCTGGAACAGGGGGGCATGGGCGAGGCTCCTCTCTGGGGCCAGCTCCTCGACCAGCTTCTCGAACGGGACGTCCTGGTGCAGATAGGCGGACAGAGCCGTCTCACGCACCCGGCCGAGCAGCTCGCGGAAGGTGGGGGTCTCTGTCAGGCCGCCCCGCAGGACCAGCGTGTTGACGAAGAACCCGATCAGCCCCTCGGTCTCGACCCGGTTGCGTCCGGCCACGGGCGAGCCCACGGCGAGATCGTCCTGTCCGCTGAGGCGTGCGAGAAGGGCCTGGAAGCCGGCCAGGAGCACCATGAAGAGCGTCGCTCCCTCCTGCCGGGCGAGGGCTTCCATCTGCCGGGTGAGCCCGGCGGGCAGCCGCATCGGCCGCGCCGCGCCCCGGTAGCTCTGCACCGCCGGCCGTGGATGGTCGGTGGGCAGCTCCAGGAGTGGCGGCAGCCCGGCGAGCTGGCCGCGCCAGAAGGCGATCTCCCGCTCCAGGACCTCGCCGCGCAGCCAGGAGGACTGCCAGGCCGCGAAATCCGCGTACTGCACCGGCAGCTCGGGCAAGGGCGACGGTCCCTGCGCGGCGAAAGCCGGATAGAGCGCCGCGATCTCACGGACCAGAATGCCCACGGACCAGCCGTCGCTGGCGATGTGATGCAGGGTGAGCACCACGGCGTGCTCCCTCTCGGCAAGGCGCACCAGCAGGCCGCGCAGGAGGAGACCGCGCGAGAGATCGAACGGCCGGCCGGCCTCTGCCGCGACGAGGGGACGCACCAGATCCTCGCACGCGCCCTCCGGCAGCGCCGACAGATCCACCACGGGAAGCAGGAAAGGCTCCGCCGGTTGGATCACCTGTACCGGCGCGCCGGCTCGCGCGGCGAAAACCGTGCGCAAGGTCTCGTGGCGGCGCACGATCTCGCCGAGGCAGCGGGCCAGCACCGCGGCGTCTAGCGGCCCTTCGACGCGGAGGGCCGCCGGGACGTTGTAGAGCGGACTGCCCGGTTCGAGCTGATCGATGAACCAGAGGCGCTGCTGGGCGAACGACAGGGGCAAGGCACCCTCGCGCGGCACCGGAACCAACGGCGGGGTGTGCTGTTGCGCACCGGTCCGGCGCGCCGCCTCGACCCGGGCGGCGAGGTCCGCCAGCCGGGGGGCGACGAAAAGATCGCGCAGGGGCATCTCGACGCCGAAAGCCGCACGCAAGCGCGACATCACCTGCGTCGCCAGCAGAGAATGGCCGCCCAGGTCGAAGAAGTGGTCGGCCGTCCCGACCCGGTCGCGGCCGAGCACCTCGGCCCAGATGCCGGCGAGGGCCTCCTCGATGGGCGTGTGCGGCGCGACATACTCCTCCTCGCCGCCGGGCTGTTCTGGAGCCGGCAGGGCCTTGCGGTCCACCTTGCCGTTGACTGTGAGGGGCAAGGCTTCCAGGCTCACAAAAGCGGCCGGCACCATGTAGTCGGGCAGCCGCTCGCGCAGCGACTGGCGCATCTCCGCGACCTCGACATCACTGACCACATAGGCCACCAGCCGCTGGTCTCCGGGTCCCCCTTCGGATCGACTCTCGCGCACCAGCACCACGACCTGGTGGACTCCGGGCACAGCGGTCAGCGCCGCCTCAATCTCCCCCAGCTCGATGCGGAAGCCGCGGATCTTCACCTGGTGATCCAGCCGCCCGAGGTACTCCACATCGCCGTTGGGGAGGAACCGCCCCAGGTCCCCCGACCGGTAGAGCCGCGCTCCCGGCCGGCCGCCAGACGGGTCCGGAATGAAGCGCTCCGCGGTCAGCTCCGGCCGTCCCAGATAGCCGCGGGCCAACCCCGCGCCACCGACCACCAGCTCGCCCGGCACGCCGATGGGGGCCGGCAGCAGGCTCCGGTCCATCACGGCCAGGGACAGGTCGGCGATGGGCACGCCGATGACGCTGCGGTGCTCGCCCCGGGCGTCCGCCATCGGCAGCGGACGGTAGGTGACGTGCACCGTGGTCTCGGTGATGCCGTACATGTTGACCAGCCGCGGCTGCGCATCGCCATGACGCTCGAACCACGGCTCCAGGCTCGCCGGGTCGAGAGCCTCGCCACCGAAGATCACCAGCCGCAGATCCGTTTCGACGCCGCCGCGCTCTGCGTCCGATTGCGCGAGCTGGGCAAAGGCCGAGGGGGTCTGGTTGAGCACCGTGACCCGCTCCCGGGCCAGCAGATCCAGGAACGGCTCGGGCGAGCGGCTCACCTCCCAGGGCACGACCACCAGCCGGCCGCCGTAGAGCAGGGCTCCCCAGATCTCCCAGACCGAGAAGTCGAAGGTGTACGAGTGGAACAAGGTCCACACGTCCCGCTCGCCGAACCCGAACCAGCCCTCGGTAGCGTCGAAGAGCCGGGTGACGTTGCCGTGGGTGATCAGCGTGCCCTTGGGCCGGCCGGTGGAGCCCGACGTGTAGATCACATAGGCGAGGCTCGACGCGTCGCCCAGGGGCGCGAGATCGCCCGCCGGGAGGCTTTCCAGCCGCTCAATCTCCTCCGGTCCCACCATGATGCGGATGTCCGCGTCCTCCAGGACGAAGGCCATCCTCTCCCGCGGCGCGCCGGGATCGAGCGGCACATAGGCGGCTCCGGCCTTAAGGACACCCAGGAGACCCACCACCAGGTCCACGGAGCGGTCCAGGCGCAGACCAACGCGGCTCTCGGGACCGACGCCCTGCCGGCGCAGCCAGTGGGCCAGCTGGTTCGACCGCCGGTGCAGCTCGCCGTAGGTCAGGGTCAGGTCGCCGCAGGTCAGCGCCGGGGCCTCGGGGGCCAGCCGGGCGCGCTCCGCGAAACGGCCGTGGAGCGTCGAGAGCGTCGAGGCAGGGGCGATCTCCTGCCGGATCCCTCCCCACTCCAGGAGCTGGTGCCGCTCGGCCGCGCCGAGCAGCGGCAGCTCCACAGCCCGCAGGTCCGGCCCGGCCACCGCCGCCGCGAGCAGCCGCTCGAAGCCCGCGAGCAGCCGGTCGATCGTCGTGGCGTCCCAAAGGTCGATGGCGTGCTCGACCGTGCCGATGAGCCCGCCGCCGCGCTCTTCGAGGCTGACCGTGAGATCGAACTTCGCCGTCGTTCCTTCCAGGCTCGACGGCCGCAGGCGCAGGGTCTCGATCTCCAGGTTGGCGACGGGAGCGTTCTGCAGGACGAGCACCACCTGGAACAGGGGGGCGTGGGCGAGGCTCCGCTCCGGGGCCAGCTCCTCGACCAGCTTTTCGAACGGGACGTCCTGATGCATCCAGGCGGACAGAGCCGTCTCGCGCACCTGGCCGAGAAGCTCGCGGAATGTGGGGGTCTCTGTCAGGTTGCCGCGCAGGACCAGCGTGTTGATGAAGAATCCGATCAATCCTTCGGTCTCGACTCGGTTGCGTCCGGCGACAGGGGAGCCCACGGCGAGATCGTCCTGTCCGCTGGTGCGCGCGAGAAGGGCCTGGAAGCCGGCCAGGAGCACCATGAAGAGCGTCGCTCCCTCCTGCCGGGCGAGAGCCTCCATCTGCCGGGTCAGCCCGGCGGACAGCCGCACCGGCCGCTCCGCGCCCCGGTAGCTCTGCACCGCGGGCCGCGGCCGGTCGGTGGGCAGCTCCAGGAGCGGCGGCAGCCCGGCGAGCTGCTGCCGCCAGAAGCCGATCTCCTGCTCCAGGACCTCCCCGTGCAGCCAGGAGCGCTGCCATGCCGCGAAGTCCGCGTACTGCACCGGTAGCTCGGGCAAGGGCGACGGCCGCTGCGCGGTGTCCTCAGACAGGGCCGGGTAGAGCGCCGCGACCTCGCGGACCAGGATGCCCATGGACCAGCCGTCGCCGGCGATGTGATGCAAGGTGAGGACGACGGCGTGGTCCGTCTCTCCCAGGCGCAGCAGCAAGGCGCGCAGGAGGGGGCCCCCCGCGAGATCACCGAGATCGAACGGCCGGCGGGCCTCTTCGCTGGCCAGGGCCAAGGTCAGTCCTTCTCTCGCGTTCACCGGCAGCGCCGACAGATCTACCACGGGAAGCAGGAAGGGCTCGGCCTGCTGAATCACCTGCACCGGCGCACCGGCCCGCGCGGCGAAGACCGTGCGCAACGCCTCGTGCCGCCGCACGATCTCGCCGAAAGTGAGCGCCAGCACGCGGGAGTCGAGCGGTCCTTCAACGCGTAACGCCGCCGCGATGTTGTAGAGCGCGCTTCCCGGTTCGAGCTGATCGATGAACCAGAGCCGCTCCTGGGCGAACGACAGGGGCAGGGCGCCCTCGCGCGGCACCCGCTGGAGAGGTGGAGCGGAGACCGGCACGCTGGAACGCCGGGCCGTCTCGACCCGGGCGGCGAGGTCCGCCAGCCGCGGGGCCTCGAAGAGATCGTGCAGCGGCATCTCGACGCCGAAGGCATCGCGCAGGCGCGACGTCACCCGGGTGGCGAGGAGCGAATGGCCGCCCAGCTCGAAGAAATCGGAGTCCGCCCCGACCCGTTCGACCCCGAGGAGCCCGGCCCAGATGCCGGCGAGGATTTCCTCGACCGGCGTGCGCGGCGCCAGATAACCCTCCTCGCTGCCGGGCTGCTCCGGAGCCGCCTTTTGAGATAAAAGCGCCTTCCGGTCCACCTTGCCGTTGGGGGTGAGGGGCAAGGCTTCGAGGATCACGAAGACAGCCGGCACCATGTAGTCCGGCAGCCGCTCGCGCAGCGACTGACGCAGCTCCGCGGCCGTGGCCTCGCCGGTGACGTAAGCGACCAGCCGCCGGTCGCCGGACCGGTCCTCGCGCGCCAGCACGACCGTCTCGCGGACCCCGGGCAAGGCCGCCAGCGCCGCCTCGATCTCGCCCAGCTCGATGCGGAAACCGCGCAGCTTGACCTGATGGTCCACCCGGCCGCGGAATTCGAGGGCGCCGTCGGCCCGCCGGCGCACGCGGTCGCCGGTGCGGTAGAGGCGCTCCCCCGCCGGCCCGAAGGGATCCGGCACGAAGCGCTCGGCGGTGAGGTCCGGCCGGCCCAGATAGCCGCGCGCCAAGCCCTCGCCGCCCGCGTACAGCTCGCCCTCCACTCCCACGGGCACCGGGTCGAGACTCCTGTCCAGGACGTAGACCCGGGCGTTGGCGATCGGCCGGCCGATGGGCACGCTCTCCCCCGCCCGCGGCGGTGCGGACAGCCGGTGGCAGCAGGTGAAGGTGGTGCCTTCGGTGGGACCGTAGCCGTCGATCAGGGTGAGACCGGGATGGCGCTCCAGGACGCGGCGGGCGTGCTCGGGCGAGATCACGTCGCCGCCCGCCAGGAGCTGGGTGAGCGGCCGCAGACCGTCCAGGCGGCCGTCCACCATCTCGTGGAACAGACCGGCGGTGAGCCAGGCCGAGGTGACGCCGTGGGTCTCCACGACCCGCGCCAAGTCGTCGAGCGAGCCGATCCGGCCGGGGTACAGGACCAGCCGGCCGCCGTTCAGGAGCGGAGCCCAGATCTCCAGGGTCGAGGCGTCGAAGGAGACCGGGGCGGCCTGGAGCCAGGTCTGCTCCGGTCCCAGGTCCGCATATGCGGCGCCGCGCACCAGCCGGACCACGTTGCGGTGCGTGACCGCGACGCCCTTGGGCTGACCCGTCGAGCCCGAGGTGTACATGACGTAGGCCAGGGCGGAGGCCGGAACCCGCGGCAGATCGACCTCGGGAACCTCACCGTCAGGGACAACGAGCCGGACCCCCGCCGGCAGCTCGAACGGCGGCGCCTTCCGGGCGACCAGCAGAGAGGCGCCCGCGTCGCGGAGCATCCAGGCCAGGCGTTCCGGCGGATCGCTGGGATCGAGCGGCAGATAGGCGCCTCCGGCCTCCAGGATGCCCAGGAGGTCCGCGATGAGGTCCGGCGAGCGCTCGGCGACGACCGCCACCCGCTCCTCCGGCCGCAGCCCCTGAGCCACCAGCCAGCGGGCGAGCTGTCCGGCCCGCTGCCGCATCTCGCCCCAGGTCAGATTCTCCTCGGCCTGCTCGACGGCGACGGCTGCGGGCCGCAGCCGCACCTGCCCGGCGAAGAGACCATGGACGGTCTCCTCCGACGGGAAGGCGGTCGCGGTGTCGCTCCACTCCCGCAGGAGCTGATGCCTCTCGGCCGCGCCGAGCAGCGGCAGCTCCGCGAGCGCACGGTCCGCCTCCACCGTCTCGGCCGTTTCCGCCATGCCGGCGAGCAGGGTGGCGAAGTGCTGGAGCAGCCGCCGTGCCGCATCCTCGTCCACCCGGGCGCGGTCGACCATCAATTGTAGAGAGATCCGGTCCGCCGCCGTGAGGGTCAGGGTGACGGGATAGTTGGTGCTCTCGAAGCTGCGCAGGTTGCCGATCCGCAGGCTGCCGGAGCCGCCGTCTCCGGCTTCGGGGTAGTTCTCGAACACGTAGAGCGTTTCGAACAGCGGCGAGCCGGCAGGGACCTCGCTCCAGCGCTGGATGTCAGTCAGCGGCGTGTGCTCGAAATCCTGCCGGGCGAGCTGGCGCTCCTGGAGGCGCCGCAGCCAGGGAGCCAGGGGCTCGGCGCCGTCCACCCGCACCCGCACCGGCAGGGTGTTGACGAACATACCGACCATGGTCTCGACTCCGGGCAAAGCGGCCGGCCGGCCGGAGACCACGCTGCCGAAGACCACGTCCTCCTCGCCGCTGTAGCGGCTGAGGAGCACGGCCCAGGCTCCCAGGGTGACGGTCTGCAGGGTCACGTTGTGCCGCGCCGCCAGGGCCTGGAGCTTCGCCGTAACCTCGCGGGAGAGCTGGATCCTGTGCTCGGCGCCGCCGGAAGCTCCTTCCTCCCGCCCCGGAGGGGCGATGCCGAGAGACGTGGGAGCCGTGATCCCCGCGAGCTCCCCGCGCCAGAACGGCTCCGCTTTCGCCGGTTCCTGCCCTTGCAGCCAGACGACGTAGTCGCCGAACGGCCGCACCCGCCGCAATGCCGGCGATGCGGGCTCCCGGCCTTCCCGCAGAGCCGTGTAGACGACGACCAGCTCCCGGACCAGGAGGGGAAGCGACCAGCCGTCCAGCAGCAGGTGATGGAACGTCCAGATGAATCCGAGCTCGCCATCGAAGCGGACCAGGGAGAACCGCATCAGCGGCGCCTTGCTCAGGGGCAGAGGCGTGTGCCGCTCGCTGTGCCGCAGCTCTTCGAAGCGGCGCTCCCGCTCCTCCGCGGAGAGGCCGCGCCAGTCCAGATCCTGCCAGGGGACGATGACCTTCTTGCGGACGGCCTGCAGGGGCTCGTCGAGCCCGTCCCAGAGGAACGCCGTGCGCAGCACGCCGTGGCGCTGGATCAGCCTCTCCCAGGCCTGCTGGAACAGCCGGGCATCGACGTCCGCCGGCAGGGTGCAGGTGACCTGGTTGACATAGACCCCGGACTGGGGCGCCATCAGGCTATGGAACAACATGCCGCTCTGGAGCGGCGTGAGGGGATAGAGATCTTCGACGTTCTTCATGATGCTTCGTTTCTCGTACGGCAGGTCAATGGCAAATCAATCGTCGTCGTCGGCGAGCAGGGCCGCCACCCGGGCGAAGCTGCGGGTATCGAGCTTGGCCTTGGAAAAATCGGACGGCGTGAAGACCTCCTCGCTCTCCTGGCTGTGCTGGAGCAATTCCCGCAAAGCGCTGGCATACGCTGCGGCCAGCCGCTCCGCGGTCTCCCGTCGATGCCTCCGCGAGCTGTAGGTCAGAGTGACCCGGAGCCGGCCATTCGTGACAAGGCCGACGATCTCCAAGGGGTGGGTGCGATGACCGCGCGGGCTCCGGCAGGGGCCGGTGCCGGTGGTGGACGCCCGGAACAGAGACAGCGCATCGGAGGGGGCGTCGGCCTGCCCCAGATAGTTGAACAGGACCTCGGCCGCCGGAGCCGCTTCCAGGCGCAACAGACCGTAGCCGATCCCGCGCCCGGGCACGGCGCGCAACCGCTCCTTGGCGCTCACCAGGGCGGCGCCGGGATCGGCGTCGCCCGCCTCCAGGACAACCGGGTATAGGGAGGTGAACCAGCCCACGGTGCGCGAGACGTCGAGGTCGTCGACGTCGCCAAACACCGGCTCGCGGCCGTGCCCCTCCAGGTCCACCCGCAGGCGCGGGGAGCCGGTCCAGCCCGCCAGAGCCCGGACCAGGGCGCTGAGCAGCGCATCGTCGATGCGGCTATGGTAGACCGAAGGCAGGGTCTGGAGCAGCTCCGTGGTCTCTGCGGAGGTGAGCTCGAAGGAGACCGTGGCCTCATCGCCGACGAGATCGCCCGCCTCACCGCCGGAGGGGAAGTCCACCGGCAGGCGGGGCACGGGAACCCGGGCCGTCTCGCGCCAGTGATCCAACTCGCGGGCCAACGCCTCCGAGCCGGCATGCCCGGCGAGGCGGCGCGCCCACTCCTGGAACGAGATGGTCTTGGGTGGGAGCGCAACGCGCAGGCCGCGCGCGGCCTGGCGGTACGCCCCCTCCAGGTCTTCGACCAGCACGCGCCAGGAGACCCCGTCCACCACCAGATGGTGGGTGACCCAGAGGAGTCGGGAGACATCGAACAGGCAGAGGCGGGTGAGAGGTCCGGCCGACAGGTCGAAGCCCGCCTGGAGATCCGCGGCCGCCCGCTCGAAGGCCTCGCCCCGGCGAGCCTCCGGCAGGCCCGAGAGATCCACCTGGTGGAACGGCGCGACCGGCTCGGACTCCGCGTTCTCCTGCCGCCGGCCGTCAAACCGCAGACGGAGGGCGTCGTGGTGCTCCACGAGGGCGGCCATGGCGCGCTCCAGGGCGGCGGGAACGAGGGGCTCCCGCGACTCGAGGAGGAGGGCCTGGTTGAAGTGGTGGGGGTCCGCGAAGCCCTGCGCGAAGAACCAGCGCTGGATCGGGGTGAGCGGCACCTCCCCCGCCACCGGCCCCGCAGGGGCTGCACCGGCCGTCTCCGTGACCGTGGCGTAACGGGCGAGCCCGGCCACGGTCGGGTGCTCGAAGATCTGCCGCACGGTGCAGAGCAGACCGGCCTGACGCGCCCGGGCGACGATCTGGACGGAGAGGATCGAATCGCCGCCGAGCTCGAAGAAGTTGTCGTTCACCCCCACCCGCGGCAGGCGCAGAACCTGCGCCCAGACCCCCGCCAGGATCTCCTCCTCGCGCGTGCAGGGCGCCACGTAGCCGGATGCCGTGACAGGCTGCTCCGGAGCTGCCCTTGGAGATAAAAGCGCCTTGCGGTCCACCTTGCCGTTGGAGGTGAGGGGGAGCGCCGGGAGCATCACGAAGGCGGCGGGCACCATGTGCTCCGGCAGCTTCTCTTTCAGCGACCGGCGCAGCTCCTCGACCGCAATGTCGCCCACCACATAGGCCACCAGCCGCCGGTCGCCGGGCCGGTCCTCGCGCGCCATCACGGCCGCCTCGCGGGCTCCGGCAGAGAGCAGCGCCGCCTCGATCTCTCCCAGCTCGATGCGGAAGCCGCGGATCTTGACCTGATGGTCCGTGCGGCCCAGGAACCCGATCCTCCCATCCGGCAGCCGGCACGCGAGATCGCCCGTCCGGTACAGCCGCTCTCCCGGCGTCCCGAACGGGTCCGGCACGAGCTTCTCGGCCGTCAGGCCGGGCCGGTGGAGATACCCGCGGCAGACGCCCGTACCACCGAGATAGAGCTCACCCGGCACGCCGATCGGGACCGGATGCAGACCCCGGTCCAGGAGCAGGATCCTGGTGTTGGCGATCGGGCGGCCGATGGGCACCGGACCGGCCGATGGCATCGACGCCGGAAGCTCATAGGTGCAGCACCCCACCACCGTCTCCGTCGGACCGTACTCGTTGATCAGCCGCAGGCCCGGAGCATGCTCCCGCCAGAAGGCGAGCTGCTCGCCGGACAGCGCCTCGCCCCCGATGACGAAGGCCTCCGCGCATCCATCGACCCGCTCCGGGGGCAGCAGCCGCTGCAGGGCCTCCAGATGCGCGGGTGTGAGCTTGACCAGCCCGAAACCGCCCTCGGCGAGTGCCGCGGCCAGCCCCTCGATCCCCTCCTCCTCGGGCACCAGCTCGACGCATCGGCCGGCGAGCAGCGGCAGGAAGAGGCTGGTCACCGTCAGATCGAAGCTGACCGGGGAATGGACCGGAGCGCCGCGCCCTTCACCCGCCGGGTAGGCCTCCGCCGCCCAGAGCAGGTAGCTCGCGAGCCCGCGGTGGGTGACCGCCACTCCCTTGGGCGTGCCGGTCGAGCCCGAGGTATAGAGCACATAGGCGAGGTTGTCGGCAGACGGCCGCACGGCCGGACGTGCTGCACCGGCAGTCTCCTGGAAATCTTCGAGCGGGAGATCGTCGACACAGAGAAGGCAGGCGGAGTGCTCAGGCAGGTCCGGCAGCAGCCGCGTCCGGGTGAGCACGATGGACGGGCGGGCGTCCTCGAGCAGGAACGACAGCCGCGGGCGCGGGAGGGAGGTGTCGAGCGGCAGGTAGGCGCCTCCCGCCTTGAGCACCGCGAGCAGGGCGACGACCAGATCGATCGAGCGCTCGAGGAAGGGCGCCACGAGGACGTCGGGCCCGGCGCCGAGAGCCCGGAGGTGCGCGGCTAGGCGGTCGGAGCGCGCGTCCAGCTCGCCGTGAGAGAGCTGCTCGCGCCCCTGCTCGCCCCCTTGACTGATGGCCGGCAGCTCAGAAGCCTGCGCCGCGCGGACCGCCAGGAGGTCGAGAAGGAGCATCCCGCTCGCCGGCGACACCCCGGTGTCGTTCCACTCGGCGATCGCCTGGTGGCGTTCCGCCGGGGAGAGCAGGCCGAGATCGCCGATGCGGCGCTCCGGTCCTTCGATCATGCCGGAGAGCAGCGTGGCGAGGTGTTGGAGCAGGCGCGCCGCCGCCGCCTCGTCCACGCGAGCACGGTCCGACGTCAGGCGCAGAGACACCTGGTCTGCCGCCGTGAGAGTCAGGGTGAGGGGGTAGTTGGTGCTCTCGAAGAGGCGCAGATTGCCGATCCCCAGGGGGCCGGAGCCGCCGGCTCCGGCGTCGGGGTAGTTCTCGAACACGTAGAGCGTTTCGAACAGTGGCGAGCCTGCCGGGACCTCGCTCCAGCGCTGGATCTGTGCCAGCGGGGTGTGCTCGAAGTCCTGCCGGGCGAGCTGGCGCTCCTGGAGGCGTTGCAGCCAGGAGGTCAGTGGCTCGGCATCGTTCACCCGCGCCCGCACCGGCAGGGTGTTGATGAACATGCCAACCATCGTTTCGACGCCGGGCAGGTCGGCCGGACGGCCGGAGACCGCGCTGCCGAAGACCACGTCCTCCTCGCTGCTGTAGCGGCTGACGAGCGCGGCCCAGGCGCCCAGGGTGACGGTCTGCAAGGTCACCTTGTGCCGCGCCGCCAGGGCCTGGAGCTCCGCCGTGACCTCGCGAGAGATCCGGATCCCGTGCTCGGCGTCGCCGGAGACCGCCGGGCGGCCCACCCTGAGGACACTCAGAGAATTCGGGGCCGTGAATCCCGCGAGCTCCTCGCGCCAGAACGGCTCGGCTCGCGCCACGTCCTGCTCCTGCAGCCAGGCGATGTAGTCGCTGAACGGCCGCGCCGGTGGCAACGCGGGGTCCCGGCCCTCTCGCAGCGCCGCATAGACCGCCCCCAGCTCCTGGACCAGGAGAGGGAGCGACCAGCCGTCCAGCAGCAGGTGGTGGGAGGTCCAGACGAAGCCCAGCCCGCCGTCGAGGCGGACCAGGGAGAAGCGCATCAGAGGCGCCCTGTCCAGCGACAGGGGAGTCAGCCGGTCGCTCTGCCGCAGCTCCTCGAAGCGGCGCTCTGTCTCCTCCTTGGAGAGACCGCTCCAGTCCAGGTCCTGCCAGGGGAGGGAGACCTCCCCGCGGACGACCTGCCGCGGCTCTTCGAGATCGTTCCAGACGAAGGCCGTGCGCAGCGCTCCGTGACGTTCGACGAGCCTCTCCCAGGCTTGCCGGAACAGCCTGCGGTCGAGATCCGCCGGCAGGGTGCAGGTGACCTGGGTGATGTAGACCCCGGACTCGGGCTCCATCAGGCTGTGGAACAGCATGCCGTTCTGGGCCGGAGACAGAGGATAGATGGCGATCCCGTCCTTGCGAGCCTCGGAGGACGTCTCCGCGGCTCTGGCGTGGCGGGCGAGCGCGGCCACGGTCTGGTGCTCGAAGATCTGCCGTACGGTGAAGAGCAGGCCGGCCTGCCGCGCCCGGGCCACGATCTGGACGGAGAGGATCGAATCGCCGCCGAGCTCGAAGAAGTTGTCCTCCACCCCCACCCGAGGCAGGCGCAGGACCTGCGCCCAGACCGCCGCCAGGATCTCCTCCTCGCGCGTCCGGGGCGCCACGTATCCGGACGCCGCGCCGGGCTCCTCCGGAGCCGCCCCTGGAGATAAAAGCGCTTTGCGGTCCACCTTGCCGTTGGCATTGAGGGGCAACGCTGCGAGCGCCACGAAGGCGGCCGGCACCATGTAGTCCGGCAGCCGCTCGCGCAGGACTTGGCGCAGATCACCGGCCGCGGCATCGCCCACCACGTAGGCGACCAGCCGCTGGTCGCGGGCCACCACGACCGCCTGGTCGACTCCGGGCAGGGCGAGCAGCGCCGCCTCGATCTCCCCCAGCTCGATACGGAAGCCACGCACCTTGACCTGATGGTCCAGGCGGCCCAGGAAGTCGAGAGAGCCGTCGGGCAGCCAGCGCACGCGATCGCCTGTGCGGTACATGCGGGCACCGGGTGCCTCGGAGAATGGATCAGGCAGGAAGCGTTCGGCGGTGAGGTCGGGGCGGCCCAGGTAGCCGCGCGCCAGCGAGGCGCCTCCGATCCACAGCTCGCCATGTACGCCGGCCGGCACCGGCCCCCGATCGAAGTCATTGCGATCCAGCAGATGGAGTCGGACGTTGCCGATCGGGCGGCCGATGGAAACCACGCGGGAGGAAGGCGCTGCCGTCAGGGTGCCGGCGCTGCTCCACACCGTTCCTTCGGTCGGACCGTACTCGTTCACCAGCGCCACCGCGGGGAGCTGCGCGGCGTGCTGTGCGACCAGGGCCGGCGGGCAGGCCTCCCCGGCCACGATGACGGTCTTCAAAGAGGCGAGCTGGCCGGGCTGCGCGTGCTCCAGGATCAAGCTGTGGAGCGAGGGGAGGCAGAGCAGGTGCGACGCCCGGCGGCGTTCCAGGGTGGCGAGGAAATCCGGCAGGTTGAGCTGGAACTGGTCCCGGTGCAACACCAGCGTCCCGCCGTCCCAGAGGGTCCAGAAGAGACCGGCCACGCTGCTGTCGAACGCGAAGGAGGAGGCCAGCAGGTAGGCCTCCACCGGCTCACGGTAGAAGGCCCGGCGGGCTCGCGTGGATCTCGCCAGCGCCCCGTGCGTCACCACCACGCCCTTGGGCCGGCCCGTGGAGCCCGAGGTGTAGATCACGTAGGCCGGGTGCTCTGGCAACGTCGCAGGGGGCACCGGGCCCTCCTCCTCCAAGCCGAGGGCGGGCTCCGCATCGATCGCCACCAGCCGGGCTCCGGTGGTGGCCGCCAGGCCGCCGGTGCGCTCCTGGGCCACCAGCACCGGGGCACCGCAGTCGGCGAGCATCTGCTTCAGGCGGTCCTCCGGATACTCCGGATCGAGGGGGACGTACGCTCCCCCCGCCTTGAGGATGCCGAGGACGCCCACGACCAGGTCTCCCGAGCGGTCGCAGCAGAGGCCCACGAACACCTCGGGCCCCACGCCGAGGCGGCGGAGATGGCGCGCGAGCTGGTTCGAACGCCTCTCCAGCTCACGGTATGTCATCTCGCCCCTTCCACCGGATTGATCCCAGGCGACGGCGAGGGCGCCGGGGGAGCGCTCGGCACTGCCGGAGATCGCCTCGTGGACGAGAGCCGCGTCCAGGGGCTCCTGGGAAGTGTCGTTCCACTCCATCAGGATCTGCTGGCGCTCCGCCTCGCCGAGCCACGGCAGCTCGGAGACCCGCCGCTCCGGCGCCGCCAGGGCCGCCGCGAGCAGCCGCTCGAAGTGCCCGGCCAGGCGGTCGATGGTCGCGGCGTCGAACAGGTCGGTGGCGTACTCGACCGAACCGGCGAGCCCGCCGTCGTGCTCTTCGAGGAGGAGGGCAAGATCGAATTTCGATGTCGCTGCCTCCATGCTCACCGGCCGCAGGCGCAGGCCCTGGATCTCCAGGCTCTCGGCGGGAGCGTTCTGCAGCGCGAGCATCGCCTGGAACAAGGGGGCGTGGGCGAGGCCCCTCTCCGGCGCCAGCTCGTCGACCAGCTTTTCGAACGGCACGTCCTGGTGCAGCCAGGCGGCCAGGGCGGTCTCTCGCGCCCGTCCGAGCAGCTCGCCGAACGTGGGAGCCTGCGAGAGATCGCCGCGCAGGACCAGCGTGTTGACGAAGAATCCGATCAGTCCTTCGGTCTCCACCCGGTTGCGGCCGGCCACGGGGGAGCCCACCGCGAGATCGTCCTGCCCGCTGGTACGCGCCAGGAGGGCCTGGAAGCCGGCCAGCAGCACCATGAAGAGGGTCGCCCCCTCCTGCCGGGCCAGGCGCTCGGCCTGGCGGACGAGCCCGGCCGTCAGCCGCACCGGCCGCGTGGCGCCCCGGTAGGTCTGCTTCGCGGGCCGCGGCCGGTCGGTAGGCAGCTCCAGGAGCGGCGGCAGCCCGGCAAGCTGCCGGCGCCAGAAGTCGATCTCCTGTTCCAGCACCTCGCCGTGGAGCCAGGAGTGCTGCCAGACCGCGAAATCCGCGTACTGCACCGGCAGCTCGGGCAGGGGCGACGGCCGGCCCGCGGTGTTCTCCGACAGGACGGGATAGAGCGCCGCGATCTCACGGACCAGGATGCCCAGGGACCAGCCATCCCCGGCGATGTGATGCAGAGTCAGGGCGACCGCATAGTCCCGCTCGGCCAGCCGCACCAGCAGGCCGCGCAGCAGCGGATCCCGGGTAAGATCGAACGGGCGGGCGGCCTCGTCCCGGACCAGATCGAGAGACAGCGCCTCGCGCGCCTCCTCCGGCAGCCCCGCCAGGTCCACCATGGGCAGCGGGAATGGTTGCGCCGGTTGAATCACCTGGACCGGCACGCCCTCCGGCGCCGCGAAGACCGTGCGCAATGCTTCGTGCCGGCGCACGATCTCTCCCAGGCAGAGAGCCAGCACCGCGCCGTCCAGAGGCCCTTCGACCCGCAGCGCCCCGGGCATGTTGTACAGCGGGTTGTCCGGCTCGAGCTGAGAGAAGAACCAGAGCCGCTGCTGCGCGAAGGACAGGGGCAGGGCCCCGTCATGCGGCACGGCCACGAGAGGCGGAGCGGGCGGGACCGTGCCGACTTCGACCCGGGCCGCGAAGTCGGCCAGCCGCGGCGCCGCGAAGAGGTCGCGCAGGGGCACGTCGACACCCAGGGCGCTGCGCAGGCGCGACATCACCCGGGTCGCCAGCAGCGAGTGTCCCCCCAGCTCGAAAAAGTGATCGGTCACCCCGACCCTCTCCAGCCCCAGCACCTCGGCCCAGATGCCGGCGAGCACCTCCTCGACCGGTGTGCGCGGCGCCAGGTAGCCTCCTTCGGCGCGCTGCCACTCTGGCGCCGGCAGGGCCTTGCGGTCCACCTTGCCGTTGGGTGTGAGGGGGAGCGCCGGGAGCGACACCAGAGCTGAGGGCACCATGTACTCCGGCAGCCGCTCGTAGAGCGACCGGCGCAGCTCCTCGGCCGCGGCGTCCCCGACCACGTAGGCGACCAATTGACCCTCGCGGGCCACCACGACCGCCTCGCGGACGTCGGGCAGTGCGGTCAGCACCGCCTCGATCTCGCCCAGCTCGATACGGAAGCCCCGGATCTTGACCTGGTGATCGATGCGCCCCAGAACCTCCATCCGTCCGTCAGGCAGGTGACGGGCCAGGTCGCCCGTCCGGTAGAGGCGTCCTCCCGGCTCCCCCACCTCCGCCGCCAACGGGTTCGGCAGGAAGCGCTCCGCCGTCAGGTCCGGCCGGCCCAGGTAGCCCCGCGCCAGGCCCGCGCCGCCGATCCACAGCTCGCCGGGCGCTCCGAGGGGCACGGTCTGGAGCTGGCGGTCGAGCAGGTGGATCTGCGTCTCGGCGATGGGCCGGCCGATCGAGACCGGACCGGTCTCATGGGGCCGGATGTGTGCGGCGGCCGACCACACCGTGGTTTCGGTGGGGCCGTAGAGGTTCCACAGCTCGCGGGTGCGCCCGGCGAGAGACGCGGCGAGCTCGCGGGGCAGCCCCTCGCCGCCGCACAGAGCCCGCAGATCGGGATCGCCGGTCCAACCCGCGTCGAGGAGCATCCGCCAGGTCGCCGGGGTGGCTTGCAGCACGGAGGCCCCGGACGTGCGGAGGCGGGCTGCCAGGAGCGCGCCGTCCGCGGCCTCCGCCCGGCTGACCAGCTCGACGCAGCCGCCCACCGTCAAGGGAAGGAAGATCTCCAGCGCCGCGATGTCGAAGCTGAGCGAGGTGACGGCGAGCAGCCGCTCTCCCGGGAAGAAGCCCGGGGTCCTGCGCATCGACGCGAGGAAATTCACCAGAGCCCGGTGGGGCACGCCCACCCCCTTGGGACGGCCCGTCGAACCCGACGTGTAGAGGACGTAGGCGAGCTGGCGGTCGTCCCCGGGGACCGGCGTGCCGCATGGACTACCGGCGAGCGTCTCGCCGTCCAGACAGAGGACCGTCGTTCCCGGAGCCGCCGGGAGCGCATCGCGCAGGCGGGTCTGGGTGATCAGCACCTGCGGCGCCGCGTCCTCCATCACGAAGGCCAGCCGTTCGCGCGGATAGTCGGGATCGAGGGGCACATAGGCGGCCCCGGCCTTGAGCACACCGAGAAGAGCCACGGGCAGATCGAGCGAGCGCTCCAGGGCGACCCCGACGCGGCTCTCCGGAACGCAGCCCAGCCGCCGCAGGTGCCGCGCGAGCTGGTCGGCCCGGGAGCGGAGCTCGGAATAGGTGAGACTCTCCCCCTGGAAGACGGCGGCTGGAGCCTCCGGCGTGCGCTCCGCCTGGGCGTCGACGAGGTCCTGCACCAGGAGCCCTTGAGACCGCGGCACCGCCGTGTCGTTCCACTCGGTGAGCACCTGGTGGCGCTCGGCCTCGCCGAGGAGAGGCAGCTCCACGACCGGGCGCTCCCCTGCGGCCATCGAGGCGAGCAAGCGGTCAAGGTGGCCCAGCATCCGTCCGGCGGTCGTGTCGTCGAACAGGTCCGCGTCCCACTGCAACGAGGCGGCGAGCCCCGCGGGAAGCTCGGCCACGGTCAGGGAAAGGTCGAGCTGGGCCGCCGGCGGCGCCAGGGAGAGGGACTCGAGGACCAGCCCCCCGAGGTCGAGCCGGACGCCCGGCACTCCCACCGCGAAGGCCGCGAGCGCGGCCAGCTCCGGCACCGGAGCCTTCTCATAGGTCAGCATCGCCGCGACCAGAGGCGGCCGGCTGAGGTCGCGCTCGGGCTGCAGGCGTTCGGTGAGCAGCGCGAAGGGAAGATCCTGGTGGCCCAGCGCGTCGAGCACCGTGCCACGCGTCCGAGCCAGCAACTCGCGGATCCACAGATCGCCGGAGAGGTCCGCGCGCAGAGGCACCAGATTGACGAAGTAGCCCACCACCTCCGCCCACTCGCGGGAGGAGCGGCCGGCCATAGGCGCGCCGGTGAGGAACTCCTGCTGGCCGCTCCAGCGGGAGAGCACCACCTGCCAGACCGCGAGCAACGCGACGAACGGCGTGCAGCCATGGGCGGCGGCGAGCCGGTGGACCGCCTCCGCCCGCTCCACCGAGGGAGCGAGCGTCCGTGAGCCGCCGCGCAGGCTCTGCACCGGACGCCGCGACCGGTCGGTGGGCAGGTCGAGCTGCGGCGCCCCCTCCAGGCGCTGCCGCCAGTGCTCCCACAACCGTCCCCCCGCCGGGCTCTCCAGCATCTGCTCCTGCCGGAGGGCAAAATCCGTATACCGGGCCGCCGGAGGGGCCAGGTCTTCCCCTGCCAAGAGCGCTCCGAGCTCGCGGGCCAGCACCGCCATCGACCAAAAGTCAGCCGCGATGTGGTGCACGGCAAAAGCAAGGAACGCCTCCTCCCCGCGTCGCACCAGGACCGCTCGCAGGAGAGGCCCGGCCGCAAGGTCGATCGGGCGGTACGCCTCCGCCTGCAGCCGCGCCTGTACCTCCGCATCGCTCCACCCGGTCGCCTCCACCACCTCGTAGGCCGCCACAGCCCGCTCCGCCACCCACTGCACCGGACCACCGGGCGTCTCCGCGAACGTGGCGCGCAACATGGGGTGGCGATCCACCAGCTCCTGAAGAGCCCGTCCCAGGGCTTCAGAAGACACGCCCTCCAACCGCGCCGCACCCGCGATGTTATAGGCCGAGCTCTCCGGAGCCAGCCGGTGAAGGAACCAGAGCGATCGCTGGTTCCACGAGAGCGGATGCGCGAAGGGAGGGGGTTCCCCCTCTCCCGGGCGGGCGTGAGTGCGTGTGGGAGAGGGGGCCAGGGGGTGAGGGTCTTTGGGCGGGGGGCCCACCCGCCCCTCCAGCTCCCGCAGCGTCATCCCCTCCAGCAAGTCCGCCAGAGAGAGGGAGACACCCGTCGCCTCCTCCACCGCTTGCTTCAGCTCCACCGCCGCCAGCGAATCCAGCCCCGACGCCGAGAGCGGAAGGTCCGGATCGACCCGGGCGGGATCGATCCGCGCCGCGGCGGCGAAAGCCCTGCGCAGCCAGTCCGGCGATCCCACCTGAACGTCCTCGTCCGCGGCAGCCGAAGAGAGTCGGCTCGCTCCGAGCACACGCAGCCCGCCCTGGAGATACTGCTCACGGCAGGCGCTCCGTCGTACCTTGCCACTGGACGTCCGGGGCAGCGTCTCCGGCCCGATCAGCACCACCTCCGCAACGCTCACCTCATGCTCTTCGGCCACCCTCTGGCGCACCGCCGCGGCGATCTCCTCGGCCTTCCCCGCATCAAAGCCGGCGCGGGCCTGGCGATCCACCTCGTGGACGATCACCAATCGCTCCTCCCCTGCCACATCGACCGCAAAGGCGGCACCGCCCCCGGCGCGCAGATTGGCGTGGCTGCGCTCGGCGGTCAGCTCCAGGTCCTGCGGGTAATGGTTCCGGCCGCGCAGGATGATTAGGTCCTTGAGGCGGCCGGTGAGGAACACCTCACCCTCGGAGACGAATCCGAGGTCTCCGGTCCGCAGGAACGGGCCGCTACCATCGACAAGATAGGCGCCGAACGTCGCCGCCGTCTCCTCCGGCCGCTCCCAGTACCCTTGGGCGACGCTCGGGCTGGCCACCCAGATCTCGCCGATGCGGCCGGGCGGACAGGGCTCGCCCGACTCCGACTCGACAGCCACGACGGTCTGCATCGCCGCACCGCAACCCACCAACTCTCGGCTCCGCGCTGTGTCTCCGGACACGACCTCATGCCGCTCCAGAGCCTCCGCATCGAGCGCGCGCACCCGGGTTTCCCCTTCCGGGCGCCATCCCGAAACGAGGAGCGTCGCCTCGGCGAGGCCATAGCAGGGGCGGAACGTCGACGCGCGGAAGCCGCACGGCGCGAAGGCCTCGGCAAAACGCCGCAGCGTGGCGGCCCGCACCGGCTCGGCCCCGTTGAAGGCCACCCGCCATGAAGAGAGGTCGAGACCCTCCCTCTCCGCCTCCCCCACCTTGCGAACGCACAGCTCATAGGCGAAGTTGGGGCCGCCGCTGGTCGTCGCGCGGTAGCGCGAGATGGCCTCCAGCCAACGCGCCGGCCGCTGCAGGAACGCCCCGGGGGTCATCAGGTAGCAGACCGCCCCGGTGTAGAGCGGCTGCAACACCGTGCCGATCAGCCCCATGTCGTGGTAGAGCGGCAGCCAGCCCAGCACCACCGACTTGGACGACTGCTCGAAGGTCTGGCGGATCAGCTCCTCGTTGTGCAGCAGGTTGCCGTGGCTGACCATGACCCCTTTGGGAGACGAGGTCGAGCCCGAGGTGTATTGGAGAAACGCGAGAGCCTCCGGGCCCTGGTCCGGCCTCCGCCAGTCCGCGGCACCCGGTGTCCCCAGGGGGGCGGGAGCCATCCGGAGGGCGGCGGCGAGCTCCGGGATCTCGGCGGCGGCCCTCTCCAGGGCGGGCAACTTCTCGGCCGTGGTCAGCGCCACCCGCGGGCGGGCATCGCGGCAGATCGCCCCCAAGCGCGGATCGGCGCCACGCGGCCGCGGCGGCAGAGCGGGAACCGCGACGGCACCGGCATAGAGGCAGCCGAAGAAGGAGACGACAAAATCCGGCCCCGGAGGGAACAGCAGGGCAACGCGCTCGCCACCGGCCCCCGCCGCCTGCAACGAGGCGCCGATCGCCCGGGCGCGGGCGTCGAGATCCGCGTAGGTGAGCCGCTCCTCGACCACACCGGTCTCGCCATAGGACAAGAAGGCATAAGCCGGGCGCTCTCCTTCTTCCGTTGCCCGCTTCTCCAGAATCTCGGAAATCGTTGCGTTCTGCGACATATCACTTCCATGGCGCAGGATCTGCGCCTTTCAGATATACACATTCAAAACCGCGCATCTAATAGCGCCGAGATCGGAAACAAACCCTGAAGGTCTGCTCGACTCTCTCGACTTGCTCGCGACGGAGGAGCTCCGTCCGTGTGCCGGTGAGGGCCTCTTCCGCCGGCGTGGCCCAATGCTTCGGATACAACGCCTTGGCGTGGACCTTTCCTTCCCGGGGCCAGCTCGATGCGTCCGGTAGGGCGGCAGGCCAGAACTCTTAAAGGTTCAATTATTCAAGGCTTATCCTGGTGCCGGACGGGACTCGAACCGTATGCTTGGAGGGCGGAAGATTTTAAGTTGGCTCCCCCGCCGACACTCCCCGGACGTCACCAGAAGGTAAGCTTAGCTCCAGCTGGTCGAGGAACCACATCCGTTGCTGAGCGAACGAGAGCGGCGCAGGGTCGAGGCTGTGCGGCCGCCGGGGGATCTCGCTCTCCGGCCCCGCGCCCTTGCGCTCGCGCACGCGCTGCACCAGCAGGGCGAGCCGGTCGGAGGAGAGGTCCGCGATGCGCTGGTGGAGCGAGCTCATTGCACCGCCTCCCGGGCTCCCGCCGTCTCGACGTCGCTCAGGATCTCGGTCATCGCCTCGGCCCCCGCCTGCGCGACGAGCTGGTCGATGATCAGGGCCGCGAGGTCGGCCAGCGTCGGCGCCACGAAGATCGAGCGCAACGGCAGGTCGGCGCCGAGGGTGGCGCGCAGCCGCCGCGCGAGCTGGGCCACCTGCAGCGAATGGCCGCCCAGCGCGAAGAAGTTGTCGTGGATGCCGATCCGTTCCACGCCGAGGAGCTCGCTCCAGAGGCCGGCGACGATCTCCTCGACCGCATTGCGCGGGGCGGCGAAGAGCCGCCGGATCTCCGGGCGAGGGATGCCGAGCAGCGCCTGGCGGTCGAGCTTGCCGTTCGCGGTCCTGGGGAGCCCGATCTGCGGGAGGATGGCCGCGGGTACCATGGGCTCCGGCAGCAGGCCGCCCAGGAAGGAGCGCAGCTCTTCCCCGCTCGCCTGCGCGCCCGGCCGCGCCGTCACGAAGGCGGTCAGCCGCTGCTCGCCGCGGGTCCCGCGGTCCGCCACCACCGCGGCTTCGCGCACGGCCGGATGGCGCGCCAGCGCCGCCTCGATCTCCCCCAGCTCGATGCGCACGCCGCGCATCTTGACCTGGTGGTCGATCCTGCCCAGGAACTCCAAAGCGCCGTCCGGCCGCCAGCGGACCAGGTCGCCGGTGCGGTACAGCCGGCCGCCCGGCTCCGTCGCCGCGGGATCGGGGACGAAACGCTCGGCGGTCAGCTCGGGCCGGCCGCGGTAGCCGCGGGCCAGGCAGCTCCCGCCGACGAGCAGCTCGCCCGGGACGCCCGCCGCCGTCCGCTCCCCGTCCGCTCCCAGCACCAGGACCCGGGTGTTGCCTACCGGCCGGCCGATCGGCGGCGGCTCGTCCATCCCGCCGACGGCGCCGCGCGTGGTCACCACCGCCGCCTCGGTCGGACCGTAGTGGTTGACCAGCGCGAACCGCTGCCCCGGAGCGGCGCCGCGCCGCAGGCGGTCGCCGCCGGTCAGGAGCACCTCCAGGGCCGTCCCGGCGGGCCATTCCTCGGCCAGCGCGAGCTCCGCCAGCGGCGTGGGCATGAAGCAGTGGGTGATCCCCGTGTCCGCCAGCCAGGCGACCAGCCGGTCCGCGGACCAGCGCAGCGGCTCGTCGGCGATGTGCACGCTCGCGCCGCTCGCCAGATAGGGCCAGATCTCCCAGACCGCGGCGTCGAACCCGGGGGCCGCGATCTGGGTGGCGCGGTGCCGCGGCACGATCCCGTAGTCCCGGCAGTGCCAGGCGACCAGGTTGCGCAGCGCCCGGTGCTCGACCTCGACCCCCTTCGGCGTCCCGGTCGAGCCCGAGGTGTAGATCACATAGGCGAGGTGGCCCGCCGCGGCCACGGGCGGCAGGTCCGCGGCGCTCTCGCGCGCCAGCTCCTCCGCGCGGTCGACCAGCACGCGGGCGGCCGGCGAGCCGGCGAACCGCTCCGCCAGGGCCGCGCTGGTCAGCACGAGCGGCGCTCCGGCGTCGGCGGCCATCCAGCGCAGCCGCTCCGCCGGGTGGGCCGGATCGAGCGGCAGGTAGGCGCCTCCGGCCAGAAGCACCGCGAGCTGCGCCACGACCAGAGCGCGCGACCGCTCCAGGCAGACCGCGACCGTGGTCTCGGGTCCGATCCCCCGCCGCCGCAGATGGCGGGCCAGGCGGTTGGCGGCCCGGTGCAGCTCGCCGTAGGTGAGCCACCCCTCAGGGTCGGTCACCGCCAGAGCCCCGGGAGCCCGCCGCGCCTGGTCCGCGACGAGGCCGTGCACGCAGGCGCTGCCGTCCAGCGCGTCCGCCGTGTCGTTCCATTCGGCGCGGATCTGGTGCAGCTCCTCCTCGGTCAGCCAGGGGAGCTCGCCGATCCGCCGCCCGGGCGCCTGGACCGCCGCCGCCAGCAGGACGCGGAGCTGCCCGGCCAGGCGCTGGATGGTGGTACGGTCGAACAGGTCCCGGCGCAGCTCGAACGACCCGGCGATCCGCCCCTCGCGCTCCCAGAGGAGGAGCGAGAGATCGAACCGCGACGCCCCGGCCGCGACCTCCTCGATCTCCATGTCGAGACCGGCCAGCCGCGGCGCCGCGGCCGCTGTGCGGAACGACAGGGCCACCTGGAAGAGCGGATTGCGCGCCGGATCGCGCTCCGGCTGCAGCGCTTCGACCAGGCGCTCGAAGGAGACCTCCTGGTGCAGCCAGGCCTGGAGGCAGACCTCGCGCACCCGGTCCAGCAGCTCGCCCACGGTCGGATCGCCCGACAGATCGGTGCGCAGCACCAGCGTGTCGGCCAGGCACCCGATCACCCCTTCGAGCTCCGGCCGCTCGCGGTGCGCGGTGGCCGTGCCCACCGGGACGTCCGACTGCCGGCTGCAACGCCGGAGAAGCGTCTGGAAGGCGGCGAGCAGGATCATGAACGGCGTCGAGCTGCGCTGCCCGCTCAGCCGCCTCATCCCGTCCACCAGCTCGCGCGGCAGCTCGACCGGCAGGCTGTCGCCGGCGAACGTGGGAGTGCTCCGCCGCGGCCGGTCGGTGGGCAGATCGAGGACCGGCAGCCCCGCCAGGCGCTCCCGCCAGTGCTCCAGGCTCTTCCGCGCGGCCGTGCTCTCCTCGCACCGGCGCTGCCAGAGAGCCACGTCGAGAGGCTGCAACAGCGGCTCCGGCAGGGGCGCGGCCGGGGCCTCGTAGAAAGCCGCCACCTCGTGGAGCAGGACCTCCAGCGAGGCGCCGTCGGCGATCGCGTGGTGCAGTGTGAGGAGCCAGAGGTGCTCGCCGTTCCCAAGCCGCAGCAGGACCGTCCGGACGAGCGGACCCGCGGCGAGATCGAAGGGGAGGCGGCTCGTCTCCGCGGCAATGCGGCGCGCCTCGCGCTCCCGGCCGGCCGGCGGGAGGGCGTCCAGATCGACCCGCGGCAGAGCGGACCACCCGTGCGGAGCGACCGCCTGGACCGGACCTTCGTCCCCCGGCTCGAACGTGGTGCGCAGGCCCTCGTGGCGCCGCACGGCCGCGCCCAGGCTCCGCTCCAACCGCTCCACGGAGAGCGGTCCGCGCAGCCGGATGGCGAGCGGCAGGTGATAGGCGGCGAGCCCCGGCTCGATCTGGTGCAGCAGCCAGATCCGCTGCTGCGGGAACGACAGCGGCCCGCGGCTGCGCCCCTCGCGCCGGAGCGGCGGCATCTCCGCGCTCGATGGATCGCGCAGCGCGGCCTCGACCTCCGCGGCCAGCTCCGCGAGGACCGGCGCGCGGAGGACCGCCGCCGACGAGAGCGGCACGCCGAAGGTCTGGGAGATCCGCGCGGCGATCCGGGCGGCCGTGAGCGAGTGCCCGCCGAGCGCGAAGAAATGGTCGCTCCGCTGCACGGAACCGGCGCCCAGGACCTCTTCCCAAAGCCCGGCGAGCACCTGCTCGATCGGCGACCGCGGGGCTTGTGCCGCGGACCGCTGCGCCGTTCCGGGCTCCGGCAGGGCGCGCCGGTCGAGCTTGCCGTTGGCGTTGAGCGGCAGGGCGTCGAGGAGGACGAACACCGACGGCAGCATCGGCTCGGGCAGGCGCTCCGCCAGGTGCCGGCGCAGCTCCGTCGAAGAGAGGGCGCTCCCCTCCTCCGGCACCACATAGGCGATCAGCCGGTCCGCACGGGCCAGGACCACCGCCTGGCGGACTCCCGGGTGCGCCGCGAGCCCTAGCTCGATCTCTTTCAGCTCGATGCGGACGCCGCGGATCTTCACCTGGTCGTCGAGCCGGCCCAGAGAGGCGATCCGCCCGTCGGGCAGGAAGCGTCCCAGGTCGCCGGTCCGGTAGAGCCGCGCGCCGGGAAGACCGCCGAACGGATCGGGCCGGAAGCGGTCCGCGGTGAGGTCCGGCCGGCCCAGATAGCCGCGCGCCAGCCCCGCGCCGCCCAGCCAGATCTCGCCCGGAATCCCGAGCGGCGCCGGCAGGCCGCGGCGGTCGAGCAGGAACGCCCGCGTCCCGCGCAGCGGCCGGCCGATCGCGGGTTCGCCCGGCGCGCCGGGAGCCACCGTCTCGCCGGTCGAATAGATCGTGTCTTCCGAGGGACCGTAGAGATTGAGGACCCGCCCGGCCCCCGTCTCCGCGGCGAGTCGTTCGGCGAGACGCCGCGGCAGGGCCTCGCCGGCCAGGTTGAACGTCCGCACCGTGCCCCAGCCGGGAGCGAGATCGAGCAGCTGCTCCAGCACGGACGCCACGCCGCAGATCAGCGTCGCCTCGCGGGCCGCGGCGGACGCCGGGAAGGCCAGGAGGTTGTCGACCAGGATCAGCCGGCCGCCGCAGGCGAGCGGCGCATACAGCTCGAACCCGGAGACGTCGAAGGAGAACGAGGTCGCCGCGAGCACGGCGGACAGCTCGCGCGGCGTATACGCCTCCCCCACCCAGGCCAGGAAGCTCGCCACGTTGCGGTGCGGCACCGCCACGCCCTTGGGCCGGCCGGTGGAGCCGGATGTGTAGAGGACGTAGGCCAGGCCCGCCGGATCGACTGGCGGCAGGGGAGCGAGGTCGCCGGCCACCTCCGGGAAGAAGTCTGGGGAGACGATCCTCAGGCCCGGCCGGGAGAAGCGGCCGGCGAAGCGGCTCGCGGCCACCGCGACCGGAGCGCCCGTCTCTTCCAGGATCCAGTCGACGCGCTCGCGTGGGTACGCCGGATCGATCGGAACGTAGACGCCTCCGGCTTCGAGGATGCCCAGGATCGAGATCACCGCCTCGATCGAGCGGTCCATCCCCAGGGCCCACCCGGGTCTCGGGATGGACACCCAGGTTCCGGAGCCGATGCGCCAGGGCGCGGGCCTGGCCGGTGAGCTCGCGATAGGTCACGCTGCGCTCGCCCTGCACCACGGCCACCACATCGGGTGTGCGCCGGGCCTGGGCGGCGATCAGCCCGTGGACCGTCGAGGCGGAGCCCGGCGTCGCCGCCGCGGCGCTCCACTCGATCAGGACCTGGTGCCGCTCCGCGGGGGTGAGCAGAGGCATCTCCGCCAGAGAGGCCTGCGGCCGGGCCCCCGCCTCGGCCGCGAGCTGGGCGAGGTGGCCGAGCCAGCGCTCGATGGTGGCCCGGTCGAACAGGTCGGAGTTGAAGGTGAGCGCGCCTTCGAGGGCGCCGTCGAGCTCCGCGGCGGTCAGCGTAAGGTCGACTTGCGAGGCCCGCACCGGCAGGGAGATCGACGTGCCGCGCAGCGCGCCGAGCCGGAACGGGATGCCGTCCAGCCCCAGCGCCAGCGCGGAGAGCTCGGGGCAGTCCGCCGGAGCCCTGTGGAAGGTGAGCATCGCCTGGAACAGTGGCGAGCGGCTGGCGTCGCGGTCCGGCAGCAGGCGCTCGACCAGGAGCGAGAACGGCAGCGCCTGGTGCTCCAGCGCCCCGGTCATCGCCCGCTCCGCCCCGCCCAGCAGGTCCCGGAAGCCGCAACCCTCCTGGACCTGGGCGCGGACCGGCAGCGGGTTGACGAAGTAGCCGACGGCGCGGGCGAGCCGGGCCGGCTCGCGTCCCAGCGCCGGCACGCCGACCAGGAATAGCTCCTGGCCGGAGCGGGTGTGGAGCCACGCCTGGTAGAGCGCGAGGAGCGCCGTGTGGAGCGTCGCTCCCGACGCACGTCCGATCTCGCGCAGGCGGGAGGTCGCCTTCTCGTCCAGCCGGAACCGGCAGGCTGCCCCGCGGAAGGTCTGTGTCGCGGGCCGCGGCCGATCCGTCGGCAGGTCGAGAGGCGGCAGCTCCCCGGCCAGCTCGCCCAGCCACCACGCCCAGCACGCCTCGTCCGCCGGGGCCGCGGGCTCGGCCGGGGCAGGCGCGGGAAGCGCGGCCGGCTCCGCGCCCAGCTCCCGGGCCAGCACGGCGAGCGACCGGAAATCGGTGATGATGTGATGCAGGACGAGGCAGAGGACGCTCTCGCCCGGAGAGCGGGTCAGCAGCCGCACCCGCATCAGCGGCCCCTGCTCCAGATCGAACGGCCGGTGCGCCTCCGCGGCGAGCCGCTCCCGCAGCGCCGCCTCGCTCGCGCCGGATGCGTCTTCTACAAGGAAATCGACCGCGGCGGCGCCGCGCACCAGCCGCCGGGGCTCGCCGCCGCGCGCCGGGAACACGGTCCGCAGCGCGCAATGGCGGTCCACCAGGGCCTGGAACGCGCGCCGCAGCGACTCGCCGTCCTGCCCCCCCTCCAGACGCGCCGCGAACGCGATGTTGTAGGCCGCGCTCTCCGGAGCCAGGCGGTGGAGGAACCAGAGCGACCTCTGGCCGTCGGACAACGGATGCTCCCCCGCTGCTTCGGCCCCGGGCGAAGCGGCGGAGACCGTCCCAGTCCCGCCAGCGATGAGCTCGGCCGCCAGACTCTCGATCGTGCCGCCGCCCAACAGGCTCCGGAGCGGCGCCTGCGTCCCGAGCTGGCTCTCGATGCGGTGCCGGATCTCGAACGCCGCGACCGAATCCAACCCCAGCTCGCTCAGCGGCCGATCGGCCGGAATCTGCCGCGGATCGAGGCCCAGCACCTGCCCGATCAACGCCGCCAGCACGCCCGGGAGAGGCGCTTCCTGGTCCTCCGGGAGCGAGGCCATTTCCGGCTGCTCTCCCGGCTCCAGGATGCTCCGCCCGAGGATGCTCAGCCCCTCTTCGAGATAGAGCGCGCGGCAGGCCCGGTGCTGGATCTTGCCGCTCGTCGTGCGGGGCACCGCGGCCGGCGGCACGAGGACCACGTCGTAGACGCCGACCTGGTGCTCCTCGGTCACGGCCCGGCGGACCGCCGCCGCCATCTCCTCCACCTGCCGGACCGCCGACCGCTCGACCTCGTGGACGACCACGAGCCGCTCCTCGCCCCGGACCTCCACCGAAAACGCCGCGCCGCCCCCGGAACGGAGGCCGGGATGGCTGGCTTCCGCCGTGGCCTCGATGTCCTGGGGATAGTGGTTCCGCCCGTAGAGGATGATCAGGTCCTTGAGCCGTCCGGTGACGAAGAGCTCGCCGTCGCGGACGAATCCCAGATCGCCGGTGCGCAGAAACGGGCCTTCGCCGGTGCCCGCCAGTCGCGCCGCGAAGTCGCGCGCCGTCGCTTCCGGGGCGCGCCAGTAGCCGGCCGCCACGTGCTCGCCGGCCACCCAGATCTCCCCCACCGCGCCCAGGCCGCAGGACGCCAACGTCTCCGGGTTCACGATCAGGACGCGGCCGTCCATCCAGGGCCGGCCGCACCCGACCAGGTGGCGCGCGGCGCCGTCCGTGGCGGGCTCGCGCACCGCATGGCGCTCCAGAGCCTGCGCCTCGACCGCGAGCACCCGCGGCCGCGCCGCGCGCTCCGCGCCGGCGACGAACAGCGTCGCCTCGGCCAAGCCATAGCAGGGGAAGAACGCCTCCGCGCGGAACCCACAGGGCGCGAACGCCGATGCGAAACGCTCCAGTGAATCGGCGCGCACCGGCTCGGCGCCGTTGAACGCGACCGTCCACGAGCTCAGGTCGAGACCCGCGCGCTCCGCCTCGCTGATCCGGCGCGCGCACAGGTCATAGGCGAAGTTCGGCCCGCCGCTCGTCGTCGCGCGGTAGCGCGAAACCGCCGCCAGCCAGCGCAGCGGCCGCTGCAGGAAGGCATGCGGAGACATCAGGATGCAGCGGGCTCCGACGTAAAGAGGCTGCAGGACCGTCCCGATCAGTCCCATGTCGTGGTAGAGCGGGAGCCACCCCAGGACCACCGACGTCTCGTCCTGGCCGAAGGCGCGGCGGATCATTTCCTGGTTATGAATCAGATTTCCGTGTGTGACCATCACGCCCTTCGGCGTCGCGGTCGAGCCCGAGGTGTACTGCAGGAACGCGAGATCACCGCGGCGCACGCCCGGGTCGTTCCAGGCCGCCGCATCGCCGCAACGCCGGTCGTCCGTGGCGATCCACAGCGCCTGCCGCAACTCGGGAATCTCCTCGCCGAGAGCGCCGGCCCGGGCGAGGAGCGCCGCGGTCGTCAGCACCACCCGCGGGCCGGCATCGTGCGCGATCGCGCCTAACCGCGGGTTGGAGCGCCCGGGCCGCGGCGGATACGCGGGGACCGCCACCATCCCTGCATACAGGCAGCCGAAAAAGGCCTCGATGAACTGAAGCCCTGGCGGGAAGAGAAGAAGGGTGTTTTCACCTCCGAGACCGAGCCGCTGCAGCTCCGCGCCCAAAGCGCGCGCCCGCCGGTCGAGCGCGCCATAGGTGAGGCTCTCGGCCTCCGTTTCCCCTTCAGCCAGGAACGTGTAGGCGACCTGCTCCGGGCGCTCTGCCGATCGCTCCCGGAGAGCCTCCACGATCGAGGAAAATAGGTTGCGGAGATGAGTGTCGTGAGCCATCGCGAAAGGCGATAGAGCAACGACGGTGCCATGGCGGAAACTTCATCGCGGGGCCGCGATTAGGGAATCGCAACCTATTCAAAGTAGGAAGTTTGTGGGCAAAAGAAGCGGAGACGGGAAGGGGTTCGAAGGGTCCGTGCACCGCGCGCTGGGTAGCACGTTACTCAGTAACGGGTAAGATGCTTCCCGGCTCGCTAAAGAACCAAGAAACACTGAGGCAATGGTGTACTACGTGCTGGCCTTGCGCTGTACATGTAGCGGGCCATCCAGACCGGGGCAGAGTTGATCTAGCGAGTCGAGAGCGACCTCCTGCCCGTGCGGCAGCGCTTCGGACCGGAGGAGGTCTCCGTCCGAGTTGATTGGGTTATCCCTGGGCGGCGCTCGCTGCCGAGTTGGCTGCTCTTGGTGCCGGAGACGGGACTCGAACCCGTTTGCCTATGAGGTCGGAAGATTTTAAGTCGGCTTCCGGCCAACAATCCCCAACTCTCCCCAGACGCCAAGCCTAGCAAAGGCAACTACTTACGCCTTGCTCTCGCCCGTTGACGATCTGGCGAGATCTGGGGAGTGTTGGCCGGCACTGGTACAAAACTGGTACACAAAAGCTCGTCATCCATCGATCCCAAGGCCCTGGGGTGGCTGCGGCTCGGGACGAGCAACCCCCTCCCCCGCCGATCCATTGGCCGCAGCGCTCATCAAGGACGTCCCGGCGCCCCGGACCACGTTCTCGCCCCAGTTTGGAGATCACCGAGTGGGCGACGCGTGAGGCGACATTCCGGCCTCCACCAGCTAGCCCGCAGCGACACAGGCGTGCCAATGGGGCCGGCGACGTTCCGCCGGCCACTCCAATAGCCGCAGATCTCGCATGGCAGCGTGGTTCATGAGCGGAGCGGCAGGGGCTTTCGGGCGATGCTGGCAGCGCGTCGGCCCGCGCTGACTCCCGCTGTCAGCGCGGGCCGCTTCGCTTCCTAGGGCCAAGCCTCCGGTCCTTGACGCTTCGGAGCCGCTGACGGAGCCGCGGAGATTCCGGAAGAGGCTCTCGCAGGCCGGCTCTTCTGCGGTGAACTCGGCCTCGACGGCACGGTCCGTCCGGTTCGCGGAGGTCTCTCAATCGCTGACCTCAGAACGAGCCTCGCAGTTCGGTCTCGGCGAGTACTTCGGTGACGGTGTCGTCGCCCATCTGCTGGAGCAGACGGTCGATGATCAGGACCGCCAGGTGGGCGATCGTCGGGTTGGTGAAGATCTCGAGCAGGGACAGCGCGACATGGAAGGTGTCCTGGATCCGCGAAAGGAGCTGGGTGGCCAGCAGCGAGTGCCCTCCCAGGGCGAAGAAGTGGTCGTGGACACCGATTCGCTCGACGCCGAGCACCTCCCGCCAGAGTTCGGCGAGCTGCTCCTCCAAGGCGTTGCGCGGCGCCACCAGCTCCTCCAGCAAGCGGGCGGACCGGTCGGTGTCCATTCGCGAGAGCGCCCGCCGGTCGATCTTACCGCTGGAGGTCCGCGGCAGCTCGTCGAGGGTTAGGAAGAGCGTCGGCACCATGTGCTCGGGAAGCTTCTCGCGCAGGAAGGCGCGCAATTCGGCCGGCGTGGGCGACTCCTTGGCGCTCGGCACCAGGAAGACGGCGAGCTCCTCGCCGCGCAGCAGGACCACCGCCTGGGCCACGCCCGAATGCCCGGTGAGCACCGACTCGATCTCGCCCAGCTCGATGCGGAAACCGCGCAGCTTGACTTGCTGGTCGACCCGGCCGAGGAACTCGATGACCCCGTCCACGCGGAAGCGGGCAAGGTCGCCGGTGCGATAAAGGCGCGCTCCGGGGCTGCCCACTGCGGCTGCGAGGGGGTCGGGGATGAATCGTTCGGCTGTCAGACCGGAGCGGCCCAGATAGCCGCGCGCCAAGCCGACGCCGCCGATGTAGAGCTCGCCCACCACGCCCGCGGGCACCGGCTGCAGACCAAGGTCGAGCAGGTGGATGCGCAGGTTCGCGATCGGGCGACCGATCGGCACGATGGCGCGGGGATCGTCGCGCTCGCAGGCCCAGGCGGTCACGTCCACCGCCGCCTCGGTCGGACCATAGAGGTTGTGAAGGACCGCCTCCCCTACCGAAGCGAACTTGGCATAGAAGCGCCGGACCAGCTCGGCGGGCAGCGACTCGCCGCTGGCCATCACCTGCAGCACTGCTCCGCAGCCAGCCACGTCCGCTTCCGCCAGAAAGGCACGCAACATCGAGGGGACGAAGTGCAGAGTCGTGATTCCCTCCTCTCGGAGAAGCCGGGCCAGATAGGCGGGCTCCCGGTGCCCGCCCGGGCGCGCCAGGACCAGCCGGGCCCCGGTGATCAGGGGCCAGAAGAGTTCCCAGACCGAGACGTCGAAGCTGAACGGCGTCTTCTGGAGCACGCGGTCGTCCGGCGTCAGCCCGTAGGCCTCCTGCATCCAGAGAAGCCGGTTGACGATAGCCGCATGCGTGTTCATCGCGCCCTTGGGGCGGCCTGTTGAACCGGAGGTGTAGATAATGTAGGCGAGGTTCTCCGGCAGCGTCGCGGCTGGGGACAAGGGTTCTACAAAGGGGACAGTTTCCCCTTCCGGCTCGAGGCGCACCACCGTAGACGCGTGGGGGGGCAGGATGTCCAGCAGATGGGGCTGGACCAGCAGCACGCGGGCTCCGGAGTCTGCCAGGATCCATGCCAGCCGGTCCGCCGGATCGCCAGGATCGAGGGGTACGTAGGCCCCGCCGGCCTCCAGGATTCCCAGGAGGCCCACTGCCAACCCGATCGAGCGCTCGGCACAGATGCCGACCGGCACGTCGGGGCCCACTCCGAGCGAGCGCAGGCGGGCGGCCAGCCCGAGCGCCCGCTCGCGCAGCTCCCGGTAGGTCACCGAACGGTGATCGATCGTTACGGCGACAGCTTGCGGAGAACGCTTCGCCTGCTCGGCAACCAGCTCGTGCAGGCAGAGCCCGCGCGCCGCCTGTGGGTACTCGGCGTGGGTGGCGTTCCAACCCTGGATCACCTGCTCCTCGTCCGCGGCGGTGAGAAGGGGAAGCTCACCGATGGGCCGCGCAGGATCCGTGGACGCGGCCTGGAGCAGTTGCCGCAACTGAGCGAGCAGCCGCTCGATGGTCGCTGTCTCGAAGAGGTCGGTGCTGTGCTCCAGGAAGCCGTCGATGCCGCCGGGGCGCTCCCAGACCTGCAGGTTCAGGTCGAGCTGGGCTGTCCGGCGCTCCACCTCCAGGCGGGTCAGCACGAGGTCGCGCAGCTCCAGAGTGGACGCCGGCGCGTTCTGCACCACGAGCATAACCTGCGCCAGAGGGTTGTAAGCCAGGTCGCGCTCCGGCTGGAGCGCCTCGACGAGCAGCACGAAGGGGAGGTCCTGATGGGCCAGAGCCCCGAGGGCAGCCTGGCGCACCCGGGCGAGCAGGTCCGTGAACGAGGGCTGATCCGCCACGTCGACGCGCAGGAGCAGGACATTGAGAAAGCAGCCGATCAGCGGCTCCAGCTCCTTGCGGCCACGGTGGCCGGAGCTGGTGCTGAGGACAAGGTCGTCCTGGTGGGAGACGCGGTGCAGCAGGGCAAGGAATCCGGCTGCCATCGTCATGAACAGCGTGGCACCGGCACCGCGGCCGAGCTCGGCCAACCCCGCCCCGAGCGCGAGCGGCCACCGAAACGGGACCGCAGATCCGCGCAGGCTCTGCACAGGAGGCCGCGGCCGGTCCGTGGGCAGAGACAGCACGGGGGGCGCGCCCTCCATCTGCCGCCGCCAGTACTCCAGTTGCCGGGCGAGGGCCTCCCCTTGCAGCGCCTGCCGCTGCCATGCCGCGAAATCGCCAAACTGCACCGCCAGGACCGGGAGCGGCGTGGGCTGCCCCGCCGAGAAGGCGTCATAAAGGGATTCGAGCTCCTGGATCAGGACGTTGTGCGACCACTCGTCCGAGACGATGTGGTGCATGGTCAGCAGGAGCACATGCTCGCGCTCGCCGGTGCGGAGCAGCGCTGCGCGGAGGACCGGACCGCTGGCCAGCTCGAACGGCCGGTGAGCCTCCTCGCAGATCCGCCGCCCGCGCTCGCATACACGAATGCTTTCAGGCAGGGCCGAGAGGTCGATCAGAGGCAGGTCGAAGGCGGCCCGCGGCTGCGGCTCCCGGATGATCTGCACGGGCTCCCCACCCTCCAGGACGAAGGTGGTGCGCAAGGCTTCATGGCGACGGACGATCTCGCCGAGACTGTGGGCCAGAGCCCGCCGATCCAGGAGACCCTGGAGGAGGACGGCGCCTGGATTGTTGTAGGCCGCCCTTCCAGGCTGCAATTGCTCGAGAAACCAGAGCTGCTGCTGGGCAAAGGACATCGGGGCGCGGCCGGCCTCGGGACGGCGAGGGATCGGCGCACGGCTCGGCCTCAGCTCGGCCGAACGTCCTTCGAGCCGGCGCTCCAGAAGGGCTCTCTTGGCTTCCGAAAGGTTTTCTTTTCGGCCCGCTAGATCATGACTGCCCATCAGGACTCCCCCCAATGCCCGGGATTGTGCACAGGAACGCCTCCGATCATCGTGCCCAAGACTTACGCAGCCTGGATACCGCCGGCTCCCGGTCCTCTGTCCCGAGCCCGACCTGCCTGGTTTGGGTCAACATCCAATCGGTCATCGTCGTTAGATGGTCGGGTGGGAGCTCGTAGGCGTGAAGGTAGATACCGATCAAATTGTTCTGCGGTCCGCCAACGATCGGGCGCACGACGTTCATACAATGTCCGGCTCCCGGAACCACTCGGAAGATCCAGGGTGACGCTCGCCGCGCGGCCCCAGCCCGGGCCAACGATCTGCATCCGGAGAAAGTGACTTTCTCCGGAGCAGCGCATCTTCCCCACCACTCTCCTCGGAGCTCTCGGGCGACAGATCCCCCCAGCGGCCACTGGAGTCGGCCCAGCAATGCTTTCAGAGGCCGCATGCTGGACCGATCCTGAGCCGCAAGCTCGTTGGCGATCCCTGCGTCATGGTACGGTTCCTAGCCCGCGATGGCGTTTCCCTTTACCAACTCGGTCATCCCTACGCGAATCTTCCGCTCACCGCGATACGGAGTACGGCCGTGGGCCACGGCCATGTTGTCCAGGAGCAGCACATCGCTCCGCTCCCACGGGAACGCGATCTGCTCGTCACGGTACGCCTGCCGGATCTCGTCCAGAGCCGAATCATCGAGGGAGCTGCCGTCACCGTAGAACGCATTTCGCGGTAGCCCGTCCTGGCCGAAGATCTCCAGCAGGGTATCGCGGATCTCAGGCTCGAGACTGGACACGTGAAAGAGGTGCGCCTGGTTGAACCACACCCATTTCCCTGTCTTGGGATGCCGGGCGACGGCCTGGCACACCTGGCGGGTCCGCAGCCGGCCGTCTTCGAGCCACTCCACCTCGATCCCGTGCTCGCCGCAGAAGGATTCGACCGCGGCCGGGTCCTGCGTCTGGAAGACTTCCTGCCAGGGCAGATCGGCCCCTCCCCCGTAGTTCCTCACGTACATCACCTTCCTCGCGGCGAACCTCTCCCGCACTGCCGGCGAGATCCGGTCGTACACGCGGGCGCTGTCGGCGATGGGGGTCATGCCACCGCCTCCCGTGGCCGGCAGCTCGCAGAAGAAGAAGATCTTGAGCGCCCAGCTATCCGAATAGGAGTTCTCATTGTGCAGCGGGATCTCCTGGTTGGCCGGATACTCGGTCGACGAATAGATCTTCCCGGCGATTTCCGTCCGCGGAGTCGAGCGGTATCGGTACTCCAACAAATCCTCGGTGCTCAACGCGGAGATGAGCTGTTGGAGCTCGCTGATGCCCGGCAGGTCGAAACCGCGAAAAAGGATGCCGCCATGCTCCGCCAAACGCCTGTCGATCCATTCACGGTTGTCGTGGGCCCAACGAATGAGGTCGACTCCCGGTCCCTTGGGCCGGGCGAGAAGCGGTAAAGGCCTTTCGGAGGTGAGAGGACTCAGCAACACCGGCCCCTTCTCCTCCGTCTGTGGAGGCTTCTCCAGCACACGAGGAACTCTTTTCACGGCTGAAATCGGAGGCTTGTCTTGGAGCATCGTCTCTCTCCTGAAAATCGTTCAGAAATGCCGCAGGGATCTCACCGGATCGACCCAGACGGCTTTGCGGGCCGGCACGTAGGCGGCAAGGAACACCGCTGACAGCAGAAGAGCCGACGCCGACAGATAGATCAGGGGGTCGAGGGGGCTCAATCGATAAAGCTGGCTCGCCAGAGCCGGAGCCAGGAGCAGGGTACCGGCCAGACCAACGGTGATTCCGGCGGCGCCCAACAGCAGGCTTTGCCGGAGCAGCATCTGCAGGACTTCCCGGGGCTGTGCGCCGAGAGCCATCCGGATCGCCACCTCATACGTACGCTCGGTCACGAAAGAGGACATGACGGCATAGATGCCGAGAACCGCCAAGGTCAGGCCCAGCAAGGCGAACGAGGTCAGCAGCAGAGTCAGGAAGCGCTGTCGCGTCAGCGAGGACGAGAGCCAGGTATCCATGGTCTGGACCATCGCAACCGGTTGATCACCGTCCAGGCGAAGGACGGTAGCCCGCAGATCGTCCGCGAGGCGTGCCGCGTCGCCCTCCGAGGACCGCAGCACAACGAACGTCTGGGAGAGCGAGAACTGCGTGTACGGAAAGTAAATCTGGGGCAACGCGTCCGCGTCGAGAGCCTCGCTCTTGACGTTGGCGACGACACCCACGACCGTGAGCCAGGGCCGGTCCGAATCGAGCCCTCCCCGCTTGAGGCGTTTGCCGACGGCGTCTCCTTGTGGCCAGAACCGCCGCGCCAGGGTCTCGTCGACGATGGCGACTCCGGGCGACGCGGCGCGGTCCTGCCCGGAGAAGGCACGCCCCTGGAGCAGCGGGATCCCCATGACCCGGAAATAGCTCGGGCCGACAGCGAAACGCAGGGCCTCCAGGTCCTCCTCGGCGACCCCCTCTACCGAATAGCCACCGGAATACTTGCGGCCGCTCAAGGGGAGATGGGAGACGACGCTGGCCACCTCGACCCCCGGCAGAGCCTCGGCCTGGCGGATCAGCTCGTCGTAAAAGGACACCACCCGCGCCTCGCTGGAGTACTTCGCCTCCGGCAGGGAGAGCGAGGCCGTGAGAACTCCTGTGGGATCGAAGCCCTTCGGCTCGCGATACAGAGTCAAAAGGTTTTTGAGCAGCAGACCGGCGCCGACGACGACCACCAGGGCGAGTGCGACCTCACCGGCGACCAACAGGCCGCGGAGCCAGCGCGACCGGACCGTCTGGCTCGCCCGGCCGGTCGCTTCGCGGAGGGTGTCGCCCACTACCGCGGAGGCCTGCAGCGCAGGGATCAGCCCGGCGATCAACCCGACCAGCAGGGAGAGCGCCAGTGTGAAGGCAAAGACGCCGAAGTCGATGGAAACCTCCCGCAGCCGTGGGCTGTCGGCGGGCGCCCACAGAAGGAAGACGCGCAGGAACCCTCGCGCCAGGAAGAGACCGAGGCCGCCGCCGAGCACGCTGAGCACCGTGCTCTGAAGCAGCAGCTGCCGAAGGATGAGACCCCGCGAAGCCCCGAACGCGGCCTGGACCGCGAAGTCCTTTCGCCGACCCCAGACGTCACCGAGCCAGAGATTGGCGATGTTGACGCAGGCGATCAGCACGACGAAGGCGCTGGCGCTGAGGAGGATGAGCAGCGCCGGACGAATCTTCCCGGTCTGCTCTTCCAGGAGAGGGACCGGGCGCAAGCGCCATGCGCTCCCGGGAGGAGGATAGTTGTCCGGGAAGCTCCCTTGCAGGCGCGTGCCCAGGCTGGCCAGCTCGGCGCTCGCCTGAAGCAGGCTCTTCCCCGCGGCGAGCTGCCCGATCGCTTTGAGATAGTGGGTCCCCCGTTCGGTCGGGTTGGCTGGATCGAGCCGCGCAGGAACCCAGATCTCGGACTGCTCCAGGAGCCCGAGCTCAGGTGGCAGAACGCCGATGATCGTGTATGGCTCCCCATTCACGGTGAGGGTCTTCCCGACCAGGGACGGATCGGAGCCGAAGCGGCGGCCCCAGAACCCGTGGCTCAGGAGGACGGTCCCGGGGGCGCCGGGGCGATCGTCCTCGGGCAGGAAGTCGCGGCCTATCACGGTCCGCAGTCCCAGGAGCGGCAGCAGGCCGTGAGTCGTCTTGGCAGCCTCCACCTGTTCGGGAAATCCGTCTCTCGTCAGGTTGACCCGGAAGGTCGAGAACATCGCGAGCCGTTCGAAGGTCCCGCTCTGCCGGAGCTCGTAGAATTCCGGCTCGGACAGCCTCCCCTTGAGCTGTCCCTGGTCGAGGAACTCCGCCCAGACCATCACCAGCCGGTCTGCACCGGCGAAAGGAAGGGGCTGCAGCAGAACGCCGTTGACAAGGCTGAAGATTGCACTGTTGACCCCGAGCGTCAGACCGAATGTGAGCACCACGACCAGGGTGCGCACAGGATGACGGCCGAGATGCCGTAGCACATGCTGCAGGTCACGCATCTATGCACTCCTTTATAGCGTCGATCTCTCGACGAGACCACCGTCGGAGCAGGCTCCCGCGGCCAATTCCTCTTTCACGGACTCCAGATGCGGGCGTAGCGCAGCTGCCAGGGCGCGGACATCGGGAGCGCGGATCATGGATTCATGATGGCCCGGTACCGGCTCGACCTCGACTTGTCGTGCGAGTTCCGACCAGCCGTAGCTCGGGCTCTGCTGAAGGGCGTGGCGGTGGATCTCCCGGACCTCATCGAGGGGAGTCTCCAGGTTGAGCTCCGTAGCCCGGAAGAGGACGATCCGGCCGTCAAAGGGCTGAGGAATATAGCGATGCATCGCCTCCCGCCTCGCCCTGCGGACGTTGAAGTAACGCCTGACCATCTGCCGTTCCATGTCGGCGGGGAGAACCTCGCGCTGCGAGAGCTTGCGCAGGAGCAGATCCAACTGCTCCTCCGCGCCGAGGTCGACCAGATCCCGCGGCGTCAGGGAGAGCGGCTCCTGGCGCGCTCCGAGGACCACGCTCTGGGCCTCCTCGACGAGAAGAGAGGCCTGCAAGAGCTCCGGACTGAGCTGCGCCAGCGCCTCGCGGACCGCAGGCACCCGGCTGTCGAGCAGGAAGACCCGGGGTACGCTGTCTCCCTGCAGCAGCAGTTGTCGCGCCATCTCGTACGCGATCAGCCCACCGAACGACCAGCCCCCCAAGAGGTAGCCTCCGGGCGGGCGCGGGCGGGCTTCACGGAGGATCCGTACGTACCGTGCCGCCATCTCTTCGACGCTGAGATAGGGATCCTCTTCGTGCTCGAGCTCCAGCGACTGGAAGCCATAGAAGGGCTGCTCGGGGCCCAGGTAGCGGATCAGATCGAGATAGCAGACCAGGTTTCCGTGCCCGGGATGGATGAAGTAGAGGGGCGGGTTGTCGCCTCGGGGCTGAAGTGGGACCAGATGACCCGGGGTGGCAGGCCGGTTCGCGCGCAGCAGTCGTGCCATCCCGCGGATCGTTCCATGATCGATCAGCGTCGACAGAAGGATCGTTTGCCCGAGCTGTTTCTTGACCTGCGCCACCAGCCGGAGGGCCTGCAGGGAGTTGCCGCCGAGCTGGAAGAAGTTGTCCGTCATGCCGATCTGCTCCAGGCCCAGGATCCCCTCCCAAATGTGCAGCAACTGGAGCTCGATCTCGTCCCTCGGATGGAGGTCCCGGGCACGGCTTTCCGGACTCTGCGGTGCAGGGAGGGCGCGGCGGTCGATCTTGCCATTCGGGGTGAGGGGCATCTCGTCCAGCAGGATGATGGCCACGGGCACCATGTACGGGGGGAGCTTCTCCGCCAGCAGATGGCGTAGGGTCTCCGCGGAGACCCCTGCGCCCGCGGTGGCATAGGCTACCAGGTCCAGTTCGCCCGCGCGGCCCGCGTCGTCCCGCGCCACCACCACCGCATCGCGGACCGCCGGATGGCCGTGCAGCGCGGCCTCGATCTCGCCCAGCTCCACCCGGAAGCCGCGCACCTTGACCTGATGGTCCCGGCGGCCGAGGAACTCCAACTCCCCGCCCGCTGACCAGCGGACCACGTCGCCGGTCCGGTACAACCGTGCTCCAGGCTCACCCGCAAAGGGGTCCGGCAAGAACCGCTCCGCAGTCAGCTCCGGCCGGCCCACATAACCCCGAGACACCGTGGCGCCGCCCAGGCACAGCTCCCCGGGAGTCCCCACCGGCAATGGCTGCAGGTCCGGCCCCAGGACATAGCACCGCGCAGAACCCAGCGGCCGGCCCAGCGGCGGGCCGGACGGAGCCTCCGGGCTCCTCCCCTCCACGACCTCGCCGGCCACCGCCCCCACCGTCGTCTCCGTCGGACCGTAGTGGTTGAACACACGGCACTCTGGAGCCAGGCGCCGCACGGTCTCCACCGTCTTCCAGCCGAGCGCCTCGCCCCCCAGCACCAGACGCTGCCGAGGCAGGAAAGCCGCTCCCTGCGGATGTTCCAGGAGCGCTGCGAGCTGCGACGGCACGATCTTCAAGCAGTCCACCCGATGCCGCACGAAGTCCTCGGCCAGCGCGTTCGGGTCCTGCAACTGGGCCTCCGAGACGATCCGTAGTGTGCCGCCGAAGCACAGCGGCGGGAACAGCACCGTATGCCCCAGGTCGGCCGCGAAGGTCGAGACATGGGCATAGATCGCACCTTCCGGCAGCTCCAGCCGTTCGCGCACCGCGCGCAGGTAGGCGAGCAGTTGCCGGTGCTCGACGCCCACGCCCTTGGCCACGCCGGTCGAGCCGGAGGTGTAGAGCACATAAGCGAGCTGGCCGGCCTCCCCGCGCCAAGCCGGCCGGACGCCCTCCTCCTCCCCCGCCACCAAGCCGTCCACCGGCACGGCGGGCGGAGCGCCGACCGGCAACCGGTCGCGCCACGATTCGCGGGTCACGACGGCCGAGACTCCCGCATCGTGCAAAAGGTACCGGACGCGTTCGGCGGGAAGGGACGGATCCAGCGGCACGTAGGCCCCGCCGGCCTCAAGAACGCCGAGAAGGGCCACGACCAGATCTTCCGAGCGCGGCAGCCAGAGTGCCACCCGGGCTTCGGGTCCCACCTCCAGGCGGCGCAGCGCCTGCGCCAGGCGGCTCGCCCGCGCGCCCACCTCCCGGAAGCTGAGGGTGCGTCCTTCGCATTCTACACAGACGGCGTCCGGCGTCCGCGCCGCCTGCGCCGCGAACAGCTCCTGGACCGTCTCGCTCTCC